>Ga0182030_10000740_pt1 | contig 63913 bp, 39 predicted proteins | sample 812S3MmetaG_FD_121299 | JGI IMG/M metagenome (GOLD analysis project Ga0182030, IMG submission 121299) | Permafrost microbial communities from Stordalen Mire, Sweden - 812S3M metaG (Illumina Assembly) | ecosystem: Environmental > Terrestrial > Soil > Wetlands > Permafrost | place: Sweden... | reverse complement strand
GCACTTCGCGTGCCCGTATGCGGCCGTCGACTCGAATCTGTTGTGGTTGGATAAACTGTGTTCGTTTGAGCCGCGCCCGCGGGAGTGACGGAAGTGGCCGGTTATACTGCGTTCTGGATCGATTTTCCGCCTCGATGTGCGCCGGCGTTTCCGGTGCCCACCACTCCTTTTCTCGTCGCCGCGCCGGCGGAGCGCTGCGAAGTACGCCCCTCATTGGGACGCATAGCAGCCATCTAGGACAGTTTTGCGGCCCGGGCAAGGGGAAACTTGCTCGGAAGGTCCGAAGGACCCCCACTTGAACCTGAACTTGCACCCTCCGGATCAATTTGCCTCCCCCTTTTTCCGCTTCCCTTGCCGCCCGCTTTGGCCTGACAAACAACTATGGACTCTTCCGCTCGGTCATTCCTCTTCGATCTCCTCCAGACACCCAGCCCTACCGGTTTCGAACTCGCCGGCCAGCGGAAATGGGCCGCCTATGCGCGGCAGTTCGCCCATCGCGTGGACAGTGACGCCTATGGCAGCGCATGGGCCACCATCGACGGCTCCCACGCCACCCCACGCAAGATCATGTTCGAGGCGCACGCGGATGAGATCGGCTTCATCGTCAAGCACATCACCAAGGAAGGCTTTCTCCGCGTGGATCGCATCGGCGGATCAGACGTGGCCACGGCGCGAGGCCGCCGTATCGACATCCTCGCCGATCAGGGACCAGTGCGCGGGGTCATCGGCAATACGGCCATCCATTTGCGCCGCGACTCTCTGACCGAGGAAAAGGCGCCCTTGACCCATGATCTTTACGTGGATGTCGGCGCTTCGACTCCCGAAGAGGTGGCCTCTCTCGGCATCCGCGTGGGGCACCCCGCGGTTTATACGGACGCCGTTGAGGAGCTGGGAAAAAAGCACATCCTTGGGCGGGCCCTGGATAATCGCATGGGCGGCTTCATTCTCTCACAGGTCATTGCAACCCTCAGCCGCCGGCAGGAGCCGCTCTCCTCGACGGTGTACGCGGTAAACGCCGTCCAGGAGGAGATCGGCGGCCACGGCGCGCGGATGGCCGCCCACCGCCTGATGCCGGATGTATGCATCGTGCTCGACGTCACCCATGCCACCGATACGCCCGGCATCGAGCACGCGAAGCATGGCGAGGTAAAGCTCGGAGGCGGCCCCAGCATTACCCACGGCACCTGCAATCACCCCCTCGTCGTTCAGCGGCTCATCGATGTGGCCAGGGAGCGGGAGATTCCGCTCCAGCACGAGTCCTCCTCCCGCTACAGCGGAACGGACACGGACGTCATCTTTACGACCCGTGAAGGGATTCCGAGCGCCTTGGTATCGCTTCCACTGCGCTACATGCATTCGGTGGTGGAAATGGCGGACATGGAGGACGTGGAAAGGGTGGTATCGCTGCTGACCGGCTTTGCCGAGTCGGTGCGCCCGGAGGATGACTTTGCGGTGAAGCTTTAATAAATACGCGCGTGAAGCGTTCCCACCTCATCATCCTGGCCCTTGCCGTCCTGGCGGACGTGGCGTTTGCGCTTTGGTATTTTGGTTTCTTCACGCCGCCGCCCGTTTCATCGAATGCGGTCTCTCCCCCGCAATTCCGCGCCTCGTTGCCCCGTGAGCCGGGCAGCTCGCCTTAAGTTCGCTCTTAAGTTGGGACCGCCGGCTCGCCCCCATACAACTTCGCCGCGCCAACCGCGACATCGGTATGTCGGGCCCGCAAATAGGGCAGGGGAGGCGTCCGAAGGAAGAGCGGCAGAAAACGCCAGTACGGCGGCGCGACCCCCAGGTGGTGCAGCGCCTTGTAAAACAGCCTTTCATACGGCGACCCGCTCTCCTCCGCTCCGTGGACGATTGCCGGGCAGCGCGCGATCGCGCGGTTGATTCGGTCGAGCACCCACCGCTCGGAGAGTCCCGGGGAAAAATAAAACGCCGGATTGGTTAAATCGCGATCCGCCGGCAGATAACCGCTCGCCACCGCGGTCTCGGCAAGCGTGGTGCCGGGCAGGATGCGCACGCCGGTCATGAATATGATCAGGCTCCGGGGCCAGTTGAGGTGCTTCTCGACGAAAGATACGGTCTCCTCGACCGTCTCCTCCGTCTCGCCAGGCCCGCCCAGTAGAAAGAACCACGTGGTATGGATGCCCGATTTGCGTGCCAGCTCCGCGCTCCGGACCACATCCTCCACGGAAAAGCCTTTGCACAGGTTGCGCAGCATCGTCTCGTTCGCCGCATCCGGCGTGATGACCAGCGAGAGGAACCCCGCCCGTTTCATCAGCACGCTCAACTCCTCCGTCATCCCAAGCGGGTTGATGCCGACCGCGGAAAGGTTTACCCGCAAATTTCGCCGGAGTATTTCCTCGCAAATCTCCACGGCATGCGTCGGCGGGATGTTGAAGGTGGAGTCCGTGAACTCGAATGTGCGTGGCCCGATCCGCTTGTGCACCTGCTCGATTTCATCGACGATGTCCACCGCGCCGCGGCGCCGCAGTGCGCGCCCTTCCATCCCGGGATAGTTGCAGTAAATGCACTTCAACGGGCAGCCCCGTTTTGTGTGGATGGCCCACGCCGCGCCGCCGCGCTCATAGGCCGGCCAGTCGATCCAATCGGCCATCCCGGACGACTCAAAATGGGCCTGCCGCACCGGCTCGGAGTAGCGAATCGTCGTCCCGTCGCGAAAGCAAAGGCCCGGAATCGCTTCAAAACCGTTCCCGCTCTCGATGGCTGAGAGAAGCTCGGGAAACACAATCTCCCCTTCGCCCACGACCGCGTAGTCCGCATCGAAGCGCCGAAGGGCGTCGCTTTTCAAAATCGAGATCGCCGGCCCGCCGAGCACGATCGGGGCCGCGCTCGCCTGCCGGATGTGCGCCAGGATGTCGTGGATTTCACCGAGTTGCCACGCGAGCCGTTGCGGGACAACATTGTCGATATTCCGCACGGAGACGCCAATCACGTCTGGACGGAATTCCGTGAGCGCGGTGTGCAGATCCGCGTCCGGCGCATTGCTCATCATCAAATCGACGAACCTCACGACGTGGCCCGCGGCCAATGTGGCGGTGGCGATGTAGCCCAGCCCGATCGGCGGAGCAGGCTCGAGGATGCGGGCGCGGTTGGAGTAAAGGAGCAGGACACGCATGGATTAAGGCAAAGCGGATTGGTGTCCGAGGGTGGTCTGGACGGCGGCGATTTCTTCCCCATCGCTTGGCGTACCCTCTCCGTGTCTTGTCATCGGCCGAAAAAGCATTCCTCGCTAATTCCGAAAAAAGTGCGATGGGTACTGGAAGGGATTGCTCGCCCCGGTGCTCAACCGCACCGGCAGGCCTGCGCCCCTGCGAGGACGCGGGCGCCTGCATCTCTCCGCGGGCACTGCCATGAAAGAGTATCTCAACACAAAGAACATCGCCTTCCTTGGCGATTATGTGCCGCGCCGATGCGGCATCGCGACATTTACGGCGGATATTTGCGAGGCGATCTCGACCGAGTTTCCACAGTCTCAGTGCATCGTCGGGTCAGTGAACGACCGCCCGGAAGGCTACGATTATCCCCCGCGGGTCCGTTTCGAGATTGCACAGCAGGAATTGGATTCCTACCGGCGGGCGGCCCATTTCCTGAATCTGAACAATGTGGAAATCGTCTCCGTTCAGCACGAGTTCGGCATTTACGGCGGCCCTGCTGGCAGCCATTTGCTCGCGTTCCTGCGCGAGATTCACATGCCGGCCGTCACCACGCTGCACACGGTATTGCGCGAGCCCAATGACGACCAGCGCGCCGTGATGAAGGAACTCGACGCGCTATCGAGTCGCTTTGTCGTAATGGCCGAGCGCGGACGCAACCTGCTGGAGACTGTGTACGGAATCGCGCCGGAGAAGATCGACCTCATTCCACACGGCGTCATCGACATGCCGTTCATCGACTCAAATTTTTTCAAGGATCTATTCCAGGTGGAAGGCAAGACGGTGCTCCTTACCTTCGGCCTGCTCTCTCCAAATAAGGGCATCGAGTACGTCATTGACGCGATGCCCGCGATCCTGGAGCGGAATCCCGATGTTGTTTATATCATCCTCGGGGCCACGCATCCGCACCTGCTGGCGGCGGAGGGGGAGGCATATCGGCAAAAATTGGAGCGCCTGGTGGTCGAACGCGGAGTGACCGGAAACGTCCGGTTTCACAATAGCTTTGTAAGTCTGGAGGAACTGAAGGAGTACATCGGTGCCGCCGATATTTATCTTACTCCGTATCTCAATGAAGCGCAGGTGACTTCGGGTACGCTTGCCTATACCTTCGGTGCCGGAAAGGCGCTTATCTCGACTCCCTACTGGCATGCGCAGGAATTGCTTGCCGATGAGCGCGGCATCCTTGTGCCCTTCGCGAACGCCGCTGCCATCGCTGAGGCCGTGAATCACTTTCTTGCCAACCCGACGCTGATGACAGCGATGCGCAAGCGCGCATGGAAGGCCGGGAGGGAAATGATCTGGCCGGTGGTCGCGCGCCGTTACATGGAGAGTTTCGAACTCGCCCGGGCAAGCCTCAGCGTCCCCACAGTGGAAACAGCGGCAGTGCGCCGACTGGAGAATGACGATTACCCGATCCCTCCGCTCAAACTGGATCACTTGCTCATGATGAGCGACCACACGGGCATTTTTCAGCACGCCCTCTACAACGTCCCGAACTATCACGAGGCATATTGCACGGACGATAATGCCCGCGCATTTATCTTCACGCTTTTCCTCCAGGAGATGAACTACCCGCACCCGGAGTTGGAGCGCCTGGCGAGCACTTATCTTGCATTTCTCTGGTATGCCTTTGACGCGAATACGTGCCGTTTTCGCAATTTTATGAGCCATCAGCGGCAATGGCTGGAAATGCACGGCTCGGAAGATAGCCACGCGAGGGCCCTTTGGGCGGTAGGCACTGCGCTGGGTAGATCGCGGAACGAGGGGCATCGCAACCTATGCGGGCTTCTCTTCCAGCGCGGGTTGTCGCCGGTGGGCCGCTTCAGCTCGCCCCGCGCATGGGCGTTCGCCATCCTTGCCATCCACGAGTATCTGCGCAGTTTCTCGGGCGACCGCGCGGTGGCACAGATGCGCGATGTTTTGACCGATATGCTGGCGGGCCTCTTCCGCGCGAATTCCGCTCCGGAGTGGCAGTGGTTTGAACGTATCGTGACTTACGACAACGCGAAGCTTTCCCATGCCATGATCCTGAGCGGCCAATGGACCTCGCAACCCGAGATCCTCGATATCGGGCTCCGCTCGTTGCGCTGGCTGCTCAAGGCCCAGACGGCGGAGGCGGGCCACTTCGCCCCGATTGGCTGCCACGGCTTCTGGACCAGGGGAGGGGAGCGAGCCCGCTTCGATCAACAGCCGCTCGAGGCGCACGCGATGGTGTCCGCATGCCTGGAGGCATTTGCGGCCACCAAGGATAAGTTCTGGCACCGCGCGGCGAGGCGCTGCTTCGAGTGGTTCCTCGGGCGCAACGACCTCGGTTTGCCGCTTTATGATCCCACGACCGGAGGCTGTCGGGATGCTCTCTTGCAAGACCACATCAATCAAAATCAGGGCGCGGAATCGAGTCTCGCCTTTTACCTTTCCTATGCGGAACTCACGCGGGTAGAGGCTGCGATGAATGCGGTCCCACAATCATGCGCAGCCTGAGCATTTGCCCCACCGGCGTTACTTTCCACCCGGATATGGCGCGGGTGCTGATCCGCCCCTTCATTCCCGCCGACCCGGCCCGGATCGTGAATGTTATCGGACGCGCTCTGGCGCTGAGCGAGGAAGAGACGGTCGAGCATCTGGCGGAGATCACAGCGGAGTTTTCCAGCCGGCATACGGACATCCGGGCCGTCTGGCGGAGACATTACGAGTGGGTCAAGCCTCACGTCTTCAGCAGCCGTCCGCTCTCGGAAATGCGCCGGCTCTATATCGGCGCCCTATTCTCCGGAGAGTACGCCCTGGAATCTGCGGCGCTCTTCAACCCCTCGATCGTCCCGCACCCGGACCAGGCCAATCTGGCGGAGGGAGAACTCCGTTTTATCCTTAGTCTGCGGGCAACGGGCGAAGGCCACATTTCATCCATCGAATTTCGATCCGGGATTATTCGCGCGGATCATTCGATCACGGTGGAGAAGCCGTCGCGCTTCGTTACGGCGCCCGAGGTGAATCCCAATCCGACTTACCGCAAGAAGATTTTTCTGCACAAGCTGATGGAGATGGGTTTCGAGAATGATTGGTCGGGCGAGGTAATGAAGTCCCTGGGAGACAACTTCAATCTCAGCGAATTGGAAGCCGCGATGCAAAAGGCGACGCAGGACCTCGGGCCTCTGCCGCGCGATGTCCAGCGCACGATGGAATGCGTCCATTGGCTGGCGGAGTCCAATTACGAAATCAACTTCAACCCGTCGGTCAGTATCTCGGAGCGCATTATCTTCCCGGTCTCCGCGAATGAGAGCAATGGAATGGAGGACGCCCGCTTTGTGCGCTTTGTGGAGGACGATGGCAGTGTCCTTTATTATGCGACCTATACTGCGTATAACGGACGCGCCATTCTGCCGCAGTTTCTCGAGACGACCGACTTTTTGCACTTCCGCGCCCTGACCCTTAACGGCCGGGCGGTCCAAAACAAGGGCATGGCGTTGTTTCCGCGCCGCATCCAGGGGCGCTACGCGATGATCTCCCGGCAGGATGATGAGAACCTGTTTATCATGTTCTCCGATCATCCTCACTTCTGGAGCGATCCGGTTCTCCTGCGCAAGCCGGGTGAGGTGTGGGAGGCCGTAAAGATCGGCAATTGCGGCTCGCCCATCGAGACGGAGGCGGGCTGGCTGGTGATCACCCACGGTGTCGGCGCGATGCGCAAGTATTGCATCGGCGCAATGCTTCTGGACCTGAATGATCCTTCGAAGGTCATCAGTCACCTTCGGGAGCCCCTTCTCAGTCCGGAAGGCAATGAGCGCGAGGGCTATGTCCCGAATGTAGTCTATACCTGCGGCGCTTTGCTTCACCGGGGCCGGCTCATTCTGCCGTACGGGCTAAGTGATACCGCGTCCACGATTGTAACCATGGACATCGGGCACTTACTCGGCATGCTTCTATGAAAAGCGGACAAGCGGCGTGCCGTCCAGCCTCCTGGACATGTCTCTCTCGCTGCCGAGCATGACTTCTCCCGCACGCACTTGATAGGACCACACCTCGAAGTAAGTGAGCCGCGCGTCCCCAAAGATGGTGCCAAACGCCCCGTCCACCGCGTCCAGTCCGTGTGACATTTTGATTCTCCCGATGCGGGGCGTGTTGAACCGCGCATCGATGGTCCACCATTTGTGCCCCAGATACACTTCGCAATACGCATGGAAGTCCCCTGCCGCGCCCGAATCGGTATGGCCGATATCCGGCAGGTGCCCGGTCACATAGCGCGCGGGAATATTGAAGGTGCGGCACAGCGCAATGGCGGCGTGGGCAAAGTCCCGGCAGACGCCATACCGGCGCTCAATAACATTCGAGGCCGAAAGGTCCGGGCGCCCAGAGCCAAAGCGGTATTGGATATTCGTGTGGACCCAATCGCAGATAGCTTCAACCCGCTCACTCCCATTTTGGACCTGGCCGAAATGATCCCACGCAAATTCCATCAGCTTGTCAGAGTCGCAATACCGGCTGGGAAGCGTATACCGCAGTAATTCCGCCGGAATCTCCGATACGAGAACGGCGGGTTGTCCGGAGCAGCGCGGCTCCGGCGTGGAAGAGACCGATACCAGCGCGTCGTGGTCCACGGAATTGAGCCCCGGCAGCAACACGGCCCGCCGCGTGGTATTGCCATGCACATCCTGGAACTCCTGCCGGAAGAGCCCAGGCCGGACAGTAAACTGCTCGGCCGTGACAAGGTGATTGTCATCCACCCGTGGCCTGAGCATGAAAAGCGCCGGCGTGGGCATCGAGCATTCATACTCAAGATGGCATCCGATGCGGACGGTGAGGTCTAAAAAAGTGGAGATCATATTTTCCCGATTTGCCGCAATGGACCGAATCCTGAAGATACCCGGCAAGGCCCCTAAGGATATCATGCTCGCGGGCTTCTGTCTCAATTTGTTTGCCGGACCACCCGTTGAAACGCGTTCCCCTTTTTCCTTGACGGGCTGCAATCCAATTCGGACCCTGCCCGCTTTTCCCCCCGATTTCCATGGACTTGCCTCCCCTCCGGTTTCTCGTCCCTTGACCCTTTTTTTTATGGCTAAACTCCGTAAAATTCACGGGCAGCAAAGCTGGACCTTCGGTACCGCCGAGGTCGAAGCAGCAGTAACCAGGACGGGCGGGCATCTCGGCCCCGTCCGTTTCCTCCTCGGCGACCGTTGGGTCCAACCGTTCGACCTCGCGCCATGGGCTGACGAGAAACTCAAAATCGAAATGCCGCCAATCCTCAGGGTATTGCGCGGGGACTTTTTCTGCATGCCCTTTGGTGGTAACGAAAAGCCCTATGCCACGGGGCAGGGCGCGGAGCAATTTCCGCCGCATGGTGAGACAGCGAATTCGCAGTGGAAATATGAAGCGTCCACTTCCCAGCGCCTCGCTCTTTCCATGGAGACAACCATTCGCAAGGGTCGCGTGGACAAGACCATCGAGCTCGTTCCCGGTCAATCTGCCCTTTATTCACAGCATCTCATTTCGGGAATGAAAGGCCCGATGACCTTTGGGCACCATGCGATCCTGAAGTTACCCGCCCCAAACGCCGGCCGTTTGAGCATGAGCAAGTTTGTTTTCGGCCAGGTCTTCCCCGGTGCCTTTGAGGAACCGGCAAAAGGAGGCTATTCCATCTTGAAGCCCGGCGCGAAATTCTCCTCCCTGCGCCGTGTTCCGCAAGTGGACGGAAAGTTTGCCGATCTCTCGATCTATCCCTCGCGCGAGGGTTATGAGGACCTCGTGCTCATGGGTTCTGACGCAAAACTTCCCTTCGCCTGGACAGCGATGACCATCCCATCTGAAGGCTATGTCTGGTTCGCCCTAAAAGACCCGCGCGTCCTTCGCTCGACGGTATTTTGGATGTCCAACGGCGGCCGTCATTACGCTCCGTGGAGCGGACGTCACCGGCATGCCATCGGCCTGGAAGAAGTCACTTCCAATTTCCACTACGGACTGGCGGAATCCGCGAAGTTGAACGCTCTCAACCGCGCGGGCATCCCGACGTGCGTGCGAATGGAGCCCGGGAAGCCTCTCGCCGTTAACTACATCATGGCGGTAGCGGCCATTCCGCGCGGATTCGACATCGTAAAGACCATCCACCCCTCCGCCGACGGCCAATCCGTGATTCTCACATCCGAATCGCAAATGGCCGTGACCGCGTTGCTTAACCTCTCATTTTTGACCAAGGGAACATGATTTCATAGGAACTTGGTATTTGGATGAACCCATGCACAAGACTTCAAACTTAAAGCTCAGCACGATAAAGCCGTCCGTTATCGCGCTATTGCACCGCCATTTTGCGAACATTTCCGATGATCGCTGCCGCCGTCGGCTCAATGGTTTGCGCCTTCTAAGTACGATAGATGGTTGGCCGGATCGAAATGCGCTGAAGGGTTTCCCGCAAAACCAGGCCAGTCTTATTGGAGAGACTTCCGGAAGGACCTGATACCGGAGCCAGGCGCCAATGTGGACGCAGTCTTACAATCCCCTTGGCAACGCCGCTCTTTCCACTATCGCAGCCGCATTGCCGGCGGTAGTTCTTCTGGTTTCCATCACCGTACTTAGGATACGGATTCATTTCGCCGCGCTCCTTGGTTTGGCGCTGGCCTTCGTTGTTTCGGTTGGCCTTTACAAAATGCCCCTTTCCGCCGCGGTCGCGAGCGGGCTCTATGGTTCCGCATTCGGATGTTTTCCAATCGGATGGATATTGGTTAACGTCATTTTTCTTTACCAGCTCACCGTAAAGCGCGGCCTCTTTGAGGTATTGCGCCAGAGTTTGGCCAGGATCGCACCGGACCCTCGCATCCAGGTTATCCTTATTGCATTTGCCTTTGGCGCATTCCTCGAAGGCATGGCTGGTTTTGGAGCGCCGGTGGCAATCACTTCCGTCATCTTAATCCAGCTCGGCTTCCGCCCGCTCCAGGCTTGCATGCTCGCCCTCATCGCCAACACCGCTCCCGTTGCGTTTGGCTCGCTCGGCATTCCGATTACCACGCTTGCCGAGGTCACCGGCCTCGATATCAGAATGCTTTCCGCAATGATCGGCAGGCAATTGGCGTTGTTCTCCATGCTGATTCCGTTCTGGGTCGTCGCAGTCTTGGCCGGTTGGCGCGGAGTACGCGGCGTTTGGCCTGCCGCTCTTACGGCGGGTTTTGCCTTTACGATCCCCGGCTATCTTTTTGCAAACTACCATGGTCCCTGGCTCGTCGGCCCGGTTTCGGGCATCAGCGCCATCGTGGCCCTCGGGGTCCTCCTCCGTTTCTGGAAGCCGGCAGTCCTTTGGTGTTTCGATACAAACGGGAATCTCATTCCCGCGCTGACCCCGAGCGCCGGTGGCAAACCGGAAGGCGACCGCACATGCGCATATCCTGCCGCGCCGCTAAGTGCTGAGCCCGTCGAAAAGGGAAAAACCATTTTCCACGCCTGGCTGCCATGGATCATCCTTACGTTCTTTATCTTTGTCTGGGGTATCCCTCAGTTTGCCAATTTTCTCGACAGGCAGTTTTTACTAAAGATACCGGTGCCCTATCTTCATCACCTCGTGCAGCGCATCCCTCCGGTCGTTCTTCCTGGCGCGGGTCCCGAGCCTGCCGTTTTCAAGCTTAACCCGCTTTCGGCGACCGGCACGGGCATGTTGGTCGCGGCCCTCATTGCCGCCCTTGCAATGGGCCTTTCATTCCGGGAAATCCTGGTGACTTATGGAAAGACGATCTGGCAGATTCGTTATTCTCTTCTCACTATCGCGACCATGCTTGCCTTGGGCAACCTGACTAAATACTCAGGCACCGATGCCACGCTTGGCTTGGCCCTCGCCCGCACGGGTGCTTTCTATCCCTTCTTTGGAACCCTTCTCGGTTGGCTCGGCGTCGCCCTTACTGGCTCGGATACCTCCGCGAATGTCCTATTCGGCAGCCTCCAGAGAATCACCGCCCAACAAATCGGCGTCAGCCCGGTCCTTATGGCGGCGGCCAATAGTTCCGGTGGTGTGATGGGCAAAATGATGTCCGCTCAAAGCATCGTCGTTGCCACGACAGCCACTGGCTCCTACGGAGCGGAAGGCCGCATCCTCAAGAGCGTCTTCCTTCACAGCCTGGCATTGGTCGTGATCATGGGGATAATGATATACCTACAGGCATATATATTCCCGTTTACTCTAATGGTCCCACGCTAGCCGAAGCGTATTTAGCGCACGCTCCCGCCCGCCACGAGCGTCGCCTTAAACTTCCCTGAGCGCACCCGGTGGCCCAGTGCAAGATCCACAGCGCAGGCCGCCATTTCATCCAAAGGCTGCCGAAAGGTCGTTAAAGGAGGCGCCGCCGCCGCCGCATCCGCCGAATCGTCTATCCCAATGATCTGGATTCTCTCAGGGATCGCGAATCTGGCTTGCTGGCACGCTTTGACCGCGACCAGTGCCGCCGCGTCATCGACCCCGATCACCGCATCGAACTTTCCCGTCGAAAGCATTTCTCTAACCTTCTCGGTATTTAACGGCCAGTCGGGGAGCGTAAGAAACTGGCTCCCAAAGTGCGTGGGCGCCAGCTTGGAAAATGAGGCCAGCCGTTCGATGTGGTCCGGTTCCTCCTTCCTGCAGCCCAGGAATAAGACGCGCCGGGCTCCCTTCTCCCTGAGCATGCCGAGCGCCTTTTCAATCCACGAGTTCTGATCTAGCGAAACAAACTTCCAGGTCGGGCACTCCTTCAGTTCACCCATCACGCATATGACCGGCTTTTGCCCATAGGCTAGCGCCTTGATCAGTGCGTCGTTGTGCCGGGGATAAAGGAGGATCCACGCATCGCAACGGCCCCGCAGGATGGTCCGCCGGGCGTGATCAACAGTAGGCAGTTGCGACCGGTCCACCGGGCAGATCAGCAAATCCAGATCGTTTCTGACCAGTTGCTGCGTAAAGGCGCCGAGAAACCGGTGCGCGAAAAGCGCTCCCGCCCCTTCCACCTCCAGCGGCCACACCACTCCCAGCACATCGTGGCGCCCCTTGACAAGCGCCCTCGCGCTCGCGCTCGGATAATAACCCATCCGGTCTGCAAGATTCAGCACCCGCTCGCGTGTGCTCGTCCGGATTTTCTCCGGTTCATGAAACGCCCGCGAAATCGTCGCCGTGGACAAGTTTGCCAGCTTTGCGAACTCTACAATATTCATCGGGACACCTTTAAGAATCTCAATAGCCAATACCGCGCGCTAAGAACGGCAAAGCTATCCATGTTCCATAATTGAAGCCCAAGTGGTCCTGATTTCAATCCATTTCCGTCGCCCCCCGTTTTCACCCTCCCGCCCCGGCGATTACGCATTCTCTCCAACGAAAATGACGATGATATCATTCACATTAGTCATACTGACAAACTGAATGGAATCATCCAGGCTGTCGAAAAAGATTTCCGCGTCATGCTTGTCCAGGTAATGCCTGGCATTCAATGTCGCCCGGGCAACCGTATTCCCATCCGCAATTGCCCCCGACTTTCCATCGCCGTCGACCCCGTCGGAGTCGCATCCCGCGACAACAATATTTTTACGCCCCTGGATTTCAATCGCAGAGCTCAGCACAAACTCGCGAGTAGGTCCAAACCCATCGCGATCCTCCCAATTAAACGTCACGATCATTTCCCCGCCGACGATCAAACACACGGGCGGCTTCACCGGATTGTGCGAATCTTGAATTTCCTTCGCGATCCCCATATACGCCTTCGCAATAATCTTGGCTTCCCCGGTATTCTGGCTGGTCAATATCATCGTATGGAAGCCTTCCCGTTCGGCGACAGTCTTTGCCGCCAAAAGAGCGCCAAGGTTGTTTCCAATCAGATAATTGTGCACATGCTTCGGCACCTCGCGGGGCGGTTCCAGATCAGGATTCTCCAATCCACGCTTCATATGCTCCTGGATCGACTTCGGGGCCTCCTCCCAGATGCCATATTGCTTCATCAGGCGGATCGCATCCGCAAAAGTAGTCGCATCCTTGTAACTAGGCCCGGAGGCGATGACACTTAGATCGTCGCCAACAACATCGGAAAGGATCAGCGAAATTAGTGTCCCTCCCTTTGCCGCCACACGTTTGCCAAATTTGCCTCCTTTAACATCGGAGCAATGTTTCCGGATCGTATTGATATCATGGATATTCGCGCCGCATTTCATTAGCAATTGATTGAGCGCGAATTTATCCTCAATGCTGACCGTTGCCGGCGCGCAGGAGAAGAGCGCCGACCCTCCGCCGGAAACCATGAGGAACACCAGGACGCGTTCGCCGCTCCCGGTGGCATCGATCATATCCAGGATCATCCGCGAGTATTCTGCGTTCTCCTTTCGCGGCTCCGGGTGGTAAGCTCGCATCACGGGAATCGTCTTCACATCCGCCATGCAAATCTCCTCCCCTATCTTCGTGATCGCCAGTCCGGCATCAGGTTTTAATATTTCTTCAAATGCCTGGCACATGGGAGTCGCCGCTTTGCCAATGCCAAAGAGCAGGACGCGGTCATAGTCCGCAAGCGAAAACGCATCTCCCCGGACGTTGAGGGTATCCCCCTCCACGCGGACGCTGTCCTTGATCGACTGTCGGGGATCGGCGGCATTTACGCCTGCCAGAATCATTTCCCTGGCCAATTCTCTATATCTCTTTTCCATGATGGTTCGTTTTTTTGGGTTGAAAATGTTTGTGCCCTTCCGGTTACACCCACCGCCTCGACAGTTGTTGCGCTCGTCAGGGGTGGAACCGCTCCGGGTTGAGCCCACGGGCGCGAACCGGGATTGAAGGCGGACTTTTTTGCTTTCGGCAGGCTTCGCGGTCAAGCGAAATGTTCGGCTCCGCCCTGTTGCCGACAATCCGATTTCGAAGGGAAGACTTGACCCAGGCAAACATAGAGGGCTATCTGCCCTTTAAAGGCTTGCCATGAAATACAATGCCGATATCTACACCGATATTTCCCTAATCCCGGAAACGATCGCCGATTTCAAAAGACAGATAAGCGCTTGCACGCTTCCCCGCTCTGCCGGCATCTGCGGCTTCGACGGATTCATCGACACATTCATCCAGGTGCAATCTCCGGCAACGATGGACGAATTCGGAGCCAAAGTGAAAAGTGCCGCCGGCATCTCGGCATCTTATCCAGTCCATCATATGGGCGACAAGTTCGGAGGCAATGGCCCGCTCTTCGCCGTCGCTTTGCACGACGTTCTTTGCGGAAACGTCGATATTTCCTATATTGGCGCGCTGGGCAGGGACGGCGTCCTTCCCATTTTCCGGGAAGCTCTCGCAGACAAAACGAGGAACCTCTTTACACTGGCCGAGCCAGCGCATAGCGATTGCCTCGAATTCAAAGACGGTAAGATCATGTTATCGGATATGAGGAGTTGCGCGGAGATTTGCTGGGAGCGTCTGATCGAACGCGTCGGCGCGGAAAGATTGGATGAACTCTTGAAACGGAGCCGTTTTATCGCCGCCGTCAATTGGGGGAAGTTGATCAACGTCGGTGGCATCTGGGAAAACATCGCGAAGCGTTTGGGAGAGTTGGGTATCCGAAAGAAGGAGGTAGTCTTCTTCATGGACCTGGCGGAATTCGAGCAGCGCCCTCGCGAGGACCGTCTGCAACTGGTGGATTTATTGAGCAGGATCACTGCTCAATGTTACACGCTTCTAAGTTTTAACCTGAAGGAAGCCTGGCAGATGGCGGATGTATTTCAGGGAAAGTTTCATGGCAGGAAATCCCCGGTGGATGTCGCGGAGGTCGCCGCATTTATTAAACAACACGTCGATGCCGACAAAATCCTCGTTCATCCCAATGACGGCGCCGCTTGCGCCGGCGACAAGGGATGCATCTATGTCCCGGGACCCTTTTGCAAAGAACCTCTTATTTCGACCGGCGCCGGCGATAACTTTGGTGCCGGCTGCCTGGCCGGCGTTTTATCTGGAATGGATGACCTGGGAATCCTGCTCACCGGCGTTTGCGCCAGCGGATATTTCGTGCGATCAGGAAAGTCGCCTTCGTATCAGGAAATCAGCCTCCTTGCTTCCTTGTGGATCGAGGGAAAACTTCCAGAACGCATTGTCGGTTGAGAGATTCTCAGCAATCAAACTCCCTCGGGCGGCAATGGGCAGTCGGTGTTAATAAAGGCGTCTTCCCGGGGATCAAATTTGGACCAGTTCACAGGAAAGAACACCTTTCGCAGCGGCGAGCAACCCATTGGAACAAAGGTTATTTTCTTCTTATTCCCTTTTAAATCTTCCATCGGCACTCTCAAGCGAAGAGGAGGGTTCTCCCATAAAGACTGATCCCGGTCGATCTTATTGCGAACCAACTCCGCACCGAGACTTCCCGCGCGTCCCGGATTCAGGAAAAAATAGTCTAGATTTCGCTCCGTCTTCGGGAAGAGAGTATAATCGCAAAAGCCCTTCGGGTAAACCTGTCCGCGAACTCTTCTGTGAGGGATAGGCATCGCGTAAATCAGAGGACCTCGACGAATCGCCTCTTCTCCACAAATCCCAAAAACACGCTCGACCGCGAAATTGAATTTGAGATCGACGGTATCTTTCTCGGTCCAGACCTTGTCGATGTGAATCCAATCGTCCTCACAGGAAATCCGCGCGTCGGGGACGGTTACCGAATAGCTCTCAGTCCGGCTGGGTTTTCGGATGCAGAGGGTAAATCTCCGGGAGACCGGAGCCTCATCGAGGCGTATCTGGATTTCGTCGGAGAACGGATAGTCGGTTATTGCCTTGAAGTGAAACGCCGAGTTTCCCAATATTGTTTTATAGGATGATGGGCCAAGCAGAGCAAACCATACCTTTTCTTCATCCGGACTCTCCAGCCACATTGATTCAATATAATAGGGAAAGATTCGGGCCGCATTGGGATTGCAGCAGCAGGCGGTGTCCGCGTGGGCCGGGGACATTTTTCGGCGGCCACCGAGATATTCCAACTTGGGATCTTTAGAGGCTCCGGGAAGCTCGGTCTGATTATCGCTGGTCAGATACGTGATTCCCGAACCATCAGCCATGCGCGCGCCCATGGCGGCATTGAAGAGGAGATTCTCCGCCGCGTCCGCGTGCGCTGCAACACCGGTGCTCTTAAGAAGATGAAGACAACTGACGAGATATTCGTGGATGACACAGTATTCATAGAGCCTTTCCCCACTTGGCAGCATTTCTTTGATCGGTTCATCACCCACGACCGGACCGGATTCGGCGACCTGCCGCTTAAGCTTCCATAAACAATTTTGCATGATTTGTTGCTTTTCCAGCGAGGGATCGACCTCGGTCCAGAAGAGCAGGCTTCGCACGTGTTCCGCGGTATGGGGTGCGTGGCCTCTCAGCGGGACCCCGCGACGCCGCACTCGCTGGGCTTGCATATCGTTTTCCCGAGCCGAAGAGTCACAATAGGCTTCATAGAATCTCGCCGCGTAGCGGGCGTACATTTCGTGCCCCGTGACTTCGTGCAACTCCTTCAGCACATCGGTGAGCATCAACGAATGTCCCACCCCGCCTTGAGGACGCTCGACGTGAAATGGGGTTTTAGTGAAATCCTTCAAAGGGTATTCCTTCATGATTCTCGCCACCGCCTTTTCCACCGCATCGAGAATCTGTCTTTCCTGGGAGTAGTAAAAAAAGCCAAGCAGCATTCGCAAGATACAAGTGCTCGCCCAGATATCGCCATTCTCGCCCCTGTGCCGATAACGAATCCCAGGGGTATAAATGCCTATGTAGCCATCCTTGTCCTGATGCTGAAGCAAGTGCCCCACAAAGCGACGGACCTTGGTAATGGCCTGGGAATCACCACAAAGGAAGGCGTGCCGCATAAACCCGTCCCACCATTGGCCAACCGATTCGCCAGGCCACCAAACGCCCTCAACCTCCTGCCACAATTCAATGCGCCCCTCATCGGCGGGCTGATGGCTCCGCTGCCGGGAACAAAAGATATCGCATCCGCATTGCTCCGGGGCGATCTCATCCAATTTCCCGGTGAACCCGGCTTTCAGGTCGTTTTGAAGCAACTGCTCAAGCCACGACAGCGGATGTATTACCGGGCAGGTGGATTTCTTGAGTTTTGGTGCAGCGATTTTGAGCATGGTTCTTTAAATTGCCAGGAAAGGAATACGGCGCCGACAAAGATTTTCATGAATTGTCTCGGACGTTAACCACCTGTCAATAACATCTGGTGTTTTAATCCGAATCCGCCGCGTGTTACAAATGGGTTCGCCCGAAGTCTCCATGAGTCCATGACTCAACCGGATATATCTCTGGCGGAGGCAACTGCGGCCCGTCTGCATCGATCGGTGTAAACAGCACGGCAATGCGGATATCCTGCCCTTCCGGGGCCACCGTAATCCTGAGCGCGCTCGTGCCGCGATTTTGTTCCTCGACAGCAGTGGAAGGCTGGGTCGAACCGATCGAGAAGCGCGCTTCGGCTGGATTGAGAAGGGTCGCTCGGAGTTTCCTGCCGTCAAGGAAAAGGGTTGCCGTGCGCGCGTCCGTAGAGAGCCCGATTTCGGCCGGAGTCAGCATTTGCCAATGGAGCGGCGCGGACCGGGCGATGCCGGTCACGTCATCCTGCACGAGGACTTGCGCGCGGTCGAGCATGGCCATGCCGCGTAAGATTTTCGTGGCAAATCCGGGATAAGCCGGGGTGAGATCAAGTACGGCAAGCGCTTTTTTTGGCGTGCTCTCGAAGACCACGATTGGAGCGGTCGCGAAGGCATCCTGCAAGGTGGATTCCGGGAAAATGGTATTATGCCCGAAGTTGTTAAGGCGGTAATAAGACCATCGCTTTCCACCCTGTTTACCATCCCAGTAATCGGGTAATTCGTAGCTATCGCCGCCAAGATCGACAGCCCAACGAACCCCGTTCGCCTCCAACACAAATGTGCCAAGATCCAGGTGGCCGTGCGGTGCATTATTTACACCGCCCTTGAACCCGATCCAAAGCGCGTTTGGATTGTTCCATTCGCTGCGGAAGAACGCGAGATCGGCATCGCCCCGGAAGTGAACATCGAGAGGAAGTTGCCTGGCATCCGTTTGCTCGACCGGCCTTTGCGGAAGCCAGATCGCGCTAAAGACAAGGCTGCTCATTGGCTCCCCGGGCGGCAACGATTTGGAATACTCCGGGAGAGGCATTCCCAAATTCCAGGCAAGGTTCTTTCGCACTTCCTCTATCGCAAAGGTCGAGCCGTCGTGTTGCGCCAGCCAGCATGCAGCAGGTCCGCAGCCCTGGGTGGCCGCCCTTGCGTCGGCAAAATTGAAGCACTCCTGACTGGGCCCGAATATCTGCGACACATAGGCTAACGTCTTACAGAACCCGGGCATCCTTTTGATTTCCGGCTCCTCGCCAAAATTCTCCGTTAGCAGGGCCATCGAATAAACGAGATACTGGGTGCCGAATTCCCAATAGCCGGGTCCTTCCGGCCAGGCGCCATCGGGTTCGTAATACTTCATGGCAAGCGGGAGGGAGCGCATGGCCCCGTCGACCACTCTCTGGGCCAGTTCCGGCTCCTTGTCTTTCAAGGCGATGGCCGCCGCAAGCATGCCGCCATTGCAGACAAAATTCCAGTTGTTGGTGCCTGTCCCCTTGCCTTCAAAGGCGGCCCAACAGAGTCGCTTACCCTCGTCAAAGGGTGCGTATACGATAGGCGCTGTTGACAAGGCATTCCGAACAAGCGCATTTTCAATGGTCGCGCGATCCTCGGCGGAGAGTATATCCTTGAGCCAACTGTAGCCTACAGCCACGCCGAAACTCATCTCGGCTGTATCGAGAAAATGGGCGGGATTCCAGTCCGGAAAGGAGGACGCCGTAAGCAAATCCCGCACCGCAGCCTGCGCGAAACGCTTGTTGCGGCTGAGCCGGTATTCAAAGGCGCAGGTAATAATCCGGCCCAGCCCCCCCCGGACCTGATGCAGCATATTCGGGTCGGTTTTGGATTTATATTGGATGGGCGGGAGAACCAGATAGCTCTCGGAATACACGCGAATTTGAGCGAGCAGATCCGCCATCAAGGGGTCGCTCTTTTCCTCTTCACGTATGGCGTTCAGGCGCTCTTCGGAAAGCAAGAGATGCCGTTTTTCGGCCTTCATCACGGGTGGATCGGGAAGGTGTGCTGATAAACGCGGACACGATTAACGGCGGCCTGAGGAAGCGATAAATGGTTAAGGCTTCCACTGGTAATAACCCCTTGCCATTTGGTGGCCATTAACACCGGAGGGCTGGCGTTGAGGTCGTTTGTACCCGATTGCAGAAATTCACTGGCCAGCGTGTTCAATCCATTCAATTGGGTTTGAGTTTGAATAATATTGCGGCTTGATTCATCCAGAATTGCGATCGCGACAATGATCGCCTGGACGTCTGACAGGCCGATCCCCAGAAGACTGCCGTGTCCAGCCCTGGTGTCCCACGGATTATTGGAATAGATTGCCGGTCGAGTGGTGCCGTCGTTTTGCGTGCACGGGTTGAGAAGGAAACAGTATTCGATGCGGAAAACATCCTGTGACAAAACATGGTAATTGGGGCCGCTGGACCCGCCAGGGCCGCTGGACCCGCTAAACGATACCGTCTCGGGAAAAGCTCCCGGGATCGTGCTGTTGAAATCGGCTTGAACGCTGGGTGAAGAGGCGCTGGACGAAGTGACGGGATAGGTTGGATAACATAAAAACACCACTCCATTCGTTCCATCCCAGGTGAGCCCGTGCCCCAACCGTTCCAATTGGCTGGAGGCGTTAATATGGTAACCAACGAGAGCAACCGATTGCGCGACCCCTCCGGCAAAGGAACCCGGGGCCTCGCTGTAAAAGAACATCCCTCCGGTACCTGATTGCCGGGTGAAGACGTAGTCCACATCGGTGCGTTTAACCATGCGGGAAAAGTCCAAAGCCATCCGATCAAAAACCATCTTCGCCTGACTGTCCGCCTCCAGGAGCTTGTCGCTGGCGTCGGTTGCAATCCTCGTATTGTTCATGACCTGGACCAGGAAAACCATCACCAGAATCACAAGGGACACCGAAACCAGCAGTTCCACCAGCGTCATGGCGGACTGCGTATTGCGCGACGGGGAGCGCCGGAGTTGACAGGGGGGATGCATTGGGGGAGGGAGCCTCATCTTGAGCGCTCTACGGACGCGGACTATGCTTGTTTGCGTCCTCATTCATCTTCTCCATAGCTGCGAGCTGCGATTGAACTGCGGGCGGAACAACGATGGGACCGGAAGGCTCCGGAAGATAGGTAACGGTCTCCTTCTTTTCCGCCGTCGCGAATCGCGCCGGCAGGCGGGTTCCCAGGTCAACCCACAGCTTCGCTTCCAGAGTATCCTTCGTGGCGTCCTCCAACGCCGCGGGGGGCAGGCGACGCAAGACTTCTTCGTCAAGCCTTGGAATCTGATTTTTGAATACGATGAAGACGCGATCACCCACCTTTTCAAGCCCGTCATAGGTCTTGACGCCGGCCCAATTAAATTCAGGGAAGTCCGAGTCGCTATAACTTACGTAGTACCTGTCGCCGCCTCCCTGGCCGAACCACAGCTCCGGACGCCCCTTTACCATTGTCACCTGGGCGCCTCCGACCCACCACGCGTCGATTCCAGATCCGTCGTCCATAACAACCTCCCGATAATAGGTGTTGCCCGTCTTGGTGACATTAATTTGCTTGATCTCCGGCGCCGGGCGCGGCGCGTCCTTCCCTTGAGGAGGCGCTGAAGACTCGCCGGGTGCAGTCGTGGATTGACTCGTGAACGTGATCTGCCAGCGGGCCATGCCCGGGGCCCTCACGATAAGCGCCCCGGAAGGCATCGCCGGCTGTTGGGGGGCTTGCGGCGGAGGCAACGTAGGCTGAACGCCGACCTGATTAACCGCGGCCTTTTCCGCGGGTTTATCTGCGGCCTTAACCGTGGCCGTAACCGCGGCCTTGGGAAGGTCCGAGTCCAAGTGTTTGTAGCCGGCGTTGGTTGCGATCCTCGTATTGTTCATGACCTGGAGGACGAGAATCATCACCGATAGGACAAGGGATATCGAAAGGAGTAGTTCCACCCGCGTCATGGCGGACTGCCTGTTGCGCGACGGGGAGCACCGGAGTTGCGAGTCGCGCGGGACTTCGGCTCCGCCTCCCATTGAAAGCTTGTGCCACCCATGAAAGGCGGACGCGCACGCAACGGACGGAATCTTCGAGTGTCTATGGATCAGTGTCAGAGGGTGCATTTTATCAATTTCGATCGAGGCCGATCACGGTTTGAAAGGAGCCTGTCCAGTTGGTAGGCGGTTTGCTCAGGTCCGAGTCCGCAAGGGCGGGCCAGGTGATCAAAATTGAAGCGGAACTGGCGGCCCGATCTGAAGTCGCTGGCGCTTGGTAAATGCCTACCGTCACGCGAAACATCGGCGGCATGGAAGGAATGCTCCTGGTGTTGACCGAGCCGTCTCCATTAAGGAAGAATGAGGTCCCTGTCGTGGCGGGCGGGGCTGGAAAAGTGACGCCATAGAACGCAGAGGCGTTTGTTCCCGTAGTGGTAGCACGCAGATCGGCTGCCACGGCGCTGGCAAGGTTTGCGGCGGCGGTTTGTTGGATACTTTGCTGATTCGTGCTTAGACCGATGGGAATAAGTCCTATGAGCGCAACAAAACAGACGCTGCAGATCCCGATGGCAATGACCACCTCAATGAGCGAAAAGGCATCGGTTAGAGCGCCCGAGCCTCCAGATCCCCTGGCATTGCGGGCTCCTGAAGCCTGTAAGCGCAAAAATTGAACCGGGTTTTTCATGGCCTATAAAAACGTACAGCCCCAGTAATACCGTCGACTTGAATTGCCGCTTGGTCGGCCGCCGTGGCGACGGCCGCATTCCCATGTGTGGCAACCAGCGTTATTTCGAGGTAATCGGAAACGCTTGCACTGTAAGCGGAGCCCTGCTGGACCCTGGCCACCCCTTGGGGATCGAACTCGATCACTTTGTTGAAACTGTAGTTCGGCGCGCCGGTAAACGGCCACTGGAAGGTTGTTGTCGCCGTAGCCTTTGAAATATCCACCACCGAGGCGCTGGTGGCAGTGGGGCGGCCGGTCATATTGGGTCCGTTCATCGCTGCGGAGGGCGAAACCAGATGAACGCCCGCGAAAGAGTGAATCTTATCGATCATGCCGATACCGGGGTTAACAAGTGACGGCGTAATCGGCGTGGTCGCGAGGGTCGTATACGGCCGGGTGCCATTCTGCGAAGCCACAACCGCGATGACAAGCTGTCCGGTTCCACTTGCCGCCGGAACCGAATTGGACGAAATGGCATTCACCTCCTGGATTCCAACATATACATAGGTATTGTTTCCCATCGAATAGGCCCGGGCCTGCTCCAGCAATCCGGAGATGCCGGTGACCGCACTGGACATACCGCCGCCGTTGGAGATCGTCCCAAGGGCCGGTACGAGCAGAGCGGCCAGGGCCGAGACGATCGCAACAACGACCAGCAGCTCAACCAGCGTAAAGCCGCGTGCAATCCTGGAGTGAAAGGGGGGATGCATTGGGGGAGGGGACCTCATCTTGAGCGCGCTACGGATGCGGACTATGCTTGTTTGCGTCCTCGTTCATCTTCTCCAAAGCCGCGAGCTGCGATTGAACCGCGGGCGGAGCGACGATGGGACCGGAAGGCTCCGGAAGATAGGTAACGGTCTCCTTCTTTTCCGACGTCGCAAACTGCACCGGCAGGCGGGTTTGCAGGTCAACCCACAGCTTCGCCTCCAGAGAATCCTGCATGGCGTTCGCCAGCGCCGCGGAGGGCAGGTGACGCAAGACTTCTTCGTCAAGCCTTGGAACCTGCTTTTTGAAAACGATGAAGACGCGATCACCCACCTTTTCAAGCCCGTCATAGGTCCTGGCTGTGGCCCAATTAAATTCAGGGAAGTCGGAGTCGCTATAACTTATGCCATATCCGTCGCCACCTCCCTGGCCGAACCAAAGCTCCGACCTCCCCTTTACCTTTGTCACCTGGGCGCCTCTGACCAACCACGCGTCGACTCCGGACCCGTCGTCCATAACAACCTCCCGATAATAACTGTTGCCGGTCTTGGTGACATTAATTTGTCTAATTTCCGGGGCCGGGCGCGGCGCGCCCTTCCCTTGAGAAGGCGCTGCAGCCTGGCTGGGTGCAGGCGCAGCTTGACTGGTGAACGTGATCCGCCAGCGAGCCATGCCCGGGGCCCTCGCCATAAGCGCCCCGGAAGGCAGCGGGGCCCGTTCCACGGCCTCCTGCGCATGAAGACCCGAAAGAAAACTGAAAGTAATGGCCAGGCCAAGGAAGGTTGTTTTCATTCTTCTACTAATTCGAGTTGTTTATCCACGATATCTCCCGTGTACCGGTCGATGGCGATATGAAGCCAATATCTCCGTTCTCCGTCCACGGCAAAATTGTTAAGAGACGTTTCTCCTGCGCGGTAACGACCCGTCTGGGCAATCACGTCGATCATCAGGTTCCAAACTCGGGTCTGTCCGCAGGCCGAAAGAGCCCGGATCGCCGATTCGCGAAGGCGCTGGATGTTGACCGTGGACGGATCGGTAAATCCCCCGTTGGTAGCAGATAACACCCCGCTAAAACCAGTATAGGCCAGGCTGCCATTAATGCCATTAGGGGGGGGTGTGGTTTGAGTGCTGTTCCATTTCCCGACCAGTTCACTGACATTGCTTAGTTGCCCCCCCGTGGAGCTCGTTACGGTGGTGAGCGCCGTGGCGATGTTCGCGATCTCGGTCGACGTCAAGGCGTTCGAGATCGGGCTCGCTTCGTCTTTATAAGCATCGCCCATGTTAGCGCCCTCGGAGGCGTTGCCAGCCAAAACGGCTTTAATTGCCGTGGTCGATTGGGTATTCAAGTTTATCTTTCCCGCAACCACTCCGCTGGGGTCATCATTGATGCAAAAAGTATCCAGCAGCGCTGCACAACCGCTTTCAGGAAAGGAGAAATCAAGATTTCGCCACGGGGTTCCCGAAAAGACATACCCCAATTCCCCCACTGTCTTGAAAGGACGATGGAGAATAAAGGGCCGGCTTTGCGAAGTCCCCCCGGCCATCGGGAGTCCCAGCGTCGTGCCGCCTTGAGAGGCAATCCCCACCCAACCGCTCATCCCGCGACGGACGACTCCGTCCGGGTCGCTGAAGTAATTGGCATCTGCCTGGATTGTGCTCTGTTTGCCCATCACGTTTTCGGAGTAAAAACCTGGAGCGAAAACCTTCGCGCCGTTTTGATTCACTTCTATATTCCAACTGCCGGGATACCATCCGATACTCGGAGCCCCCGTGCTGTCGGGGCCGCTGGTGCTGGAGGAAAGCCCCGTTCCAGGGGCTCCGACAGCAAAACCTTGTCCCCAGTTCGTACCGGGGCGATTCGTTTGCCCGTAATAAGAGTCGGACATGCTCCAATTCAGTGTTGAACGGGTACTATTTAAGCTTCCGAAACGTGACGTTCTCGGATCCATCCAACTGATGTTGTCCTTCTGATTGGATGTGGGGTTTCCAGTTGAACTTGTCGCCGAAATATCGATAACACTTCCCGTTAGCGTGCTAACTGCTCCTTGGTACGGAATAAGACCTTGGTTATCCTGATAAGTAACCCAATTGCCGCCAGACTGGTATTGAAGAATGTAATCAGCAGTCAAGACTTGGTTGACTAGCTGGCAATAATTTGCCGATGACGCATTTTGCGCAGTAGCATTAACCGGATTACCAGGGGTAAGCGGAAGGGTAAGGGGGGGGATGGGGGGGGTGCTGCTGACATTCAATACCCACGTGGTAGGAAATTGTCCCAGCAGTACACCACAATAGTTCAGGGTGCCATTGCCAGGGAAGCGAGAAGCGAATGGATCGCTGATAAAACCGCCACTGGCGTAGTGGGCATAAGGCCCCGACACCAAATTATGATTTGGGCCGGGCTTGCCGGTTGAAGATGCTTTTCCGCTCAGGCCTCCCAGGAAGACAGGGTTGGCGAACATCGCGGCATTGGCCGCCGCCGTCGTGCCAAAGTCTATTTCGGTATAGCCGACGGGTGTCGGCATAGTATCGAATTTGACAGGCACGGATACCCCTCTCCTGGAGTCAAACGATCCCTGAGCCGAGTAAGGCCAGCTTCCACTGCTACCCTGTCCAATTGCTTTTAGTGCTGGCGGGGCCGCCGCCGTGCCCCCTGTCCAATACGCAACCGAAACCCCCTGAGCCGCCACTGAGGCACTCGTCGGTCCGCAGAGCAAAAACCGGAAATTTGTAGGCCCTTGCGTTGGGATCGAACTCGTTATGCTCGGGTTCCAAACTTCGGGCAAGAGCAGCATGAGGCCGGAACCTGAAGTCCCCGAAATGAAAGCGTCAGAAGTATTAACCCCGAGAACACGGGCTCGATAAAGGTAGGGGAGGCTCTGAATTCCGTAGATATTTTGCTGGTACGGGGCTGCCGTCCCCGGCCAGTAAATGTGTGTAGGGTATGAGTCGGCATGAGTTTGGTCGATGATATTCGCTCCTATCTGGAGAACTTGATCGTCAACCGAAGTATCGAGATTATATTGAGCCACGTCCATAAGTGTGGGTAGGTCGGGTGAGGATGTATATTCGGCCGCATTGTGATTTGTAGCAGCGCCTTTGCCCAGGGAGCCGACCGCGATGGAGGCCTTGAGTATCTCGAAGAAGTCGGCCTCGCGGTTCTGGCTTTGCACCTCGGCTAGTTTTAAAATGTTGCCAGTCGAAGAGCCGTGGCTGTACCACCAGCAGGAGCCGGAATTCATTGGGTCCGCTTTCCATGTCAGCCCAAAATAGTTGGCAATATTGGACGAACTCCCGCTCTGGATCATCTCCGCGGAGACTCCCTGGTTTACCAGTTGCTGGTATGCAGGATCCGAAGGAGAAAGCGATCCGCTTGGCCCGTTGAACGTGATCCATGCCAACCGGCTGAGCGCGAACCGTTTCTTAACCAGTGGTTCCCCAATGACGGCAGGCGTTCCATCGTTGCGAGGAAAGCTCCCTGTCACTCGCACCGTGAGGAAGGAGGGATTGATAGCGTCGTCCAGTCCGTAAGCGTTGTTACCTCCGGCATAAGCGCCAAAGAGATTTCCAAACCCTGGATATTTCGTTGTATCAGAGACGATCAAGGGCCGGCGGGGATTGGTAGCGGGTTGAAACGACGGCTGATTTAGGCCGCGGCTGAATGTGGATAGATTTTGGAGTGCATTCAGTGGATTCTGGAGAGAGGCTGAGGTGCCGGAGAGCGTATTGATAAAGGCTATGAGTTGCTGGCGGCTGACAAACATGTGGTCGCTCTGACCGGCAATGAGGCTTCCGGAAGTGGTGAGAAACCCCGTTTGATTTGAGGCCACGTAGGCGGGGTATCCGCCTGGCTGTTGCAGCGTCGCGTTATTGCGCCAATTCACGAGCGCATTAGCCTGGCTGCCTGTCAGACCGACCTGCGTGAGATCGGCATAGGCCAAAGCGTTTTTATAGGCCACGTTCGTACCCGATAGGGTGCTTGGGTAACCTGCGACATTTACGTCCAGCAACCCGCCTTCATCATAGATGGCGTAAGCGTAGCGTCCCCTCACACTGTTCGATGGCGCATTCGGATTGCCGCCAGTCCCGTCAACAAGAATCCAGTCCGGCGCATGGAAGGCGCCTTTCGGCGTCGGCGTGAGGTCGGTGGTGCTGGTCGGAGTTAGCAGGAGTGCTGTGTTCCAGCGCGCCAGGGAAATGGTGCGGCCATTGAGGGATGCGGTGGTCGATGAGACAGCCGCCGCCCGTATGGGGCCCGCGCTGAAGAAAGGGATGGCGCTGCCGCTGATTTTAATGAGGCTGCCGGTCCCGTTGGTCCCGGAGGCCCCGAGGGCGAGAGCAGGAACCATGTTGCCGGGAGTGGTCGGGGTGTAGAGCGTTACTGTGAGATTTCCGATGTTAATGTTGGAACCGCTTGATCCCAATACAATCTCCTGCTTCAGATCGCCAACGATGGTATCCAGCGCGCCGTGGGCGAATAGGTCCACCCGCTCCTGATTTACGCTGGAGTCAGCCACCTGCCGCTGGCTGATCGCCTTGGAGAAGAAGGCCAAAACAACCGCCGTCAGGAGAACGACGAAGCATAATACGAGCGCAATTGCAAAACCTTGCCGGCGGCGAGGCGACTTCAGAGCGCCCCAGCCGCCGTCGGTTTTCGGGTTTGACTCGGCAATTCCTCTGATCGTTTCTCGGTAATTCATTACGGGGAGAGAGTGAAAGTGTGTTGAAAAACGCGGACCCGATTAACGGCGGCCACCGGAAGGGATATCCGGGCAATGCATCCACTCGTTATGAGCCCTTGCAAGGTTGTGGCCATAAAGTTACCCGAGCTTGAGCAATCTCGCCGCCAGCCCCGGTTGATGCAGCCGGTTTCCGGGGTTAAAGATTACGTTGAAAGGATGATATCCGCCCGGTAATTATGAGGATCGGTTTCATTTGGGGATTTTGATTGAGGGGAAAAACGATGATCCATTGGTATCATCAGGGGAGGTGTCCCGCAAGGACTCGTTTGCTTTCACATGTAACGCGTTGGTCGCAGTGCACGGTTCCTCCGATTGAATGAGGTCCAGGTGCTTATTGGAAGGGCGGCCAGTCGTCGGTTCGGAAGGGGGATGCGGGCAATCCCTCCTTGTTGTAGAGGGTGCAGGTCGGATTCTGCGCCCAGCCATAGCGGACAGCGACAGGGAGATGCACCAGCGGGCTGGAAACGACGATTTCGTTTCCCACGATCTTCGCGTCGGCCACCGTCCATTTTCGATCATTGCCGGCGATGACAAAGCCCTGCAGATGGTCTCCTGCCGCCGCAGAGAGTGCGCGCGGTGAGGTTCCGATGACAAGCCCGCTGCCGACAGAGTCAGGCCGGAAAGCGATCCGGATCGCATTGCCCTCGACTTTCATCGACCCGTAAATCGGACCGGAAAAAACAAGGTCTTCCCCGTAGGCGACGTGCCGCGCGACGAGCGCAAGACGCGCACCGACATGGGCCTTGCCGGGCGGATGGAGATTGCCATCGCCCAAATCGATCGTTACCGTCAGGCCGGTGTTGGGCTGGGTAAGGGTTCTAAGCTGGGACTCCCGCAATACTGCCCACGGCGATGGCTCTCCGGGATTCTGCGAAGTCGGGGCAATGTTGGGAAGCTGGACAATAAGGAAGGGAAGATCCTTTTGGAGAAAGGCGGCGCGCCAACTGGCGATCAACGTGGGCAGGAGAGCCCGGTACTCGAACGCCATCGGGATGCCTGTATTGTCCTCGCCCTGATACCAGGCGACGCCCTTGACCGCGAAAGGCGCCAGCGGCGCAAGCATCCCATTGTAGAGCATGGTGGGGGTTCGGGGGTTGGCCGGGGACCACTTGCCTTGTGGGGGCGCAGCGGGCTTCGGCGGAGGTTCCTGGCCCCGGGCCTTGGCTTGATCCACGGCGGCTTTCCACGTTTTGACAGCTTCATTATATTCCGCGCCGGCGCGGTCGCGCCACACCCTCTCCTCCGCCACCTGTGCATCGAGTTGGGCCTGTCCGCCGGGGTAGGCGTCAACCGCCTTTTGATAACCGTCCATATAACGCTTCAGTGCCGGGTTTGACTGGCCGGCCAGCAGACTATCTTTGTCGGTCCATGCCTGGGCGGTCGATCCGCTCCAGGCCGTCTCGATCAGGCCTATGGGGCGACCGACCGAGGCGCGAAGATTTTTTCCAAAGAAATAGGCAACGGCGCTGAAGTCCCCGACCTGTTGCGGCGAGCAGACTTTCCATGTGCCCACCACGTCGTCACAGGGTGCGATGCCGTCTCGATGCGCCACTTTGAAGAGCCGGATATTGCCATCGGTCGCCCGGGCGATCTCATCGCGGCCACCGATCGCCCCACCGAGGCCAAATTCCATGTTCGATTGGCCGGAGCAGATCCAGACATCGCCGACCAGCACGTCGCTAAGCGTAAGGGTATTCTTCCCCGCGACAACGAGGTTCCCTGGGGGAGTATTCGCACGCAGCGCAGGCAGATCGACCCTCCATTTGCCATCGCCGCCAGCGATCGCATTGGCGCGGACGTTACCAAAGGAAACAGTGACTTTTTCCCCGGGGTCGGCCCAACCCCATACCGGCAGCATCGCCTCTTGCTGGAGTACCATATGGCTGCCAAAGATTCCGGGCAACCTGACGTCGGCTCGGGCTCCGGATATAACAACCCCGACAAGTAACAGAACGGAAAGAAGGAACGACTTCATGAGGATGAATAGGTTATGTTGGATATCTAATCACCTTCGTTTTTTAAGACTGACCAGGCAACTGTTTTTGCTCGTGCCCGCTTATTTACACCGCCATCATGTCTGCGTTATCATATGAAAATACCCCGTGTAATCGCCGTGCTGTTGCTTGCTTTCTCAGTTTCCCGCGCGGATACCAATATGCCGCTTATCTCTATGGCCGATCAATCCACTCTCGCCACCGCAGATCAGGGGGCCGGCGCGGCCATCGCGCGTGAGACTCCTGCGGCATCCCAGCAACAGATTGTGAACTACGACGAATCCAAGGTTGCCCCCTACCGGTTACCCGAACTGCTGGTGACGAAGACGGGGAAACGGGTGCTCACGGCGGAAGCCTGGACCAGTGAGCGGCGCCCTGAGGTGTTGGCGCTCTTTGAACAGCACGTCTTTGGCAAGACCCCCGCAAGTTGGGGCAAAGTCGCTTTTGAGACAAAACAGGTGAAAAAGGATGCCCTGGGAGGCAGGGCGACTCGAAAGATCATCCACATTTCGCTGCCAGACCATCCGGCATGGCAGGGCATGGATGTCCTGGTTTACACCCCGAACGGTCTCCGCAATCCGGCGCCTTGCTTTGTCGGCGCCAACTTTGCGGGCAATCACGCAGTAACTACGGAGCGGGATGTGCCGCTCTCGACGCGCTGGATGTCTGGCGATATCTCGGTGAACAATAAGGCCACGGAGGCCTGTCGCGGAATATCGAGCCACTCCTGGCCGCTGGAGATGATCCTCGCTCAGGGCTTCGGGCTCGCAACATTCTACTATGGCGATGTCGAGCCCGACTATCCCGACGGCTGGAAGCAGGGCCTGCGTGCCGCATTGAGCAACGATGGACCGAACACCGAATGGAAAGAGGGCGATTGGGGGGCGATTGGCGCCTGGGCCTGGGGGCTGAGCCGTATTGCAGATTATCTGGAAACCGACCCCGACGTGGATGCAAAGCGCCTTGCTGTAATCGGCCACTCGCGTCTTGGGAAAACCGCGCTCTGGGCGGGGGCGCAGGATCAGCGGTTCGGCGTGGTGATCTCCAACGATTCCGGCGAGGGCGGCGCCGCGATCATGCGGCGGAACTTTGGCGAAACAACCGCCCTCATCACCAAGGCATTCCCATACTGGTTCACGAAGACCTACACCCGCTATTCCAACAACGAGGCAGCCTGTCCCATCGACGCGCACATGCTCATTGCCCTGGCTGCGCCGCGTTCCATTTACATCGCAAGCGCAGTGGAAGACGCTTGGGCTGATCCAAAGGGCGAGTTCCTTTCAGGCCTCAATGCAGAGCCGATATACGCCTTGTTTGGCAAAACTGGCTATGGGGTAACTGAGCAGCCTCCGATTAACACCCCGGTGGGTAATAGCATCGCCTACCATGTGCGCACCGGGAAACACGGCGTGACCACCTATGACTGGCAGCAGTACCTGCGTTTTGCGAAACGCTGCTTTGGAAATTGAAGAGGCCCTCAACGGGACTCATCCGTCGTTAGTGCTGGACCAGTCAGCGAATGGTAAATTCCACCCGCATCTGTTTTCCCAGAACTTCCGGACGAAAGCTCAGGCGATGAAGCGGGCGGGAATCGGCCCCTTCATGCAATTCGGGCAGAAACGTCGCAAGTTCGAATTTGCCCTTGGTTTCCGAATGGAGCTTTCCCGAGGCAGATTCAGTCCCAATCTTCGCGTTTCCAGCTTCCAAAGAGATCGGCTCAAACGTGATGAAGGCTTCCTCGATACCGGATGGCATCTCCTGGAATTCAAACTCGTCGCATAGACGCACCACTCCACTGGCTTCGATGACGAATTTGCGTTCAAAGCGCCGAAGCGTCGGGTCGGGGTATGCATGCGAAAGGTCAATCGTTACCGTCTTGTCCCCATTCCCATTCAGCCCTTCGGCTGTGATCGTGCCGTAAAACTGGCTTCCCTCCTGTTGTTCATAGCCATTGATGATCGGCACGGAATGGCCTTTCGAGCGGCAAACCAACATGTCGTAGCGATGAGGGCCAAAAGTTTTGGCACTATAAGTGGGCGAGGCCGGATCGGTCAGAATTGGCACGCCATTCTTCAGAAGGATAAATGTCCCAATGTCGTTGTGGTTGTGGGAGACGCCGTTCGAACCTGCCGCGGTTGCAAGAAGGATATCGCTATGTGCCGCGTGAACCTTTACATAGCCGAGCTGCGGCAAAATATAATCGGTGCGATCGGTGTAAGGCTCCGCCATTTCCCCGCGGTAAAGAGCCAGCGAGCGGATGTCGGCTATCTTGGGCATCCCACGGTTGTCCGATTCGACCAGTTGGTAGAGTTCCGGAAAGGGCAGAAGCTGGTTGATCCGCAATGCGCTTCCCATCGCGACATAGCCGTGTCCCCCATCCGCAAAGCTTGCGCGAATGGGAGGGCGCAGGACGGCCGCCATGGGAAACCGCGATATGCGCGAGAACTTTTCGCCCGCCATAAGGTTCACCGCTCCTCCGGTGCGATGATATAACGAAATTGCGGCCTCCACGTAATTGATGAATCCATATTCCCAATATCCCGCGCCCTCGACGCAACCGCCATCGTCGGTGAAATAGTCTATGGCGTAATCCATCCGGCGACACAGCGGATGGATAAAGGCTGCGAGTTGCCCCGGGTCTTTGATTTCATACAGCGCGGCCGCGATAAGATTCGCGTTGCAAACCATGTTCCAATTATTCCCGGTTGTTTGCCACCAATCCGCATATTTGTAATCCAGCGCAATATCCAATGCCCGCGCGGCCACCTCGCGCGATATCCGATCTCTCACCTCCGGTTCAAGCTGACTCGCGAAAATGAAGGAATATTCCGCAAGTTCGCGCGCCCGTGCGGACGAAACCAGATCGATATGTTCTCCTTCATGCGCGGCGAGTTGCCACCAGGTGGTTTCGCACCATGCCCAGATCAGGTCCTGAAGATAATCCAAGTCGGCTTTCGGATGTTCCAGCCACAAGGCAAGCGCCGCGCGTCCCATTTCTCCACTCCGGGCAGCATTGGCGGCTTCACCTTCAACGCGGCTGCCTCGGCGCTTATATTGCCGAAAAGCGGAGCGTTTCAGCGTAGGAATGTCCCGGCGCGGGTCGAATTCCGCGGCGATCTTGTCCCATAGTCCCGATTTCTTCGCAAAAGCGCGGGCAGCTTCTTTCACCTCGGGATCGGTGAGCCCCGGCCACGCCGGCTTATCCATATGCGGCGCGAGCAGCCTGGCCAGCGTCTGAATTTCGGTGTCCTGCAATATCATCGGGCGGTCCATTCTGAAGCGATCGTGTTCGTCGGTTCTGCCACGATGTCCATATCAAGCCATCATTTCGAGCATTTGCATGGATACTGCGTAGCGTAGCGGTTGCCCACATTCCCACGCCTTGAACTCTTCAATGCAAAAATCCGCCATTCGGACGGTTTCGTCGTTCAGGGAACCAGCGATGTGCGTGGTCAGTTGCACGTTCGGAAGACTGAAGAGTGGCGAGTCTTCCGCAGGCGATTCCGGCCAGGTAACATCGAGCAGAGCCGTGATATCGGGACGCGCTTGGAGGACTTTGATCATGCCCTCTTCCTTCACGGTGATGCCACGCCCGGTATTGATAAATGTGGCGTTCTCGCGCATTAATGCAAATAGTTCACCATGCAGCATGCCCTCGGTTTCCGGCAGATTCGCTATATGATTGCTGACCACATAGCCGCGCTGAAAGGCCTCTTCAAGTGAGACTTTTTCCACACCGAGTTTTGCCGCACTCGTTTCGCTGAGGAATGGGTCAAAAACGATCACGTGAAGGTGGAAGGGCCGCAAAAATTCGATGAGCTTTTTGCCGATTGCGCCCGTTCCGAGAATTGCAACCGTTTCGCCCAGGTTGCCGTGCCCTCGGAAAGCCCTCCGACCGTTGCGCTGCGAGTGATAGGCGTGCGTATTACGAAAATAGCCCTTCGTGGAGAGTAGGATTTGTGAAAGCGTGAATTCGGCGACGGGGATGGCATTGGCCTGCCAGGCACTCACTACCGTTATACCACGCTCAAGCAAGGGATGCGCAAAAAACTTTACCGATCCGGCGGCGAAGAAGACGGCTCGTAACGACGGGAACTTATCGAGATGCGCCGCGGTCAGAATAGGCATTCCCCATGTGCTGAACCCGACTTCCACTTCCCGCAACCGGTCCGCATGTTCATTAAAATTAGAGAGATCCACAATGTGTGGATAGAGATCGGTAAGCGCCGCGATTTTTTCGTACCGGCCCTGGGCGAAGACTTGCTCGGTAGGTTCAGGTTCTCCAAAAAAAACCGCTTTTTTCCTGGCGTGGTTGATACTGCGTAGTTGTTGCATCTGGTTATAACGATTCCCGGTCCATCTCCCGATTTTCCGGAGCTTGAGTCCGGATATTAGCTTCTTCTCGGACAGTACCGGCGCACGGAAAGGATGGGATCAGCCCGGGGGTCTTGAGGAAGGGTTTCATTAGGGGAGTTTTCAGATCGAGATAAACGAAGGGTAATTTTTATCAGAAGGGGGGAATTCTGCAAGGACTCGCTTGCTTTCACTTGTAACCCGCTGATCGCAATCCTCCGTTTCCTTGCTTTCCCGTTCGTTGCCGGGCACTGCCGCTCCTCGCCTCATTGGGCATCGCCAACGCCAGTCTGCCCATGGATTCCTGGCATAGATCTGGTTGAAATCCTCTTTACTGGGCATTTCAAGATAGAACTGGAATCTGGATTTATTTTGTCTTTGTATGGACATAGAAAAAGAGTAACAAACGAGCGGAATGAAAATCCACGTTGTCCTGGCCGCCGCCCTTCTTACCGTCGGCTCTGTTTTTGCCGATTCATTGCCCTCCGTCTGGCCGATGCCGACGCCGCCCAAAGCCCCGGATGGAACTAATTCCGCGGCCTATCCGAAGCCCCTGGGAGGAGCGAATTGGCGGCAGTGGGTCCTGGGGAAGTTCAATCGCGCCCGGTCTTCCAAAGCGGAAATCCAGCTCATTTTTGACGGCGATTCCATTACCTGTTGGTGGCAGAACGCGGGAAACAAAGTGTGGATCGAACGCTATGCCAGGCTCAATGCGTTTGATTTCGGGATGTGCAGCGATCGCACTGAAAACGTGCTTTGGCGCCTTTCCCAGGGCCAGGTGCAGGGAATCAACCCCAAGCTGATCGCGATTATGATCGGGACGAACAACATCGGGAATACCGACGACGTGAAGCTTGCCGAAGGGATCAAAGCCGTGGTGATGGATTATCAAAAGCGCTGCCCGAACGCCGTGATTCTGCTCCAGGGCATCTTGCCGAGCGGCGAGAAGCCAACGGATCCTAAGCGGTTGCACATCAAGGCCGTCAACGGAATGATCTCCAGGCTGGGAGACGGCAAAAAGGTAATCTATTTGGACTTCGGCGACAAATTCCTGAGCCCCGACGGCACGTTGAGCAAAGATGTCACGCCTGACTTCCTGCATCCCACCGAGAAAGGATATGTCATTTGGGCAAACGCGATCTCGCCTATCATCGAGAAGTTCTTCGGGGGCGCCGCCACCACACCTGCATCTTAGGCCGCATCTTAGGCTTGAGCCGCTGCTGGTCGAGAAGATATACCTCCGGCCGGTATCCCGTGTGCGTCCGCGAGACGCTGCAACCCATCTTAAACGGGGAATTGCCGCATGATTTCGGGCAATTGGTTTCCGACGTATAGGACGCGAGGGGCTTCGGGTTGAGTCCAGGGGATGGAGTAGGAGATCCCGGGGTAGAGATCGAAGAAGTTGTCGGCGAGTTTTTCTTCTCCATCAAGGTCAATGCATACATTCCACGCAAAGGTCTGGCTGGTGAAGATGGCCTGGCCGTCACGGATTTCGATCTGCACGGAGGCTTCCGGCCAGGCGATTTCGTGGAAGAGCGGGGTGAAGGTCCGATTTCGCGCGATTAGCTTTCCATTCTCAAGGAGCATGGCGAACGGCATTATGCTCGTGCGCTCGGTCCATAAGGAGGCGGGAATGATCGCCAGCCTGGTCGAGGCGTTTGGTTCTAATTCGACCCTGTTCGTAACATCGAGGACGTAAGTGCCGCTCAGGTTGAAGATACCGTGGCGCAATTCTCCGCGGATGGTTTCCGTGGTGTCATTGACTCCGAAAAAGATGATTTCCTCTCCGTCCTCCACGACCACGATATGTACGGGCGCCAGGGCGCGGCGCACCGGATGGAAGCTCGGGGTCCGGCGGAGATAGTAATCGACGATGGTCCAGGAGCGCGTCGCGGGCCAGCAATCGTTGTACATCCAGAAAATGGCGGAGGCGCTGTCGAACATGCGGCGGCGAAAGTTTTCGCAGTATTCGCGCAAGCCTTCGCCTTGCACCAATCCTGCCCAGTAAGTGAAAGCTTCCGGGGAGAGTCGCCTGGGCTCGACGCCGAGCCAAAAGCGGAGCATCTGATCCGGCGGGCTCGGTTCCTCCCAGCAATCGACGGAGTTATCATGGATCTGCCATGCGAATGAGCCGGGGAAGCGCTGGCCATCGGTCAGACAGGCTTGCAAGGTGGGCAGCGCGGTGGGTCCGAGGATGCCGCCTTCATTTGGGAAGCGGCAGGTCATCTTTCGATATTCGCGAAAATCGCATTTCTGGAAGCCGATTGTCCATGGGTGCTGGTCTCCCGCCTCGTCGGCATTTGGATGTCCGCCATCGGGTGAAAATGGAGAACTCGCCTGGTAATAGCGGGTCCCGTCCTCTTCGTTCATGAGCCGGGGCAATACCAGATGGAACAAGGCGTAGTCGGGGTACGCGACGCCCTTGTCGTAACCCCAGTCCCAATCGCCCAATTCCATTTCATTATTGCCGCACCAAATGATCAGGCTGGGATGCGCGGCGAGGCGCCGGATATTGTAAGTGGCCTCCTGCTTCACGGAACGGAGAAAGGCCTCGTCAGTGGCGGGGTACTTGCCGCAGGCAAAGACAAACTCCTGCCAGACGAGGATGCCCCGCTCGTCGCAGAGATCATAGAAGTCGTCGGATTCATACTGTCCGCCGCCCCAGACTCGCAGCAGATTAAAATTTGCTTCAAGGGCGCGCTCGATTAGTGCTTCACAACGGGCTCGGTCCACGCGGGCGAAGATCATATCGGCGGGAACATAGTTGCCGCCCTTTGCGAATATCTTCCGGCCATTGATCTCGATGATGAAATAGCGGCCCTGTTCCGGATGAGTATCTTGATTGATCACGACTCGGCGGAAGCCGACCAGCACCGTCCGCTCGGCGATGGTGATGCCGTCAACCTGAAGACTCGCCTTGACCTCATATCGATTGGGATCTCCGTGACCGACTGGCCACCACAATGCGGGCCGGGAGACGGTTGCCATTATCTCCAGCGGGTGCAGGCCGGGCTTGATGGTGACATTCGCGCGGGTGGTGACGCCCGCCGCCGGGATCTCCACAATGAGCTGGGCCGTGGTATCTCCGCTCCGCAAGCCCTCCGCGAACCAGCGCACCTTGAGTTCGCCTTGCTGAAAATCCGGCCTGACCGTGGCGAGCGCCACAAGCTGATCCATGCGGACGGGATCGGTGCTCCACTCAAGCGCAACAGGTTTGAAGATACCCACATTGATCAGGCGTGTGGACCAATCCCAATTGAACTGGCATTGCGGCTTTCGCAGCCAATGGCGCTTGGTCATTCTCTCCCGGTCATTCATGATTTCGGGCACGTATCCGAGCGCGGGTTTGTCCGACGCGCCGAAGAGCCCTCCTTCGAGTTGCACCACCAGAAGGTTCCTGCGGGTACGCAATTTGCCCGCGACTGACAGGCGGCAGGGATGGAATGTGTTTTCGTGGCGGCCGATCTCCTCGCCGTTGAGAAAGATCACGGCGAAATAGTCGAGGCCCTCAAAGTTCAACCATGCATGCGGACTCGAGAGCGCATCCGCGGGCACTTCGAAATCCCTGCGATAGATCCAGTAACATTGCTCCACCCAGCGGGCCGCCAGGCAATTGGTCCCGATGTATGGATCCTGGATCCAGCCGGCCTTCCAGACATCGAGATGGATTTCGCCCGGGACCTGGGCCGGGATGTAGCGCATGGGGTCTGGATTCTCAAGAAGAGCCGCGGAGCGGCGTCCGCCGCGTTCTCCATCGGTCCAGCGAACATTCCAGGCGCCGTTAAGATCGAGTGATTGAATCATAATTAACGGGGTCGGGATAGCGACACATCGCTCATGATGGAACGACAGAGCGTTCCATTATTGACATGCGAGGTCACGCATAGGCCGGCGCAGGCGGTGGATGGGATATTTACGGTCGTGGTGCCCAGTTGCGTCCAGGACTTGCCGTCGGCCGAGACGGACCCGATGAATGAACTGGCTCCCGTCCGCCGGAGCTTCACCCAGTACGGCGGGCGAAGGCTGGTATTCTTCCCGGCGGTGACCGCATCGGCTCCCGCGCTTGTCCGCGCTTGCATCCAGACGCCTTGGGAGTTGGTCACCACCATGTCGACAAACATCCCATTCGCACTCGTACCGTCCCTGAACATGACCCCGCTCTTTGCGTGGTCATTCGTATTATCGACCGAATTGACATTGGCAATGATCTCCCCGTCTCCATTCCAGGTTGAGTCCACAAATTGGAAGGAATCGACATTGTTCCAGATGTCGATGCCGGAGCCGTCAATAAAATACGTGCCAGTGGCATCGTCGTAGCAGTTTGCCGAGCCCGCCGCTGCCACACTTCCTATGTCCTGATGCCTTTGGAATTGGCCGAACGGCCCCGAAGGACGCGGGCCGCCAACATACAGAGGGATGTCGAAATTGCCAGGGTATCCGCCGCCGCGCACGGGAAACCGCGTGTTGGAGGCCGTCGCAACCGTCAAGTCGCGAGTCTCGCTGATGACAACTGGAAAGGTTTGATTCATATTCGTGAAGCCACTAAGGCAAATGCTCGAATTGGAATTCTTGATCATCGGCGTATTGTGAGGATTAGCTACGCAATTCACATACCCCCCGAGGACCTCAGCCACTCCGCCGCCGGGTGCATAAAGCGCTGGCACCGGCTTGTTTTCGGTTTTGAAACCGAGAATCCAGAGCGAGCCGCTAGTCGCGACAATATCTCCCGATCCGCTCCCGTCTTCATCGTTGATGCAGCGCGCGTAAACCGTTTGGTTGCTGGTGCAGAATTGATTTCCATCTCCCATATTCGCGCAACTTTCGGTGAAAGTCGTGATCGGAGCGCTCTGCGTGTTGATCACGTCGCCCGAGACTTGCAAGCCAACGACAGTCCTCGGGGCGGTAATCGCGATTTGTGTATAACCCAATTTCCCGACGAATGTCACAGGATTGGGCGACGATTCACCCACCTTGAACACGCCTCCCTTCCCCATGCAGATGGTGAACATGAAATCAACGCGCCTCACACAGGCGGGGACGTTGATCGCCTGCTTGACGGTATAGCTCACGCGCGGAAAATAAACAACGGTCTTGCTGCCGGCGGCCGCGGCGGCGAAGGCCGCCTGAATCGTCGCGTCGTCACTGTTCTTTCCTCTCCTATAGTCTTCCACATTGACCCAGTTCGAGAGATTGGTCTCCCAGGGCGTCTCCGGAGTATCCTGGACTGCCATGGCATAGGAATGGGTGTCCTGGCCGGCGAACAAAGTGGTGACCGGATAGGCGCAATATTCCGAAATAAATGAGCCGGAGACGACAGCGGTTCCCTGGTTCTGCACTGCGACGCTGTAGCCGGAAACCGAAGTGTTGCGGGCGAATAAGTCCTGTTTTGTACGGGTGATGACGACGGCCGGAGCCGTGGAACTGCCCCCGTTCAACTGGCTGTCCAGCAGCACCACGCTTCCCCCTTCCTTGGAAAACTCGACTGCCGGCACGTGATAGGCGCCTTGGTTGCTTACCATATCGCGCAGGGTCACGCCTCCTCCGAGAACCGAGATGGCGGCGACATGCTGATTTGTGCATGTCAGGTGCTCGAATGCGCTCGTATTTTCCGCGTTAGCCACCGAGCAAACGGCATTGTCGAAGCCGGTGATGGTGATATCCTTCAAATACGCTTGGACGGAACCGACGGGGAACCAGAGCCCGTAAAGTCCCCCGCCATCGCCCGACGTGAGTCGCACATTGGCCATCCGCGCTGAATTAGCTCCCTGGAACTGAATCGCCACCGCCCCGGGATTTCCGGAACCGACATTCACCGTGAGGTTCTCGCAAAGATTTGACGTCGCGATATTGTTGAACGGCGTCGACGGATGCTGATAGCGGATGACAGGCATCGGATTACTCTTGGATTGAAAGGCGGCGAGATTGCTGTCCAGTTTGATGACGGTTCCGGCGCGACTCTGGCCGATCAGCCGAAGGTTATTGATATCGCATCCGCCGGGCCAGCGGTAAACCGGAGCAGTCCCCGAATAGATGAGGGATTGGGTCACCCGGTAGGTGCCGTTCGGAATGTAGATAATGTAGCTGCTATTAAAGGGCGTTTGGTTATACATGGTGTAGGTGCGGACATACTGATGCTTGATGAAATTGTAGACGCTTAGGAACGCCCTGGTATCATCGGTGATCCCGTTGCCAGTCGCCGCCACGATTCCCGTTCCGGCGGGAGGACTCTTCATGTTGATCACCCGCCCGCCATTCTGCACAAGGGCGCCCGCGGGATAGACGACATTGGTATCGAGATTACGATCGCCCGCCGCGAGGCACGGCCGCGATAAGCCGCCGAGAAGGGCAACTCCGAAGAATAATGAGATGACTCTTGATGTTTTGGTGTTCATGTTTTTTTGAGTGTTCTTGGGTTCAAGTTTTCTTGGGAGGGATTAAGGGGCATAAATCCGCGCTTTAACCCGTGAGCCGTTGCTCACTAAAGAGAAGGATGAGAAAATGAAAATTACAATAAATCTAACTTCGCGCTTCTATTTCGGAAATGCCGATTGGACTTGTCCGTTATTTAACCAGTATTGTGGAGATGGGGTTTCTGGAGCCTGGCGCCCCTGTGGGATTTTTGCCGGCATTCGCCGCTTCGTTGGGATTGCGAAGATCAGGCACGGTGCCGTCGTCGCTGGCATCCACCTTTTCTTGCTTGAGCAAACGGAAGAACTTGATCATGTCTCGGCTGCTGCCGATCGTAAACCAGATGCAAACCGCAACGCTTAGCACAAGGTTGATACCCATGGTAACAAGCCCAAAGTGCCACCAGCCAGTGTCGGACCACGGGTGAATGAAGTAGAGGAGAGCGACGGTCAGGTTCACAGCGATCCAAAACAGGGTCCACCAAAAAATGCCTGCCGCCGTCCAGCGATCACCACGGGTAAAATGCTCGTCGATCCCAATGAGCCTGGCCAGGCTAAACCCTTGGAGCGGCTTGGCTTCCGGTTTGCCGCCTTCCGGCTCGACGGCATACTTCCCGCGGTGAAGTAGTTTATCCATGTCGTGCGGCTCGCGGCATGTCAGGAGCGACACCACCACGTAGGCTGCCATCGCGATGAGCGAGCCAAAAAAGTTAACATGCGCGGCGTTGAGCGGAAATCCGGTCATGGAGCCATCCAGCAGGCGGATTTTGGGCCCCAGGTGGTGTTGCATGATATGTTGGATCCTGCCCAGTAAATGCGGGTGATGGAATCCCATTTTCATGAGGGAGTCCGCCAATGGATGAATATCGATATGATTCCAAAAGGATTGCTGCAGGAGGATGCCTCCAGCCGAGAGCACGGATCCGACGATCATTCCCACCCATGCTCCCGCCACGGTTCCCCGGCTCCAATAGAGCCCGCCGATGATGGCTGCCCCTGCGCCGCCCGTAAAGATGGCTTGAGTGATCCCGAACCACAGCAGAACATTCTGGGTCTGTTGGTAGAAAGCGCCAAACAGGAAAACGAAGGTCGCCACAAAAAATATCCCAAGGCGGAGCGCGATTAAATGTTGCTTGATGGTCAACGGGGTCTTGCGGAGCGGCAGGATGACATCCTGAACCAGAATACTGCTCCAGGAATGCAGATGCATTTCGTCCAGCGCAAATAGTCCCATCAGCCAGATCGCGGCTACTACGCCCCTGATTCCAGCCGGCAGCGACCAGGACATGGCCATGGATATCCACGCCTGTTCTTTGAGCTCGTGTTGTTCAAAGGGGATTTGCGAGAGCAACTCACTCGACTTTGCCACGAACGCAGCGGGCGGGTGATCCAGATAGACAAATACGACCATGGTTATCAGCGCCATCCCGGCTCCACCAAGCCCTCGCCACTGGCCCAATATCCCGCCCATCCGCCCTTCATGCGCGGTGATGGCCGACGAATTCATCGCATGGGAATTTTGCCAGGCCATCGTCGTATAAAGGCTTACGGCAACTCCCATCAGCACCATCCAGACATTGTAATCTGGGACTTGCATGGCATCGAAGGGGTTCAACTTCGACTCGTGCGGACGGGTATGCTGAAGCGCAATAAACATTGCGTGCCAGTCGACTACAAAGAGCAAGCCGACAAGCACGATGAAGTAAAAAATCATCGATACCATTCCCTCCGTCGCGTTGGTAGCCAGCACTGTGACCTGCCCACCCGCTGTGGTGAGCAGCGTGCTGATGGTCAGAAACAGACCCATGAGCAAAAAGGTGGTGGAAATCGTATGGGAATAAATCTCGACCGTGGGAGGAAACCCGAAAAAGTAAACAAAGAATCTGGCCCCGATAACCGGAATGATGCCGTAGTTGATAACCCCTGCGCAAAAAGCCAGCATGCCGGTGAAAAGGCGAAACTTCCGGCTGTAGCGCATTTCAAAAAACTGCGCCAGCGTCATTGCGCGAGTCTGACGGTAACGGTAGGTGACAAATCCGGCAATCATGGCCACCAGCCCGATGATACTCGTCAAGCCGCTCCACCACCCCATCACCCCACCCGCCCTGGAGTACACTTCATAACCCGCCACAGCAAGCACGGCCCCCGCTCCCATTTCGCTGCGGGCCGAGCAGATCAAAAAGCGCCCGGCGTACCGGCCGCCGGCCATGAAATCCGCCACGCTTTTAACGCGACTCCGGGTATAAATGCCGATGATTGCCACGATAATCAGCGGCGCCAACATTATTACCCAGTCTACGGTTTGCATATTCTTAAGCGGCGAAGGGGAGGGGGCTTGGACTCCGGACTTTTGGTCCCGTTGCCAGTCGCCGTGACGATTCCCGATCCGGCGGGAAACAGAAAATATTCATGACGCAACAGGGGGGCGGTGTGACGGGTTGGGTTGATTGGTTATTGTTGAATCAAGACTCTGAAAAAAGCCTGGGTGCCGCCGCTGTAGCCGCCAATGTCTTGCAGAACCAATGCGCCGCCATTGCCGCTCTGCGGGGGACCAATGTTCACCCACGTCGGTGGACTTAGCGAAGCGGTGCTCTGCAATTGATACGTGTGGCCGATTACTGAGTTCTTCACCGTTAACTGTGCGCTGGAGCCCGAAATCAAAATAAGGGGCACTGCCGACTCGCCGGAGGTAATCGGGGCGGTTGGACGCGCGCCGATTTCTGCTGAATTCGCACTCGCCCCGCCGGCATTCACGGCGGAAACCACATAGTAATACGTGGTGCCGTTTGTCACGGTTGCATCCGTGTAACCGGTCGCCGCAATATTGCTGGCGATAACAGCATAGGTGCCGCCGCTCACCAGCGAACTTTTCACATTGTAGCCGGTCGCACCGCTCGATTGGTTCCAAGTTAGCGCTACCTGGGCGTCTCCTGCGATTTCGCTCAATCCCGTGGGAGCGGCAGGCGGGTCAACCGTCACGGTGATCGTCAATGTTGCGCTGCCGGTCCCTGCGGCGTTGGTGGCGTTGACGGTGGATGCGAAGGTGCCTGTCGCCGTGGGGGTGCCGGAAATGAGCCCGGCCCCGTTTACACTCAGTCCGCCGGGCAACCCGGTTGCGCCGTAGCTGGTGGGGCTGTAGCTTCCCGCGATCTGGTAGTTAAATGCCTCGCCTGTCGTTGCCGTAATTCCCAGAGCGCTGGTGATGACTGGCGCCGGCAGCAGCAGTGAGACATTGCTCATAATCGAGCGAGAGAGCGTTCCATTATTATTATGCGCGGTCACGCATAGGCCGGCGTAGGCGGCGGATGGGATATTGACGGTCGCGGTGCCCAGTTGCGTCCATGAATTGCCGTCGACTGAGACAGACCCGACGAACGAACTCGCGCCGGTCCGCTCGAGCTTCACCCAGTACGGCGGACGAAGGTTGGCGTTGCCCCCCGCATTGACCGCATTGGCGTTCGCGCTTGTTCGATCTTGCATCCAGACGCCGTGGTAGTTGGTCACCACCATGTCGACAAACATCCCATTTGCACTCGTTCCGTCCCTGAACATGACCCCGCCCTTTGAGTAGCCATACGAGCCGCTCGAATCATCTATCGAATTGACTTGGGCAATGATCTGCCCGTCTCCGGTCCAGGTTGAGTCCACGAATTGAAAGGCATCGGCGCCGTTCCAAATGTCGTCGCCTGAGCCGTCAACGAAGAAGGTGCTGCCGGTGTAGTTGATGGCCGAGCCCGCCGCCGCCACACCTCCTACGTCCTGATGCCCTTGGAATTGCCCGTACGGCCCCGAAGGACGCAGGCCGCCAACATACAGGGGAATCTCGAAATTGCCCTCGTATCCGCCGCCGCGCAAGGGAAACTGCGTGTTGGAGGCCGTCAGTACCGTCGATCCGCGAGTCTCGCTGATGGCAACCGGAAAGGTTTGGTTCATATTCGTGAAGCCAGTAAAGCAAATGCTCGAATTGGAATTGGAGATCATTGGAACCAGGCCCGGCGCCGCAACGCAATTCACATAGCCGCCGAGGACCTCGGCCACTCCGCCGCCGGGCGCAAAAACCGAGGGCACCGGCTTGTTTTCGGTTTTGAAACCGAAGACCCATAGCAAGCCGCCTGTCGCGACAATATCTCCGGTTCCGCTCTGGTTTTCATCGTTGATGGAGCGCGCATAAACCGTTTGCTTGCTCGTGCAGAATTGATTTCCAGCTCCCATGTTCGGGCAACTTTCACTGAAAGTCGTGATGGGAGCGCTCTGGGTGTTGATCAGGTTGCCTGACGCTTGCAAACCTACGACAGTTCGCGCGGCGGCAATCTCGATTTGCGTCCAACCCATTTTCCCCTCGAAAGTCACGGGATTTGCCGATGCCGCATTCACCTGAAAGTATCCATTTCCAGTGAAGTTGCAGAACATGCAATCCACCCGCGTCACGCATGCGGGGACATTGATCGCCTGGGTGATGTTATAGCTCAAGTGCGGGAAATAGACGACGGTATTGCTGCCGGTTGCGGCGGCGGCGAAGGCGGCCTGAATGGTGGCGGTGTCACTGTTCCCTCCGCCCCTATGGTCTTCCACATTGACCCAATTCGAGAGATTGGTCTCCCAGGGCGTCTCCGGCGTATCCTGCACTGCCAATGCATAGGAATGGGTGTCCTGACCGGCGAAGACAGTGGTCACAGGGTAGGCGCAATACTCCGAGATAAAGGAACCGGAGACCACAGCGGTTCCCTTGTTTTGCACTGCAACACTATAACCGGAAACCGACGTGTTCCGGGCGAAACAGTCCTGTTGTGTGCCGGTGATGACAACGGCAGGGGCCGTGGAACTGCCCCCGTTCAACTGGCTGTCCAGCAGCACTACGCTTCCGCCTGTCTGCGAGAACTGGACTGCCGGCACATGATACGCGCTTTGGTTGGATACCATATCGCGCAGGTTTACCCCTCCTCCGAGGATCGAGATGGCGGCGACATGCTGATTGGTGCATGTCAGGTGCTCGAATGCGCTCGAATTTTCCGCGTTATCCGCCACGTAAAGGGCATCGTCAAAGCCGGTGATGGTAATATCCTTCAAATACGCCTGGACAGAACCGACCGGGAACCAGAGCCCGTAAAGTCCGCCGCCATCGCCCGACGTGAGTTTCACATTGGACATCCGCGCTGAATTAGCTCCCTGGAACTGAATCGCCACCGCCCCGGGATTTCCGTAACCGACATTCACCGTGAGATTCTCGCATAGATTTTCCGTCGCGACATTGTTGAACGGCGTCGATGGATGCTGGTATCGGATGACAGGCATCGGATTGCTCTTGGATTGAAAGGCGGGTAGAGTGCCGTCCAGTTTGATGACGGTTCCGGCTCGACTCTGGCCGATCAGCCGAAGGTTATTGATATCGCATCCGGCGGGCCAAAGGTAGACCGCGGTCCCCGAATAGATGAGGGTTTGGGTCACCCGGTAGGTGCCGTTCGGGATGTAGATTATGTAGCTGCTACTGCCGGATGTGAGGAAATACTGATTCTTGATGAAATTATAAGCGCTCTGGAATGCACCGGTATCGTCGGTCGCCCCGTCGCCAGTCGCCGCCACGATTCCCATTCCGGCGGGAGGACTCTGCATGTTGATCACCCGCCCGCCATTCTGCACAAGGGCGCCCGTGGGATAGACGACATTGGTATCGAGATTGCGATCCCCCGCCCCGAGGCAGGGCCGGGAGGCGCCGCCGAGAAGCGCAACTCCGAAGATTAAGGAGATGACTCTTAATGTTCCGATGTTCATGGCTTCTGCTGTTGACTATTCCGGCACAGGTTTTGGTGGCGCAGGTGGCAGGGCTCCTCAAAGGCAACCGCATTTATCGCGTGAATACCAATTGATACGCCTCGTTCTCCTGGACTTTCGGCAAGGTTAATGTGACTCCGTCGGATTGCTTTTCCACCCGGAAATCATTATCCACCGGGATATCGGCCGCCGCGAGCGGTTCTTCGAGAAAGCGCCCGGGAAGCCGCTTTACGCTCACGGCATAGCCTTTCAACGTGGCATCCTTCAGGGCCAGCGTCAGCGCGCATGTCCCTCTGCGGATGCTTCCCACGACCACTTCCCGCCGGTTAATGCTTTTACTCGCCAGACATGCCAGATCTTTGGTGTTACCGGAAGTTCTTACGCGAATCTGGCCTTTTGCCCCCGCATACCAGCGATGGGCGTAGTAAACGGGATACGTCTGCCCGGACCTCGTGACGGTGCCGCCCAGAGGGTCGTCCTCCCAGCCATAATTGGCCCGGCACGCGTGGTCCACAGAATAGACATTCTCAAGATAGTAGAACCACACGATGGCGCGTCCCGGTTGCAGGCGTCCGGGTTCGTCGGTCGGGCCACCCCATTCGTCGCAGTCGATTTCCCTGATCTTTTGTTCCGGGTAGTCCTTCACGAATTCGCGCAGTCTCCCCAAATTCTGCTTCTCTTTCTCCGGTCGGTCGGGATTCCAGCCCGTGCTATGGAATGAAAGATAGTTGCATTCCAGTTGATTGCTGCGGCAGTAGTTCAGGAACGCCCGATACTTTTCGTAGCTGGGGAATGCGAAACCCGGGCCGCATATTTGCAGGTTCTTGTTCGCCTCGCGCAGCGCCTTGAACGCGTGCGAATACAGGAGGTAATCCGATTCAATGGGAAACTTGAGCATGTCGGGCTCGTTTTGCGGTTCCCAGATCATCGACTCCGCTCGATCGCCGACCGCTGTTACCAGAGCTTTTACTTCTTTCTCGTAAGCAGCCCAGTCGAAGCCGCTCCAGTCTTTTCCTTCCGGCGGATGGCTCTCGACCAAATCGCCGAAACAAAGTTTACATTTCGCGCCGTGTTTCCCGATGTAATCAATAGCCTCCAAAAGTTGCGGTGTTTTGCCTCGGAATTGGAATCCAATGCGCCACATCGTCGGGTTGAGCGGGTCAACGAGTGCGTCCGGAAAAACTTGGTCCAAATAGAGATTCCGGCCGTGCAGAAAGCCGCTAAGCGGAACGACCTTTCCAAGTTCCTGATCGAAATCAACGCTTAACGTATCGGCTTTGGCCGGGCAACCAGCCCCCAGAATGAAGGCGCACGCTGCAAGTCCGGCAAGGAAATGGAAGGATTTCAAAACGGGACGAATTGTCTTTCTGGTTTTTATGGTTTTCACAGCGATAAGGAAACTCACGGAATTGAAAAAACGCGTTCGGGGGGACTAGTCGAAGAGATAAGGAGTGGCTGGTTGGGGGCCATCCGCGATTTAGCCGCGCCGCCCTCCCCAAAGGACGGCGCGGCAATCACGTTCCCCACGGCCGCCCCAGCGGCCGAGTCGTGAGAACTTTATAAAATTACTTTGTCAGCCGGCGGTTGCGCCGCCATATGCCCAACAAGCCCGCTCCGCCCAGCAGCATCGCCCAGGTGCTCGGCTCGGGAACGGCGCCAAGCACTTCCAAATCTACGTTATTGGTGACAGTAGCATCATTCCCCAAGGCGCCGTCGTAACTGATCTGCCAATTGAAGCCATCGGCGGTAAACGTCGAGGCGCTCTGAGTGAGTAGGGTGCTCCCGGAGTAGAAGTCTTGGGCTACCGCGCCTCCCGCACCGAGGATGAGTGTGAAGGTGTCGCCGGCAACCGGCGTGTAGCCGGTGGCCAGATTTATCGAAAGTTGAGTGCTGCCGCTAAGGGTGACCGTCTGCCCTCCCGCGGCCAATTGCCCATATTGACCCGCGCCGGTTCCGGAGATCTGCAAGCCAAACGCCGCTCCGGTCGCGAATGTGGAATTCGAGGCGGTCGTGATTACACCGCCGCTGCCGGACGAGCCAACCACGCCGGGAGCGAAGGTTCCGCCCGCCAGGATGCTCAGCGTACCCACGGTCCCATTGCCGGTGAGCGTGCTGGCATTGGCGATCGTAGTGGTGCCCAATGTATCAATCGTACCGCCCTGCAACGCCAGGATCCCGCCTGTGGTCGCGGAGACCGCGCTGCTGCCGGAGAGCGATCCGCTGACGAGCAAGGTTCCCGCGCTGACGATCGTAGCACCCGTGTAGGTGTTGCTGTTGGAGAGGGTCAACGTGCCGGCGCCTGCCTGCGTCAAGCCGACCGTGCCCGATCCATTCTGGATTTGCCCGCCAAAGGTTCCGCTCAGGGTGCTGCTGGCGGTCAGGACGATGGCTCCGCTGGCATTGCTGGTGATCACTGCCCCGTTGCTGCCGCTGAGCAGGCCCACCGTTACGCTGTTATCGTGCAGATCCAGCGTCCCAGCGTTGACAGCCAACGGTCCGGTGACCGCCCCCAGCGCAGTGGCGTTTCCAAGTTGCAAGGTGCCGGACGACAATGTCGTCCCGCCGCTGTAGGTATTGGCTGAGCCAAGCACCAGGAGACCCGCGCCGGTCTTGATGATACTGCCTGTGCCCGTGCCATCGCCGATGGCCGAAGTCACGTTCAAGTCAGTCGGGGCCGCAAGCGAGTGGCCCACATTGAAGGTGCGCGCGCCGTTAAGATTGAGCGTGGCCACCGAAATGGCGCCGCCCGCGTTGCCGTTGGCCGATCCGTTGTAGGTGACATTGCCGCCCAGGTTCAATGTGCTGCTCGCGCCGCTCACCGTGCCGCCATTGGCCAGGCCGAGAGTTGTGATGGTCTGCGTGGTGGTGTTCAGGTTGAACGTGCCGCCGTTGACCTGCAAAGCCGTGCCAGTGCTGCCGTTGAGCGCGTTATTGACGCCTGCCGTGAATGTCAGCGTGCCCGCATTGACGGTGGTCGTGCCGGTAAAGGTGTTCGCCGCCGAGCCAATCTGCAACGTGCCGCCGTCCGCCTTGGTGATTCCACCGCTGCTGGTCACGCCGATGGGAGTATTGACCGTCAAAGTACCCTGAGTGATGTGGAAAATACCTTCGCCGTTTCCGAGGGCAAGGCTGCTGAAGCCGCTGCCGATGGTGGTTGCCGAGCTTGTCACCAAAGCCACCGCGCCGCTATCCACGGTGAGCGGATTGCTATTGGTGCTGTTCAGCGCGTTGGTGGTCGCGGAATTGAAGAGCAGCGAGTTGACCGCAATGCCGGACGCATTGGTCAAGGTGACGTTGGTGCCCGCATTGACGTTATCATGACTGCCGGCCGTGGTGTAGCCAGCGGTCAGCGTCACCGCCTCTGTGGCGTTGAGCACCCGCAGACCAAGCGTATTGTCGTACGTGACGAAGTTGCTGCCCGCATCCGAAGTCGAGTTACCCCCGATCAGCCACGGTACGATCTTGACAGTGGTGGTGGCATCGTTGGTTCCACCGTTAACCAGCGTGGTGGCGCCGACCATCGTTCCCAGCGAGTTGGAATTCGTCACTATAATTTCGGTGCCACCGCTCCCGGTCCCGGCGAGGCTTTGATTCAAATTGAGGCCGCGCACCAGGCCGGTGGCACCGTCCAGGCGGGTGAGGCTGGCGGCTAACAGCGTCGTATTTGTTTGTGAATGCGCTCCCACGGTGATCGTGTCGGTGCCCTGGTCGAAAGTGATCGCACCGACGGTTTCGCTAGGGCTATAGTTAAAACTTCCAACCAGCGCAAAGGCAGCGTTGTTCGCGAGACTGATGGGCGAGGTGGTTTTGAGTTTGGCTTGATTGGAGGTATTGGGTGTGAAGTCCAGCGTCAGGGTGCCATTTTGCACCGTATAGCTCGACGAATTGGCGATTGTCCCCGAACCATTGTTCACGGTGATGCTTGCATTGTTGGCCAGCGTCGCTCCGGTATAGGAGTTACCACCGCCAATGGTGAGGGTTCCCCCCACGGATGAGGTGAGCGCACCGGTGAATGTGTTGGCGCCGTTGAGGGTCAGATTGCCGCCACCTGCTTTCGTGAAGTTTGACCCAGCAGTGGTTTGACCGATTGCGCCACCGTAGGTGACATTGTTGTTCACGGTGAGCGTGAAGTTCGTCGCTGCCGCACCCAAGGTGATAGCCCCGGTGCCGAAGGTGATGGACTCACCGCCTGCATAGCTGAAGTTGCCGTTCCATGTCTGGAGGTTGTTTCCAAAGGTAACGGCGCCCGTAGAGACTACATTGAATATGGCGCCATTATTGAAGGTGAGAGGTCCGGTGCCGATTGTGGCTGCTACTACGTTAGTCGCGGTGGTGGCGATACCGAGGGTCACTTCGCCAGCACTGATCGTCAAGCCGCCAGTGAAGGTGTTTGAGCCCGTGAGCGTCCAATTGCCCGTGCCCACTTTCACCACTGAGCCGTTACCGCTGAAAATGCCCGAATAAGGGTTGGAGGGGGTGGTGTTGTTATTACCAACGGTGAGAGCCACCGCGCCGCTGCCGGCGTTAGTCAGCGCCTCGTTGGTAGTGTTATCCAGGCCGCCAAGGGTGACCGCGGTTATCCCCGTGCCAAATGCCAGGGCATTCGCGCTTGCAGAATTAAGATTGACCAGGCTGTTCTGCGCGGCGAGCGCGTTGGAGAGCGTCAACACGCCCGAGTTGATCGTCGTATTGCCCGTGAAGGTATTTGCGCCCGAGAGGGTTGCCGCTGCCACGGAGTTGCTTACCGTGAATGAGTTGGCGCCGGCGATGACGCCTGTGCTGCTTTCATTAAACGCCCCGCCATTGACCGCGATGGCTGTGCCATTGAGCGTGCCGGTGAGGCTCAGCGTGCCACTGGTCACCGTCGTAGCGCCGGTATAGGTGTTTGCGCCCGCGAGGGGTGCTGCGCCGCTGGTCAGCGTAAAAGTGTTGCCCGCGCCGGCGATGACGCCTGTGCTGCTTTCATTAAGCGCCCCGCCATTGACCGTGGTATTTGTGCCGTTGAGCGTGCCGGTAAGGTTCAGCGTGCCACTGGTCACCGTCGTAGCGCCGGTGTAGGTGTTTGCGCCGGCCAGCGTCAGGCTGTTGGCGCCGATCTTGGTTAGGCCGAGTACATTCGCCCCGCCGTTCGGGTTGGCAATATTGGAAGCGTAGGTGAAGTTGCCTCCACTCGCATTCGTGGTGTCCAGACCAATAACGGCGCCCGATTCGAAACCATTCGATGCGCCACCCAAAGCGATCAAGGTGCCTAGGTCGCTGGAAGTGAATTCCCCGGGTCCGCCAACATTGAATGCCGCCGTCGCGCCCGAAGCCACAACCAGGTTGGCCGCCGTCCAGCTTGCCGGCGTGTTGTTATAAAGGGAGACCTCCTTGGCGAACTGGAGCGTGCCACTGGTCACCGTTGTAGCGCCGGTGTAGGTGTTTGCGCCGGCCAGGGTCAGGCCGTCGGCGCCGAGCTTGGTTAGGCCGAGTACGTTCGCTCCGCCGTTCGGGTTGGCAATATTGGAAGCGTAGGTGAAGTTGCCTGCGTTCGGGGTGTCCAGACCAATAACTGAACCCGATTGAAAACCAGTCGTAGCGCCCCCCAAAGCGATCAAGGTATCGAGGTCGCTGGAAGTGAATTGCCCGCTTCCGCCAACATTGAACGCCGCCGTCGCGCCCGAAGCCACTATCAGGTTGGCCGCCGTCCAGCCCCCCGTCGTATTGTTGTTATAAAGGGAAACTTCGTTGCCAAACAGCAGCATGCCGGCGCTCACCGTCGTAGTTCCGGTATAGTTGTTCGAGCCGGTGAGGGTCACTAATCCACTCGTCGTAATGCCGCCGTTGCCCGTGATCGTGCCGGTGGAAATCACGCCGCCCCCGCCAAGGGCGGTCATTTGCACGCTATTGTTTAGCGTGATCAGCCCAGTGTATTGCGGATTATTCCCCGCACCGCTGACGTTGGCAATCGTGAGCGTGGGGTTGCTGGCATTCGCCTGAACGGTAATCGGGTTGGCCCAGAATTGGTTATAGACCTCCAGCGTCGCCGCCGCCGATCCCGTGGAATTGCCGAGCGTCACTGCGCCGGTGCCGTTACCGCCCAGCGCTTTTGGCGAATTGGCGGTCATCACCGTTCCGGCTTGGATAGTCAGGCCTCCGGTGAAGGTGTTTGCGCCCGAGAGCGTCCATGTGCCCGCGCCGCTCTTGGTCACAGCCACCGAAGTCGCGCTGCCGTTACTAATAATGCCGCTGACGGTGTTGGCGTTCGTGTTGGATCCATTAATAGTCAACACGGTCGCCCCCGCCGCGCCGCCGCTGATCGCTCCGCCGAAGTTCAATGTGCCCGCGCCCGCGCCAGTGCCGTTCGCCGCATTATTCGTGAATGAATAGGCGCCGCCCGCCCCTTCGATCACCAACGGGGCATTGACCGTTTCGGTGCCACTCGTGGAAGTGAAGGTGGAGAGGATCTGGATGGCCCCGCCATTGGTCAGCAGAAGCGAACTGCCTCCCGTGCTCCCGATGAAATAATTGCCGGCAGCCGTATCGAAGAGAACGCTTTGAATGTTCCTGCCGCTATCGATGACCACCGGAGTACCGGAGGTTCCCCATCCGTTGGCAATGGCCGCATTGAAGGTCGCAGTGTCCGTATTGGTTGTGCCAGAGTTAGCGCCCGGCGCCGCCGTTCCTCCAACCCAGTCGCCAACCGTGCTCCAAGTGCCGTTCGCCCCTCCCCCGTTCCAAGTCTGGTTGGCTGCGTTCGCTCGCTGCTGCGCCAGCATGCCGAAGGTCAGGACAACCGCGCCACAGAAAAGAGCGCGGGACACATTCAATGATGATATTTTTATGGAGGTAGTCATGGGGTTCATTTGCGGGGGATGGGGATTAGGCTTCAGCCAAGGATTGCTCCTCAGTGAATAAAAGCCCTATCCTGAGGAGACAGATACCGCAAGGACTTCTTTGCTTTCACTTGTAACTCGACCCCGTTTTCGATATTTATCACTCCGGCTTCCCCGCTTCCGCCTTAAGTCTTCATTGCCGCAAATGAATAAGGACCCGTGCTTATCCGTTTGACGCCCACAGCGCCTGCCCTCTCGGGCATAAGGCGCTGGAATCGAAACGCTTGGAAAGATACAAACGGCGGAAATGGCACGGCCCCGCAAACCCTGAAATTCTCCGCAGCCAGCATAGAGTTTTGCTTATGCCCTCTCCCCCCTTTGTTTCCTTCGTTTCCTTATGTCTAAAATTCCCCTTCTCCGTTCCCCCTTTGCACCGCAAACCCCGAAAGATTCCGCAGCGTGCGTACATTCTTCTCTGATCTCGCCGGAGGCGGCAAATATCCGCAATCCGCAATCCGCAATCCGCAATCCGCAATCCGCAATCCGCAATCCGCATTTGGTTGCGGCCGTCAGGCCGCGCTTGCGAACTTTTTATTTCATTTAACACTTCCAATACCAGCAACCACCCCTAAATTAACAAAGATTCACGCACCGTGGAACCCGTCCATCAACGCTTGAATATAATGAAACGCGTTACCCTCCTGGACATCGCTAAAATTGCCGGCGTTTCCCATGTCACTGTATCGATGGCGCTCAGGGATCACCCCAGGATTTCCAAAAAAACCCGCGAACGAATTCAAGAGATCGCCAAAGAGCTTGGTTACCGCCCTGATCCGGTGCTCTCTGCATTGATTGCCTACCGCCGCAATGTCAATCAGCCTGCCAACCAAGGGGTGCTCGCCTGGATCAACAATTATCGAAAGCCAGAGTTCGAACATATCGGCTTTAGAGAATACCTTGCCGGAGCGCGGGAGCGGAGCGAAGAGATCGGTTACAAGGTCGAGGAATTTCGATTAGTCGACCTGGACATGAGTTTTAAAAAGCTATCCACGATCCTACGGGCCAGAAACATCCAGGGGCTTCTTTTTTCACCGCAGGAGCGCAAGAATTCTCACATCAGCAGCCTTTCCTTCAATTGGGAATACTTCTCGGCTGTTACCTTCGGATTCACTCTTGTGCGGCCCCATCTTCATGTGGTTACCGACACCCAATTCCGCTCTGCGCGGCTGGCCGTCCAAAAATTACGGTCGCTTGGGTATCGCCGGATAGGATGCGTTACAGCCCGTTCCTTCGACGAGAGAACGGATGGCAACTTCCTGGGCGGATTCCTTGTCGAGCAGCTTCGTTTTTCTGCTTCCGACCGAATCCCGGTATTTTGGTTTCCTGAAAAAGGCGAACCGGATGCCAAATTCATGGAATGGCGTCAGGCCTATCAACCTGACGCAATTTTCGACCCTACAACAACTCTCTGCGGGCTGCCCGCTTTCGCTCCGGGCGAACGCAACGGATGTGCCCTGGCCATTGTAAACGCGTCTTTGCACGGGGAGCAGTATGCTGGTATCGGTCAAAACAATCCGCTGATCGGCCGAGTTGCCGTCGATCTTGTTGTCGCCATGATCCATGCCAACCAGAGAGGCATTCCCTCCGTTCCACAGCGCGTCTTGATCGAGGGCCAATGGGTTGATGGACCTTCCGCGCCGAGGGTTACCGGCAACCGGCTTAAATCGGCTCATTGAGCCCGCGCATCTGTCCTGCCAACATTGCGCGCACCATCGCTAGTCGAAAAGATAATCACAGAAAACCACCCCGACTCACCATGAACATGAAGCCAACTCGGACATCCCGGATCACTATCTACGAACATTCTATGGCGGGACTTGTTCTCTTTCTATGTTGCAACCTGGTGGCACGAGCGGTGCCGCCGCCCTCGGTTCAGATTCCTCACTCGGACCAGGTTCCCGCACTCAGCGCATCATTCGATGATCCGTCATGGAATGGGGCGGCCAAAATTGTCGGCCTGCAGCTTTCGGAAAATCCCCCATACAATCCGACGACTGTGCCTCAAACCACAGTTCTATTGAAGTGGGATCGCGACAATCTGTATGTCAGGTTCATCTGCGAGGGCGATCAGGAAATATACTCGCCGTTTTCCGGCAGAGACGCGCCGTACTATAAAGGAGATGTTGTCGAAGTGTTTCTGGACCCGAAAGGCGACGGGAGGGAATATGTAGAGATCGAGGTCAGCCCGAACAATGGCGTGCTGGATCAAATCTATCTTTGCACCGCGGAGCCGAAATACAAAGCGAATGGCCGGTTGGAACCCGCTTTCATTGACCGGGATCTGTGGACTTTTCCCTCATGGAACCTCGATGGACTTCGCACCGCTGCCGCTAACCATGGCAGCAAGGGTTGGATCGTGGACATGGCGATTCCCGCTTCGATCCTAAAGAGGACCGGGACCAAAGAATTCGGCCCGATGGTGCTGCGCGCAAACTTCCTCCGCTATGATTACCCGGTGAGACCCCAGGCTGACGGGAGTATAGGTGAGCGCGTGTTGGTTCCGTTGAATTGGGCGCCCGTCCAGGGAGGCTGTCCTCATATTTCTGCTGATAGAATGGGCTATCTGGATCTCGTTGAACATCCAAATTGATGGTCGGCAAATCGTTGGCCGTCGCCCGATTAAGGGGCTTGGCAAATAGGATCGGAAAATTCCAGCGTGAATCGGAACGAACACGGCCCGCCGAACCAAAGCGGGAAATTCGTTCCCCAAGTATTATTGTAGAGATTAAAGTGGAGCCCGCCCTCGGCGCTGATTTCCTGATTATCGGCGCAGAGTAGTCCTCGTTTGCCAAAGGAAACAAGGGGGGCGTCTGTGGGACGTATGATGATTTGTTCGGACTTGCTGCGGCATGAGACCTCTTCTCCAACAGCATGCAGATGGCTACCTGCTCTGTTTACGACATCAAATGGTGAGATTTTGCTGCCCAATTTATCCATCCGCCACGCTGCAGGATCACCGACTTTGGGATTCAGTTGCAGCCAGATGGCCTCTGGATGGCGGCACGGTTGTTTTCCGGACCAACCGATTTCAGCGTGGAGGGTGTGTTCGGCGTTCGGGAAAAACAATCGGAGGTACGGGGATTCTGGAAATCCGTAACCTGCGGGAACGCCGGATGGGGCTGTCAAGGAAACCTGAAAATAGTCCCCCTCAATGTTTTGGGTATGAAGCAGTTCTTTTAAGTTGGCCGTCCAAAGGCCGCTCACCTTCCGGAGTTGTGTGAGATCGTGCCGGGCAATGGCTGAAGGAATCCACCATTCATTGCGTAAGCTGCTCACGACGTAATCATCCAGGTAGTTTACAAAATCTTCCGGCGAGTAGAGCTGATAGGCGAACTCAAACAGGCGATGGTTTTCATCTGCCCAAATGTGGTTGCCGGATTTCAGGTGGCTTACGCCGCCGCTTGCAGGATCGATGACTAGAGTGAAATGTTGCGTGTCGAAAGTATCGCTGGCGTTAACGCGACGGAAGGATTTTGGATCTGGCCAGGAATCTCTTCTTGAGAGCAGATATCGTGCTTCACCTGCCTTATCTGAATCCAGTGTGGCGATGGCTTCTTCGATGTAGCTGGCCTGTTCTTTCCACGAGGCTTCGAAGGTTTTGAAGCGACCCTCTTCCAGGGCGGGAAGGAAGGTTTCGGGAGTGTAACTGGTTTGGTCGGCCATATACATGATGGAATCCAGTCCCCAGGTATGTTCTGTGACCATTAACAGTTTTTTGGCAAACGGACGCACGGAGTCACGCCCAGGCAAGGAGACCCATTTTCGGTGCAGCCGCAATAGGTCGCGAAGTTGTGAAAGCTTGACGGGGTCGGAAGCCGCGCCGCGAATCCATGAATCGCCGATCTCTGAGGTTACAACTGGGAGATCGATATTGCGCTCGATGAGAAGTTTTGCATAAGCGTCCAGAGTTGATCCAATGATTTCCGCCTGGGGATATTTCTCTTCCAGGCGCAGGAAGAATGGAACGATGGCCTGGACGGACGGCGGTGGGTCGTTCTCGCTCGTGCACTCCACAAGTAAACCCAATTCATTGTCTATGTGTAATCCGCCATAACCCTGATGTTGCATGACGATGATCTCGGTTTTAGTTGCCTCATCGCGCCATTTGAACAGTTCTGGAACTTCCGGTGCGGAGCAGGCCCCGTTAACCCCGATATGGAGGAATCGGATTCCCGCCGCCGCCATTAAGGGGACTATGCCACGCGTATTTCCTGGCACATCGGTCAGCTTGGCCGCAATTGTTTTCTTGCCAAAACGCGCATCCAAGTCCTGGGAGATTGCGAGGCCTGCCTCGAAAAGGGATGCATCGGCCAATTCGCTGTGCATCGTGAAGGGGAGTCCGTGCCACACGATATCTCCGTCGAGGATGGCCCGTTCCAAGTTGGCGCATTCGGCGGGGGAACGAGTCTCGAAGTACTGATGAATCAGCCAGGAGCCCGTAGTCCACACGAAGCGTTCCCGTCTTCCGGTTTCTCTGAGGCGGCGTGAGATGCTGATGGCCCTGGGAATGAAGAAATGCAGATACTCTTCTACAACATTGGCTGCCAGATCGGTAAATCCGATATCCAGGTGAGCCTTGAAAACGACATGAAGTTGAAGTGATGAATTCATAATGACGGGGAATGTTGGCTTCAGTGCGACGGGGGAAGTAGGCTCTTTATATTCAGACTCATTCGGGTTGCAGGGGCAAGCGGTATTGATGGAGGCGGCTTCACGAAGCCAGCCGATCAATCATCGCAGCTCCGCGCCCTTGGCCAGACTATGCCGAATATCCGCCGCGCGATCAAAAATCTCCTCCTGCGCGATGCCCGCCTCCGCGTACATCGCGAAAATATTCTGGTCCGGCGTTTCGGGCGGAATGGTGTGGGATGCCGCCAGAATGTAACCGCCGCCGTCGGCGGTCATCACATCGAGCAGATGCCGTGTCGCCCGGCGCACATCATCCACGCTGCCGTTGGGTAGCATGTCCTGCGTATCCACTCCGCCCATGAACGCAAGCTTGTCGCCGAATTCCGTTTTCAATTCCGTAGCGTCCATGCCAGGGCAATTGCACTGGACGGGGTTGAGCACGTCCAATCCCATTTCGACCAAATCCCCAATGATTGGCCGCAAGCCTCCGCAGCAATGATAGGCCACCCATAGCCCGTGCTTGCGCCCGACATCGAATACGCGCTGCAAATGCGGACGGACTATTTCCCTCCACGTTCCCGGGCTCATCATCATCCCCGTCTGGCTCGCCACGTCGTCCCCGGTCCACAGCCAATCCAGCGCATACCTTTCGCATGCGGCTTCCCCGAGGGTGATCGCGAAGTCCGCGCAACGCCCCACCATTTCCGAAGCCAGGTCCGGCTCACCCACAAAATCCATGAGTGCGTTTTCCATCCCCCGCAATCGCCAGTACATTTCAAAACCGCATGGCGATATGTCACAGCCAAGGAATCGCTGTCCGGCTTTCTCCGCCACCGGCTCCATCTGCCGCAGCAATTCCTCCTGATGCTGATAGGGAAACTGATACGCCAGCACGGTCTCGGGGTCCGCATCGCCGGCCAGCGGGAATCGTCCGATCTGATTGAACGCCCCGTCCTTGACCCAGTGAACTCCCCAATAGTCCGTGTGCGATTCGCCGTCGTGTTCGTGGACAATGCCTTCCATGGCGTAGTTGTTGTTCACCCAGGTCTGGCAGGCGTCGTTGCCCATCGCCTGCTCGACCCATTCGCCGGGAATCTCCAGCAGCTTCCCAAGCCGCGCGCTTGTCTCCGGATGAAACCACATGAAGACCGGAATCCGATCCACCGGTTTGCGTTCCAACGCCGCATGCATTCTTTCCCTGGAGGTCATGGTCATTTCGGTGCGTTCAATATTTGAAGGTTGCGCCTGTTTCTTCAATGCTGACCGCGGTGAAAGCCGGGCGCGCAAAACGCTCCGTCGGAATCGTGCCGGCGGGGTTGTGCCTGTATTCGTCCATGCCTCGGCAGAGGTATGCCTTGAAGTTGGGATTCACCGTAAGATCGTTTTTCACTTCGGTGCCGGAATAGCGGATCGTCAGTCCCGCGCGCCGGCGGGCCGAGGGATTCGCCGGTGACCCGTGGATGGCGCGATCGTCGTGCAGCGAGACTTCGCCCGCCTTCAACGTGAATTGCACGGCGGTGTCTTCGCGAAACATGCCGGTCTCGAGTTCGAGCGTCAGGATGGAATCGGTCTGGCCGGAATGTCTATGTTTGATCACGCCTCCCTTGTGCGAGCCGGGAATGATCTTCATCGAGCCATTCTCCGGGTTCACATCATCGAACGCCAGCCACACCGTCACGCTGTGCTGCGGCTTCATCGGCCAGTAATAGGCATCCTGGTGCCACCCCACGACTGCTTTGCTAAACGGTTCCTTGATGAAAAAGCTGCTCGCCCAATAGAAAAAATTCGGTCCAAGAATCCCCTCGATCAGGTCGAGGATCTTCGGGTTCATGCAAATGTCGTTCAGATACCGGCTTGTCTCGTGCCACTCGCGAATATCCTTGGACGTCTCGCCTGGTTTGAGGAGCTTCAGCAACTCGGGCAGTTCCCCATTCATTTGCCTCATCTCCTCCGGCGTATAGATCGGCGGCAGGCCGATCAGATATCCGTTTTCGGCGTAAAATGCCTTTTGCTCCTCCGTCAGGCGATTGTTGTTCATACGGCTCGGACTGTATCGAAGCGCGGCGCAAGCGAAGTCCAAAGTCTTTCACGAGTTTGTATTGAAAATTACATGCTGACGCAATATTGTAGACCCTATCCTTTTGCCCGCCCGCTCATGAAAATCATCCGGGAATCAACCCACATCAGCGGTTTCCTCTACGATCAGCCTGTCAGGGAATTGCCCGCGCTCACCCACTGCGGCGAGACACTCTGCGCCCGGGGACACCTGGTGCCCCCGCACGCGCACCCAGGGTTCGAGTTTCATTATTTGTCGCGTGGCGGTTACGGCTGGCGGGTCGGCAACGAGACGATCGATCAACAGATGGGGGACATCTTCGTCAACTATCCCAACGAACTCCACTCGAGCGGCTCGCGGACCTACCCAGAGTCTCATTTTCTCTGGATCGGCCTGCGGCTGTCTCAACTCGGCCCGGCCGGCAAGCGCCTGGCCGCGCAGTTGCGAAAAAGAAACTGCCGGGTCCTATCTGCATGCCACGAAGCCGAGCCAATCCTCCGAGGGCTGATTTTGCAAGTCATCGGCCACCGTCCTCATCGCGCCGCTGCCGCCCTCTCTTATCTTCAGACATTCATCATGTTGCTACAGCAGAGCCTCGTGTCCGTTACCGCGAGACCCGAGATGGACGTTGCGCGGCTGCCCTATTCCCACAACATTCTGAAAGCCGTCTCCTATCTTGAAAGAAACCTCGACCGCCGTCTTCCGCTCAGTGAAGTGGCATCGGTCGCGACCATCCGGCACGTGCCGCATTTCTGCGCCCAGTTCCACCGCGAGGTGGGCGTTTCGCCTGCCGGCCATCACCGGCGGTTGCGGTTGCACGCGGCCCGGGAGGCATTAAAGCACCCGGCGTTCACGATCACGATGGTCGCGTTCCAATTCGGCTTCAATTCCTCCCAGCATTTCAGCGCCTGTTTTCAGCGCGAGTTCGGCGCCAGCCCCCGGCGTTGGCAGAATGATTTCCTTTGTCAGTCCGGAGCCTAGTCCTCGGGGTCAATTTCAGTCCAGTTCAGATATTTTCATGCCTTACAGGGACGTTCCCGGCACCTTGGTATTGGGCGTATATGCCCCAGCCGCATGGACCTTTACCAGGCGCTTCCACACCTTGTCTCCGCAAAAGGCGAAAAGCGTATTCATCTCAGGTCCCCCAAGGCAGACCCCAAGGACACGGCTGCGGTCCTGCATCGGCAGAATAATTTGCGTCGGCCCGTCATCGGCGGAGACCTGAATACCTGAACGGGTGGCCACGAACATCCGCCCCTCCTTTGAATAACAGACCGATTCCGCGCCAGCATCATCGTCCCAATCCTGAACATTTAACCAGAAAAACCGCTCTTTATTGATAAGTCTTCCGTCAGGCTGGATCTGATAGCTGTACACCCATTTCGAACGGCCATCGGCCACCGATAGCAGCCACTGATCAGGGCGATAGGCAAGTCCGGTCGGCAATTTGATATCGGAATCAATCGCCACCGATTTGCCATCTTTGATATGCCATATCTTGCTCGCTTCCCCAGGCTTGTTATACGCCGTGACGTACAGCCCGCCATCGGGCATCGCCAGCGCGTACAGCCCGTGGATTCCGCTCGCATACACCGTTCCTTTGCCGCTCGCATCATAGCGCATCACATCGCCCGTGGTCGTGGAAACAGTATAGATATTGTCCTGCGCATCGATGGCAATGCCATTGGCGTGACCGGCATCCGATAGGATCTCACTTACCTTTCCATCGACCCCAATGCGGTAAATCTTGTTCGCCGCCGCGTCCACGAAAAACACTTCACCTTTCGAGTTGCATGCCGGCCCGCGGGCGTCGCTGTATCCCTGGGCTGCTATTTCCCAGTTCTGGTTCGGGATGATGATATCCCGGACCCGGGGGGCGCTCGGACCCGCCTGCACGGGTGCCGGCCAGCCTTTCCAAAGAAACTCCATCGCTTCCGGAAAACAGGCGATCGACCCAGCGCAATGATTCCCTTCGTTTATCCGAAATTGATAATCGTACCCCGAGAATTTGAGCGCCTTGTCCATCTCCTGATCCAATAAAAACCAATCGCCCGCGCAGTTCTCCATGTCGTGCGTGGCGGTTGTAAGATACGCGCGGATCGGCTTCGCTTCGAATTTGCGAATCAAGGTGGGAAATTCGTTTCCTCCGCGGAACGCGACAAAACTGCCGCTGCATGCAAAGACACGCGAGAATGCGTCTGGCCGCAGCCACGCCGCGTTGAACGCCGCTATGCCTCCGCTGCTCGCGCCGGAGATGCACCGATCATTGCCGCTGTTCGATAACTTGAGCCCAAATGTTTTCGCGACATATGGAAGCAATTCATCCGTCAGGAACCGCACGTAATTATCACTTACCCCGTCGTATTCAAAACACCGGTTCCGGCGTCCGGACATTCTCGACGTGGGGGAGGGGAGGTCACCCGGCCTGATGAAAACACCAATGGTTACCGGCATTACCTTCGCCGCTATGAGCTTTTCCAGCAGCACTTTGTTCGCGGGATTGTAGCCATCTTGCTGCACATACACACAGGCCGGCCTGGAACCGTCATACTGGGCCGGGATGAAAACCGTCCCCGCCCGCTTTGTTCCCGGATAAATGGCGCTATCGGTCAATGTGAAATCCTTCGTAACTCCCTTGGGAGCCTCAGCCGTTCCCAGGTCCACCGTTTCCTTTTGCACGTCGTTTGCCTGCGCGGCGGCAGCCAGGGTCGGCATTATGGTAAATGCACCGTTTGAGTCTTGCGCGAGAAGCGCCCCGCCTCCGGTCAAGCATGCAATGGCGATGGCACTCCGGAAGAATAATCTCCTGGCGGAACATTTGGAAAAATTCAATTTTTGTTTCATGGTTAAAGGGGGAAGCCATCCAACACATTCCATCGGCACTGGACAATGGAAAAGGCCTGCTGCGCTGCCACCTCGTTGGCATTCTCGTGGTTCCTTACCAGCGATAGGGAAATGGAGCATCCTGCACTCCTGCGATTTCTTACCCGTCAAGAAGGGATAACGGTGGATTGCGTTTTGGCGCATTTTCCAACAAAATCCCGGCGTGGGAGGTAAATGATATGCCGGAGGAAAAACAAGCGTCAGGCGCTCAGGCCGAGCCCGTCTTTCTACGGGTGTTACCCGATCCGAAGGTTTGCCGCACAAGGCCCATGGGAAAAATGACGTCGTACGCCATTTGCCTCGTGGATTCCCCGTTTACATGCCGCTTTGCGACCAACTACGGCGCAGGCTACCTTTGTGAGAACCCGCGCTGGACCGATTTCAGGGAAGAATAATCGAAAGCCGTTTGGATTCCTATGGACATGGAGGAAGGATAAAACAGTCCACATGCCATCCGGCATCGATTCCAGGAGAACCCCAAACTTTTCGTCCACCTGCTTTATTTCACGGGCCACGGTGGGCTCAGTAATACCCGTCTTGCCCGAGACGATAAATCTCTGCCCGGACCGCGGATCGCTCGAAAAACCCTGCTCGAGCTATCGGCATAAAACATCGATCCGTCCTCTCGCCGATAAATGCATTCGTAAGTCGAAGAGCAATCTTCCACCGTCACTTCAATAGGCTGCCGTTCCCCGTCCGCCTGGTCGCTGAGCACGATGAGTTCAAAGATCGAATGGCCGACCACTTCCGCACTCGCATGGCCGAACAAAGCTTCAGCTCCGGCGTCCCATTGGACCACATTCCCATCAAGCGTCATGACTATCATCGCACCAATTCAGACTTCGTCCGTTGTTCAATGCGTTGGAGGCCCTCAGGCTGGCCAATACAAAGGCACGCGACGATAGCGACGAAATAGACGACTAATCCGAATGAACGGTATGCTCATCGCCCCTGTCCCGAATGCCACTAAGTTAAGCGCCCTGAGGTTAAGGGCCAAAGGCCCGTCCCAAGCCAGCCCAGCGAGGAGGAGGAAGGGATTAGCGGGGGTTGGCGGGTGGGCGAGCCGGGAGCGAGGCACGAGCGCAGCCCTGAAGGGGCGCAACAACGCCTCCGTAGACCCCGCAAAATCGTCCAAAACCGCGCTTAACTTAGATGCCATTCGCCCCTGTCCCCAAACTTTGGTGCACACCCAAAACGTCGCGGCTGTACCACTCTCTAACAAGCTGCCTCGCAAGGACTCGAACCTTGACAAGCAGATTCAGAATCTGCTGTGCTACCATTACACCACGAGGCAAAAAATCAGAGGCTGGACGGTAAAACGCCGGCCCGGCGGCGTCCACTCATTTTTGTCGATGCCAATGTTCAGAGGGGAGGGCGCTTGAAGTGGTTAGCGCACCGCCGCATGGGTCAGCGACCCATGGCTACAGTTGCGTGTAGCAGGTCGCGTGCGCGGGGGGAGGGAGGTTCATGTTCAAGTGAATGTTCACGTTCAAGTACACGCTGGCGCGCCAATCGGGGGCGCAAGGGCTGCGGGATTTTTGATCTGCTCTATTTGCCCAGGGG
>Ga0182030_10000739_pt1 | contig 63942 bp, 56 predicted proteins | sample 812S3MmetaG_FD_121299 | JGI IMG/M metagenome (GOLD analysis project Ga0182030, IMG submission 121299) | Permafrost microbial communities from Stordalen Mire, Sweden - 812S3M metaG (Illumina Assembly) | ecosystem: Environmental > Terrestrial > Soil > Wetlands > Permafrost | place: Sweden... | reverse complement strand
TCTCTCAAAGAATTCAAAGCCATCGAAAGATGGCTCAATCACAGGCCCAGAAAATGTTTGGGTTTTAAAACTCCGGCGGAAGTCTTCCGGCGAAGTGTTGCACTTACTCCGTGAATTCAGCCATCCTATTTTACCGTCTCCAGGAAATGGGCCTCCTGACCTAGCGGAGGTTTTTCGGAGCGGTTGAGGGACGGGGGAGTTCGAGGATGCGGATGAGCACAATCCAGATTGAACTTAGGGATCGGTCCCAAGGATGGGACACCAAAATTCTTTCGGCTTTCGATCTTTTAAGCATCGGGCAGGAACTGGACATTGTCATGAATGCCGATCCCGAATCCTTGCTTAGGCTTCTTAATAAAGAAAGAGCCGGGCTCTACCGGTGGGAACGCCTTCATATCAGCCCCCATATCTGGAAAATTCAACTTACTCGGACGGAACATGGGTTGGGGGAATCGCCGGAAAGGGATAAAATAGTCCTAGGTTCCCGGCCCGCTTGGGTGGAGGACTTAAACCCATCTTGCGGGCTCTTTTTGGACATCCGGCCCTTAACCGCGAAGGGCTTGGACCCTTTTCAAACGGTCATTCGCTCGACCACGGAACTCAAGCCGGGTCAGCACCTGCAGTTGTTACTTGATGACCCGCCTGGGACCTTTATTTGCGCCCTGGACCGGCTGGGTTACGAATGCTTTGCCGAAATCAAGAATGGAACTTGGAACGCCTATTTCCGAAAAGGAAAGGGTTTCGACTCTGGGTCGGTTGTGTTTGAATTGGACGTGAGACGGCTTGAGCCGCCTCTTCCGCTGTTAAAAGTGTTAGAATCTCTCCCTTCGATTTCCGAGGGCGGGGTGCTGAAAGTGCTTTACCCGAACAGGCCGGATAGCCTGGTCGATAAACTACGGACCCATGGCTTCGAAGTGGCCAGGGATGAAACTGAGGGAAGCCACTTTGTCCTTCAGATATGGAAAAAGAAAAACTAAACCGCCTCCGGCGGCGTGGATTCCCGGTCCTTCAATGGCTCGCGGAGCCATGAACCAAGATGAGGGGAGATTGTGATGACTGAACCGTTGATTATCCAGGGGGGGATGGGCGCCGGGGTTTCCAATTGGATCCTTGCCCGCGCCGTTTCCCAAACCGGCCAGATGGGTGTGGTGTCCGGGACCGCGTTGGATTCGATTTTAGTTCGCAGGCTTCAAATCGGGGATCCGGATGGCGCCATGCGCCGGGCTTTGGCGGCTTTTCCCGATTCTGGGATCGCCAAGCGCATTCTGGACCGCTATTTCATCGCCGGGGGCAAAAAAGAGGGAGACTCTTTCCGCCCCATTCCCATGTTTACCCTTACCCCCCAAAAAGAACTTGTCGAACTAAACGTGGCCGCCAATTTTGCCGAAGTGTACCTGGCGAAAGAAGGCCATACGGGCAAGGTCGGGATTAATTACCTTGAAAAGATCCAAATGCCCCTCCTTTCCTGCATCTATGGAGCGCTCCTGGCGGGCGTTGATTATGTCCTCGTGGGGGCGGGTATCCCACGGGCGATTCCGGCTATTTTGGACACCCTGTCAAAGCACGAGGAAGTCTCGATGAAGATCAACGTGCAAGGAAACCTGGCGGAAGAGGAAAGTGTCATGACGTTCAAGCCTAAGGACCTTCTTTCCGAGATAGGGGCGGCTCTCAAACGTCCCCGGTTTCTGGCCATCGTGGCCTCGGACGTATTGGCTCTCACGCTCGCAAAGAAATCCACTGGAAAAGTGGATGGTTTCGTGGTGGAAGGGCCCACCGCCGGGGGACATAACGCCCCTCCCCGGGGAGCACTTCAGTTGAACGATCAGGGGGAACCGGTTTACGGTGTCAGGGATGAGGTGGATCTCCAGAAAATCAAGGCCATCGGCCTTCCCTTTTGGCTGGCGGGTTCCCAGGCGGACCCGGCCAAGCTTGATGAGGCTTTGAAGGCCGGGGCGGCTGGCCTGCAGGTAGGGTCCGTGTTCGCCTATTGTGAAGAATCGGGTCTTGCTGATTGGATCAAGAAAAAGGTGATCGAAGGCTTGCGGGCGGGATGGGTCAAGGTCTTCACCGACCCGAAGGCATCCCCCACGGGGTTTCCCTTTAAGGTGGTGAACCTCCCTGGAACTTATTCGGAAAATGACGATTATCAGAAGCGCAAGCGGATCTGCGACCTGGGGTATTTGCGGAGCCTATACCGGCGTAAGGATGGAACCTCGGGTTACCGCTGCGCCAGTGAACCGGAAGAGACCTACCTTCAAAAACAGGGTGAAAAATCGGACCTGGAAGGCAGGAAATGCCTTTGCAACGGATTGATGGCCAACATTGGGCTGGCTCAATCGCGACCGGATGGGTCGGTTGAAAAGGCTCTGGTCACCTCGGGTGACGACGTTGGAAAAATTTTGAACTTCCTGAAGGGCAGCAAGGAATCCTACTCCGCCAAGGAAGTCGTCGAGTACCTGCTGGGGATCCGCGTGGAAACGGCGATGGCCTGAGCCTCAAAGTGAAGATCGCCGGACTTTAAAGTCGGCATTGAAATCCCCCGGCTTGCCCGGGGGGCGTCCCCGAAAATAAATTGGCAAATTATGACTGGGGTCATGCCTCCCCTCCGTCTTTTCTTTCCATAATCGGGTCCTAAAGCTGGTTGAAACCTCTTCCGCAAATCACGGCGCCCATTTTTCCTTAAAAATCCGAACGGGCGTTTTGCACCAGGGGCAACCTGCGGGCACCGAGGAATCATGAAACTTCGTTTAAAATCAAAGTTTCCCTTTCGCGACCGGGACCAGGCCGCCCGCATGCTTTGCGAGAAACTTTTTTCGTTTCGCGGCATGAACCCGCTGGTACTAGGTTTATCGCCCGCGGCGGTGCCCATGGCCTGCCTCATTGCCCGATACCTCAAGGGGGAAGCGGATGTTCTCCTATTGGAAAAAATGGCTTCACCGGAAAACCCGAATTTTGCCTTGGGAGCCCTTACGGAATGGGGGACCTTCACGTTTGTTCCTGGCTGTTCCCAAATGTGGTTTCCGCCCCATCTATTAGAAGATGAAAAGCGCAGGATTTCTCATAGCCTCCAGGAGCGCCGGAAACTCTATACCCCCGAAAAGGGTCCACTTTCGCCCGCGAACCGGATTGTAATCTTGGTGAATGATACGGCCAAAACCGGCCTCACTCCCCTGGCCGCCTATCAAGCGGTAGATGGAGGTCATCCCGCCCAAGTGTTGGTCGCGGTTCCAGCCGTTTCGGCGGCATCCCTGGAGTTATTGCAGAGGGAAACGGAGGAGGTTTTTTCCCTTTGGAAGGGAGAAAACTGGACCACTTCGACCGAAATATTTGAGATCAACCCCAAACTAGACGAAGAATCAGCTTCCCTTTTTCTTCACCCCCTGGACCCGGAAATGTGCATTTCCCGGGGAAGAATAACCTCTTTTCCCGTCTCGTGATCCTCCCCCACTTTTAAAAACCCTTCCTCCTTTAGATCGCTTGTTCCATCTATAATTACTGACTGCTAATAATCCATTCTCGAGGATTGTTTCATGTCCCCATTTGTTTGGATGTTATTAAGCGTCACCGTGGTCAGTCTGCTTTCGCTGATAGGTATTTCTCTCTTAGCCCTCAGCCATAAAACTTTTCACGCGTTGGTTTTCGTACTAGTTGCTTTGGCGGTGGGAGCCCTTTTTGGGGATGCTTTTCTCCACCTCTTGCCGGAAGCTCTGGTGGATTCCTCCCATGCGCTTTCGGCATCGCTTATCGTGATAGGAGGTATCCTTCTGTTCTTCATGTTGGAAAATTTTCTCCACTGGCGGCATCAGCACTCGGATGAGCACGAGGAAATTCAACCCTATGGCTATTTGAACTTGACGGCGGACATGGCCCACAATTTCATCGACGGACTTTTGATCGGAGGATCCTATTTGGCTGGAATGAAGTTGGGACTAGCCTCCACAATCGCGGTCCTCCTGCACGAAATCCCCCACGAGTTCAGCAACTTCGGCATTTTGGTGAAGTCGGGGTTCACAAGACAAAGGGCCATTTTCCTGAATTTCCTTACAGCCTTAACCGCCATCGCCGGGGGGCTTTTGGCCTGGTGGGCGGGCGGGGCGGTAAGCGGGTTTCTGCAGGTTCTTCTTCCCCTCACGGCGGGAAGTTTCATTTATATCGCGGGAAGCGACCTAGTACCCCAGCTTCATCGGGATGTCAAAACCGCCCGGGCCCTCATCCAGTTCGTCGCCATCCTGGCGGGAGTGGGATTGATGCTGCTCTTAAAAATCTGGGAATAAAAGGTCAAGCCATCCTCTGGTTGTCCGACGCTTCCTTCCAAAGCTGGGCCAATGCGCTCCATAAACTTTTACGTATCGCTAGGGGATAGGGGTTTCCCTCGGGTAGTTCCTTGAGGAGCTTCCGGTGGGCTTTTCCTAGACTGTGGTAGGGCATGCCGGGAAACAAGTGGTGGGTTGCGTGGAACCGAAGACCCACCGGAGCCCAAAGGGGAGTGATCAGGGAATGACCCGGCACGTCAATGGAATCGAGAAACTGATCCGAGAATTTCATCTCTTGATCCGGGGCGTTGCGGTAACAGTGGGCCACCAGAGTACGCAACCCGTTCGTAAAAAGAATGAACACCGCCGCAAGGTACCAAATCACCAGCACTTTCCAGGGCCAAACGTGGGTCGCCATGAGAGTTAAACCTGTCGCGGCATAAGCGAAGGTCATGAATTCTTGGACCCACCAGATATATTTATCCCGGTTCGTAGGAGCGGGACGCTTAGAACCCGTGTCCACAGCTAGGGAGGAGGCGTATTCCCAGAGGGGCTTCCTCAAGGGTTGGATGATGTAGGAAAGGGGCGTGGCCAAGGCGAAACGGATCAAGAATATCCCGGGTGCCAGGAACATCGTAAACAAGAACCAGAGGATCCGGTAGGGCTTAGACCGGGCGAAGGGGAAGTATTCCTTATCGTTCCGTGTCCCGTAATAGCTTTGCTTGTGGTGGTCGATATGGATGCCCATATAAAGCTGGGAGGGAACCATCAAGGGAAACCCGCAAAGCAGGTTCCAAACCCCATGGAATATTCTAAAGGTACCTTTTTTCAAGTGGGTCAGTTCATGCACAAATATGACAGCCCGGTAGAGGGTCAGGCCGGCGACCAGAAAAGCTCCTATTTGAAGGGGAGAAAAGTTGGGTTCGGTTTTAACGGCCAGGATGAAGGCGGCCCATCCGATCAGGGCATTGAGAAGGAAATCGGGCCAATAAATCCAAGGATTAGCCTCAAATAGATCCTGGCAAATCCGTTTGGCCTCGGCCATGGGAAACTCGGTTGTGGTGGGTTTCATCTAAGCTCCTTAGGGGGTTTAGGTGACGAATTTTTGCATTCTCCTTTGAAAAAATCCACAGAAGAGGCGCAAAATTTTGGGGAAAGAACCCGTTGCGATCATTTTTCTATCGAAATAATGTTGTTTCCGCATTGAATTCCATTTGTTGGGCCTATAATCTACAGCCACCTTTTGAGGAGGATTTCCCTCGTATGCGCTTGTTTCCCAAGTTTTTTATCCTGTTGGCCATTCAAACCCATTCGGTTTTCGCGGATACCGCACCTTGGTTTCCCAAAAATATTTCGGCAGATGGAGACCGGATCGATAATCTCGTCATTTTTGCCTTCTGGGTGACCGGTGCCTTTTTTGCCATCGTGGTTTTAGCTCTGGTCCTCTTTCCCCTCCTTTACCGGTCGCGCCCTGGGCACAAGGCTTTCTATACTCACGGGACGGGTTTGGCCGAGCGGATCATCACCTTCGCTCTGGCCGCCACGGTTTTCGGGATAATCGACTTGAACGTGATCCACCGGTCCAACGAGGATTACGACGTTCTCTATGGCAAGCAATATGACCGCTCCCAGTGTTTGCGGGTGGAAGTTCAGGGCCGCCAGTTCGAGTGGCGGGTCCGCTATTCGAACGACAACAAGACGTTTGGCACCCCGCTGGATATCACCACCTTGAACCAGCTTCATATTCCGGTGAACCGGCCGGTATTCGTGCAGGTCACCTCGGGGGACGTCATCCACAGTTTTTATCTTCCCAATCTTAGGATCCGGCAGGACGCTATGCCCGGGTTGGTCACCCAGGTGGCCTTTGAGGCTAAGGAAAAGGGACAATACACCCTAGCCTGTTCCGAACTTTGCGGCCTGGGCCATTACCGGATGAAAGGTTATTTAACGGTTGAAGACCAGGCGGATTTTGACAAATTTTTAGTCGACGCCGCCAAAGATCGCGACCCGGACCCCGCTAACAATTGGGGCTGGGGATGGGAGGAGAGATAACATGAGCGACCATGCGCATTCCGAACCGACATCCTTTTGGACCAAGTACGTCTTTTCGCTAGACCACAAAGTCATCGGAAGGCAGTTCCTTTTCTACGGGCTGTTCTTCCTTCTGATCGGCGGCATCATGGCCTACCTGATTCGTTGGCAGGTCGCCAATCCCTGGACGCCCGCGCCCCTCTTCGGGATGCTGCTGTTTCCCAACTCGGGTGGTGCCGCTACGCCCGAGATTTACACCACCTTGATCACTCTGCACGGGACCATCATGATATTCTTCGCCATTACCCCCATCGCCATCGGGGCGCTGGGTAATTACCTCATTCCCCTCCAGATCGGGGCCAGGGACATGGCCTTTCCGGTTCTCAATATGCTTTCCTTCTGGCTGATGCCCATCGCGGGAACTTTGTTGTTGATGTCCTATTTCGGGGAACAGACGGCCTCGGCCGGTTGGACGGGTTATCCACCTTTAAGTTCCGCGACCTACACCCCTGGCGCCGGGGAAAGCCTCTGGGCCCTTGCGGTGGCCATTCTCGGAACTTCCTCCATCATGGGGGGGATCAATTACGTCACTACTTGCATCAATTTACGGGCCAAGGGGATGACGATCTGGAAACTACCCCTGACGGTTTGGGGGCTCTTCCTGACGGCCGTGTTGAATCTGGCCTTCGTGCCCGTGATTGCGGTTGGTCTCATTATGCTGCTATTTGACCGGACCTTTGGCACCCATTTTTTTACCGGTGTGGCCATCAACCCCGCCCAAGCCGGGCAGCCGCTTCTCTACCAGCACATCTTTTGGGCTTTCGGCCATCCCGAGGTTTATATTTTGATTCTCCCGATTTGGGGAGTGGTTTCGGACGTGCTTTCGGTGTTTTCCCGCAAGCCCGCCTTCGGATACCGGCTCACGGCGCTTTCCATGTTTGTCATTACCTGCCTTAGCACAGTGGTCTGGGGCCATCACATGTTTATTTCGGGCATGAGCCCGGCCATGGGCAAGGCCTTTCAATCCCTGACCATGCTTATCTCCATCCCCTCCTCCATTTTCTTCTTCAACTGGCTGGCCACACTTTGGAGGGGCAACTTGAAATTCACGACTCCCATGCTTTTCGCCATCGGGGTTATCTTCGTGTTCGCCATCGGAGGTTTGACGGGGATTCTACTGGCGTCACGCACGATGGATATCTATTTCCACGGCACCTATTTCGTGGTGGCTCATTTCCACTACACCATGGCCATGTCGGTTTTCCTGGGGTCCTTCTGCGCCATCTATTTCTGGTTCCCCAAGATGTTCGGCCGGATGATGAACGAAACCCTGGGTAAGATTCATTTCTGGTTCACCTTTGTCTCCGTCAACGTGGTCTTTCTGGTGATGTTCAGGGTGGGAATGGCGGGTTTGATGCGCCGGGTGGCCGATCCCTACGCCTATGAAGTATTTAAACCCCTCCAGCCGTTGAACCAAATCATTACCCATGGGGTGATGGTTCTAGGAACCGCCCAATTACTTTTTATCTTCAATTTCTTTTACAGCATGTTTTTCGGCAAGAAGGCGGAAGATAATCCCTGGCAGGCCGCTACCCTGGAGTGGACGGTGCCGTCTCCTCCCCCTCACGCGAATTTTGGAGAGGTATTACCGGTTGTGATCAACGGACCCCACGAATACGGGAACCCCGCTGTGAAGGGAAAAGACTTCCTCCTGCAGACCGAACCGGCGCCTGACGCGACCTGAGGAAAAGACTTTTACCACAGAGACACAGAGTCACAGAGGTTTTTTGGGAAAATCGAAATAAAATGATTGGTTTTGGCCGTTCTCTGTGTCTCCGTGCCTCTGTGGTGAAATCTTGGGTTTTGATTGTACGTTTTAAGGAGAAAAAATGAGTTCTGAAGCCATCGCCGAGGAGTCCTACACCGGTTTTCCGACGCCCCGCATGGGCATGCTGATCTTCCTTATCTCGGAAAGCATGATGTTTGTGACCCTGATCTCGGGCTACCTGGTCTTGCGTGCCAGCCAGGCGGCCTGGCCCCCGCCGGGACAGCCTCACCTGAACGTGGTCTTGACGGGCATTAACACCTTTTTTCTTTTGACCTCCAGCGTGACCTTCCATTTCGCCGAGGTTTATTTCCGGAAAAGCCTGAAAGGAAAATTCCTGGGCTGGCTGGGATTAACCATCCTGCTGGGATCCACCTTCCTAACTATTCAGGCCTTCGAGTACAGCCGCTTGATGGCGGAGACCTTGAGCCTTTCCTCCTCCACCTATGGTTCGGTGTTCTTCGCCCTGACCGGCTTTCACGGTCTTCATGTGTTCGTCGGCATCCTGCTTCTGAGCCTGTTGTTCTGGCGGATGACGACCGACAAACTTTCCAAGGCCAATCACCATTTGCTGGATAACATCGGCCTTTACTGGCACTTTGTGGATGGGGTCTGGATCGTTCTTTTTTCAGTCCTTTATCTCTGGTGAGTCTTTTGCCCCAGCGCTGGATGTCCCCGGGCCTGGGTGGAGCGCTTTGTCTTCTTTTGCCGTCGGTCCTGCAAGCCTGTCCCTTCTGCGCCGAGGCCGTCCGGCGTATCAACAATGGCCATCTTTTGGACAGTTATGTGGTTGCCTATGTCATTTTGGCTTTTATGCCTCTGGTTCTGATTGGTTTATTCGCCCTCACCCTCTACCGGTTCCATCGACGAAAAACGACCGGCCATCCCCCTCAATCCTGACCCTTCCTCTTCTCCTCCTCTCGTTTCTGTGAGTTAGATCACGGAAGGGACAGGCCCGTGATTGGAAAATGAACAAACAATGAATAAAGGGAATGTAGAGGTGAGATTTGTTTCCTAAAGAACACGGTGCTTGGAATGTTTTGGGGGTGGCTGGTGTATTGGGTTGGGCTTGTCTAGGTTCCTGGAACCTTTCGGCTCTGGACGCGACCTTAGTCTGGTTCTCCGGCTTTATCCTGAGAGCTCCCATCCAAACCTGGATTCAATATCGGAGGGTGGATTCTGAACATTCAAGAAAAGCCATGGCCTGGGCAGCTCTTTTATTCGTCATTGCCACGGCCGCAGGCATCGATTTTTTGATGAGGGCTCCTAGTAACCCCAAAATCCTAGCCTTGGGAGCCGGCATTCCCCTGGGTGTGGCGATTTTAATCCTCTCGGTGACCCGGCGGAGCCTGCGACATCCCTTGATCGAAGCATTGGGTTTCGCGGGTCTGTGTCTTTTGACCCCGGTCTTGGTCTTAACTGGACCAGGCGGGAAGATTCAGGATGTTCTCTGGCTTTCCTGTCTTTTGACCGCCTATTTCATACTGGGCCTTGGTTATGTGAAGGTCAGACAGAATTGGCTTGCCCGTTCCCGTGGGGGAGAAAAATGGGACGGTGTTAAAAGAGTTCGGGATGGGAAAAAGGTCTTGTTGGGTTATCTGGTATTAGTTTTGGCCGCTGTTTTAGGGGCACCGGCCTGGGGGTGGTGCCTGGCGCCGGGTTGGGCTCTCTTGCGGATTGGGGCTGGAATAATATTTGGGAACCCCGCTTTACCCCTCATGAAACTTGGATTGAGGGAAATGGCCCATTCGTTCATGTTCGCGTTCTTATTATATTCGGCCTGGCCCGGATGATCAGGGCGTGATCGGGGGAATGTCCTCCTCGTTTTCCTTGAAATCTTCCAGTGTGAAGGTCAATAGCCTCAGGATCTGTTCTTTTTCCTTCGCTTCCACGATTCGATCCACCTCGGGGTAAAAAATCCGGTCCTCCCGAATGGAGTGGTGTTCCATGTATTTCTTGAACTGGGCCTCGTCATCGAAGAGGGAGATGATTTCTTTCCAGTTCGTGTCGCTCCGGCTTAGGCGGGAGGCCCGGAGGTTCAACCGATGGAACCATTCGGTGATCTTCATGTGCTCGCCCGAAAAAATTTCCGCGTCACCACCCCGGATTTGGTCCGCACGTTGTCGATAAAGCGGCATCAAAATCTCATCCTCTTCCTTCATGTGCTGAAAAAGCGCCTTTTCAAAAGATTTCAACATGGCCCTGGACTTCGGAAAGTCCCCCTTTAACAATGCCACCTGGTGCTCGAAAAAAAGTTGGTCCAGTTCTTGGTGGAGTTTGTTTAAGTCCAGGAGGGATTTGGTGGATGGGGACGACATGGGTTTATTCCTTGATCGACATCTGGTTAGGATTCAATGAAAACCACCAGGATTAGTTAGAAAAATTTGTATTATGCGATTCGAGCGCGGTGACACAAAAACCGAAAGTGAATCAACGTGTAAATCTCCACAACTTCAATTTTAAGCGTTAGAAAAGAACGACTCGTATGACCGCACTCATAATGGCGGTTTGGATGCTTACTATTTGGGGAGAAATCTTTTTTTACGGAGTTTTTTCGTTTTGCGAGGGGGCTTTAAGGGGTGACGCTTTTCTAAAATCGGTAATTCGTCAGACGCGAAAACCACCTTACCTCGGAGCACACAGCCTTTCATTCCAGGCTGACAGGCTGTTTTTACCCTCTGGCATTGGAATTCACCGGTTTGATAGGGGCAGGACCAGCCGGACATGAAAAACCTTTCTTGCCTTAACCGGGAGTCTAACCTGAACTAGACCAGGAAAAAATGAGAAAGCTCAGCCTTTGATCCAATGGGCCAATCCGAACGCTGCGGCCGCCGCGAAGACGCCAATGAATGTAACCGTCAGGGCCCCTCGCAGGGGAGGCTGACCAGTCAAACGGGCCTTCCAATAACCAAACAGCAGCAAACAAATCAAAGTGATGGCCGAGGAATAGACCAAGCCCGTCAGGGGAGTGGACGTCAGGAAATAGGCGGATAAGGGAACGAGTCCCCCCGCAGCGTAAGAAAGTCCGATTCTCAATGCGCTGGCATAGGCTTGGTTCGGGTCGGGTTTTTCGAGTCCTAATTCGAAACGCATCATGAATTCAACCCAGAGATCCGGGTGTTGGGAAAGGTCGGCGGCCACCCGTTTTTGAGTCTCGGGGGAGATGCCGTAATTACCCAATAGCTGTCGTATTTCTTCCTTCTCTTCCTGTGGAATTTCGCGGATCTCCCTCGCCTCCCTTGTTTTTTCGCCCTCGTAATGTTCCATTTCGGTTTTTCCAGCCAAAAACCCGCCCAGGCCCATGGAAATAGTTCCAGCAATAATTTCCGCCAATCCCGCCAAAAGAATTAGGGAATTGTTTGAAACAACGCCGGTCAACCCCGCAGCCAGGGCGAAGGGAACGGTCAAACCGTCTGATAAACCCACGACCAGATCCCGAAGGGTTTGGCTGGACCCGGCGTGTTTTTCGTGATGGGCATGATGGGGGATAAAGGTCATTGGCTTTCCAAAAGGTTTTAAACGAGTTTAATGGAGGCCTAAAACAGGAGCAAGAAGCCCGGATTTTATTTGTTTTTTGAATATTCGAGCAAAATTTCTATCCAAATACCGTTTATTATGACACGAGTCATAACTAAAGCCTTCTTTTTGACGATATACCACACTAAAGCTCTCGACAGTATCCAAAACAATTAAAGGGGAGAAGTGCCAGAAATGCATAAAGATATTTTAACCCGGCGCTTGCAGTGGTTCGTTTATCTTCGATGGGCTGCGGTTCTAGGTGGTTTTCTAATCGTCGGAGTAGGGTCGAGTCTTGCCCCCGTTCACTTTCCGGTTGGAACCCTTATGGCGTGCCTTGTGTTTCTGGGGCTGCTGAACAGCGTTTATCAGTATTTTTTGATAAATTGGCCGAAAGCCAGTTCCAATCCCGAAGACCTGGAACGGAAAATTCAGGGCTTGTTCCATGTCCAAATGATCTTGGACTTCGCTGTTCTGACATTCATGTTGGCGGTCAGCGGCGGGGTTCAGAATCCGTTGTTTTTTTTCTACCTTTTTCATCTCGCCATTAGCACTATTTTGTTTTCAGTCTGGGAAAGCTTGGGTTATGCCCTGGTGGCTTTCTTTTTGCCCTGGGTGATGTATGGTTGCCAGTCTCATTTGAACGGGGGAGTCAACCTTTGGCCTGGATTTACCACTGATTGGGATCTTTGGCTGAAGGCGATTCTTGCCGCCTACTCCGCCACGGTGATGGGGTTATGGTTTTTCTTGACACACTTGGCCGATGATTTAAGGGCGAAGCAACGGACCTTGGAGGATTTGACCCAGAAACTTTCCACGGCCAATGAAAATCTGAAACAAGTGGATAACTATAAAAATCAATTCCTGCGGCAGGTGGTTTTTCAACTCAAGGGGCCGGCGATTGACATGGATTTCGATCTTTCCGCAATCGAGCAGTCCCTGCCCAAACGCAATGAAAAAGCCGAATCGGCCGTCCAGACAGCGAAAAAAAGGGTCTGGTCCCTCCTGGAGCTCATTGACGATTTGGTTTGGCTGTCCAAAAGCAATGTCGAGGAAATGCCGTTCAAAAAAGAGACCGTGGACGTATACGAGGTGCTTCTCAAACGGGTCCAGAACCATGAGGATGAAGCCAGGCGGAAAGGATTGGATCTTCAGCTGCATTGCGATCCCCAAATCCGCCTGAAGGCGGATCGGGACGCCCTTGACCGCGTGGTCGAAAATCTTTTATCGAATTCCCTGAAATACAGCGAGGAAGGCAAGGGCCCCATATTGGTGGAATTCAACCGAAAGGGGGAATGGATGGTCCTGGCTGTCGAGGACCGGGGGATCGGAATTCCGCCCAAACAACAGCGGCGCCTCTTCGAGCAGTTTTTCCGGGCCACCAACGCCAAGAGTCGGGAAAAATTTGGGACAGGATTAGGGCTGTCCATCGTTAAAGAAATCCTTCAATGGCATGGGGGAAAAGTCACAGTGGAAAGCGAACCCAAAAAAGGAACTCGAGTCGAGACCTGGTGGCCCTACACCATGGGGGAGGCGTAGCCACCGAGTCTTTTTACATTTTCTTCCCGATAAATACCCTGAAAAATAAGGCAGAGGGCCTGGATTCATGAATTTATCCATGACCCCAGTCATAATAAAAATGAACAATCAGTGAGTTGTCGTCTCGTTTTTTGGCCAGTGCCTTTCCTTGCTCTTTTGTTTTGTTGTCGATACAATTTTCGTGGGGAGAAAAGGGGAGGCATGAATCATTATGATACATTCAAAAGCCGAATCCGGTCGGCGCTCTAGTATGGCCTCCAAATCCTTTCTCTCTACCCTTGAAATTTTTAAAAAACTCCCCCCTGCCCAGCTCGCGGAAGTTGAAAAAAAGATGGTCGAGCGAAAATTTTCGAAAGGCGAATCCCTGTTCTTGGAAGGGGATCCCGCCGAGTTTGTCTGGTTCGTCAAGGAAGGCCATGTCAAGGCGGTCATTCACACGGCCAATGGCCGGGATTTGACCCTCTGCATGGTTGGCTCCAACAGCATGTTCGGAACCTGTTGCTGTTTTGGGGGCGAAGAGTACCCTTGCCATAGCGTGGCCGAGACCGATGCCACGGTCGTCGCCTTTCCCATGCAGGATTTTCTAGTTCTCTTGGATCGGTATCCCGAGATCTCCAAGGCCATCGTCAACCACCTGTCCAAACGTCTGAGGCAGGCCAAGGACATGCAGACTTTCGACCAGGAAAGCGTGGAAAAACGCATCCTCCATATCCTGGTGAATTTGGTGGCCGAATTCGGCAATACCATTCCCCTGACCCGCCGCGAAATCGCCGAAATGACCGGGACCACCGTGGAAACCTGCATCCGCACCTTCTCCGGATTCGAGAAGGAAGGGTTGGTCTCCAGCGCTCGTGGCAAGATCACCATCAAGAATGTCCAGGACCTGATCGACCGGCAGGACGAGCTTTAATATTTAATAATTGAGGTTTCATCAATCCTTAAGACTCCCGATCGAAAGATCAGGGGTCTTTTTTTGTCCCCTGATTTAAAAAACATGACAACGTTCTAGACAAAGGGGGTCGCTCGAAGACAAACTACCCCGAAAGTCATGTTCTATTTTCAGGGGAGACGATATGACAAATGAAAAGCTTTCGATCACCTCATTGCAGAAGGATTCCGCGGTCACCTTTCCCCCTCCGGCGTCCCTGGCTTCCCAAGCCTTCATCGGTTCCCTCCAAGTGTACGAAGCCATGTACGACCGATCGATCAAGGACTCCCATGGGTTTTGGCTGGAGCAGGCCCTTACCGAACTGAGCTGGTCCAAGAAACCCTCCAAGACACTGGAATATACCTGGGACACGAAACAACGAAAGATCCAGCACACCTGGTTCGAGGACGGCGAGCTCAACCTTTCGGTCAACTGCCTGGACCGCCACCTGGCGAAGAACGCGAACAAGGTCGCCATCCTCTGGCAGGGGGAAAGGGACGAGGAGGTGCGAAAGGTCACCTATGCCCAATTGCATGAGATGGTCTGCCGGTTTACCAACGTGCTTTTGTCCAAAGGCATCCGAAAGGGGGACCGGGTGTGCATCTACATGCCCATGGTTCCGGAGGCTGCCGTGGCCCTGCTCGCTTGCGCGCGCATTGGTGCCATCCATTCGGTCGTCTTCGGCGGGTTCAGCGCCGAATCATTGAAGACCCGCATCCAGGATTCCCAGAACGTTCTGGTCCTCACCGCCGATGTCAGCTATCGGGCGGGCAAGACTCTCGGCTTGAAAAGCACCATCGATGAGGCCCTCAAGGATTGCCTCACGGTTAAGAACGTCATCGTGTTCAAGCGGGGGGACGGCCAGTGTGCCATGCAGGCGGGCCGGGACAGCTGGTGGGAGGACGAGGCGCAAAAAGTCAGCCCGAAGCACGAGGCCCCGCCCCTGAAGGCCGAAGACCCGCTATTTATCCTCTACACCTCGGGCTCCACGGGAAAACCCAAGGGCGTCCTTCACACCATGGCGGGTTATCTGCTCCACACCGCCCTCACCCACCGGCTGGTTTTCGATTGCCATCCGGAGGATCTCTACTGGTGCACGGCCGATATCGGGTGGGTGACCGGGCACAGTTATGTGGTTTATGGCCCGCTGGCCAACGGCGCCACCACCGTCATGTTCGAGGGCGTGCCCAACTATCCGGACGCGGGCCGGTTCTGGCAGGTTATCGCCAAGCACCGGGTCAGTATCTTCTACACCGCTCCCACCGCCATCCGGTCCCTCATGCGGGAAGGAGAGGAATGGCCGAAGAAGCACGATTTAAGTTCCCTGCGCGTCCTGGGTTCGGTGGGTGAACCCATCAACCCCGAGGCCTGGCTGTGGTACCACCGCAACGTCGGACGGAACCGCTGCCCCATCGTGGACACCTGGTGGCAAACGGAGACGGGGGGTATCCTCATCACGCCCCTGCCCGGCGCCCATACCCTGAAACCTGGAAGCGCCTCCCGCCCCTTCTTCGGGGTGGAACCGATCGTTGTCGATAACGAGGGCAAAGCCTGCGCCCCGAACGAGGGCGGCAAGCTCTGCCTCAAAAAACCCTGGCCCGGCATGGCCCGCACGATGTGGGGGGCCCATGATCGTTTCATCGAGACTTATTTTTCCGCCTTTCCCAACCTCTATTACACGGGGGATGGATGCCGGGTGGACCCGGAAGGGGATTATTGGCTGATGGGACGGGTGGATGACGTCGTGAACATCTCGGGTCACCGTATCGGGACGGCCGAGGTGGAAAGCGCCCTGGTGTCCCATCCGAAAGTTTCCGAAGCCGCGGTGGTGGGGTATCCCCACGACATCAAGGGCTCGGCCCTTTACGCCTACGTGACGCTGAAGGAAGGGGTCACCCCATCGGAAGAGTTGAAGAACGAGCTGATCAAGCATGTCCGCAAGGAAATCGGGCCCATCGCTCAGCCCGACAAGATCCAGTTCACGGACGGGATGCCCAAGACAAGAAGCGGAAAAATCATGCGCCGCATTTTGAGGAAGATCGCCGAGAACGAAACCGGCAACCTGGGGGATGTGTCCACGCTGGCCGACTCCACGGTCGTGGATAAACTGGTCCGCGGCAAGCAGTGACGCTGGAAAACAGAATCGGAATTTCGCGCTTGGTGCTGTTCCTCAAATAAGCGCTTGTTGGCGGGTTTCACCTTCTCCCTCAAGGGGAGAGGGTTTGTTTATAATTATTTTTGGCGCATCGGGCTATCTCTAAATAAAAAAGGCCGCCCTCCGGAAAAAACCGAAGGGCGGCCCGCTTGCTTCCTGCTTCTTAATACTTGTAAGTGGCCTCGACCGACTTGAAATCTTCCGAGTGGCGCAGTTCGAACCCAAGCTTTTTCGACATCTGCTGCATACTCGTATTGACCGAGAGCATGTAACCCACGATGCGGTTCAAACCCTCCGACCGGCCGAACTCCACCAGCCGGTGCAAGAGCTCATAACCCAAACCCTGATGCTGCCGGTCGTCGGAAACTACGATGGCGAATTCCTTCTCCCGGTCATGGATGGTCTGGCTCAGGCGGCCCACCCCGATGATGTGGTGCTTGCCTTGGGGGTCGGTGTAATCGACCACGAGCGCCATTTCCCTCAGATAATCGATGAAGCACAACCGCACCAGCCGGTCATGGGCCGTCCGATCGGTCAGCTTGACCGGCGAGAAATAACGCATGTAGACACTAAAGTCCGACAGGCTCTTGTGGAACTCGACCATTAAGGGCTCGTCCTCCGGCTTGATCGGCCGCAGGGTCACGGGGGTACCGTCCTTCATGGTGAACTTGCTGATGTATTTGGAAGGATAGGGACGGATGACCGGCTTGGGCCAGGTGGCCTTGTCGGTCTTCGGGTCGTTCAGCACCACCCGGGCGTCCAGGGCGATCACCTGGTTTCCAGCGGCCACCAGCGGGTTCAGGTCGATCTCGCGGATGGCGGGCTGCTCCACGATAAGCCGGCTGAACCGGACCATGATCTTTTCAAGCAAGGCCAGGTCCACCGGGGGTTTCCCCCGGACTCCCTTGAAGGCCTTGTAGATAGTGGTCTTTTCCATCATCCGGCGGGCCAGGGTGGTCGTCAAAGGCGGAAGGGCCAGGGAACTATCCTTGAACACCTCAACCAGCGTTCCGCCCATCCCGAAGAGGATGACCGGCCCGAACTGGGCATCCGGGCTGCATCCCAGGATCAGCTCAAAGCCGTCGAGCTTGATCATGGGCTGGACTGTCACGCCCTGGAAATGCTCGGCACCGGCCTTTTCCGTGATGGCGGCCTTAATCTTGGTGAAGGCGGCCTGTACGTCCGAGGCGTTCTGGAGGTTCAACACCACCCCGCCCACGTCGGATTTGTGGGTGATGGTCTCCGAATGCAGTTTCAGCACTACCGGGTACTTGATCTCTTCGGCGGCCTTCACGGCCTCCTCAGGGGTTTTGGCCCAGAGGGTCTTGGTCGAGGGGATGCCGTATTCGGAAAGAAGTTGTTTGGACTCGAATTCGGTCAAAAGGGTGCGTCCACTGGCGTGCACCTTGGCCAAAATGGCGGCCACGTTCTTCTGGGCGTCCGGGTTCTGGTCATCGTCAGTGGCCGAGGGAGTCTCGTACAGGCGGCGCAGGTTGGAACTGTAGTGCCACATGTGGTTGAACACCCGCACAGCCGTATCGGGATAGGCAAAAGACGGGATCCCGGATTCGGACAGGATCTCGCGCATCCGGCTCATCTCATCCCCGCCCATCAGGCAGGTCAGCACCGGCTTGCCGCTATCCTTGCCGAAACCCTTCAATTTTTCGGCCAGAACCGTGGGTTGGGTAACCGACTGGGGAGTGACAATGGCCAGCAGGGCATCGCTTCCCGAGTTCTTGATGGCCAGGTCCATCGACTTCACGTAGCGGTCGGGGTCGGCGTCTCCCAGAACGTCCACCGGATTTCCGTGGCTCCAGCTGGGAGGAAGGAAGTCGTTCAGGGCCTTGAGGGTGGGTTCATCCACCTCAGCCATGACACCCTGTCCCTCTACCAAGGCGTCGGTGGCCAGCACGCCGGGTCCGCCCGCATTGGTGACGATGGTCAGGCGATTTCCCTTGGGGCGCGGCTGCTTGGCCAGGGCCTCGGCCATGTAGAAAAGGTCTTCGATCTGGTCCACCCAGAGAACGCCGCAACGGGTAAAGGCAGCCCTTAAAACCTTGTCCGACCCGGCGAGGGAGCCGGTGTGGGAAATGGCGGCCTTGGCGGCCACTTCCGAACGCCCGGTCTTCAACACAATGATCGGTTTGGAGTAGGCAACCTCCCGGGCGGCCGCCATGAAGCCCTGGGCGTTCCCGATGGTCTCCATATAGATGAGGATGCAACGGGTATAGGGGTCGTTGCCTAGGGCGCTGATCATGTCACCCCAGTTGACATCCAACATCGACCCGACGGAGATGAAAGAACTCAAGCCCACCTTGGCCGAGATGCTCCATTCCAAAATGGCGGTCCCTAAAGCGCCCGACTGGCTCAAGAAGGCGACCGATCCGGGCAGGGCCATGTGGGTAGCAAAACTGGCGTTCAACCCGATGTGCGGGCTCATGAGCCCGAGGCAGTTCGGCCCCACGATCCGGAAACCCGTACCTTTGATCCGCTGCAGGATCTGGGCCTCCAGGGCGGCCCCTTCGGGACCTCTTTCCTTGAAACCCGCAGAGATCACAATGGAACTTTTCACTCCCTTGTCCACGCAATCGCCGATCAGGCCGGGGACGGTGGTGGCGGGGGTGATGATGATCGAAAGTTCCGGCGCTTCCGGACAATCCTGGATCCGGGGATAAGCTTTTACCCCGAGAACTTCCGAACGCTTGGGGTTGATGGCGTACAGTTTCCCCTTAAAGTCCTTGATGAGGTTCAAGACGATATCCCGGCCGACGCTTCCTTCGCGGTCCGTGGCCCCGATGACGGCCACGCTCTCGGGTTTTAACAGCGCATCCAGGGGGCCCGATTGCGATTTTAGAAAATCATGGGAAGGGTCCCTCGTGAATTGTTTTTCCGTGGAAGTCAGTTTGACGTTCATGGGTGTGCCACCTTTCAAGGTTGAGTCAAATAAAGGGGAAATGCTTTATTTTGCAGGTCTTATCATCGGTGGAAAGACACTTTTCACCATGACTGATATCATAAAAAATAGCAATAAGACTTGTTGTCGCCCGGATTTATTTTACCCGACCTTCATGTAGGAATTTTTTGTAAGCGGGGTTGAAGGAATTTTGGAGGCGGGGCCGAAGTGGGTGTAGTGTCACGAATTTTCTTTTGGCTGTCCTAGCGAGGTAGAGTCGCCGATCCCCGCCTAAGATTTAACCTTTTAAGGGAATGCGGGAGTCTTCCAAGTTCCCAAAAGCTCCTCAAGAGAAGCTAATGTTCTTTAAAAAAAAATGGGTTTGAGAATTTTCGGGAAGGTAACGAAAGGCAGGGTCAGCGGTGGGCCATGCTCTTGTTCGGCTCGTTCTTGCGGGAAAGGATCAACTGGTGGATCTCATGGTCCCGGGTCCCTTCCAGGATGACCTGGACGGACTCGATGGAGGTCCAGGGCGCGAAATAGAGCTTATTTTCGTGTTCCTTGTCCCTTGGCATTTCCCTCAATGATTGGGTGTCTACCTTCTCTAGGAAAAACCGGCCCCAAAGCCAAAGCCCGGTGTCGTCCTTCTGGGAAACCTGTCCGCGGAAAATGGTGCTTTCGGATTTGTTTCCGACCTTGGGATTGAAATCCCTCCAGAGGATCCGAACATGATGGCCGGCGAGTTGGTATTCTTCCATGGGCGTTGTGTTCCTCAAAAGTTTAGAAGCCCCTTGCAGGGGGTAAGGCCAAAATTATCCCACGCCTGAACGATTTTGGGGTCGAAGAAACTCACTTTTATAAATTAACGTTCATTTGGTTTGGAAAAAACGTGAAACTATTCGAACAATTCTCTTCGCCGTAACCGATTCAACTCAATTTTCCCGTCTGGTAATCCAGAAAAGCCTGCTTCAGTTCACCCGTGGTGTTCATCATAAAGGGGCCTTCACGAACGTTGGGTTCTTCCAACCTCTTGGCGGCGGCGAAAAGAGTATGGGGCGGGCTGGACGTTGGGGTTGGTCTGAACCTGATTTCTTGTGAATTGTCCTTATTTCACTTCCAAAAACCTAAATAAGTTTTGTTTTTAGCAACTTTTACATTTCCAGATAGTTACCAGTCAGTAATAGATCTATGCTTGATAGGATTCGGTTTTATTGATTTTTTTTAATTCGATGGTTTTTATTGGTACTGAACAATTAGGGATGCATAATAAATACCATCAAATCGGCTGGGATGGTTCCGGTAGGTCATCCTATGGTCAAAGTTCATCAATTGACCATAGGTAAAACCTTAAACGATTCAAAAAGGGGATGTGTTATGCGATTAAAAGGGATTCTGTTTTTTAGCACAATTTTATTTCTCGCCCTCGGGCTTCTTTCGTCAGCCTGGGCCGAGGATGTCGTTTACCTGAAAGATGGTTCGATCATTCATGGGACGATCACGGAGGAAGTTCCGGGCGTATCCATTAAAATCCAAACCAAGGATGACAATGTTTTCGTCTATAAGGTGAACCTCATTCAAAAAATCACTCACAGCGCGCCCGCGGTTGAAAAAGGTGACGATACGGCGGCCACGACGACCACCGACACCGACAACTCGGATGAGGACGCTGTCCAGGCGAAACCCAAACCCACACCGGCTCCCAAAAAGGTCGTTAAAAAATCGAATACACCGACCTCTTCCACCCCGAATGACTCAAAGGCGAAATTCAGCAAATTTGGCTTCTTGATCAACGCGGGTTTCTGGGCCCCTGACACCTACACGCAATTCAATCATGACCTGGAAACGGCGACCGGTTCCAGTTCGTACGATTACATGGCTGGGTTCATCAAAGGCGGTATCGGCCTGGGCTGGTTCACCAATAATTTTGGGCTGAAGTGGAATCTTGAGATGTCGATCAACCCCAACACTTACACCACCGATTGGTATTACGGTGGTTACTATGCGGGGTCTACCACGGAAGACACTTACATCTTTATCGGCGGTTCGGAGATCGAAGCCGAACTGGCCCTGGATAATGTGATCAACAAGAACAACGTGACCTCATTTTATCTTCCGTTGATCTTGGGCATCTGGGATGTGGATTACAACGTCACCGATTCCTATGGCACCGATGACTTCACCAATACCACGACGGATTTTGGGACCGGCATCGGTTTCCGCGGCTTCGATTCCAGCAATCTGATGTGGGACCTCCAGTTGGTTTACCGATGGAGCCAGCGTGGCAATTACTTGGTTGATCCTCACGGGCTTAAGATCCCATTGGTGGGCGGTAAGTTTATCGATGCCAATGTCAGCGGGCTCGATTTGAATTTCACGCTCGGTTTTATGTGATCTGATCCGACGTCAAAAGCCGCCCTCCCAAAGAGGGCGGCTTTTTTTGTTTAGGGCTCAACCCAATTTCCCCGTCTGGAAATCCAGAAAAGCCTGTTTCAATTCGCCCATGGTGTTCATGACGAAAGGGCCGCCGCGGACGATAGGTTCTTCCAGCCGCTGGGCGGCGCCGAAAAGGAAATGGGTCGGCTTGGCATTGGTGTTTGCGACCTGAATGGCGCCGCCCTTGCCGAAAATCCCCAGATGGTCGGCTTTGACGACAGAGGACTCAGGATCCGAACCTGCCTTAACGCTGCCATCAATAACATAAAGAAACGCGTTTTGATTGTCAGGAATATCCAGGGCGAAACCGGCTCCTGGGTCCAAACGGACATCCAGGTAGGTGAAGGGAATAAAGGACTGGGCCGGGCTTCGGGCGCCCTCATATTCACCCGCCAACACCTTCACTCGGATTCCCTTCTTTTCAACGACCGGGAGCGATTCCTTGGGGATGTCCTGGTATTTAGGCTCGGTCATCTTCAATTTGGCGGGCAGGTTCACCCAAAGCTGGAAGCCCCAGGCCAGCCCGTCGGTTTGTTCGGGCATTTCGCTGTGGATGAGGCCGCGTCCCGCTGTCATCCATTGAATGGAACCTTCGGTCAGGTGGCCCTCGTGGCCTTTCGAATCCCGGTGAGTGAAGGCACCCGCCATCATGTAGGTTACGGTCTCGAACCCCCGATGGGGATGGTCGGGAAAGCCCGCCATGTAATCGTCCGGGTTGTCGTTCTTGAACTCATCCAGCAATAGAAAAGGGTCAAGGTGGTCCAACGCCCGGGTGCCGATGACGCGCTTGAGCTTGACCCCGGCCCCGTCGGAAGTGGGGATCCCCTTGATGACTTGCACAATTTCCCGTGTTTTCATGGCAATCCTCTCCTGACCGATACCATAAGGATGATATAGCGGGAAAACCAGAGGGCCTTTTCCGAATGGAGGCCGATTTTGTCCCGCGTCCTGGGTGGGAAATTTTTACTCAATGTCGCCGGTGACAAGTATTTGGGTGGTTCCCGATTCAGAGAAAGTTTAATGAGGTGTTAAAATGAAAGTACGCATGCGCCCCTTCAGTAGGCCTTCCCTGAGGCGCGAGAAATAGGTGCATCCTGTGAAATCCCCACACGAACCAACTCCTCCCGGCTCCGAGGAACGTTCCATTCCTAGCTCCAAGAAATCCTTTCCAGCCGACAAGACCCTGAGTCAAAACGAGGAACTTTTCAGAGCCGTTCTGGAAAATGCCATGGAGGGCATCTTGATCATGGCCCTGGACGGGCGGCTTCTGTATTGCAGTCCCTCGATCGAGGCGATTATGGGGTATAGCCGGGAAGAGGCGATGAAACTTAGCATGTTTTCCCTGCTTCATCCCGAGGATTTACCCCGGGCCATGGAGAGGGTGAAATGGGCCGTCGACCACGCGGGAATTATCGTGAAAGAGGAATTCAGGGTCAAGCACAAGGACGGGACTTGGCGCCAGCTGGAAGTAGTCGCCAAAAACGAATTTTTCCAATCCTTCAACGAACAGGCGATGGTCCTCAACTACCGGGACATCAGCGAACGCAAGAAAACCCAGCAAGCCGCTGAGCGATTATCCTTGATCGTACAAACCTCCAACGACGCCATTTTTACGCTTTCTCGGGAAGGCGCGATCCTCAGCTGGAACCCCAGCGCGCGCGAAATTTACGGCTATCCCGGTGAGGAAATCAGCGGACGCCATTTCTCCATCCTCATGGCGCCTGCCGAGTCGGAAGTTTTCCAGGACAACTTAAAGGCGGTGCTCTCGGGCAAAAACTTAAGTTCCTTCCTGGCCAACCACCTCACCCATAGCGGCAGGCCCCTGTCCGTTTCCCTCACCCTATCCCCCATCCGGGAAACCACGGGTGAAATCCACCGCGTTTCGGTCATCGCCCGGGATATTTCGGGCCTTCAACAATACGTCGAAACCGCCAAACACTTGTCCAGTCTCCTTGAAAACGCGCCGGACGCGATCATCAGCAACGACCTCAACGGCAAGATCATCCTCTGGAATAAAGGCGCGGAAGAATTGTTTGGCTACAGGGCCGAAGAAATCATAGGCTGCGATTCCAGCCTATTGCAACCCGACGAAAAATCCGATGAGCAGGAAAACCTGCGGAAAAGGGTTATTTCGGGCGATGCCCACCGATTGCATTATGAAGCCCGGCGGCGGCACAAAAACGGAACCCTCGTGGATGTTGAATTTCGCCTTTTTGCGATCAGGGATGCGGAGGGAAAAATGGCGGGTGTGACCGGCATCGGCCGGGATATCACCAAGAAACTTCGGGCAGAAAAAATCCTGGCCGAGAGCGAGATCCGTTTCCGCAGGATTTTCGAGAAAAGCCCTTTGGGGATGTGCCTGGGCAATCCGGACGGGATCATGCGGATGGTCAACCCGAAGTTTTGCGAGATATTGGGCTACGAACCCGGCGAGTTAATCGACAGGCCCTTCTCGGCTTTCACCTACCCCGAGGATGTTACTCAGGATTTGGAATCCCTCCAGAGCATGGTCGGGGGTGAATTCAATTCCTACGAAACTGAAAAACGCTATATCCACAAGGACGGCCACGTCATTTGGGTGCATTTGGTGGTGACCGTTTTGGGGGAAAAAAAGAGTGATAACTACTTCTTCCTGGCCATGGTGGAAGATATTACCGAAAAAACGAAGGCGAAAGAAGTCAGCAAGCGGCTTTCAATGATTCTGGAGCATACGCCCTATGGCATCATCAGCGAAGACCTTAACGGCATCATTCGGGATTGGAACAAAGCGGCTGAAAAAATGTTCGGTTATCGGACGCAAGAAATCATCGGCCAAACGGCGGCAATGCTTGCCGCCCCCGAAAAGGAAAAAGAGCAGGAAGGCTTATGGGAAAGGGTGAGGCGGGGGGAGACGGTGACGGGCTTTGAAACCCTCCGTCGGAGAAAGAACGGGGAAATTTTCGACGTGACGATCACCCTTTCGCCGGTGAAGGATCCCCAGGGGCAGGTAATGGGTATGGCGGTCATTGTCCGGGACATCAGCGATATGAAAAAGGCCGAAAAGACAATGCACGAGCAGGAGGAACGACTCCTGCAGTCCCAGAAGATGGACGCCATTGGGCGCCTCGCCGGAGGGGTAGCCCACGATTTCAACAATTTGTTGAGCGTCATCGGCGCCAATACCGGGTTCATCCTGACCGACCCGGAACCCCAGACCCACCGGGAGGAACTGGAGGAGATCGACAAGGCGGTCAAGCGCGGGGCTGAGCTGACCCGGCAGCTGCTCCTCCTGGGCCAAAAACAGGTGTCGCAGGCCCACGCGATCCAACTGAACGATCTGTGTTGGGAAATGAGCCGGATGATCAAACGGCTCTTCGACGCGTCCATCGAGCTGGTTATGGACCTGGATCCGGGCTTGAAACCCATCTACGCCGACCCGGCCCAGATCCAGCAGGTCATCCTCAACCTGGTCTTGAACGCCCAGGACGCCATGCCCAAGGGAGGGCGCCTGACGATCCAGACCCGCAATGAAACCTCCGAGGCCGGGGAATTCCTTCCCGGGTTCAGCCCCTGGGTGAAACTGTCGGTTTTGGATACCGGAACCGGTATCGATCCGGAAATCCAAAAACACGTCTATGAACCCTTTTTTACCACCAAAAAAGGGAAGGGAACGGGGCTCGGGCTGACGACCGTTTACGGCATCGTCAAGCAATGGAAGGGACAGATCCAATTGCGGAGCTCCCCGGGCGAGGGCACGGTATTTTCGCTTTTTTTCCCCATTCACGCCGTGGAAGCCGAAGCGAAAATTCCCCTTCCCCGCCAGGGTTCCCTGATCCCCAATGGCAAGGAGACCATCCTCGTGGTAGAAGACGAGGCCCCGGTTCGGAAAGCCATCGTCCGAACCTTGAATCAATACGGGTATAAGGTCCTGGAAGCCTGCGATGGGATGGACGCGATCCAGGGAACCTGGAACTATAAGGAAGAGATCCACCTGTTGGTGACGGATACGGTCATGCCCAGGATCAATGGACGGCATCTGGCCGAGGAACTATCCCAAAGTCGTCCCAAGATGAAGGTTTTATTCATTTCAGGATATCCCCGGGACATCCTTTCCCAGAAGGGGGAGATCGACCCTGGCATTCGGCTCCTCGCCAAACCCTTTGCCATGGAAGACTTGGCAAGGGAGGTCCGCCAGGTTTTGGATGAGAAGAAGGGTTGAGGGACTCCATCCGAATAAAAAGTTGTTTTTTTAAATGTGTTTTTAGAAAAACAAGGTTGGGTGAGGGATCCATTACCCCAGGTAAACCAAGGGGCCAGGCACAAATGCTATTTGCAATTGGAACTTACAAATCACACCACCCGATATGAAGCCTCGGGTCGATGTCAGTCCTTGCTCAAATCGTAGCGTTTGATTTTGTTGAAGAGGGTCTTGCGGGTGACACCCAAAAGCTCCGCGGCCTTGGACTGGTTGCCGTTGGTCATGGTCAGCGCCCGTTTTATGTTTTCGATGTCCGATTCTTTCTTGTTGAGCACGGCTTTCCCCGGGCCCGCCTTCGCTTCGCGGATTTCCTTCGGCAAATCCTTCAGGGTCAGGCTTCCCCCCTTGGCCATGACCACCATGCGCTCGATGACGTGCTTGAGTTCCCGCACGTTACCCGGCCAGGCATAACCCTGTAAGGCGGTCAAAAGATCGTCGTTCAAGAGGGCCAGGTTCTTGTTGAAGCCCTTGCAGGCTTCCTGGTGGAAGAACTGGGCCAGTTGGGCGATATCCTCGGGCCGGGTGCGCAGGGGCGGCACTTCCAGGGGAACCACATTCAAACGGTAGAAGAGATCCGCCCGAAAACGGCCTTCGGCGACTTCCTTTTCCAGGTTCCGGTGGGTAGCCGCGATAACCCGGACGTCAAACGGTATTTCCTTCACCCCGCCCAGGCGTCGGGATGATTTTTGTTCCAGCACTTTCAACAATTTGGTTTGAACTCCCTGGGTCAGTTCTCCGATCTCATCAAGGAACAAGCTTCCACCCTGAGCCACTTCGAACAATCCTGGTTTCATCTTGCGGGCATCCGTAAAGGCTCCCGGCTCATACCCGAATAACTCCGATTCCAAAATGGTTTCCGGCAGGGCCCCGCAATGGATTTCCACGAATGGCTTCAAGGCGCGATTCGAAAGGGTATGGATCAGCCGGGCCACATGTTCCTTGCCCGTGCCTGTTTCCCCCAGAATCAAGGCCGTTAATTGGTCTTGTTTCGCCACCTGCTCAATGGAGTCGTAAAGTTTTTGCATCTCGGGGTTGGAAAGGAAAAGGTAATCCTTACGGTAAATTTCAAGATGGCTGTTCTTGAGGGCCTCGATCTGGGTTAACAGGCCCCGTTTTTCGGCGATACGTTTGACAACTAGTTTCAGTTTGTCGGGTTCGACGGGTTTCTCGAGATAATCCTCCGCCCCCAGTTTCATGGCCTGGATGGCCGAATCCACCGAACCATCTCCGGTCAGGATGACGACCGAACTGGCGTTGTAGGCCTTGTTCAATTGTTCGAGAACTTCCATGCCGGTCTGGTCGGGCAAATTCAGGTCTAACAGGATCAAATCGGGTTGGATGATCTTTTGTTTCTCAATTCCTTCGGCCCCGGTATAGGCGGGAAAAACCTCGTGGCCCTCCTGCTTGAGTATTTTGGAGAGGATCTTTACCAGGGATTCTTCATCGTCCAGGATCAATATTTTCATGGCAGGCCTTTAAGATAGAAAAACGTTTTTATCGTCATAGGTCTATTTTATCGTGAATCACCTTGTTACTTCGCGATTGAAAAATAAAAAAAGGGGTTCAATTCGTGATTTAGCACTATTTTTGACTCTTCCTAAATAAGGGTAATGAAGACCCTTTGGGTGAAAATTACCCACTCCATTTACTTCCTTCTGCCGGAATTCACCAGTAAAAGAGCCAAATAAGGTTGGCACAACCCATGCTTTTCTAGGAACTAAGGGCAAGAACGGTGTTTTGTGCCAAGTTGGTTTTCAACCTCCCGGAAGGGAGGCTCATGAAAAAGACCCCTAGTCTGATCGGCACTATAGTCCTGCTCCTAGGTTCCATGTCGGTATCAAAGGTCGTTGAACGGTTTTGAAATTATGAATGGATTGGGAGGCAAGCCATGAGCCCAGGCGAAGATTCCTCTCAAAAAGCTACGATCCTGATCGTGGATGATCAGCCCGCAAATCTGTTGATACTGGAAAAGATCTTAAAGCGAAAAGGCTACGAGGTCCGCCCGGTTCAAAGCGGGCTTCTCGCGCTCGAGTCCGCCCGGAACAGCCCCCCCGACCTTATCCTCCTGGATATCCGGATGCCGGAAATGGACGGGTTCGAGACCTGCGCCGAGTTCAAGAAAGACCCCCTCCTCGCCGATATTCCCGTTGTGTTCATCAGCGGCCTGGATGAGACCTTCGACAAGGTCCGGGCGTTTGACGCGGGAGGCGTGGATTATGTTGTCCGCCCCTACGAGATCGAGGAACTCCAGGCCCGGATGGAAACCCATTTGAAGATGAGCCGGATGCAAAGTGAACTGGACCGGCGAAACAAGAACATGCATGAAAGGGTCCTGGAACAGGACCTGGAAATCATGAAGGCCCACGCGGAAACGGAACAGGCCAAGAAGGAGAGAACCCAAAAGGCCGAAGGCCAGATGAACACTGCCCTGGCGGCCGCCCATCGGCGCATATTGGTCACCCTGCGTTTTCTATCGCTGGTGATCATCTCTTCCTTCCTCATTTTTAACCCCCCGCCCAAAGAAGATGAAACTGTGGCCATCGTCCTCCTGGCCTTATTTCTGGCCTCCATCCTCGGTATGTTCTTCCTTTACCAGGCCTGGCTTGAGAAAAAAAACTTCCTGCTCCTGGTTTTCTCCCTCGACACGTTGTTCGTCACGGGCGGGTTGTACCTGACCGGCGTCAAGGAATGGGACCTGATGACCATGTATTTCTTGACCATCTTCATCTGCGCCCTGGTCAAGGACGTCAAGAGCAGCGTGGGGGTGGGTGCGGCCGCCTGCTTCATCTACATGCTCCTTCAATATAAATTGACCGGCCAATGGCTCATGATCGATACGGCCACCCTGCTCAAACTTCCCTTTCTTCTCATCGTCGCCACCTTCAGCGGCTATCTGGCGGCCGACTCGAGGATCCGGGAGGAATTGGCCCGCCATTACGGGAAGATCAACGAATCCATTTCGGAACAGGCGGACCGGGCCACCCAGAAACTATTGGCGTCCGAAAAGCACCTGAAAGAACTCGTCCGCTATCATCATCTGATACTGGCCAATATCCATACCGGGATCGTGGTGGCGCATCAGGATGGGAAAATCAGGACTTTTAACACCGCCGCCTGTAAGATCACGGGCCTGGAAGAGACGGGTGTGGTGGGTTTGCAACTGGACGAAATGCCGGCCAGTTTCCAGCCCGTCGCCCAGCTGATGAAACGAACCCTGGCAGAGGGCAAGCCCTTTTCGCAGGAAAACGTCGAGCTGGACAAGCAGCAGCCCGAACCCGCCTATATATCCCTTCAAACCACCTTGCTCCAGAATGCCGAGGGGGCTTCCCTGGGCGTGATCGCGACCCTGAAGGACGTGACTCTGGTCAAGCAGATGGAACAACAGCTATTGCGCTCCGAGCGTTTGGCCAACCTGGGGGAAATGGCGGCCGGGGTGGCCCATGAGATCAAGAACCCCCTGAACGCCATTTTGGGTTTTTCCAAGCGCCTGTTCGACAAGCTGGAGGACGAAAAGCTGAAGCAATACGCGCAGATCATTGTGGAGGAAGTCAAACGCCTGGCCAACACGGTGGATGACGTGCTGGAATACAACCGCACCCAGGTAGTTTCCAAGGAAGACGCGAATTTCAACGATATCCTGGACGGCACCATCATGCTCGTGGCCGAGAAGGCCGACGCGGCGAATGTCGAGATTGTTCTAGAAGTGGATCCTCACCTGCCCCCGGTTCCCATGGACAAGGACAAGATCCGACAGGTGCTTTTGAACCTGATGCAAAACGCCCTTCACGCCATGGAAAAAGGGGGGACCCTGACCGTGGTCGCGAAGATCGAGGAAGGCATGCTTCCGGCCAATCAGGGGGACCCTACAGACTTGACGCTTCTCCAACAGGTTTTCCTTCAACAGAAAATGATCTCGATCGGCATCAAGGACACCGGTTGCGGCATCCCAAAGGAAAATATCCACAAGCTGTTCAACCCCTTCTTCACCACTAAAACCACCGGGACCGGGCTGGGTTTGAGCATTTGCCACAAGATCATCGAGTCCCACGGCGGTTTCATGCGGGTGGACAGCCAGGTGGGAACCTGGAGCAGTTTCGTCATTTATCTTCCGCTGGAAAAAGAGAGGGTTCCCGAACTGGCCGCGGTTTGAGAGCGGGTAAAAATGATCCAAAAGGATCGTTCTTACACCTCGGAGAATGATAGAGGGTGGTTTTTTACTGCTAATTCGAAACTTTGTTCTGGCACGGACCATGCTTTGTTTTAGGGAAGGGAACCAGTGCGCTTGAAGGACGATGCTTTAGGCTGGGAAATTTATGCGATGAGGTGAGCTATGAAACCGAGCGATTTCACTATTCTGGTAGCGGAAGATGAAAAAGCCTCATTATTTCTCTATTTAGAAGAGCTTTCGGAAGAAGGGTATCGGGTCCTCACGGCGGAGAATGGACTCCAAGTGCTCGGGACCCTGGAGGACCAGAAGGTGGACCTGCTCATGACTGACGTCAAGATGCCCGACATGCATGCCTTTGACATGATTCCCCTGGTCCGAGCCCAATTTCCCGATCTTCCCATCATCGTGGTCTCTGCGTTCAAGGGGTTGGAGGACGATTTTCATCTCAAGGGTTTCCGGATCGCGGGCTTTTTTTCCAAGCCGGTCGAGATGGCTTTGTTGAAGGAAAAAATCCGGTCCATTTTGATAAACCGAGTGCCCGTTTCTGCCTGACCTGCCCATCCCTTTTTCGGGAATCAAAACGAAAAAGGACCTGGGTAAAAAAAGGTGCTCCCCGCTTTTTTTACCCGTTAATTCTTCCCATTGCCTCCCAAAACACCCTTAAAACACCGGTTTTTTATGGCACGACTCGTGCCTTACATACTGTTGTTAAAGATTCGAACGAGGAAGAGGGAGGCTGGTCATGAAAAAGGGAATCGGGATGAAAAGGGCTTTAGGGACCTTGGTGCTGGCGGGATTAAGCCTGGGTTTCGTGGGTTGTTCCATGAAAAGCCCGCTGGGGCCCGTTAGCGCGGTTCAGCCTACTATCGTGGCCACGCAGGTGCCCACCCCGGCTCCAACGGTGAATATTCCGGATCCGGCCTTGTTAAGCTCCCTTCAAACCGCGTTGGTCAGCGGCGGGGTGATCGCAAACTCTTCCACCCCCATTACCCCAAAGATCATGGCTTCCGTGACGAGCTTGATCCTGGACGGGACCGGCATCACCAGTTTAACTGGCCTGGAGTCTTGCGCTGCCGTGACCTACCTTGAGCTAAATACCAACAGCATCACCAGTGTGGCGCCGTTGGCGGGCTTGACCCACTTGACTTACCTGGATCTGGGCTTCAACACCATCAGCGATCTTTCCTCGCTTTCCAACCTGGTGAACCTGCAAACCCTGTATGTATACGATAATTCCCTCACCGATATCTCGGCCCTGTCCAACCTGAAACAATTAACCGATTTGGATTTTTGCGACAACAAAATCGTGAGCCTTTCTGCCCTATCCGGCTTGACCCAATTGACATCCCTTTCAGCGGAAAGCAACCAGATCACGGATATGTCGGCTGTGGTGGGAATGACCCAGCTCAACGCCCTGATGCTCTATAACAATCAGATCACGGTTCTGCCTAACCTGTCCGGTTTGACCCAAGTGTCCTACCTGAACCTAGCCGCCAACAAGATCACGGACATGTCGGGAGTCGCGGGCATGACCGGCGTTCAAGACCTGGAAATCTACAGCAACCAGTTGACGGTTATCCCAAATCTATCCGCGATGACGAGCCTGGATACCCTGGAATTGTCTGGGAACCAATTGACGGACGTTACCCCGCTGGCCATCCTGACCCATCTCGAAAGCCTCAACCTGGGAGCGAATAAGATCAATGATGTCGCCGCCCTCGTCACCGCTTACAACAACGGATCTTTCCACGGTTTCAATGGGAATGCCAGTGATATTGAACTGATGATTAACCCCCTGACTAACCCGAACGTGTCGTCCGAAATCGCGACCCTTGTTTCAGACGGCATCCGGGTAGTTTACAACCACTAATACCCACCCTTTTTTTCAGCCGGCCAGACCTCCCTCTGGTCGGCTTTTTTATTCCAGGAAGGGAAAAAAGGTCGAGAGGGACACTAGGGCTTATGATCGAACGTTGTTGAGTTAAAGAATTTCCTTCAGCCGCTCGGCGGGACGGGCCAAGATGGCCTTGTCGCCCTTTTCCACGATGGGCCGCTGGATCAGGTCCGGGTGTTTGACCATCAGGTCCACGATCTCATCTTCCGATAATTCCTTCTTGGCCAAGCCAAGTTTCTTATAAACTTCTTCCTTCGTTCGCAGCAATTCCTTGGCGGGGATGCCCATCTTCTTCAATAATTCCTTCAATCGGGCCTTGGGGATGGGCTCCAGGTAGTAATTCACGCTGTCAAAATCCACTCCGTTTTCCTTCAACGCTTGGAAAACCTGCCGGCAGGTGGTGCAGGTGGGTTTCTGATAGATGGTGATTTTCATGTGAGTCTCTCCCGGTTAATTAAGTATTCCCTGGCTGTGCAAGTACCAGACGACGGCGGCAAGTCCCAAGCAGTAAAACCCAAAATAACTCCAACGCCCCTTTTCGAGCCAGCTGGAAAGCCACCGCAGGGCCACCAGACCTGCCCCGAAGCTCAAGAGCATCCCCAAAAGCCCGGGCAAGAACAAGTGGCCCATGGAAGAAAGGGGAATGCCAGCCGAGGCTTGGGCTTTCATGAGCCGATGGATCTCACGGAAAAGAACGGGCGGGGTCAAGACCACGGCGAGGGCAAAGCTGAATTCCTCCGCCTTGCGGCGATCGATCCCCAAAATCAGCCCGGTGGAAATAGTAGCGCCCGAGCGGGAAAAGCCCCGGAAGGGAAGACAAAGACCCTGAATCAAGCCGATCGTGAGCGACTCCACGGGCCCCAACTTGCGGTCCTTCTCCTTGGGCTCGTATTGGGAGGCGTAAAGGATCAATACCCCTGTCGCGGCCAGGGAAAAGGAAATAAGTTTGAAGTTGCCGAAAAGGGATTCCACTTCCGTGTGGTCCGACCCCCTCAGATAGACCTTCTCGATCAATAAAAGGAGTATACCGCCCAGGAAGCCGGTAGCCAGGGTGGCCAGGAAGACCTGTTTCAAGAAGGCCGCGACCCTTTCCCGGGTTTGGAAGTAATGGCTCTGCCAATCCTTCCAGAAATAAACCAGCACGGCGAACATGGTGCCGGTGTGGAGCATGACCAAAAGAAGGGTCATTTCGGGCGAAGTGGGGTCCAGGCCCATCCCCTTTTCGGCTAGGATGACATGGGCGGAGGAGGAAACGGGAAGCAGTTCGGCCAGGCCCTGCACGCAGGCTAGGATGAAGATCTTGAGTAAATACAAAGCGAAACTCCTTTTTGGATCGAAAATTAATGTCCGAACTAGGTATTTATAACCCTTAGTTCAAGCAATAACCGGTTGGCCGATATTTCCCCCTTCTCCCTCAGGGGGAGAAGGTCGGCATGTGCCGATTCTAAATAAAATGAATATTGAAATCGGTACGATACCGACCTCTTTAAAAGCTTTATAGAAGGTCGGCATGAGGGGGGATTTCTCTAGTAAAGAACCCCTCACCCTGCCCTCTCCATCAAGGGGAGAGGGATTATTGGGAAAATTTGCTAAATGCATAGTTCAGGTTCAAGTTTATCTGGCCGAAACCGTTAGGAATTATAGAAGGTTTTCAATCGAGTGTTCAAAAAAGGAAGACGGGATGACGACGGTCACAAATATTGGTCCGGTCCAAACCAACCTGGGGGAGTCAACACCTTCTACCTCTTCTTTGTTAAATCAACCGGTTGTGGATTTCGCCTCCCTGATCGATGAGCTCATCTCGCGAAGCTCCTCCAAACCGAAAGGTAACGAGGCGGCGATCCAGGCCGAGCAAGCCCTGGAAGCTTTCGAGCGCAAACTGGACCTGTTGAGCGGGATGGCCCAGCAGGCTCAGATCACCATGAATTCGGCTCCCCCGCTCCCCGGCGGGTTTTCGTCGCCCCAGGCCCTGGCTTATTTTTATGCCAAGTCCCTTTTGGCCCAGGTGGGCCTGCCGGGCGGGGTGCTGGAAGTGGTTTAAACCCTATTCCAAGGCTGATCTTCCCAATTTCGATCCGGATTCAGGTTTAGAATCGTCAAAACATCATGAAAATCCAAACTAAAGCTTTCAGCCATTCGTCTGTTTTGATGGTCGTCATTTGGTTATTTACGCCCCTTGGAACCTTTGCCAACCCGGGGAGCTTAGAAAACCTCCAATACAAGGTGAGCCTCTCCGAAACTACCCCAGGCGTGGATGATTCCCTGATCCCCGGCGTCGACCCGGTCATCAACGTGGACGTGCAGGACAAATTGCGGGGTTCGGGAACCCGCTTTCCCCTGAAGGTCTATGCCATCCCGGAATATTTCTTCAGCGACAACCTGTTGAATCTACTCACTCGCACCAGCCCCCGAAGTTCCGTTTCTAAACCTCTCTATGGTTTCCTTCAACTGAACTTGGATTCATCCACCGATTCCCGGCAGTACAACGGTATCCGCAAATATTTTTTCTCGACCGATAACCATGCCTTGGTCGGGGTTTTTGAGCAGGGTGCGGAGGGCGGGCCGGTGACATCTTCCGTCGGCTTGATTCGTTGGGGTGACAAACCCGCGTCGCTGGGATGGATCTATTCGGCGGTGAACCAAGTGAATACGTTGAAAACTTACCAGGTTCCCGATGGGGAAATACCGGCGCTGGAAGGAACTGTGGGATGGACAGCGGACGCCCTGACAGCCGCCTTCGTGGCTTCCTTCACGGGTGGGCCGACGGCTTCCGATCCGAGCGTGAAAAGCTATTTTTTAATCCGGGTAGATCTGGGGGATAGCGGGATCAAGGTGGCGGCGAACCCGGTGGACCCAGCCGCTCTCAAGCTATCCACGGGAGCCACGATCGACAAGGTGGAATGCTCGGGGGATCTGGCCACGCTGACGATCACCTCGCCCGATGGTTCGGACACCCAGCAGGTCCAGATTCCCTTGCCTAATATCGGCAAAAATTAAAAACATCCTTAACCGCGGAGACAGCAAAGAATTACAGAGAACTATAGTTATGCCAAAGTCATGGTTCAGACTTTTTGCTTTCTCCGCGTCTCCGCGGTGAAAATGGTTTGTTTATTAAAAATGTATGTCTCTTTTCCCCTGCTTCACCTTTTCGTAGGCCTCCAGGAAGCGGGGATAGAGCCGGGGAAGTTTGTGCCGGATCTCGCCGATCTCGCAACGCATTAAAAATTCGGCCTGGGCTTTCAGGCCTTCGGGCGCGAAATCATCCACCCATTCCCGGAAGGTCAAAACGGCGTTGAGTTTGCAAAATTCCGCCTCCCGGCCTTCCTTCATCGCGTCCTGGATGGTTTTTCCCGTCCGCCCGCAGCGATAACCCATGGTGCAAAAGGAGGTAATGGTGCCCCGGTCCAGCAGGTCCTTCACCAGTTCGGGAAGGGTACGGGTGTCACCCAGGAAAAACTGCTGGCGGCCCCCTTCCTGCTTGGGCTCCTCCTTCCGGTAGGCGCCCACCCCGATGTTGGAAGAGGCATCCTGCTGGGTGATGCCCCGGTCCAGGGCCTCCTGCCGGATGGGGGCTTTTTCCCGGGCGGTCACCACCATGCCTGCGGTAGGAAGGGCCAAACGGATAAGCGTGAGAATTTTCAGGTAGGTTTCGTCTGGAATCCTATGGGGTGATTTGTCCGCGTAGGGCGTGTTCAGGGCCGGTTCCAGCCGGGGAAAGGATACCGTGTGGGGGCCCACCCCGAAACGGGTTTCCAACTCGCGCGCGTGATGAACCAGGCCCAGCACCTCAAAGCGCCAATCGGCCAGGCCGAAAAGCACCCCGATGGAAACGTCCCGAATTCCCGCCTCCAGCGCCCGGTGCATGACATAGAGACGCCACCGAAAATGGCTCTTGGGTGTGGCCGGGGGATGCAGTTTTCGGTAGGTTTCCCGGTGGTAGGTTTCCTGGAAAACCTGATAGGTGGCGATTTCGGCTTTCGCAAGCCGCCTGAGCTCGTCCAGCGCGAAGGGGGCGGCGTTGATGCTCACCCGGCGGATTTGCCGGGACCCCGGACCCCCCTCCCCCTTCACCGAGTAAACGGTGCCGATGCTTTCGAGGATATAGTCCATATCTGTTTCTGGATGTTCCCCAAAAACCAAAACCAGCCGCTTGTGGCCGATCTTACCCGCCAGGACCTCGACTTCCTTCCGGATCTCCGCCTGGGTCTGAACCGCGCGTTCGATGGCCTGGTTGCTTTTGCGGAAACCGCAATAGAGGCAATCGTTCACGCAGGCGTTTCCCAGGTAGAGGGGCGCGAAGGTGACGATGCGGTTGTCGTAAACCTTCCGCTTGATTTCCAGCCCCGTTCGCTTCATCTCATCCCAAAGGTCTGGGCTTTCGACCCGCATCAGCTCCGCGGTCTCTGGGGGGGTGAGGCTTTGGAGGGAAAGCGACTTGGCCAGAATTTCCCGCACCCGGGATTCGGCCGGTACGGGGCCGGGGCAAAGCAGGCATTCGATCTCGGCATCGGGGATGAAATCCATGCCATCCTGCAGGTAGGGGGTGATTTCCTCTACTCGGACACGGCTTTGAGTCCACGATTCGAGATTGTTTTTTAATGGTGCCATGGGGATGGATTATCGGCGGGAAGCGCCGGGGGATTCATGAGATAAATCAGGCTCGGCGGACGATGGGAGGTACTATTTTTTCAACAAGTCGGGATATTGGATCGTCAGGACGGCGGTGGGTGGGCCTTCCTGGCCATCCTTCGATATTCCGGTCAGGAAGAACCCGTAGGTTTTGTTGTGCTTGAGCTTGGCCAGAGTGATCTGATTTTCGGTCAGGGGTTCACGGTTGAGCTTTCGACCCGGGTTGCCGTCCTCATCGGCGAGATAAAGGTTGAACCCTGGCACCCATTCCGGGTCCACTTCGTCCCAGGTCAATTGAATGCCTTTATTGGTCACCTCCCCCTTGAACCCCGTAGGAACGGATAACACGGGCTCCTGGGCAATTACCGCAAGGCGGTTCATCGGGCTTTCGACACCTGATGAATTTACAGTGGCCACGCCGAACTCGTAATCCAGACCGATTTTCAGATGTTTCAAATCGACGGACGTGTCGTTGATGGGATGGGCCGTCAGGGGAACGAAGGCTCTCGTTCCCGGCCGTTTCACATAGACGGTGTAACCCTTGATCTCAATGAAGGAAGGAGGGTCCCAGGTTAAAAGCGTTCCATCGTTGGATGGGTTAGTCTGCAGGTGGGCGGGCATGGGGGTTTCGGCATCGCCGCCTGATCCCAGGCGGGCCAACAGCGACAACCGGTGGGTGGAGCCCAGGGTGTTGAAGGGTTCATAGGCGTAATCCAACTGGAAATCGGAAACCCTTACGCCCACTCCCACGGCGGGGCCTTCTTCCTGCGAATTGGCCACATACCCCGCCCGCAGGGCGAACAGAGCCTGGTACCAGTATTCGGCCCCGAATCCGAGGCGAAGCGATTGGGAATTCAAGTCCTCGTCGGCTTCCGCCGCCAGATCCAGATTGTGGGAGGGCACGGAAAGGCATTTCCAATCCAGGCCCAACCGGCCTTGGGCGGGGATGGCGGTGTCTTGATCGAGGATCTGGATCCCCCCCAGGTTTTGAAAACTGGCGGCCAAAATCCAATGGGGTTGAAATTCGTACCGCACTCCCACATCCCCCAGGATTCCAGTACCTTGAACGTCCCCGATTTGACGCACGATGAATTTAAGGGTTCCGCCCAGTTGGAAGGGGCCCACGGCCCGGGCATAGGCGGTCAGGATGGCCACATCGGAGGCTGAAACTAGGGGCGCGTTGGGATCGGGGGTACTGTTGAAAGGCGGGGTTCCGGCATCCATGAACCCAAGGGCGAATACGCCGATGGTATTTACGGGAAGGACGGCGCCGAAAAAGTCGTAGGAAATATCCGAGACGAATTGATAGCGATCGTAGCCTATTTCGGGCACCTGGATCTGGGCCAGCCCCGCGGGATTGAATTGAAGGGCGTGGATGTCATCTCCCAAGGCCGTAAAGGCCTGGCCGAGCCCTGCGGGACGGGCGCCGGGGGAGGCGAGAAGAAAATCCGCTCCCGAGGTGAGGGAGGGTGAGGCCTGGCCCAGGGCGGTCAGGCTTAAGAAAAGAGCGAACCCGAGTGGAAAGATAGGGGCGCTGAGTTTCATCGGCGGTACGCCAGGACTTTTTTGATCTTCGTGGAACCGGGCGTCTTGAAGGCGATGAGATAGAGACCGGTTTCCACGCTCTGGCCGTTGTCGTCCTTTCCATCCCAGGGAAGGACGTATTGTCCGGCGGACTGGTCCCCGCTGAAGACGGTCCGTACCAGGGAACCGGAGACGCCGTAAACCTTCACGTCCACGTGGGTTTGGCTGTCGAGAATATAGGTGATCCCCAGGGGAGGATCGGTGAGCACGTTGAAGTTGTTGTGGATCAGGAAGAAACCCGAAACGGTGGCCGTGGAGGTAGGGGTGAAAGTGGCGGTCGGGGTAAAGGTGACCGTGGGGGTGAAAGTGATGGTGGGTGTGTTGGTGATCGTGAAGGTGGTGGTCGGCGTCGGCGTGACAGTTGGGGTAAATGAAATGGTAGGAGTGAAGGTAATGGTCGGGGTAAAGGTGATGGTGGGGGTGAATGTGATGGTGGGCGTGAAAGTGATCGTGGGAGTAAAGGTTTTTGTGGGGGTCCGGGTAGGGGTGGGGGCCAAGCCTACCAGGTCATTGATGAGTCCTTGCCCATAGGGACTGCCCCAACCGGTCGCCAGGTCGTAACCCGTGACCGCGGGAAACTGGGTGGCGGTGCCGTTGTTGCCGGACGTGATGTCGTGGAAGTCTGAGGTGTAGTGGGCCCCCTTGCCAATCGCGTAAAGGGACGGGTTGGGGAAGCCAATAGATCCCTTCCCGGATGAGGCGGCCTGCTGGTTGACCAGGGCTGTGAACCCCGCCCAGAGGGGCGCGGCGCAGCTGGTGCCCCCAACCGACTCCCAACCGACACAGTCATAAACCTCGCAGTTCAAGCCGACCATTGAAACATCGGGAACGTTCCGATAGGTGGCGGACCCAAAGTTGGAAACCATGTTGATGCCTGTTTGGTAGCTGGGAATGCTGGTGCCCGGGTTGGAACCGGGGCCCAGGTACCCTCCCGTGGATGACCAGCCCTCTACCGAGAGGTTGATGGCCACTTCGGCAGACCATGCGGAGCCGCTCCCGGTCATGGTCAGCTGGGTCGCGCCGACCAGGGTTTGATCGATCTCATCCTCGTTCCCATTAAGTAAATCACCGTAGGGTGGATCGGACGTAAAGGCCCCCACACCCGTAGAGCCGTTTCCATCTCCCGAGGCGTTGAAATAGGACTGACCCTGGGCCGCGAATTCCGCCAGGATGTTGTCCTGGGTCGATCGGTCAGAGGAAGAAACGAACCAAGACCAGGAACTGCTGATTTGCTTACAGGTGTTTTCGGTTGCGATGCGGTTTAAAACATCATCAGAGGTGCTGCCTTCCATGTAGACCATGACTTCATTTAAACCGGGCGCCATGGACATGGCCAATTCAATATCCAATGCTACTTCGCATTCGGGGCAGGAAGTCCCCAAGATGCAGGTGATGGAAGTGCCCGAACTAAAGCCGCCTAAATAAATATTCGAGACGGGAACACTGAGGCCGCATCGGCTTTTATAGGTGGCGACATCACTGGGAGTGTAGGTGGTAAACTCGACCAATGCCAGGGATTGACCGCTACCCGTCATCGCCACCCCGGGCGCATAGGCGTTTCGATAATCGCTCCCTAAAAAATTAGAAGAGTCCCCGGACCCGCCAAGATGAGGGAGGGAGACCGATTGGGCTCTGGAAACTCGGTGAAAACGGGGTCGGGGAATAAATTCATTTTCGAGCCCAGCGATATGAACCAAAGAAACATCCAAATCGAGGGAAGGGTCCTGATCGGGTGCGTAGAAAAGGGAGCCGTCTGGCCGCTGGTAATCGTTGAGGCGCACGTAAAAAGCGTTCTCGATATCCGAGGTTTGACCGCTCACATCTAGGACCATGCGGTTTGAGTAAGTTTCCTCGACCTTCAGGCCGTGGGTCCGGGCGAATTGAACGAGGGCCTGGTAATCGTCCTGGGTGGGACCAAACCGCTGGGTGAATTGCTCAACGGTCAGGTATTGGCGGTACAGGAGGCTGGCCGGATCGTATAGTTGCCCCAAGAGTTCCTTCAGACCCGATTCGTCCCGGAGGGGCAGGCTGATGGCCAAACGCAAACGGGAAGCGGCTGGATGCCGGGCCACCAGGGGCGCCCTCGACATGGATCGAGACCGATGGCTTCCCAACTGTTGCCGCCCGGAGGCTTTGGCAGGTTTGGCAGGGGAGAAGAGGAGGGACAATATAAGGAAGAAGGAGAGGGGAGGCCGGGCAAGGGTTATTAAGTCGGCGCATTGAAATCTATGGGCTTGCCCGTGGATGAAAGCGGACAGGGCCTGAAAGGCCCGGCAAGCGAAGCTTGGACTTCGTGGAGCCCCGGGCTTGCCCGAGAGGCTCCACCCGGCCTGATTTATCCTCATTCACGGCGCCTTTGACGGATGTTTTTCAAATGACGGAGATTTATACAAGATTGTATCAAAAAAAATTAAATTCCATTTTACCGAAAGGGTTGTTTAGGCTTTGGTTTCGGTCTCTTTCATCGAGACAGGGGATAGGAAAGACGAATCATTCCAGGGTTAGGCCCATGCGGTAATCATCCATCACGAACCCTTCGCCGATATCGGTGAGGATCGGCTCCAAAATTTCGAATCCCAACGCCTGGTAGACCTTCACCGAGGGGTTTTGCTTATGAACGGTCAGGGTGACGCGATTCAATTGCTTTCCCCGGGCTAGAAGTTTCGCGAATTCCAGAGCGGCCCGGGCCCATCCCTGTCCCCGGTAGGTTTTAAGAAGATAAAGTTTGCTCAAGAAAAGTTCCGACGGGCGGACGACAAACGAAAGATAACCGATGTTTTCTCCCTCCATCGATTGAAGGGAACCTCTAAAAATTACTGTTTAGGGCACCATTGGCCGCCCAAGGTCGTTGGATAGCCTTCACCATTGGATTTCGGAAAGAAATTTTCCCTCTTCCTCAACCCCTTCTGGCTTCTTGCATCTTCTCTTTGCTCCAAAATTCCTTTAAATCTACGCTTTGATTGTCCGGGGACATACTCGTCCCATCAGATAGGCGAATCGTTGCATGTTGTAAGCCAAGTTCCTCATCCCGATCTTCATCCGGGCTCTCACTTTACCAACGACCCTCAGCCAGTTACCACCCATCGCCACTTCCATATGCCCGAACACGTGCTCCACCCTTACCCGAACCTTGGATCGCGTCTTATTCAGCTTTTCTTGCGCCGGCGTCAAAGGACCACTGCGGTTGGCCTTGTAATGAACCAGGTTCTCATAGCCTTTGCGCTTCAATACCTTGCTCTTCTCCTTGGACCGGTAAGCGCTGTCCGCCCATACCCTCTTCCGGTTCTTTTTGTCCAAAATATCCTCGAAAACCTCACTGTCATGCACCGAAGCCGCCGTTACTTCGAACCCCCGGATCAGTTTGTGCTTCTTATCCACATTGATGTGGTTCTTGTACCCGTAGTGGTTCACTCCGTTTTTCTTCACCCACCGCGCATCCACATCCTTCTGTTTCAGCTTGTCTGGCTCTTTCTTCCATTCCTGCGGTGTTTCGCCCTTCTTGATTTGGTCGTTTTCGTCCTTGCGGTTCCTCTGTCGAGGTACTTCCACGATGGAAGCATCAATAATCTGCCCTTCCTGAGCCTTCAATCCCGCCTTGTCCAAGTGCCGGTTGAACTTCTCGAACAATGGGTCAATCCAACCGCCTTCCGCCAATTTGTTGCGGTATAACCAGATGGTCTTTTCGTCCGGTACATCCCCATCCATGCCCAAGCCCAGAAAACGCGTGAAACTCAGCCTGTCTTGAATATAGAATTGGGTTCTCTCATCCGCCAGGTTGTAAAGCGCCTGCAAAACCAGCACCTTGAACATCAACACTTCGTCATAGGGTTTCCGGCCGGCTTCGTTCTTCTTCTCTTTGTCGCGCAATGCCTTGCGCAACATGCTACGGAAGTCTTCCCAAGGCACCACTCGGTTCAGTGCTTGCAACGGGTCCCGCATCTCGTCCAGAGCCTTTAAGCGATTTTCCAAGTCGAAAAAACCCGTCTGACCCATCGGCGACACCTCTTCCAAGGAATTTTCAGCGCTTTCACGCCCTGATTCTTCCTTGTACCGCTTCAGCCCCGTCTCTACAATCAATTTTTAGAGGTTCCCTGAAGAAGAAAATATTGGGAACCTTCTCGGATCTGATCCTCCACGGCGTGGGCGGTTTGAAATTTGTTTAGCATATAGTCCACCTGGGTGCTCCCAATGATGGGGGTGTAATGCTCCCGCCAGATGGGAAAAGCCAGGGCCTCGACTGCATGGCAGTCCGAATGGGTTTTAACGGGAATAAAACGAAGGGTATCCATGTCAAAAGTTTATCGGGGACAGGGAAGAAAACACAAGGGAAGAGGACAAGGAGGAATTGGAAACCTGTTTTAAGAGCGCCGGATGGAATGTCGCTTGAGCCCCGCCATTTTTTCCGAATAGGTCTGCAGGTTCGAAACTCGAATTTCCTTCAAGCAGGCCGGACGGTCGGATTGAAAGACCAGCCCAAAAAACTTCGAGATGAAGTTGTTGAGTTTTTTGCAATCTTCCGGATTCGGAAATTCCAGGCATTGGGCGCAGGTGGAGATGCCTTTTTTGTTCGTGCATTTCTTGACCTGGCACCAGGAATTTTTTTCGCTTTTTTGGCAGCCCTCGCATTTGCCTTTGAGGTAGGAGCCACAGGCTCCGCAATAAAGGCCGCAACAGGCAACTAGTGCCGGGTCCGCTGTCACTTCGCGCATGAAAAATTCCTCCCTGCCCAGAATGACCGCATCATAAAGGGAAGGGCAGGGCGGTTTTATGATTCAAAATATAGAAAGAAACAATCATCCGGGGATCAAACCTTCGATTTCATTGATCTCGGCCGTATTTAGGCGGAAGTCCAGAGCGGGTGCGAGTTCCTCGACCTGTTTGGCGTTTCGAACCCCCGCGATGGCGCCCGTGACCTCGTTTCGGCGCAGTACCCAGGCCAGCGCGGCAACGCCGGCCGTGAGGCCGTGGCGCGCAGCGATCCGGCCCAAACCGGCCTGAAGGTCCAGATTCTGCGTAAGCTTGGGTTCCTGGAAATTGCCGTCCTTTCGACGCCAATCCGATTCGGCCAGGGTTTGCACTCTTTCCTTCGTCATGTGCCCGCTCAAAAGCCCCGCCTGCATGGGAGAATAGACCAGGACGCCGATATTTTCATTGCCGCAAAAAGGGAGAATTTCCCTTTCGATGTCCCGGCGGAGGGCGGAGTAGGGAGGCTGGAGGGAGGTGACTGGGGCGATAACCTGGAGCCTTTTCATCTGAGCGATGCTGAAGTTGGAAACCGCGATCCACCGGACCTTGCCTGCCTTTTGGAGTTTCGCCATCTCGGTCCAGGCTTCCTCCAGGTCCCCGTCCGGGTTGGGCCAGTGGATCTGCCACAGATCCAGGGTTTCCACGCCGAGCCGTTGCAAGCTCGCTTCGCATTCCTGCCGGATGGAATCCGCCTTGAGGCGGTTGACAATAACTCGGTCTGGCCCCCAGGTGAGAGAATTTTTCGTGAAAACGTATGGCTTTTTCGAGAGGCCCTTTATGGCTCTTCCCACCACTTCTTCCGAGTGGCCCTTGCCATAGGCGGGGGCCGTATCGATCCAGTTGATTCCTAGTTCCACGGCCCGGCGGATGGCCGAAATGGAATCCTTGTCGTCCTGGGGACCCCAATTCCAGTTGCCGTCAGGTCCGCCGATGGCCCAGGTCCCGATGCCGATTGGGGTGATTTTTAAATCGGAATTTCCAAGCGAACGGGTTTGCATAGAAGGCTCCTCAAAAATAGGGGGTTCGAAGGCGCCGTTATTCTAACAGGTGGTTCCCGATGGGATTTAAGTATGAGACGAGTAAAAGGAAAATAAGAAAATGGAAAAAAGGGTTTTCATCGCGAGAAACGGGATGAAAAGAATAAGGCCTTAATTATTTTTGAAATTATTTACTGGAGAACGGGTTTGCCGGAGGTCTGGACCTGTTTTTGGGCTAGGTAGGGTTTGTAATGTTTTTCCATGAACTGGTTTTTGTAGTCCCGGCAATTTTTGATGCCGCCCAGCGAGCGGCAAAAGCAAATGAAAAGCCAAGCGTAGTCCCACTGGTAGGTCAAAAAGCCCGCGCGGATTCCGTTGGGATACAAATGGTGGTTGTTGTGCCACTCACCCGTGATCATGCCGGGCCAGGGTTGGTTGATGGAAAGGTCGGCCCGATTGAAGTCGATGCCTTCCTGGCGCATATCTTTGCCCCGCCCATGGCCATCGAAATTGAAAGTGCGGATTCCCACCGCCCAGACCGCGCTCATACCGAATAGGGCGACGGCGAGGGGCATTCCCCCGATGAGATAAAATGCGCCGAACCAAAAGGCCCAGTTTAGGGTGAATTGAAGCAAGGTGGGGATGGGATGGCAGATGGAACCCCACTTCAGGTATCGCTCATAGCTGTTCAAGTGGACAACGGTGTGCTCAATGAGCTTGGTGGCTTTGACGTAATCTTCTTTGGAAAAATTTCGGGAAATGGCTTGGTGATTGACATCAGCTAGGAAGCAGTAAAGAAAGCCCCCGTACACGTTGTAAGGATCGCCGGGCTTCTCCGAGATGTAATGATGGACATGGTGAGAGACCACATAAACTTCCTCAGGCACGATTTTGAGGACGAGGTTGCTGACGATAAAAAGCCAAAGTCGATTCGTGAAGGTGAAAGCGTGGTGTGTCGCGTAGCGGTGGAGGTAAACCGTTCCGTGGGTACCCAAAACGACCATGCTATAGATGAAACCGATTAAAAAAAGTTTCCAGGTGAAATAGTGAAATAGGAAAAGAAAGAAAAAGGGGACAAAGAAAAGCACGATCAACCAGCTGAAGAGGGCCAGCCAATTTTTGCGGTCGTTGAAAAGATTGATCCGGATGAAGAATTCATGAAAAAGTTCTCGCCGGGAGGGAACATACAACTTTTGGTTTCGGACATACCCATAGGAGGGAGGGTCCAAAACGCGGTCGAGGAAGGCCAAGGGTTATCCGTTTCGACGTATAACGCCTAGCCCGGTCGGTCTTACCCGCTTAGCGGGGAATGAAAACTGGGGGAGGGAAAGGGGTCACAAGTCTGTTCATTTAATTACGGTTAAAACTATAGTCTGATTTGCCGCAGAATTGATAGATGATGGAAGCGGTAAATTGGCGGATTAGCTAAAGAAATATCAGTTTTAGATGCGGTATATTGGGTATTTGTTGATAACGCACCATGTTGAGTGGGGCCTTTCCTATTTGGTTCTCGTCAAACCTGGAAGGCTCCCACGGGTTGACGCTTCGCGTTTACAGGTGAAACACCCCCTGTATACCCCATCTTAAGACCGGGGCAGAACCTCCGTTCCGCCCCGAACCCCACCTCAACCTGGGGAAACACAAACAAAAAAGGCCCCCGCCGAAAAACGGCGAAGGCCTTTTATCTATATGGCTCCCCGGGTTGGACTCGAACCAACAACCCTGCGATTAACAGTCGCATGCTCCACCATTGAGCTACCGGGGAATGATCCCGAAACACGGGAGGTTAAAATTGTGAAAAACGCTAAAAAAACAATAAAAACCCCGAAAACCGGGGCTTTCGGGGAGGGATAGTCTAATTCACCTCTTTCAAATGTCAAGTTTACCTTACTTGTAGGGAAGAATGGATTAATGCTTTGGCCGTTTTATTAAATCGTTAGAGGTCCTTGCCCTATAAGATTCCAAAATGACACTTAGTTAGTTGTTCCATTTCCCCATGGATTAAAGTCCATACCTTCAGGCAGCGCAGGCTTTGTCCCTTTTTGGTAGGCCTCGATCATCAGGTCTTCGAATCGGTCTGCCTCAACCTTCTTGGTCTTTCCGGTTTGTTCCATCCACTCGAACTGCCGGCGCCAGGTTTCCGCGAGGGGAACGGTGGTCTTGAAACCCAGGTCCCGTTTCGCCTTGGAGTTGTCGAAAATGGAAGGGTATTGGTAGATGAACTTCACGCCCAGGCTTCGCCGGGGCGCGTTGGAAGAGAGCCATTCGGTCGGTATATGAACCGGATTGAATTTTCCTCCCACGGCTTTTGCCATAGCTTCATAGACCCCATCCCAGGTGGTGTGCTCATCGCTGGTGGCGTGATAAGACCGTCCGTAAGCTTTGGGGTTCATGAGGGAATTCACGAAGGCCCGTCCCACATCGCTCACATGGGCAACGGCCCAGGCGGCTTTGCCGTCATCCATGACGATGACCGGCAAGCCCTGCTTGAGCCGGTTGGGGAGACTGTTGTCGAATAGCAGACCCGGATATTCGGCGCCCTCGCCCGTGGTATAGGAAGGCCGGATGACGGTGGTGTGGAGGCCATTTTTCCCGTTGGCGGATAAAAGAATGTCCTCAATTTTCGATTTGTTGCGGCCGTAGTCCGTCACCGGCCGGCGGGTCTCATCGTCTGTGGCGGGAAGTTTCGTCATGGGCCCGCCGTAAACGCAGACGGTGGAACAAACCACGATCTGTTTTACCTTGCCCGTAAAAGCCCGCAAGATCGATTCGGCATTCTCGGGCGCGAAGGCCACCATGTCGATGACCGCGTCGAATGAAACGTCCTTCATCTGGGACTCGAAGGCCGGGTAGTCCCATCGGTTGCCTTTCATCTCCTTGACGGTTTTGGGAATGCGCCAGGGGGTTACGCCCCGGTTGTACACCGTCACGTCATCTCCCCGATCAACTAATTGATTGACGATGGCGGTGGAGATCAAGCCAGTCCCGCCGATGATGAGTATTTTCATGATGGCTCCCGGATTGAATTAGGAAAGTGGAAGCTATTCTAGTCGCGAAATCTCCCGGCTAATAGAACAACTCATAGGGACGGTTTGGAAACGGTTTTTTGAAAGGAAAATGGATTTAACGGAACCAGGAAGGGATGAGATCCCTTAAAAGGTAATATTCGTTATAGGGCTTATCGTCCAGCAGGGTGATTCCTGGGTTCGCGCCCAAGAGGAATCGAGGATCCACCTCCCGGTTCCACTGGAAATGAAAAACATCCATGGGGGAAAACTTGGGAGGAAATAATTCCAAGAGATCCTTTCTGGCGTTGGAAGACATTCTTGAGAGAAGGGCTTGGTCAGAGGGCACGGTTAGCGGCGAATCAGAGGCGATGAAATGGTATCCCGAACCCTCGATGGATAAATAGGCCCTCACATAAGCGAAAGAGAGCGTCAGGGACCGGGTGACCGCCCCGAGGGTCTTGGGTTCGGTGGAAGGAAACCATTGCTGGAGGATCCCGCCTTCCCGAAGACGGCTTTTGGCCAGCCGGTAAAACTCCACGGAATATAACAGGCTGGAACCCGCGGCTTCCACGGGCGGGGGCGGGTCGATGGTGATGACGTCGAATTTTTGCTGAGTTCGTTCAAGGAACCGCCGGCCATCGTCGACCACCCAATGGGTCCGCGGATCACGAACCAGACTTTCCCCGTCCGGATAAAAAAAGGAAAATGCCCGGAAGACCCCGGGATTCAGGTCCACGGCGGTTGTGTCGGTTCCCCAGCTCATGAGGGACCGATAGGTCGTCCCCATCCCGAAACAAATATCCAAAACCGATTGGGGCGGGTGGGTGAGGAAAACCAGGGGCAAGTGGGCCATGATTTTTGGAAGAGGTGTCAGGGTGGTCATACTGATGCCGTTTACGAACAGGAGTTCCAATCCGTTCTTCGCGCCTGCCACGACCGTGGCGGAGTAATCCCGGAAGGTTTTCGTCCGGGGGAAATATAGGCTTAGTTTTTCCTCGTAGCTGACGGTCCAGGTCCATCCAATGACCGCCAGGGCCAGGGCCAATAATACGGAGGTACTGGGAAACTTGCGTTTGGCGTCCGAATCGATGGTTGGGAAAAAGATCACCAAGCCGATAAAAACAATGGCGATCAGGATCATGGCGGTTTTGGAGCCGAGGAAGGGAAGGATCAGGTAGGAAGCGGCCAAAGGGCCCAGGATACAGCCCAATATGTTCACCGCGTAGGCCCGGCCCGCCTTTTGGGGGTCTCCTCCGGAAAGCTGATCCGTCAATTTTGGGGTCAAATAACCCAGGACGATGGAGAGGGGCATCAGGCTGACAAGCACCCCGGCAATGGAATCATGAATCCGGGTGTCGTTTAAGACCACAGGCAACAACAGAGCCACGGGAACGGAATCCAACAGGTTTCGAAAGGGCAGGTCCATACCCCGGCGCAAGTCTCTCCGATAAAAGGCTGCGCCGATGACCGTGCCCAGCAAATAAGTAAATAGTAGACTGGCGAAAGAATAGACCTGGGTCCGCAGGATTCCCGTATAGGCCCGGGTCCAGACCACCTCCAACGCCATGGAGGCGAAACCCGTGGCGAAAAGAATCAGAAGAAGCCGGCCTGCACCCATGGACCTGTTGAATAAAGGGGCCGGGTTATTCGGCATTAACCCGGTGGGTTGGAAGGTAACCCGCCCGAGGGCCAGTATCAAAGCTGCCAATCCGATTGAAAAATTCAATCCGGCCGTTATGGCAAGGGTGCCGTTGAAGCCCCTTAATTCAATCAGCGCGACAGAGACGGTGGCCACCCCCGCCAAGGCGCCCATCGTGTTGGCCAGGTAAAGGAAGCTGAAACTGTTTTTGGAAATTTCGGGATTTTGCCGCAGGCTGGCCATGGCGAGGGGTAGGGTCATCCCCATGCAGAAACACCAGGGAAAAAGCGAAACCAAGATGGCGGCCGCAGAAAAGAACAGATAGGACGCCGAATCGGTTGGTCCAAGGGTGAGAAGGGCAAGGTTGCCCCAATGAAAACCCAAGGGGACCCCAAAAGCCCCGCATCCGATCAGAATTTCAGAAATACCGTAGGCGAAAAGGGCGTGGGAGGGCCGCTGCCGCACCAGATAGTTACCCAGCTTTCCCCCGGCCCAAGATCCCAGGGCGAGACCTGTCATGAAAACCGAAAGAACGACGGAGAGAACGGGGGTCGTGATCCCGAAGGATGCGTAGGCCAACCGCATCCAGACGATTTGATAAACCAGCGCGCAAAATCCTGAGAGAAAGAAAAAAACCGGAAGCCAGAGAAAAAAGAAATATTTGGGTTTCATTCGTCCGGCCTTTTGAAGATGAGTGCTCCCATTTGTTCGCGGCAATATTAGCAAAAAAGACGGGCAGGGGTTTGCGTTCCCTCCCCAGGGACCGGGATATAATGCGGTTATGGATCCAATCGCCCACAGCCTCGCCGGAACCCTGATCGGACGGGCCCAACCTTCCCGTAAAAAAGGGCTGATCTTAGCTTGCGTCCTGGGAGCCCTGGTGCCCGATATAGACATTATTCTCACCTTCTGGGGCCGTCAGTACTACATGACCGAACACCGGGGCTTCACCCACTCCTTCCTGGGGTTTATCCCCGTTTCCCTGTTAGCGGCCTGGGTGGCCTGGCTTTTCATCCGGCGGAAAAATGATCGCGCTCCCTTCGGCTGGATCTTTTGCATGGCAATGCTGGGTGTGGCTTCCCACCTCTACCTCGACTGGTGCACTTCCTGGGGCACCATGCTTTTTTGGCCGAATCGGGAACGCCTGGCGGGAGACAGCCTTTTCATCGTGGATCTTTGGTACACGGCGTTGCTGGCGACACCGATTGTTCTTAGCCTAGTCTTCGCAAAACACCGGGCAAAAATATGCTGCGCCGGGTTGTTGCTTGCGGCGGGGTATCATTTCATGGCGGTCGAAAACCATTCGAGGGCATTGGAGGTGGCGGATAAGGATCGGCCCCAGGCCTGGAAGGCGGCTTTTCCCCAACCCTTTTCCCCCTACCGGTGGTCGGCCTTCAATCGAAAAGACAATTTACTGCGCAACGCGAGGATCGATTTTCTCTTAAGCCCGGACGCCCTGGAATGGAAAGAGTACAAGGAACCGCCCCTGACCCCCGGATTGCAGGCGGCCATGGATTCTCCCGAGGGGAAGCAGTTCCTTTGGTTTTCCAGGGTGCCCTACTGGGAAGTGGAAACACTGGCCGATGGAAGCCAGGAAATCGACTGCTGGGACCTGCGTTTTTACGCCTACGCCTTTCAGGACCAGTCCAAGCGGAGATTTGGAAAAAAATTCATCGTCAAGGATGGGAAAGTTCTGAAGGCGGAATGACCGGTTCGCGGTGTGGGGCTATTTCCAGGCGAGGGGTTTGAACCCTAACCTATAACTTCCTTCGCTCTTATAGGGTTTTGAAAAGAGTCGACTCGCACCATCTTCCGATAAGCCGTTCATGGAAGATGACACTGAATCGACATCCTATAACTCCCGGCGCCCTTCGAGCGCCTTAAGGAGAGTCGATTCGTCCGCGTATTCCACGTCACCACCCGAGGGCAGGCCCCGGGCAAGGCGGGTGACCTTAACGGGAACGTCCTTCAAGAGATGCTGAATATAGAGGGCGGTGGAATCCCCTTCCACCGTGGGATCAGTAGCAACAATGATTTCCTTGAACCCGCCGTTGTTTTTTACCCTTTCCACCAGTGAATCCAAATTCAGGTCTCCCGGACCCCTTCCCTCTAGGGGGGAAAGGTTGCCGCCTAATACATGATAAAGACCGTGGAACTCGTGGGTGCGCTCAAAGGCCATGACATCGCTGGGGTCTTCCACCACCAGGATCACCTGCTTGTCCCGGCCGGGCGCCAGGCAAATGCGGCAAAGGGTTTCCTCCGTCAGATTATGGCAGTCGCGGCAGGAATGGAGTTTGGTGCGGGCCTCGACCAGGACGCGGGCCAGTCTCTGGGAGTTTTCAACGGGTTGTTTCAATAGATGGAAAGCTAGACGCTGGGCGGAGCGGGGTCCGACCCCCGGAAGCTTTTCCAGTTCATGAAGAAGCTTCTCAAGGGAGGGAGGGTAGTCGGGCATGTTGAGTTTGGTAGGGGTTAAAGGAGTCCGGGGATGCCTAAACCGCCGGTCATCCGGTTGACTTCTTCTTTCACTTTCTCGTTAACCTCGCGACCAGCGTTGTTAATAGCGAGCTTAACCAGGTTTTCGATTTTTTCCGGATCTCCACTGGCGATCAGCTTGGGACTGATGGTGATACTTTGAATCTCGTGTTTGCCATTGAGGATGACGTTCACCGCGTTTCCCCCCGCCGAACCCTCAAACTCCTGGGATTCCATTTCCTTCTGGAATAACGCCATTTTTTCTTTCATCAACTGGGCTTGCCGGAAAAGGCTGAGCATGTCGGGCATGAGACACTCCCTCAACTAAGGATGTAACCTTTATAAATCTTTTCGGGCCGATAATTAACCCGAAAATTACCTAATTACTTGGAGGGCGGGGTACGTTTGACTTCGACAATCTTTCCGCCAAACATTTTCATGGCGGCCGCGACGATAGGTTCTTCTTTTTCCAGTTCTTTTTCGTCAATTTTGGGGCCGGAAAAGGATTTGGGTGCCCGGGGGCCGCTGGCCTTGGCGGAAGGACCGGCCGGAACGGGACCGGAGAGGACGGGAACCAGATGAATGGGACGGCCGACCTCTTCTTCCAATATTTTCTCAACGAGAATTTTATTCTCGGGTTTGGTCATTTGCTCCAGGTGGAATGGGCCCAGGCAGGAGAGGACCAGGGTTCCCTCGTCCAGCTTCTTGGGATGGGTGTCGCGAAGAATGGCCTCGAGGGACTTTTTCTGGGCCGAGACTTTTTCCAGGATCTCGCGCCAACGGCTTTTGATCTTGGCAAGCTCGGGGCTGGAGCCAGAATCGGCCGGGTCCTCAATCTCATCCACGGCCAGGGTCGGCTCGCCCTCGGATAAGGATACCGGGGGTGGAGCGGGTGGGGTGTAGGGAATACTTGCTTCGGCGGTTACGGAAACCGTTGGGAGGGGCGCGGCAGGACGTGAGGGAATGGAGGGAAGCTTGACGGACCCGTTTTCGGCTTGCTTCAACAGATTGCCTACCGAGATGAGGGATCCCATTCGACAGAGCTCAAGAACCAGGGTTTCAACCACCACTGCGGGGCTTGCCGATTTTCGAACGGACCATTCCTGCTCCAGCAAAAGCCGGAGGGAGGAGAGGATCTGGGCTTCTTCCATTCTCCCGGCCAGAGACGACAAAAGCTTAACCTCGTCTGATGAAAGGGGAATAAGGTCCGAGGCACCTTGGGGATAGGTCTTGGCGACCGCCAGATGCCGGAAGGTTTCCAAAAGGCCCGAGTAGAAGTTTTCAAGGTCTTTTCCGCTTTCTAGCACGGAACGAACGATGGACAAGCCCGCAGGGGCATCCTGATTCAACGCCGCTTCGGCCAGCTTGAGAAAAACCTCAGTTTCGATCGTGCCAAGGACCATCCGGATGTCGTCCAGGGTTATTTTTTTTCCGGAAAAGGCAACCACTTGGTCCAGCGTTCTTTGGCCGTCCCGCATGGAGCCGTTGGCGGCGCGTGCGATGAGATAAAGGGATTTGTCGTCGATTTCGATGGTTTCCGCGTCGCTGATGCGTCTCAGTTGTTTCACGAGGGTATCCATCCCCATGGAGCGGAATTCGTATCGCTGGCAGCGCGATTGGACGGTGGCGGGAAACTCATGGATCTCGGTTGAGGCCAAAATGAAGATGACGTGCTCGGGAGGTTCCTCGAGGGTCTTTAGAAATGCGTCGAAAGCCGCTTTGGAAATTCGATGGGCTTCGTCAAAGATGTAAACCTTGTATTTCCCCTTGGCGGGGTAGGTGCCCACCTGTTCCTGAAGCTTGCGGATGTCGTCAATTCCGTTGACGGCGGCGGCATCGATTTCGATGACATCCATGGCTGAACCCTGGTTCACCTCCTCGCACATGTCGCAGGTATTGCAGGGTTCAAAATCTTTTGGATTTCGGCAATTAAGAAGTTTGGCGAAGATGCGGGCGGTGGTGGTTTTTCCTACGCCGCGGGGGCCGGCAAAGATATAGGCGTGAGCTAATCGGTTAGCCTTGATGGAATTCTGGAGGGTGCGGGTGACCTGTTCCTGGCCCACCATGTCGGCGAAGACCTGGGGGCGCCATTTGAGGGCCATGACTTGGGGCATCTAGAACTCCAGTTCGTGGTTTACAACCCACCTCGTCGTGGAAGCCAGGTTACCTACAACACCCGAGCATTGACCTTACCGTTGCTTCCTTCCGGACCTAGCGGAGTTGGGGCCCGCCCGCCGTATAGGACCCGACTTCCACGCCGAGGTGGGGGCCAACATCTTAAACGAAAAGTCCGGGCTATTTCCATGCTTGAGGTGAATGGGAACCGAGAAGCGAAAGAAACGAAAAATGGCGGAGAGAAAGGGATTCGAACCCTTGAGACCCTTTTGGAGCCTACACGCTTTCCAGGCGTGCGCCTTCGACCGCTCGGCCATCTCTCCGTGACTACCCTTGCAAACCATTCGGGAGGCGTGCGCCTGGCCGAAAGGAACTATTATCCTCTTAATTTTTGATGGAGCCTTTCAGGCCCGGCCCCTTCGGGCCACCGATCGCTCGGCCATCTCTCCGTAACGACCTATCAAAACAAAAAAAGGGGTTGAGGGTACCCTCACCCCAGTCATCAAAAAATGGTGGAGATGAGCGGGATCGAACCGCCGACCTTCTCGTTGCGAACGAGACGCTCTCCCAACTGAGCTACATCCCCACTTCCGTCACTTCTTGTTTCGCAAAGTCCTGAAGAAGTCCGTGAGGACCCGCGAACATTCTTCTTTTAATATACCATTCGAAATTTGAACCCGGTGGTTCAATTTCCCGTTGTCCATCACGCGCGCCGTGCTGACGACCGCACCCGCCTTGGGATCCATGGCCCCGAAAACCAACCGCCGAACACGGGATAAAATGATCGCCCCGGCGCACATCGTGCAGGGTTCCAACGTCACGTAAAGGTCGCAATCCGCCAACCGCCAGCTTTTCAACTTTCGGGTGGCCCTTTGGAGGGCACCCATTTCAGCGTGGGTCAGGACGCTTTGCTTCTTCTCGGTGAGGTTATGTCCCCGGCCGATAATCTTTCCTTCATATACAACCACCGCACCCACGGGCACCTCTCCCTTTTGGGCGGCCTTAGCAGCTTCTTTCAGGGCTTCCCGCATGAAGGGTTCATCGGAAGGGAACAGCGGACACCTCAAATATCTTAAGAAAGATGGTGCGCCTGGAGGGACTTGAACCCCCAACCTACTGATCCGTAGTCAGTCGCTCTATCCAATTGAGCCACAGGCGCGTCGGTTCCTTTCCCAAAAGCCCGGGAAAGGACGAGTATATTACCCAAAACGGCTTTTTTACCGCAAGGGGAAAGGCCTCAACGGGGAGATGGTGTTATTTGTCCCAAAAACCAGCCAACAAAAGGATTCCCACCGCCGCGAAAACAAGGGCGGCGGCCTTTTGAAGTGGAACGGGGTTGAACATCTTTCGGGCTTTGCGCCCGATCCAGATCATCAGGGCGGAACAAAGCCAGAGCGCTAACGTGGAGGCGGCAAAAACCGTCCACGCGTCTTTCGGCCATCGGGCGATGAGGGTGACGGAAGCCAGTTGGGTGAGGTCGCCCCACTCGGCGATGAAAATCACCGTGAAGGACGCCATGGCTGTCTTGAGAAAAGTGCGTTCCGCTGAAAATTTCTCGTTCATTTCATCGTGGTGGCGCCAGATGACCAGGGCAAAGATCAAAAATAACACGCCCGCGCAGGTGTGAACGATGGAGGGGGGCAGAAGGGCAATGAGTCCTCCAAAAAAGACGGCCACCAGATTTTGAACCACATAAGCGGCGGCCACGCCCGCAAAGACACCCAACGGCTTGTATCGACTGGCCATCAGGATAATGGCCAGGGCCGTTTTATCGGGCAGTTCGGCCAAGAATATAAGAAGGAAAGTGGAACCGAAAAGGCCCAGGTTCAAGGCGGGGTGGGAAAAGAATGATAAATTCATTGGCACAGCTTAACAGGTTGTTGAAAAAGTCCAAAATAAAGACTTTTCTTCCAGGCAACTGGGAGAAAAGGAATTTGAACTACAGAATTGTCTGACAAATTGATTGCCCAGTTTTTGAATCCATATCGGTCGCTGCTATTTCACGCCCATTTTTTGAAGACGAAAAAGACAGCGACCGCCATGAACGCGAACCCCACCAGGTAGTTCCACTTCAGTTCCTCCCTCAAATAAAAAACGGAAAATCCGCAGAAGACGACGAGGGTGATCACTTCCTGGATCGTCTTGAGTTGGGCCGTGGTGAACTCATAGCTTCCGATGCGGTTCGCCGGCACCTGGAAACAGTACTCAAAAAAGGCGATGCCCCAACTGACCAGGATGGCGATCCAAAGGGGCGAGCTTCGGTATTTCAGATGGCCGTACCAGGCAAAGGTCATGAAGAGGTTGGATATCAGCAAAAGGCCGATCGTGCGCATCGGGATGGCTCCTTCGAGGGGATTAAAGCCCCTTGAAGGTAATCCCTGTGCTTGCCTTTGGCAACCGGCCTTGAAAGACCTCCGCCTGTGCCCTTAAACTGCTGCCCCTAATCTTTTAAACAGGAAAAAACCATGCCCCGGCCGTTATTTTTGGAAGCTCTCAAGAAAAAAGTCCTCATCTTTGACGGGGCCATGGGCACCAATGTCCAGGTTTTTAACCTCACGAAGGAAGATTTCGGGGGCATCGAAGGGCGTCCCTTAACGGGGCGCCCTTTTTTTATTTGAAGGGTCTTGGGTTTATTTTGGAATTAATGATAAAGTCCTTTTTGAAAGGGTTTCATGCGCTCTTTGTTTCAAAAAATTTAAGGGGAGATTCATGCGAAAGAGATATTTGTATTTCTGCGCGGTTTTAACGATTGTCGTTTTGGGCATCCAGGGTTGCGGCAGTAATAGCAATCCCACTTCCACAACCAACAATGGGCCTTCACCCTATTCCTCCGGAGCCCTCACGGTTGTAAGCAGCGGAATCGATCAACCCTACGGCATCACTTTTGACAGTTTTAGTGGATCAGGTGATATTTGGTTTGTCGCCAACAGCAATCCGGGAACCATCTATGGATATACCACGGCAGGGGCCGCCGTCACTTCGGCCTATTATTACACCGGCACTTCTTCCTATGATTATCCCATTCAAGTCTGCACCGATCCCAATGGATATATTTATGTAGCAGACCAGATTAATAATCAGGTCGAAGTGTTGACGTCTACGGGCGCTTACGACAATGTCATTTCGGGCCTTAACAGACCCTCCGCCGTGGCCGTAAACTCGGCCGGTACCACCCTTTACGTGGTAAATGATACCAGCCCGGTTGCTTTCCTAACTTACTCCATTACGGGGGCTAGTTATCCCAAAACCTACACTTCCAAAGCCAATAGTTTTCCAACCGGCGGCGCAACTTACGATCCGAGTGGTGTTACCTCCATGGTTTTGGATGCCAGCGGAAATGTTTACGCGAATGATTTCTATAATTCAGAAATTCTCAAATACGGTCCCACAGGCGCCAGTCCGGTGACTTTTGTACCAGCCGGCATATCTCCTTGGGGTTTGGCCTTTGACTCGTCTGGAAATCTTTTTGTGACTGAACATACCAACCCCATGTTCATTCAGGAATACAGCAGTACGGGAAGCGCCGAGGTATCCATTGGAGCTCCCGGCAGCCAAGACCTGACGGGGATCACGGTCGACGGATCCGGGAACCTGTTTGTTTCGGATAGCACCCGTGGGTTAATTCTTGAATTTAAAAAATGATAAGTTGGTTGAAAATCAGACTTGTCCATGGGGCTCCTTCAGGGGGCCCTTTTTTATTCCTTGCGAGGGTAATTCTCGTGTCGGCATGGGCTGGTCTTGAAGCCCATCCCGAATGCCCTTAAACTGCACCGTCCCTGACCCTTTTGAAAGGAATTCCATGCCCCGGCCGTTATTTTTGGAAGCTCTCAAGAAAAAAGTCCTCATCTTCGACGGGGCCATGGGCACCAATATCCAGGTCTATAACCTCACGAAAGAGGATTTTGGGGGCAAGGAAGGCCTGAACGATTTCCTGGTCGTGACCAAACCCCAGGTGGTCCGTGAGATTCACGAAGGGTTTTTGAAGGTCGGGGTTGATTGCCTGGAGACCAACACCTTTGGCTCCAACCGCCTGAAGCTGGAAGAATACGGTTTGGGCGACCGCATCGTCGAGATCAATACCGCCGCGGTCAAGCTCGCCCGCGAACTGGCCGATAAGTATTCAACCCCCGATCATCCTCGTTTTGTGGTGGGTTCCATGGGCCCCACCGGCATGCTCCCCGCTTCCGAGGACCCGGATCTGGGCAAGATCACGGTGGATGAAATCGAGGCCATTTATTACGAACAGGCCTGCATCATGATTGACGCGGGCGTCGACGCTCTCCTCGTTGAAACCAGCCAGGATATTTTGGAAATGCGCGCTGCGGTTTACGGGTGTCACAAGGCCCGCACCGAAAAGAAATCACCTGTCGGGATCATGGCCCAGACAACGTTGGATACCACGGGCCGCATGCTTTTAGGCACGGACATAGGCTCGGTGCTTTCCACCTTTTCCCGCCTTCCTATAGATGTCATCGGTATGAACTGTTCCACCGGCCCCCAGGAAATGAAGGATTCGGTGCGGTACCTGAGCCAGTACTCTCACATACCCATTTCCACCATCCCCAACGCGGGCTTGCCTGAGAACCGGGGGGGGCACGCTTATTACCCCATGAAACCCGAAACCCTGGCGAAGTCCCTCAAGGAATTCGTGGAGGAATACGGGGTCAACGTGGTGGGCGGCTGCTGCGGCACCACCCACGAGCACCTGCGCCAGGTGGTGGAGGCTATTGGAAACCAGGTTCCCAAGCATCGCGCCGTCACCCACCTTTGCGACGCTTCTTCCATGATCAAGTCCGTTTCCATGGACCAAAACCCCAAGCCTCTGATCGTGGGCGAGAGGGTGAACGCCCAGGGATCGCGCAAGATCAAACAGTTGCTTTTGGCCGAGGATTACAACGGCATGGTGACCGTGGGCCGGGGCCAGGCCGAGGGCGGGGCCCATGTGCTGGATGTGTGCGTGGCCGTGACCGAGCGGCCCGATGAGAAGGACCAAATGATGAAGGTGGTCAAGAAACTGGCCCTGGGGGTCGATACCCCCTTGATGATCGATTCTACCGAGGCGGATGTCATCGAGGCCGCGCTCAAAATCTATCCGGGCCGGGCCCTGATCAACTCCATCAACCTGGAAGGCGACGGTTCCCGCATCAAAAAACTGTGCCCCCTGGCCAAAAAGTACGGTTCGGCCCTGGTGGCACTGACTATCGATGACCTCTATTACGACAAGTCGAAGCCCGCTGAAAAGGGAATGGCCAAAACGGCCGTTCGAAAACTCGAGGTGGCCCAGAAGATCGCCGAGATCGCGCAAAAAGAATACGGCATCCCCTTGGAAGACCTGGTGTTCGACGCCCTCACCTTCACCCTGGCCACGGGTGAGGAAGAATTCCGTAATTCCGCCGTTGAGACCATGAAAGGCATCAAGGCCATCAAGAAGGAAATTCCGGGGGTGCGGACTATCCTGGGTCTTTCCAACGTTTCCTTCGGGCTGTCCAAGCCCGCCCGCGAGGTACTCAACTCGGTTTTCCTCTATCACTGCGTCCATGCGGGGCTTGATATGGCGATTTTGAACCCGGCCGACATCAAACCCTACGCGGCCATCGCGGAGGAAGAACGCAAGATGGCCGACGACCTGGTTTTCAACCGGGAACCCCAGGCCCTCGCCAACTTTATCCAGCATTTCGCGGGCAAGGCCCCGGTCGAATCACAGGGGCCCGCCGACCCGACCGAGGGAATGACCCCGGCGCAAAAGGTTCATTGGAAGATCGTTAACCGCAAACCCGATGGCATCGAGGCGGATCTGGCGGAGGTTCTTAAAATCAAAACCGCGGTCGAAGCCCTGAACACCGTGCTCCTGCCCGCCATGAAGGAAGTGGGGGACAAATTCGGCGCCGGGGAATTGATCTTGCCCTTCGTGCTTCAATCCGCCGAGTGCATGAAGAAGGCTGTGTCTTATGTGGAGCAGTTCCTGGATAAATCCACCGCCACCACCAAGGGCACGGTGGTTTTGGCCACCGTTTACGGCGATGTGCACGACATCGGCAAGAACCTGGTGAAAACCATTCTTTCCAACAACGGCTACACGGTGCACGACCTGGGCAAGCAGGTGCCCATTTCCACCATCATCGCCAAGGCGCAGGAAGTGAAGGCCGACGCGATCGGCCTCTCGGCCCTTCTGGTGGTAACTTCCAAGCAGATGCCCATTTGCGTGCAGGAACTGGAAAAGCTGGGGCTCAGTTACCCCGTTGTGGTCGGGGGCGCCGCCATCAACCGCCGTTACGGTTACCGAATCAGTTTCGTGGATGAAAAGCTTTACGAGCCGGGCGTTTACTACGCCAAGGACGCCTTTGAGGGGCTGGATATCCTCAATGCCCTCTCAGACCTTTCGAGCCGGGAAACCTTCCGCAACCGTATTAAGGAAGAAGCCATGAATTCCAAGGCGATGGGTTTCTCAGAAGTGAAACATGAAGAGGAAGAGGCCACGCCTGACAAGTATCCGCCCACGGTCAAACCGTCGACCTCCACTCCCAAGAACCCCTTCGCGGGGACCTCCATCATCAACAAGGTCCCCTTGCGGGAAGTCTGGCCCTATCTGGACCTGACCCAGCTTTACAAACTCAACTGGGGCGTGAAGGCCAAAGATTCGGATGAATATAAGAAGATGATTAAAGATCAGTTCGAGCCCATGCGTCTCAAGATGCAGGATGAGATTTTGACGAAGAACTGGTTCGAGCCCAAACTGGTTTACGGCTTCTGGCTTGCCAATTCGGATGGAAACGACCTCGTTATTTATGATGGAAACGAGCCCAAGAAAGAATTGGAACGCTTCAAGTTTCCCCGCCAAAGGGTGGGGCGCCACATGTGCCTATCCGATTACTTCAAACCTATTTCATCAGGCGAGAAGGACGTGGTGGCTTTTCAGGTCGTCACCATCGGCGACAAAGCGACCGAACTGGTTGAGAAGTTGAACAAGGATGGGAAATACACTGAAAGCTACTATTTACATGGCCTGGCCGTACAAACCGCCGAAGCCATGGCCGAATGGATTCACCGGCGTGTGCGGAAAGAATGGAGCCTGCCCATCGGGCAAGGGAAGCGTTATAGCCCCGGCTATCCCGCCTGCCCCGAACAGTCGGACCAGGAAAAATATTTCAGGCTTCTGGATGCCACCAAAGCCATCGGTATCACCTTGACGGAGGCCTTCATGATGGTGCCCGAGCAATCCACTAGTGCCATTGTGGTGCATCATCCGGAGTCCGAATATTTCGCGGTCCGATGATTTAAGCTATTGAAAGTCCGAGTTCTAAATTGTACAATTTTGTATAATTAGTACAAATAGCGGGAGGGACTCTATGAAAACCGTGTCTGTTTCCGATGCCCGAGGGCATCTTTCGCAACTAGTCCATGATGTAGCTTATGACAAGGGTTTTGTGGTTTTAACCAACCATGGCCGGAAATTAGCCGCTTTGGTCCCCGCTGAGGATTTGGATTATTTCCAAAAACTGGAAGATCAGATTGATGCCCAAGCCGCCGAGGAAGCCCTTGAAGAGTCTAAAAAACACGGCACGATTCCATTTGAGAAGGTGTTCCCTCGAAGGAAAAAGAAGTAAAAATGCCGTATCGGATCGAATTCACGCCTAGGGCCGAACGGGAAATAAAAAAATTACCCCATCAAGTCCAAGATGATTTGCGTGAGGCCATTTCCAACCTGGGAACCAATCCCCGGCCCCCTCGGGTCGAAAAGATGAAGGGTTACCCTTGGTTTAAAATCCGTGTTGGCGATTACCGGGTGGTTTATGAGATTCAAGACAAGGTTTTATTGGTCTTAATTATCCGGGTGGGTGATCGAAAAGAGGTTTACCGCAATTTGCCATAATTAAAACTCCGTTTGAGGAAAAACAGGGTGCCTCTGAAAAAGTTAGCAAAGAAAACCTCCAAAACCCATTCCGAACGCGATGGTTGGAAGTTTCATGAAGTCGACGCCAAATTGAAAAAAAAGATCGACCAGAAGGCGAAACCCGTGGAATCGGGTAAGGTTAAAGCCTGTCGTTGGAAGGGTTCAATAGATGCTCTGTGATTTATTGCCAAATGGATCCATTGCCGGGTGCGTAAAGAATGGAACCTGCCCATCGGGCAAGGGAAACGCTACAGCCCAGGCTACCCCGCCTGCCCCGAACAGTCGGATCAGGAAAAGTATTTCAGATTATTGGATGCCACCAAGGCCATAGGTATCACCTTGACGGAAGCCTTCATGATGGTGCCCGAACAATCCACAAGTGCGATCGTGATTCACCATCCGGAGTGTGAGTATTTCGCTGTAAGATAGAATGGAAGGCCGGGCTCCACCAATAGGTTTATCAGGCGAAGCCGAGGGAAGAAGGTTGTTTGCACTTTAATGCCGGCTTATTTAATCCAAGCGTCTGAGATGAAGATGCAGCGTTGACTTATAACTTAACTTACATTTGACTAATTTAAACTAAGCTTCTCCAAAGTTCTAAAATTGAGGCCTGTTTGAACAAACATATTGGTATCGCTGTAATCCTTTTGATGGGCATAGAGCCGATGGCTCGACAGGCGAACGCAACTGATGTTCGGGTGGATTCAACGGGTGGGTTGGATATGGTTCTCACCGACGAAACCGAAGAAATCTCTCCTTATGTGCTGGGCAACCCCGCCGGGCTGGCCTTGCTTCCTAAACAAAGCAGTTTTGAGGTTAGCGCGCCCTGGTATTCGACCACAAACACAAGCGGTAATGTCAATTGGACCTATTTGGGAATTTCCCCTGGTTTGGTTTCGGCTTTTTCTGCCGGATTTTCTAGTCTTCCCGTTTTCACATCTCCATTTATTCCCAACTCAAGTTCCAATGCCGGATACCAATACCAAGGCCTCTTAAATGTTCCAAGTAATGGATTGGCTTTCCAGATGACCGGTGGGTTTAATGAAAGTTCGAACAATTTCGAAATCCATACGGGAACAAATAATGGTCAAGGCGGCAATGAACTAGCCCGAGCCGCCTATAATTTTGGCCCTCTGGCTGTTGGCACTGAACTTCAATTTGGCGAAGCGTCAGGTCTCGATACTAACGGAACACCAGTTACCAATACAGAATCGGTAGGTGTTCTTAACACAGGTTTGCTCGTAAACATTCCCTTGGGAAAGGATGCCCAATCCGGCCACCTCCATTTTGGAGGGGCTTATTCGATTAATATTTTGCCATCGCAAGAACAGGAAAACTTCATCAACACAAAAGCTTCACAAACTGTTTTTGAGCCCTGTTTATTCTTGGATATACCCGGTACCTTCCAAGCGGGGGCACTCTTGCATATTTACCAGTATTCCGGGACGCAAAGCCATCCCGATATTCCGCCATATCAATGGGCTGTTCTTAACAGCCTAGATGGCGCTGTCCTTTACAAATGCAAAATGACACTGGGCCCCACTCAAGACGACCCAAGTCCTTTAAGCTTCAATCACGGTATGGTCTTCAGTTGGATTTCCGACCAAGAAACGATTAATAACTCGAATGGAACTTTTAATAGCAACCTGACAGTCACATACACCCAATTACAATTTGGCTTAGGTTTGGAAAGAGAAAGGGATTTTACCTTGGGATTGCAGGCAAATTGGATGACTAATGATGCTTTCAGCCAGGCCCCATCTTCATCAACCAATCAGCTAAACAATTCTTTCCTTGCGCACTATACCCTGGGTGGTGAAAAATGGGTTTCGCCCAATTGGGCCTTGCGAATGGGTCTAACATGGTTGGACGATCACGATTCAAAAGGTGAAGTTGGGCCAGCTTGGATGGGAGAAGATTTTTTTGACTTCTATTCTGGCCAGGATATCACGGGCATCCAAATCACGAGCGGGGTGGGTTACCAGGACAAGTCCTTAAGAGTTGATGGTATGGCTTGGTTCGAACAGCCCCAATCTTCCGGTGCGAAATTTACCGGACCCAATTATGCCTACACGGTTTTTGGCGCCCAACTTTCCCTCACATTCTATTTGTGACCCATGAACGGGGATTTAGCTGTTTTGAAAAAGACGCCTGGCCAACATGTAACACTTTAACCAATCTTGCCCCGCCCCATGCCGTTAATGGTGGCGGCAAGCATATTCACGCTCTCGATGATGGATTGTTACTTTTTCCAGTTATAAAAGTTACCGATAGAGATCCCATCGGTAAACTTGTACTTCTTGCCCATTGCAAGATCGTAACAATCCACATGGCCTGTCTCGACATGTTTCCCTCCGATTACATCCAATTCCTGTTTCGCGTCAGTCCAAACCAACCAGCGTCCGCTTGGATCCAAAAAATAGTCCATGCCTAACGACTCTCCTATTTTCGTTAAGCTTTCGTTCTTCAAGTCAAAAACCCACATCCAGACATCCCGGCCGCCAGTAGGGCCATCCATAATAATTGAATATGAAAAGTTCTCTCGTGGGATCAAAAAAAATGGGACGAGGCAAGAAACTTAATTCCCCCTGGGGAATTTCCACGCGTTTGACGAGCTTCGAATCATCCTTTCGATATTCTAAATACATGGGCGTATAGGAATGTCCCACATCAGGGTTCCAAACAATCCGAACCTTCCAGTTTTTCTCAGGGTAGACTCCCGGTATAGAGGAGTTTTCGTCCTGAAGATGAATGGCCCCGGTGGCTTCCGCCGCCCCATGAATCATCCTTGCCTTCGAGACTTTCAATTCAGGCGCCGTTCGGACGGTGCCATCCGAATTGACGGAATAGGGTACCATTTGGCTTTTCCCAACCTCTATATAGGTCCCGAGTTCCATAAGTAAGTGCAACACTTAGTGCCAGAAGAAAGCCGCCTCCATAGGATAGGCGGCCATGAAAAAAAACTACAAGCATTTAAGCGTTGAAGAAAGAGATCACTTGGCCGTT
>Ga0182030_10000738_pt1 | contig 63947 bp, 57 predicted proteins | sample 812S3MmetaG_FD_121299 | JGI IMG/M metagenome (GOLD analysis project Ga0182030, IMG submission 121299) | Permafrost microbial communities from Stordalen Mire, Sweden - 812S3M metaG (Illumina Assembly) | ecosystem: Environmental > Terrestrial > Soil > Wetlands > Permafrost | place: Sweden... | reverse complement strand
TGCGCGTACCAGCCGGCTGTCGATCACTAATCATGGCTGGTGGCACTCCCTCATCCGCCTGCCGTGTCTGATTTGGCGTTGATAATTCTTCATTTTGTCACGGGTGGAAATACGTCGCACTAGGAAGCGACTACGCAGGAAGTGACGCTATCTACGGCTTCAAAAGGAAGTCTGAGTCTTTGGCCGATAGCTTGCGAAGGTGGTAGAAACCAGCCTTCGGGAACAGTGTTGTCTTTGGCTCGCTGTCGAATACCTGGATAAGGACATAGGTGTCCCACTCCGTCACTGGTTCCAACCGTGGTGCGCGGTCGGTTGGCAGGTATGTCATTTCGGCGGGGTTGTAGCCTCGCGCGCGCAGCTTTGCCTCGACGTCCTGAAGCAAAGACGAACCTGCTTCGGTGGCTTCCTCGCCCGTCGAGCTATAGACGGTTGCCATGAACCCCCAACGCGTATTCGCGTATTTGCACCGAACCGCCGATCACCAGTGTATTGGGTTGAACCGGCACACGTATCGCAAGGGATCGGATACATGACGATATTCGAGATGTCAGGCCTGTGAAATTCATATGAAACAAACACTAACACAGATTCTTAGCGTAACGGCCCGCTACGTTGCGGGCCTTCCGAGCTCTGACTAAGGTGACCCAGTAATGCCAATCCAAACAGGTACAGGTTGCGGCGGCGGCCGCTCAGGGCAGTGGCGCCGGAGCAGTCAAATACGCGCTGCTCAGCGTTTGGAATTGGCCGCCATCCGTCGCTATCGTCGCTTGGTTGCCGTCGCCCGCGCTAAAGACGACCCCGAGGCCGCCCACGGCCGTCAGCTGCGAGGGATGCTTCAGAAAGTAGTCCTCACGGTCGTCACGATAGTGATTGGGTGTGCCGCCAGGAGTGCTCGAGGGAATCCCCATGGGAGTCTGCCACCAGATCACGGGTAGTTCCCCGAGTCCGGCGTGATATTCCTGCACGCTGGCCAGATGCTCGCTGAAGTTCGGCGTCGTTTGATTGGTCTCGTCCCAGTACCACGGCGCACCGCTGCGAACGCAATCTGAGGGCTGCGGGGTTACCTCAAAGCAGCCCGCATCGCGATCCAAAGTCTGCATGACGATGAAATCCGCCTGCGGCGCGCCGATCGCCTGCATGAAGGCCACCACCTGTGCAGTGCTGTCACCACCCCAGTCCGACGGCGGGAAACCGATGTAGGCCTGCGGCGCGTACTGCCGTGCCATCTTCAGCAGACACGACCCAACTCCAACGATGTCATTGCTGAGGGAGGCGCAGTCCGCATTGATGGTGACGAGCGCTGTGAGCGCGGTCGGATCCTGGTTCGACTGCTGCTCCGCATAGCCCCAGAAATCCGGCTCCAGGTTGACGAGAACGGGTTTGCCGTAGGCGGCAATCTGCTGGTACAGCAGTCGCACATTGGACCAGTAGCGCGTCATGAAGGCGTTGTTGCTGAGATCAGCCAGATTGCCATCGCCGTTGGTTGCCATTTGGTACAACGTGTACATCGGAATCGCGCCCACCTGCTGCGCCTCACTGGCGACGACCCCTACGTAGGCCCCCGCCGGGCTGTTCCAGGTGGTCCAATCGCCGCTGCCGGCGCCGACCAGATACTCATCGAAGATGTCAGGCTTTAGACCCTGCGACTGGATCGTCGCGACCGGCTGGGTGCCCAGGCCAACCAGCAGTCGCGAGGGCAAACCGAGCTTTGCGGCCAGAAGCGCCGCAGGCCCCGATCCCGGACTTGCAGGGACCGTTGTGCCACCACCGCTCGAGCTGCCGGAACCGCTCGCGGCACCAGAGCTGCTCGAGGGACCTGAGCTGCTTGCACCACTTGAGCTACTGGAGCTGCTTGGGCCGGAACTGCTCGGGCTGCTTGAAGTGCCTGAGGTGCCTGAACTGCTCGAGCCGACGGTGCTGCTCGTCTGCCCGGCCGAGGCACCGGTGGTCGCACTCGCCGTGGTCGGGGATGAGGAACTCGCGCCGCCGCAGGCCGCGAGGACCAGGGTGCCGGCGCAGCATGCGGCATTGAGAAGCGCGACACGAAGTTTGAGCAAGGGTGGCATCCAGTAAAGACGGTAGCTACCGTTTTAGGTTCAATGGATGGGCAACTCAAGACGTCGCCCATCGGCGACCGGGGCCATGCCCCCGCTGCAGCACCACAAAGCTGGGCCCGGGGGAGCCTGATTACGGTATCTGTGGAGCGGCTGCGCGCGCCCCGGTACGATAGTGAGCTATGAGCAACATTCTCACCCTGCCACCGCGCGCCGGCGTGGACCCCGCAGAGACTGCCGAGGCCGCGGCCGGACATACCGAATTCAGCAGCATTCCAACCATCCTGGCCGAACTGCGCGCCGGCCGCATGGTGCTGATTCTGGATGATGAAGACCGGGAAAACGAAGGCGACCTGATCATGGCCGCCGAACATGCGACGGCTGAGTCCATGGCGTTCATGATCCGCCATTCCAGCGGCATCATCTGCGTGCCGATGGAAGAGGAGCGCCTGCTGCGCCTGGAATTGCCGCAGATGGTCGGGACCAATAACGACAGCTACCGTACGGCCTTCACAGTTTCGGTGGATTACCGGCATGGCACCAGTACGGGGGTCTCGGCGGCCGACCGTGCCGCAACCATTACGGCACTGGCCAATCCGCAAACCGTGGCTGCGGACTTCGCGCGCCCCGGGCATATTTTCCCCCTGCGCCCGCGCCGCGGTGGCGTGCTGGTGCGCGCCGGCCATACCGAGGCTGCGGTGGACCTGTGCGTCCTGGCAGGCTTGAAGCCCGCCGGCGTGCTGTGCGAACTGATGAATGATGACGGCTCGATGGCGCGGCGTGCCGAGAGCGAGGTGTTTGCCCGCGAGCACAACATTGCCATCGGCACCATCGCCGATCTGATTCGGTATCGCCTGCGCAATGAACGCTCGGTGGATCGGATCGCGGATCAGCCCGTGCACACCGAATTCGGCGAGTTTCGCTTGTGCGCGTATGAAGACCGGGGCAGCCATGCGGTGCACCTGGCGCTGGTGCGCGGTCGACTCGACGGACCGGAGGCGCCGCTGGTACGGGTGCACGTGGCCGACACTTTGCGCGATGCGCTGGGTATCTCGGGCGACGGTCGCACCTGGACCCTGCGACGGGCGCTGGAGCGGGTGGCCGCGGTACCCAATGGCGTGGTGATCATCCTGCGCGGGGCCGACGCGACCTATGATTTGACCGCGGCGCTGCAGGCGCTGCAGCCCGCATCGGATGGGACGGGTCAGCCGCCGCATCTGAATGCGCAGGCCATGGTGCTGCGGACCTTCGGGGTGGGTGCGCAGATTCTGAAGGACCTGGGCGTTTGCCGGATGCGCGTCATGTCAAAGCCCAAACAGATGCACGGCCTGTCGGCATTTGGTTTGACCGTGGAATCGTACGTCGGGGCGGACTGCTAGGTGGCCCAGTCATCGGTGCCAACGCTTGCGCCGGATCTTGTGGTGGAAGGGGAGATCACGGCGCGTGGCCGGCGTGTGGCCATTGCGGCCGCGCGCTTCAATGATTTCATCGTGTCCAGCTTGCTGGAGGGCGCGACCGACGCCTGGCGCTCGCACGGCGGCGCGCGGGATGACCTGCTGATTGCCCGGGTGCCGGGGGCTTTTGAGCTGCCGGTAGCCGTGCGCAAGCTGGCGATCAGCGGCCGGTTCGAGGCGGTGGTGGCACTCGGGTGCGTGATTCGCGGAGATACGCCACATTTTGACTATGTGGCCGGTGAGTGTGCCCGAGGGTTGAGCCTGGCGGCCCTGGAAACCGGCGTGCCGGTGGTATTCGGCGTACTGACCGTGAATACCACCGAGCAGGCCCTGGAACGCGCGGCGATCAACGGCATGAACAAGGGTGGCGAGGCGCTGGAAACCGCGCTCGAGATGGTCAGTCTGTTCCAGCGCCTGGAACAGCGGGTTTAGTGTCCATGGATACCCAACCTGACCGGCGGGCCACCAATGCCCGCTCGGTAGCCCGCCGGCTGGCGGTGCAGGCGATCTATCGTTGGCAGATCAACGATGGTCCCTGGCAGGATCTGCTGCTGGAGTTCGCCGACGCCGCGGACATGCCCAAGGCTGACCGCCAATATTTCCGCGAGCTGATCGAAGGGGTGTGTGGAGCGCGCAGCCAGCTGGACATCGACATCGCGCAGTGGACGGATCGCCCGGCGGTGCAGCTGGACCCGGTCGAGCATGCGGTACTGCTGGTGTCGGTGTTCGAGCTGACCTCGCGGCCTGATGTGCCATTTCGGGTCGTGCTGAACGAAGCGGTGAATATCACACGCCGTTTCGGCGCCACGGATGGTCACAAGTTCGTGAATGCCGTGCTGGATCGCGCTGCCCGCACCCTGCGTACTCACGAACACTGACGCGCGGATCGAGGCGGTCCATGGCACTGTCGGAATTCGAGCTCATCAGCCGCTTCTTCAGTCGGGTTGGTGCACAGCGTGGCGATGTGGTGCTGGGCGTCGGCGATGACGCTGCGGTACTGGAGTGTCCGCCGCATTCGCAGCTGGTCGCGGCCATCGATTCGCTGGTGGAGGACGTACACTTTCCCAAGGACTCGCCGGCTCGCTCGATCGGCCATCGCGCCTTGGCGGTAAATCTGTCGGATCTCGCAGCGATGGGTGCGCAGCCGGCGTGGGCGCTGCTGGCGCTGGCACTGCCGGCGGCCGATGAGGCGTGGCTGGGTGACTTCAGTGATGGCTTGGATGCCCTGGCGCGTCAACATGGCGTGGCGCTGGTGGGCGGGGATACCACCGCTGGCAAGTTGTGCGTCACCGTGCAGATTCTGGGATTCGTGCCCCGTGGCGCCGCGCTGTTGCGTAGCGGCGGGCGGCCCGGCGATGTGGTTTTCGTGAGCGGGACGCCGGGTGACTCGGCGGCGGGCCTGATGCTGGAACAGGCCCGGTTAAGGGTCGCGGATGCTGCGCACGCCCACTGGCTGCTGGAGCGGTTCCGCTATCCCACGCCCCGTGTGTCGCTGGGCCTCGCCTTGCGCGGTCTGGCCAGTGCCTGCATTGATGTGTCCGACGGCCTGCTGGGTGACTGCGGCCGCCTGGCCCAGGCCAGCGGCTGCGGCGTCACCCTGGACTATGCGGCTATCCCCGTGTCGGATGCGCTGCGGGCGGTCGTGGGCGAGGAGCGCGCACGCGAGTTGGCGCTGACCGGTGGTGAAGATTACGAACTTTGCTTCACGGTACCCGCCGCCAAGCTCAACGAATTCAACGCGCAATGCCCGGCCGGCGAATTTGGCTGGACCCGCATCGGCACGCTCACCGTGCAATCCGGCGCACGCGTGCAGCGAGGCGCGTCTGTGATGCAGGTCTCGCATCGCGGATTTGACCATTTCGGCTGATCGGCACAAATGCCTGTGAGGGGTGCATCACAGTAGCCTTGCCTGCCGTTCCTTATCCTCGCGCGGCATACCGCTAACTACCGCTTTGTACCCAGGATCGACGGTGCCCCAGAAATCCCCCTCCAGCCGTGCCCGTGCCACGCCCGAGAAAATCGGCAAGTACGTGATCATCAAGGAGGTGGGGCGCGGCAGCACGGGCACCGTCTACCTCTCCCACGACGCTTATTACGGGCGCGACGTGGCGATCAAGGTCTACAACATTGACACCGGCGGCGATGAGGATCGGGCGCGCATCGCGCGCAAGATGTTTCTCTCGGAAGCTCACCTGGTAGGAATGCTGCAGCACCCGAACATCCTGCCCATCTATGATGCCGGCGAGGAGAACGGTTACTGCTACATCGTCAGCGAACACGTGCATGGCGCGCGGACGTTGGCGGCGTACTGCCGCGCCGACAATCTGTTGCGAATCGATGACGCCGTAGAGATCATCTTCAAGTGTGCCAAGGCGCTGCACTATGCCCATTCACGGGGTGTCATTCACCGCGACGTGAAACCGTCGAACATCATGCTCACGCAGGACAGTGACGTGCGCATCATCGACTTCGGCATTGCCCTGGTATCGGACTCGGATATCTCACGCATCGAAGGCATCGCGGGCAGTCCTTCGTATATGTCACCCGAGCAGGTGCAGAGCATGGAGCTCAGCAACCGTTCCGATCTGTATTCACTGGGCGCCGTGATGTATGAGTTGCTGACCGGAACGCGCCCGTTTCGCGCCGGCAACCTGCAGAAGCTGCTGCACCAGATCGTCTATGCAACCGCGCCGCCGATTCACACCCTGCGCGCCGATATTCCCGAGGATCTCGAGAATGTCGTGGCGATGGCACTGCAGAAGGATCCCGCGAAGCGCTATAAGAGCGGCCTGGATTTTGCGGCGGAACTGACCCGCGTGCACCAGAAGCTGCGCGAACAGAATGCGCGCATCGATCGCCAGGAACAGTTCGGAGTCCTGCGGCGACTGAAGTTCTTCCATGAGTTTTCGCACGCGGAGATCTGGGAAGTGCTGCGCGCCAGTCACTGGCAGACCTATTCGATTGGCGAGGAGATCGTCAAGGAAGGGGAAATGGACGACCGTTTCTACGTGATCGTCTCCGGCACCTGCACGGTGGAGCGCCACACGGTGCGCCTCGGCGCGATCGAGACCGGGGAATGTTTTGGTGAGGCGAGCTATGTGCCGGGCGCGAAGCGTACGGCGACGATTCGCTCCCTCGAAGGCGTCACCGTCCTCAAAGTCAGTTCGACACTGCTTGAGCAGGTATCCGCATCGTGCCAGCTGCGCTTCAATCGCGTGTTCCTGCGCACCATGATCACGCGGTTGCAGGCCAGTGACATGGATTCCACGACCGCCACGTTCCCGCGACTCGCACCCGGCTGAGCGCTCCCTTTCCGCGCGCCCACCGGCGTATAACGTGTGCATGACCAGCGTGTCACAGTTTCGGCGCAGCCTGCTCGTGGGCGCGGTTCGCGTGTGCGGTGCGGCATTGCTGCCGGCACTGAGCGGGCCACTCGCGCTGGCCCAGCAATCCGGCGCAGGCCCTGCGACCGGCGCCACCCCCGTGCCTGCCGCCGTGCGGCCCGGCACCTGGCTGGTGCTGCTGGGCACGCGCGGCGGACCGGGCATCGATGTGACCCGGGCGCAGACCGCCAGCGCGGTGCTGATCAACGGCAGGCCGTATCTGATCGACTGCGGCTACGGAGCACTGCATCAACTCGTGGCCGCCAATGTCGGCTACCTGCAGCTCGACACGGTGTTCTTCACTCACCTGCACGACGATCACACCGGTGACCTGGCGGCATTGCTGTCCTATCAATGGACCAATGGCAAGACGACTCCTACCGATGCCTACGGCCCGTATGGTACCGCGAGCCTGGTGCAGGCGGCGCTGGCCTTCTTTCGGGCCAATGTCGAGATCCGCAGCGTCGATGAAGGCCGTACGGTGGATGCGGCGAAGCAATTCCACGGCCACGATGTGGCAGCCGCGGCGCTACCGGTGCAGGTCTTCAAGGATGACCGGGTCACCGTGACCGCCGTCGAAAATGCGCACTACCCGGGTCGCGCCACGGCCCGCATGCCGCATCGCTCGCTGGCGCTGCGCTTTGACACCAAGGACCGTTCCATCGTGTTTTCCGGCGACACGGCGTACAGCGAGAATCTGGTCAGGCTCGCGCGCAATGCCGACGTGCTGGTGTGCGAAGTCGTGGATCAGGGCGTGCTCGATCAGATGCGTCAACGCGCGGCCGAAGCCGCCGCCGCCGGCAACGCCAACAGCATTTTTCGGCACGTCGCGGAGACCCATTCCTCCCCGGCGGATGTCGCGAGAATGGCTGCGCAGGCCAATGTCCGCACCGTGGTGCTCAATCACCAGGTGCCGGGGCCCGCGGTGCCGGGCGGACTGGCCTATCCCATCACGGGCTTCATCGACGGGGTGCGCAAGGGTTTCAGCGGCGAGGTCATCGTCGGCGCGGACCTGATGGTGCTGTGACGGCCGCGCTGCGCTAGGTGGCCGCCACATCCTTGTCGTGCTCGATCAGCGCGTAGGCGGAATGGTTGTGGATGGATTCGAAGTTCTCCGCGGACACCTCGTACGCGGATACCCGCTCTTCGGCGTTCAGGCGCGCGGCGACATCGCGCACGATGTCTTCCACGAATTTCGGATTCTCGTACGCGCGCTCCGTGACGAACTTCTCGTCGGTGCGCTTGAGGATGCCGTACAGCTCGCTGGAGGCTTCGGACTCGGCGATGCCGATCAATTCTTCTATCCAGATGTGCTGTCGCAGCTTCGCGGTGATGGTCACATGTGAGCGCTGGTTGTGCGCGCCGTACTTTGAGATATCGCGCGAGCAGGGGCACAGACTGGTGACCGGTACGACGACCCGGATCCACATGCAGGTAGCGCCGTCGCGCCGTTCGCCGATCAGGCTGGCGCGGTAATCCATGACGCTGGCGACGCCGGAAACGGGCGCCCGCTTGGTGATGAAGAACGGGAAGGTCATTTCGATATGGCCGGCATTGGCCTCCAGCCGCATCGTCATCTCTTCGAGCATGTTCTGGAAGGATTCGACGGAGATCTCCCGCTCGTGCTGGTTGAGGATGCTGACGAAGCGCGACATGTGCGTGCCCTTGAAGTCGTGGGGCAGATTCACGTACATGTTGAAGGTGGCGATGGTGTGCTGTTCACCGCTGGTGCGATCCTTGACGCGCACCGGGTGGGTGATGTCCTTGATCCCGACGCGATTGATCGGAATTCGCCGTGTGTCGGCACGGCCCTGCACATCCTCGACACCGAGGGCTTGGGTGGCGACCTGGGGGTTCATGTCACAGCGCGCCGACGGAGCGCGCACGGATGGCCGAATGCAGCGCCCACCAGCGCTCGATGGTGGCATTGAGGGAGGCCGCGTCAAGTCCGGCCAGGGCCAGACAGTCCTCGCGTGAGCCGTGCTCGATGAAGCGATCCGGAATGCCGATGTGCAGCAGCGACACCTGGATGTCCTGGCTCGCCAACAGTTCACCGACCGCGCTGCCGGCGCCGCCGGCGACGACGTTCTCCTCGAGCGTCACGATGGCGCTGTGGCGCGTGGCGATCTCGATCAGCAGATTCTCGTCCAGCGGCTTGATGAACCGCAGGTTCACGAGCGTGGCGTCGAGGCGTTCGGCAATTTTCTGTGCCGGCGCCACCAGCGCGCCGACGGCGATGAGCGCCAGACCCGAACGGCCCTGGCGACGGATTTCGGCGCGGCCGAGCGGCAGCGCGGTCATCTGTTGCACCGGTGCCGTACCCGGACCTGCGCCGCGCGGATAACGCACGGCCGCCGGGCCCTTCACGGTGGTGGCCGTGTAGAGCATCTGCCGGCATTCGTCTTCATCGGCGGGCGCCATGACCACCATGTTGGGGATGCAGCGCAGGAAAGACAGGTCAAAGCTGCCCTGGTGGGTCGCGCCATCGCTGCCGACCATGCCGGCGCGGTCGATGGCGAAGGTGACGGGCAGATTCTGCAGGGCTACATCGTGAATCAGCTGGTCATAGCCACGCTGCAGGAAGGTCGAATAGATGGCCACCACCGGCTTCATGCCCGCGGCCGCCAGGCCCGCGGCCAGGGTCACCGCGTGCTGCTCGGCGATGGCGACGTCGAAATACCGGTCGGGGAAGCGCTTCGAATATTCGACGAGGCCCGAGCCTTCGCGCATCGCCGGGGTGATGGCCACGATCTTCGGGTCGGCCGCGGCGATATCGCACAACCACTGTCCGAATACCTGGGAGTAGGTGGGGCCCTGGCTCTTTTCCTTGAAGATCGTGCCGCTGCGCGGATCGAATGGGCCGGGTCCGTGCCATTTGATGGGATCGGCCTCGGCGGGGGCGTAACCCTTGCCCTTGCGCGTCACGACATGCAGGAACTGCGGTCCCTTCAGCTGCTTGATGTTCTTCAGCGTGGTGACCAGGGCCTTCAGATCATGACCGTCGACCGGTCCAATGTAGTTGAAACCCATTTCCTCGAACATCGTGCCGGGCAGAACCATGCCCTTCATGTGTTCCTCGGAGCGGCGCGCAAGTTCCCACACCGTCGGCATGGGTTTGAGCACCTTCTTGCCGCTCTCGCGCAGATGTGAATAGAAGCGTCCGGAGAGCACCCGGGCCAGATAGTTGGATAACGCGCCGACATTTTCGGAGATCGACATCTCATTGTCGTTGAGCACCACCAGCAGGTCATTCGGCAAGGATCCGGCGTGGCACAGTGCCTCGAAGGCCATGCCAGCCGTCATGGCGCCATCGCCGATGACGGCGACGGCGCGCCGGTCGCTGCCCTGATGAGCGGCCGCAATGGCCATGCCCAAGGCTGCGCTGACCGAGGTGCTCGAATGCCCCACGGTGAAGGTGTCGTATTCGCTTTCTGCCGGGGTCGGGAAGGGCGCCAGACCGTTGCGCTGCTTGATCGTATGCAACCGGTCGCGGCGCCCCGTGAGCACCTTGTGGGGGTAAGCCTGGTGGCCCACATCCCAGACGAGCAGGTCGCGCGGGGTGTCGTAGATGTAGTGCAGGGCGATGGTGAGCTCGACCGTGCCCAAACCGGCCGCAAAATGGCCGCCGCGAGTGCTCACGCTCTGAATCAGGAACTCACGCAATTCCGCCGCCAGCTCGGGCAATTTGCCGGCCGGAAGCCGGCGCAGATCCGCGGGGAACTGGATCTTGCTCAACAGGGGATAGGTGCCTTCGGGCTTGGGCATGGGGTGAACTTTATGACCTTTGTAGCGCCCCGTGCACATCAGCCCGGGTGCCTGAGTTTAACCAGTGCAAGACGGATAAGGTATCGGACGGGGATCAAAGATACCGGGATGGATTTGGCCTTACGGCTAATCGGCGGAATTCAGGGCCGGTTCGGCGCCTTCCGTGAAGGGTTCAGGGTCGGCGCCGGCGCTGCTGTTCAGCAGGATTTCAACCTTCTGCTGGGCCGCCTTCAGGGCGCCCTGACACTGACGCGTCAGCGCGACACCGCGTTCGAAGGACTTGAGCGCGTCATCCAAGGGCAGGTCTCCCTGTTCAAGACGTTCCACCAGGGCCTCAAGTTCCGCCAACGAGGCCTCAAAATCCACCGGAATTTCATCCCCCGCGGTAGCGGCGGCCTGGCTGGGTTGGGCGGTTCTGGCCACACGGATCTCGACTGTCATGCACGTAAGCAATGGCCCGTTATACAGTGCCGGGGCGATGGGTCAAAGTCGTTGACGATGTCGCAAGGGGCGAATAAAGTTAAACATATTAGACCCAGTCTAATTTTGCCATATTTTTAGGCCGCCATCATTAGGCGTTCGTTGCACCACCTTCCGCAGGAGACCACCGTGAACCTCAAGGGCAGCAAGACCGAGACCAATCTGAAGGAAGCATTCGCCGGGGAATCCCAGGCGAATCGCCGCTATCTGTATTTCGCATCAAAGGCCGATGTCGAAGGCTACAACGACGTATCCGCGGTGTTCCGCTCGACGGCAGAAGGCGAAACCGGCCATGCCCACGGTCATCTGGAGTATCTGGAAGCCGTCGGCGACCCCGCTACGGGCCTGCCCATCGGGGAGACCAAACTGAATCTCAAGGCCGCCATCGCCGGGGAGACCCACGAATATTCGGACATGTATCCGGGTATGGCCAAGTCGGCCCGCGAAGAAGGCTTCACCGAGATCGCAGACTGGTTCGAGACGCTTGCCAAGGCCGAGCGCTCACACGCCAACCGTTTCCAGAAGGCACTGGACACGATCTGATCTTCATCGAATGGCTTGAAGGAGCCGGCCGCAAAGGCCGGTTCCTGCGCCGTGCGGGCCGCAACTTCTCAGGATTTCGATGAGCAATGCTCCCACTGGCGGCCGCGAAGGCAGTCTCGAGGCACCAACCCGTCACCCGATCGACTGGCGTAATCCGGATTTCTACAACGAAGCCGCACTGAGCAAGGAACTCAACCGCGTCTTTGACATCTGCCACGGCTGTCGCCGCTGCTTCAGCCTGTGCCAATCCTTTCCGACCCTGTTTGATGCCATCGATGCCACCGCCAACGGTGAGCTCGAAGCGGTGGACAAGAAGGTGTACTGGGAGGTCGTGGACCACTGTTACCTGTGTGACATGTGCTTCATGACCAAGTGTCCCTATGTGCCGCCCCATCCCTGGGCGGTGGATTTCCCGCATCTGATGCTGCGCGCCAAGGCCACGCATGCCAAAGACCAGGGCTTCAGCCTGCGCGATCGGGTGCTGGCCTCGACCGAGGCGGTCGGGCGCATCGCCGGCATTCCGGTGGTCGCCGAGGTGGTCAATGCCGTCAATCGTTTCAAGCCGGCGCGCGTGCTGCTGGAGAAGACGCTGGGTGTCGCCCGTGATGCACCGCTGCCGCAGTTTCACTCGAGCACGGCCCGCAGTCGGCTGGCGGCGCTGAATGGTCCGCTGGAGCCGGCGCCGCCCGGCCCGGCACCGGCCAGCCGCGAGGAGCTGCGCGATCGGGTGGCCTTGTTCGCAACCTGCTACGGCAACCGCAATGAACCGGATCTGGCGATCGACCTGGTGGCGGTGTTCAATCACAACGAGATTCCGGTGCGCCTGGTGCCGCAGGAGCGCTGCTGCGGCATGCCGCGCTTGGAGCTCGGGGACCTGAACACGGTCGCGGCCTACAAGGAAGAGAACATTCCGCAGCTGCTGGCGGTGATTGCGGCCGGATACGACATCGTGGCGCCGATTCCCAGCTGTGTACTCATGTTCAAGCAGGAATTGCCGCTGCTGTTCCCGGCCGACCCGGACGTCAAGGCGGTCGCGGCGCGCATTTACGACCCGTTTGAATATCTGATGCTGCGGCACAAACACGGCAAGCTCAGGACTGAGTTCAAGACCTCACTGGGCAAGGTCAGCTACCACGTTCCGTGTCACCTGCGGGTGCAGAACATCGGACTGAAGACTCGCGATGTGTTGCGCCTGGTTCCGGACACCACGGTCGACGTCATCGAGCGCTGTTCAGGCCACGATGGCACCTACGCCGTAAAGCAGGAATTTCGTGCCGCGGCCGTGAAGATCGGAAAACCGGTGGCGACACGGGTGCACAATGCCGCTCCGGCGCATTACACCAGTGACTGCCCGATGGCGGGCCACCAGATCAAAAGCCTGCTGCCGCCGGGCACGGCCAGCGCAAGCAACGCGAGTGGCCGCGGGCCGGAACATCCCCTGAAGCTGCTGCGGCTCGCATATGGAATTTGAAGGATCCGTCGGATGGAAAAACTGACCGTAGAGCAGCTCTTCAGCCTCGAACAGTACGCCCGCAGGCGCAACGAGTTCCGCACGCAGGTCCTGGAGCATAAGAGCCACCGGCGCTTGAGTGTCGGACCGAACATGACCTGGTGCTTCGAGGATCGCCTCACCATCCAGTATCAGATCCAGGAAATGCTGCGCGTGGAGAAGGTGTTCGAGCCTGCGGGCATTCAAGAAGAGCTGGACGCGTACAATCCGCTGATTCCCGATGGGGCCAACTGGAAGGTGACGTTGCTGCTGGAGTTTGCCGACACCGAGCTGCGTCGCGAGCAGCTCATCAAGCTGCGCGGCGTCGAGGCCCGCTGCTGGGTCCAGGTCGCGGGCTTCGCGAAGGCGTTTGCGATCGCTGATGAAGACCTGCCGCGCGAAAACGAAGAGAAGACTTCCGCGGTGCACTTCCTGCGCTTCGAGCTGGATGTGCCCATGCTGAATGCGCTCAAGAGCGGCGCGGCGCTGGGCGCCGGTGTCGATCATGATCAGTATCGTCATAGTGTCGAACCGGTGGCCGAACGCATTCGCGCGTCGCTTCTGGGCGACTTGAACTGAGGGACCGGGCGTCCGCGTAATCGGCTAAGATCGCCCCACCCGTGGGTGGCGCCCTGCTGCCCTTGAATCCATTGATCAATGCGATGAGTCAAAGCTACACAGCCTCGGATATCGAAGTCCTGAGCGGATTGGAACCGGTGCGTCGCCGCCCGGGCATGTACACCCACACGCAGCGGCCCAACCATCTGGCCCACGAGGTGGTCGACAACAGCGTCGACGAAGCGATCTCGGGGTATTGCACCCAGATCGATGTCACGCTCTTCAAGGATGGCTCCCTTGCGGTCACCGACAATGCCCGCGGCATGCCGGTCGATATCCATCCCCAGGAGAAGGTCACCGGTGTCGAACTGATTCTCACGCGCCTGCACGCCGGTGGTAAGTTTTCGGAAAAAGCCGCCTACAAGTTCTCGGGCGGACTGCACGGCGTGGGCGTCTCGGTGGTCAACGCGTTGTCGCGGCGCCTGGAGTGCACCATCCGTCGCGGCGGCAAGGAATACCGGATCTCATTCAAGGACGGGAAACCGGACTCCAAGCTCACGGTGATCGGCACGGTCGGTCAGCGCAACACCGGCACGACGGTGCACTTCTGGCCGGACCCGAAGTTCTTTGATTCCGACAAATTCTCCGTGCCGCAGCTGCGGCACATGCTCAAGGCGAAGGCGGTGCTGTGTGCGGGCCTGCGCATCACCTTCAACAACGAAGTCACGGGCGAGAAGGATGAGTGGTTCTACAGCGGGGACCTGGGCGCCTACCTGATGGAGGAACTGGAGTCCACCGAGCGCCTGCCGGCCGAACCGATCACGGCCTCGCGCGAGAGCGAGTCCGATGCGGTGGGCTACGCGCTGCTGTGGGCGCCGAACCTGCCGGCCGTCTTCGGCGAAAGCTACGTGAACCTGATTCCGACCGCCGAAGGCGGTACGCACGTCAATGGCCTGCGTTCGGGGCTGGCGCAGGCCGTGCGCGAGTTCTGCGAGTTCCGCAATCTGGTGCCGCGCGGCATCAAGCTCACCCCCGAGGATGTCTGGGACAAGTGCTGTTACGTGCTGTCGTTGAAGATCCGCGAGCCGCAGTTCGCCGGGCAGATGAAGGAACGCTTGGCATCGCGTGACGCGGCCGCCGTGGTGGAGGGCTTTGTGCGCGACTCGATGGCGCTGTGGCTGAACGGTCATGCCGATGCCGGCGAGCGCATCGCGCAGTTCGCCATCGCCAATGCGCAGGAGCGGGCGCGCGCGGCGCAGCGGGTGGTGCGTAAACGTGTGTCCGGCGGTCCGGCGTTGCCCGGGAAGCTCGCCGACTGCACCAGCCAGGAGCCGCGCCGCTCGGAGCTGTTCCTCGTGGAAGGCGATTCGGCCGGTGGCAGCGCCAAGCAGGCCCGCGAACGCGAGTTCCAGGCCATCATGCCGCTACGCGGTAAGATCCTGAACACCTGGGAGCTGGAGTCTGGCGCCATCGCCTCCTCCGAGGAAGTGCACAACATCAGCATCGCGCTGGGCGTCGAGCCGGGGTCCGCGGATGTGTCGCAGCTGCGCTATCACAAGGTCTGCATTCTCGCGGATGCGGACTCGGACGGGCTGCACATCGCGACGTTGTTGTGCGCGCTGTTCCTGCGCCACTTCCGGCCCCTGGTCACCGGCGGCCATATCTACGTCGCCATGCCGCCCCTGTACCGCATCGATGCGGGCAAGCAGGTCTACTACGCCCTGGATGATGTCGAGCGCGACCAGGTGATCGCGCGCATCGCCAAGGAGAATGCGCGCATCCGCCCGTCGGTGACCCGCTTCAAGGGCCTCGGCGAGATGAATCCCTCACAGCTGCGCGAGACGACCATCGACCCGCGCACCCGTCGGTTGGTACAGCTGACGGTGGATGCCGGAGACAACACCGATCAACTCATGGACATGCTGCTGGCCAAGAAGCGCGCTGGCGACCGGCGTGAGTGGCTGGAAGCCAACGGCAATCTGGCCGAGATACAGGTATAGGCCATGAAGGAGCAGGAGCTGAATTTCGAAGGTGTCGAGCGGCAGCCGCTGCGCACTTTCACCGAGAAGGCCTACCTCGACTATTCGATGTACGTGATCCTCGATCGCGCGCTGCCCTTCCTCGGCGATGGGCTCAAGCCCGTCCAGCGCCGCATCGTCTACGCCATGAGCGAGCTGGGGCTGGCGGCCGCCAACAAACACAAGAAGTCCGCGCGCACCGTTGGCGATGTCATCGGCAAGTTCCATCCGCATGGGGACAGCGCCTGCTATGAGGCCATGGTGCTGATGGCGCAATCGTTCGCCTACCGCTATCCCCTTGTGGACGGGCAGGGCAACTGGGGCTCGCAGGATGATCCGAAATCCTTTGCGGCCATGCGTTATACCGAATCGAAGCTGACCCGCTACGCCGATGTGCTGCTGGGTGAGCTGGGCAGCGGCACCGTCGACTGGTCGCCGAACTTCGATGGCACCCTCGAGGAGCCGGTGTTCCTGCCGGCGCGGCTGCCGAACCTGCTGTTGAACGGCACCACGGGTATCGCCGTGGGCATGGCCACCGATATCCCGCCGCACAATCTGCGTGAGGTCGCCAACGCCTGCATCCATCTGCTGGAGGAGCCGGAGGCCACCACCGCTCAGCTGATGAAGTTCATCAAGGGGCCGGATCTGCCGACGGGCGCCGAGATCATTTCCCCGCGAGCGGACCTGAAGGAGTTTTACGAAAAGGGTGTTGGCAGCTTCAAGGCCCGCGCCACTTACGTGATCGAGGATGGCAATATCGTCGTCAATGCCTTCCCGTGGCAGGTTTCGCCCACCAAGGTCATCGAACAGATCGCCGAGCAGATGCGGGCGAAGAAGCTGCCGATGGTTGAGGACCTGCGAGATGAATCCGACCATGAGAATGCGACGCGGCTGGTCATCGTACCGCGCTCGAATCGCATCGATCTTGACGAGGTGATGCAGCATCTGTTCGCCACCACGGATCTGGAGCGCAATTATCGCGTCAACCTGAACATCATCGGCCTGGACGGCCGCCCGCGCGTCATGGGACTGCGCGACGTGCTGACCGCGTGGCTGGAGTTCCGCACGACGACGGTGACCCGGCGCCTGCAGTACCGTCTCGACAAGGTCAATCGGCGGTTGCACATCCTCGAAGGGCTGCTGATCGCCTTCCTCAATCTCGATGAGGTGATCCGCATCATCCGCCGCGAGGATGAGCCGAAGCCGGTGCTGATGAAGCGGTTCAAACTTTCGGAGGAGCAGACCGAGGAGATTCTCAACACCCGGCTGCGGCACCTGGCCAGGCTCGAAGAAATGAAGATCCGCGACGAGCAGAAGTCGCTGGCCGAAGAGCGCGCCGAAATCGAAGCACTGCTGGCCAGCAAGGCCAAGCTGCGCCGCCTGGTGGCGAGCGAAATCCGCGCTGATGCGGACAAGCACGGCGATGACCGGCGCACGAAAATCGTGGAGCGCGACGCCGCGCAGGCCATCGATGAGACCACGTTGATTGCGAACGAACCGGTGACGGTGGTGCTGTCCACCGGTGGCTTCGCGCGTTCGGCGAAGGGTCATGACATTGATCCGCTGACGCTGTCCTACAAGGCCGGTGACGCCTTCCACAGCGCGGCGCGCGGTCGCAGCCTGCAAAATGCCGTGTTCATCGACAGCACCGGGCGCACCTATACGCTGCCGGCGCATTCGCTGCCCTCGGCGCGCGGGCAGGGTGAGCCGCTGTCGGGTCGCCTGAATCCGCCCGACGGGGCGCGCTTCGCCGGTGTCATGCTGGGCGAGGCGGAGGACCTGTGGTTGCTCGCCAGCGATGCCGGTTATGGCTTCACGGCGCGCTTCAAGGACCTGGTCACGGACCGGCGCGCGGGCAAGACCGTGCTCAACGTACCGGACGGCGCGCTCGTCCTGCCGCCGGCCCTGGTGCCGGCCGCGGACAGCCTGGTGGCGGCGGTGAGCAATGAGGGCAAGCTGTTGGTCTTTCCGGTGGCTGACGTCCCGGAAATGCCCAAGGGCAAGGGCAACAAGCTCTACGACATAAGCGGCAAGAAGCTGGCCGCGCGCGAGGAGTTCCTCGCCGGCATTACGGTCGTACCCAAGGGCGGCGCCCTGCTGTTGTGGGCCGGCGATCAGTTCAAGACGCTGGAGTGGTCCGAACTCAAGGAATACCGGGGTCAACGCGCGCAGCGCGGCAGCGTTCTGCGGCGTGGTTGGCCGCGCAAAATTGACCGGCTCGAGGCGCGTGTGCCACCCGTGGAGTAGCTGCGGGGATTTGCCACCACGGCGCTCCGTGGCCATGGTTTGGCAAAGTTACATGAAACCAGTAGCCTAGCGAACAGTCACCCCAAACCGCAGCCCCCCAGGCGACAGCCTCGCTTAAGAACTGCATAGCTATGATGATGGCCCGACAGAATAAACGCACAAATCCGGGCCATTCCGATGAGGCTTATCAGGAGCAGATTCTCCCCTCCGTGTCGCGCACCTTTGCACTGACCATACCGCAGCTGCCGCCGGATCTGAGTCGCTCGGTCACCAATGCCTATCTGCTGTGCCGGGTCGCCGACACCATCGAGGATGAGCCGCAGATTGCCCCACCCGATACGTTGCTGTACATGGAGCGTTTTTCGGATGCCGTGGCTGGCGTGGATGATGCGCAGCTGCTCGGGAGCGAGCTGGCGCAGAAGCTCTCGCAGTGGACCTTGCCGGCCGAGCGTGAGCTCATCATCAACCTGCCGCGCGTGATTCGGGTCACCCGCCAGCTGCCGCTGCGGCAGCAGACGGCTATTCGGCGCTGCGTGGATACGATGTGCCATGGCATGCACCAGTTCCAGCGCACCGCGAGCGTTCGCGGTCTGGATACCGTGGAAGATCTGGACAGCTACTGCTACTACGTGGCCGGAGTGGTCGGTGAAATGCTCACCGAACTGTTCTGCAGCTACTCGGCCGAAATCGAGCAGCATCGGGCGCAACTGTCGCGCCTCGCCCCGTCTTTCGCACAGGGCCTGCAGATGACCAATATCCTGAAGGATGTCTGGGAGGATCGCAGTCGTGGTGCCTGCTGGCTGCCGCAGGACGTGTTTTCTCGCCACGGTGTCGACCTGTCGCACCTGAGCGCCGAAAGCGGCGGCAACGCCTTTGCCGCCGGCATGCTTGAGCTGGTGGGCCTGGCGCACGCACATTTGCGCAATGCCCTGGAGTTCACCTTGCTGATTCCGGCGCGCGAGGTCGGAATCCGGCGCTTCTGCCTGTGGGCCATCGGACTGGCCGTGCTGACGCTCAAACGCATCGCAGCCAATCCGGGTTTCACCCGCGGCGCGCAGGTCAAGGTGTCACGACGCACCGTCGCGGTGACGCTCGCGCTTAGCAATGCCGCGACGCGCCACAATGGCCTGCTGCGTTTTCTGTTCAATCGCGCGGCCGCGGGCTTGCCACTGGCGAGGCTCGAAGCGGACTGGCAGCCGCGCAAGCTGCAGATGCGCAGCGGCGAGGGCGCCGAGCATGCCGCCAACGCCTACCACCGTGCCCGGCGTGTCACCGTGCGTGATGCGGCGGGCGATGTCGGCCTGCTGCGCCAGCCTGACCGGGGCACCGTGCAGTGACGGCGGGTCCGTCCACATCGCGTGATTCGCGCCTGATGCGAGAGGCCAGCGCACGCGCCGGTGCGGCGGCCAGTGTCAGCCGGCTGCCGGACTTTGCGAGCGCTGAGGCGCTCGAGCGTTCGATCGCGGCGGCCCGCGACGCCCTGATCGGTCTGCAGAGCGCGCAGGGATTCTGGCTGTTCGAGCTCGAGGCCGACTGCACGATTCCGGCGGAGTACATCATGATGATGCACTTCCTGGACGAGATCGACACGCCGCTGCAGGAGAAACTGGCGGTCTACCTGCGCCGCCACCAGGCCGATCACAGCGGTTGGCCCCTGTTCCCGGGCGGGGACTTCGACCTCAGCTGCACCGTGAAGGTGTATTACGCCCTGAAGCTTGCCGGCGATGATGTCGCGGCACCCCATATGGCGCGCGCCCGCGCGGCCATCCTGGCGCGCGGCGGCGCGGCGCGCGCCAATGTATTCACGCGGATTGCCCTGGCATTGTTCGGTCAGTTGCCGTGGCGCGGCGTGCCCTACATCCCCGTGGAAATCATGCTGCTGCCGAAGTGGTTTCCCTTCCACCTCGACCGGGTTTCGTACTGGTCGCGCACGGTGATGGTGCCCTTGTTCGTGCTGTGTACCAAGAAACCCCTGGCGCGCAATCCATACGGCGTGGATATCCTGGAACTGTTCACCACCGCGCCCTGGCAGGAGCGTCACTACTTCGCGCGCGGCGGCTTCACCAACCGCTTTTTCATGGCGCTGGACCGCATGGGTCGGGCCATCGATCCTTTGATCCCCCGCGCCATGCGGGCCCGTGCCATGCGCAAGGCGCACGACTGGGTGTTGGAGCGCCTGAATGGCGAGGGCGGCCTGGGCGCGATCTTTCCGGCCATGGTCAATGCCCTGGAGGTACTGGTGCTGATGGGCGTGCCAGCCGATGACCCGCGCCGCGCCACGGCCAAGCGCGCGATCGACAAGCTGCTGGTCGTGTCACCGAACGAGGCCTACTGCCAGCCGTGTGTCTCGCCAGTGTGGGATTCGGCGCTGGCCGCACTGGCGATGCAGGAGGCCGGGGATGCCCAGGCGCATGCCGCCGCCGAGCGCGCGCTCGACTGGCTGGTTCCGGAGCAGTTGCTCGAGGGTCCGCAGGACTGGCAGGTGCAAAAACCCGGCGTGCGCGGCGGTGGCTGGGCCTTCCAGTTCACGAACACGCACTACCCGGATCTGGATGACACCGCGGTGGTCGCGTGGTCCATGCATCAGGCGCGTGATCCGCACAAGTATTCGACCAGCATCACCCGGGCACTCGATTGGCTGGTAGGCCTGCAGAGCCGCAACGGGGGCTTCGCCGCCTTCGATGCGGACAACACGCACTATGTGCTGAATGAAATCCCCTTTGCCGACCATGGCGCGTTGCTGGATCCGCCCACCAGCGATGTGACCGCCCGGGTCGTGACCGCGCTGGCGAAGGTGGGACGTGCGCAGGATGTCCCGGTCCTGGAGCGGGCGCTGGCGTACCTGCGCGCCGAGCAGGAGCCGGATGGCGCCTGGTTCGGCCGCTGGGGCACGAACTATATTTATGGCACCTGGTCGGTGCTGATTGCGCTGGAGCAGGCCAAAGTTCCCCACGATGATCCGGCCGTGCGGCGCGCCGTGAACTGGCTGGCATCGAAGCAGAATGCGGACGGTGGCTGGGGTGAACTCAACGTCAGCTACCATGATCGCAAGCAGGCCGGCGGCCCGGCCGCCAGTGCGCCGTTTCAGACCGCCTGGGCATTGTTGGGGCTGCTGGCGGCCGGCGAGGTGGACTCCCCGATGGTCCGCAACGGTGTGCGGTACCTGCAGCGCGCCCAGCAGAAGAGCGGGCTGTGGACCGATCCGCGCTTCACGGCCCCGGGCTTTCCGCGCGTCTTCTATCTCAAGTATCACGGCTACTGCGCTTACTTTCCGCTGTGGGCGCTGGCCGCCTATCGCAATCGCGCAGGGTCCAGCCGCCCGAAGTGAGTGTCACGGGGATCGTCGCGGCCCTGACGGCCGAGGCGCGCACCCTGGGGCCGGTACGCGCGAATCAAATCAACACGCTGGCCGATGGCAGCCTGCTCCTCATCAGTGGCATGGGCCCGCAGGCCGCCACGCGCGCCGCCCTGGCGCTGGTCGCCGCGGGGGCCCGCAGTCTGCTGAGCTTCGGCCTGGCGGGGGCGCTGGACCCGGCGTTGCAGGCTGGCGCCGTGCTGGTACCGGCTGCCGTCACCGACGGCACGGGCGCCGTACATCGGACCTGCGATGTATGGCGTGAGCGATTGGACGCGCGTGCGGGCGCGAGCGCGCAGCATCATGGTGGCACCTTGTTGAGCGTCGCCCAGCCGTTGATGACCTCATCAGCCAAGTCCGAGGCCTGGGGCCGCACCCATGCCTGTGCCGTGGATATGGAGAGTTTTGCCATTGCCAGTGTCGCCGGGGACCGGCAGGTCAACTTCGCCGTTGCGCGGGTCGTGGTCGATACGGCCCTGGATTGCCTGCCGCGCAGTGTCACGCGCGCCACGGACTCACGCGGTGAGCTGAACTATGCGCGCCTGCTTTCCGGCCTGCTGCGCAGTCCAGCGGAAATGCTCGACCTGCTGCAGCTGGCGCGACGGTATCGCATGGCCATGGGCTCGCTGCGGCAACTGGGCCAGCACGGCCTGGGTCTGTCATGAGTCGGGCTTTCATCACCGGCGCGACGGGATTCGTCGGCGCCGCGGTGGCGCGGGCGCTGGTGGCATCGGGTTGGCAGCTGCGCGGGCTCACCCGGGCCAGCTCGGACCGACGCAATCTGTCGGGTCTGCCGATGGAGATGGTGACGGGCGACCTGCGCGATCCGAGCTCCTACGCCGCCGCGCTCAAGGGGTGCGAGGCCTTGTTTCATGTGGCCGCGGACTATCGCCTGTGGGCGCCGCATCCGGATGATCTGTACGCCATCAATGTCGAGGGGACGCGCGGCCTGCTGCTGGCTGCGCAGCGCGCCGGCGTCGCGAAGATCGTTTACACCAGCAGCGTCGCCACGCTGCGCCTGGTCGGGGATGGCACGATCGCCGACGAGAACAGCATCGCGACCCTGGCCGACATGATCGGCCACTACAAGCGCTCCAAGTTCCTGGCCGAGCAGGTCGTGCAGCAGTGGGCCGGCGCCGCACCTGCGAACGGCTGGGTGGTGATCGTCAATCCCTCGACACCGGTCGGGCCCTGCGATGTGAAGCCCACGCCCACCGGGCAGATCGTGCTGGATGCGGCCGCGGGTCGCACGCCCGCGTATGTCGATACGGGCCTGAACATCGCGCATGTGGATGACATCGCCCGCGGCCATCTGCTGGCGCTGGAACGCGGCCGGCACGGCGAGCGCTACATTCTGGGCGGTGAGGATCTGAGCCTGAAGGAGATCCTCACGCAGGTAACCCGTATTGCCGGACGTCGGCCGCCGCGGATCCGGCTGCCTCATGGGGTCGTGCTGCCCATCGCCTACGTCGCGCAGGCCTTTGCCCACCTGACCGGTGGCAGCACCCGCATCACGGTGGAGGGGGTGCGGATGGCGCGCAAGCGCATGTACTTCTCCAGCGCCAAGGCAGTGCGTGAACTGGGCTATACGTGGCGCGACCCGGCCAACGCTTTTCAGGATGCGGTGCGCTGGTTTCGTGACGCCGGCTACTTGAAGGGTTGAGCGCCGTTCAGATCCTTTTGGGCAGCACCCGGTACATGAGGCGCGCGAGCGCCGGGACCAGACGCGGGCGCCGCAGCCGCGGGTCATAGGGCGCCAGGCGTGCCGCGTTCTCCCGCAGGCACAGGCCCAACAGCTTGTGCAGCGTCACGTCCTCGCCCAGATCGTGGTGCGCACTGAGCGTGAAGTTGTCATCATCGGCCCCTCCTGTAATCGGCCGCTTCGGCGCCGCGGGCGCGGCATCCGGGGAGCCACCGAGCGTGCGCGCCGTTTTCGCGCGGCTCCATACCTGTTTGAGAATGATCCAACCGCAGCGCAGGGAGAAGGCCGGGCGGCGCCACCAGGGCAGCTGAGTGCGTCGGTACTTGACCCAGTTCACGAAGAACAGGATGTGCCGCGCCTCCTCCTGGACCACCGGTTCGAACACCTCGATCAGCTTCGGTTCGAAGAAACCGGATTCGCGCGCCAGCGCGAACAGGCCGAAGGCAAAGAAGGAATCAAAGCATTCGCCGAACCCGGCGAACAGGAAGTCATGTTCAAGGTCGTGCGGCTGGTAGCGCGGCGGGTGATCGACCGGGATGTGGTAGTGCGTGGTCAGTGCCCGCAGCAGCCGGGCATGCCGACCTTCTTCGAATCCCTGCAGCTCGATTGCCTTGCGCAAGCCCGGATCCGCCTCCAGTGCGGCCGCGGCGGCCACGGTATTGGAGGTGACATTTTCCGTGGCCACGGCCTCCTGCCAGAACGGCAGTGTCACCAGACGCTTCTGCGACTCCGCGCTCAATAGCGGCCATTGAACCTGCTCCGGAACATAGTCCACGTAGCTGTCCATGAAAAAGCTCGCGAGCAGTTCACGGTGTGCCCGTGACCCAATCTCAATCGTTGCTGCCGACATGCCTCGTTCCCCAATAGACAAGGGCCGGAACACCAAACAGGATCTCGCGCATGCGCTTGGCAAGCGATAGCGCGATGCTGGTGTCATTCCCCAGGCCCAGAAGATAACCAAATCCGACAAGTCCGGCCTCCTGAACGCCCAGGCCCGCCGGTACGATGAATATAAAATGCCGGATCGCCTGCGTGAGGCTTTCCAATGCCAGCGCCGTGCCGAACCCGACCGGGTGCTGCAACCAGCGCAGCGCCAGCCAGGTCTCGATGGCGCCGGCCACGAAGCCGGCCAGCTGCCAGCCGATCGTGGCCAGCAGCGCGGCGGTGCGCCCCAGCAGCTCATGCAGCCGTGCGTCCAGGGCCACGGCCTGTTCGAGCAGGCCGCGCAGCTGTGCCGGCAGATCGAGCATGCCCTCGACTGCGCGCAGCAGTCGCGCAAAAATCGACCCGCGGTGTACGAGCATGTACAGCCCGGCGATCAACGGCAAGCTCAATGCCAGGCCAATGAACAGATCCGTGGCCAGGGCCACTTTGCCGGTGAGGTGCAGCATGAGCAGCACGCCCGCGGCCGCGAACAGCAGCTGACTGATGATGGTCAGCAGCACCTCGACGACCACGCTCGCCGCAACTGATGGCACCTCGCCCCCGGCCTGGCACACCATGCGAATGCCGACGATCTCCCCGCCGATGTTGGCAACCGGCAGCAGTCGATTGACCGCCTCGCGGACGCTGGCGATGACCAGCAGGCGTGCGGGTGCGAGCAGCGGCGGCGCGACCCCGCTGGACCGCAGCAGGGTGCGCCAGCCGAACACGTCGAGCAGCAACGGCAGGGCGTGCAGCGGTACCAGCCACAGCAGGATCCAGCCGGCCGCGGCCAGCAGGGCCAGGATGGGACCGAGGCCTTCGCGCAGCACGAGCGCGACGCTCAGCAGCGCGCCGAGAACCAGTGCGACCCGCACCGCCCACTTCATGAGTTGCGGCTATCCCGCGAGCCCCTTCTGAATTGCGCAATATCCGCATACCCACCACAGCGGATGGTCGGATCGGACAGCGCCGCGCGTACTGCCGGGCTCAACAGGGCCTGTAGCTCATCGCGGTGGCGGTAGCCGGTCATGGAGGGTGCGATGGCGGCGCCGGAGCTGGTGCCCGGATGCAGGTAGATTTCCGTGACGCCGCAGGGGAGCGAGGCCAGGATCTGCAACAGCCGCGCCTCGTCCATGGCGCCGCTATGCGTCACCCCGAAGATCTGGTCGTTGCAGTCCATGCCCGCACGCCGCAGGCGGTAGCGCATCAGGGCGAACCAGGGCATCAGCAGTCGGGTCATGGCGGTGGCAGGTTCTGCGGGAACCCGCACGGCGTGCAGGCCAAAGTCACGACCGATGCGCAGCGCGAGCGCCAGCACCGTGGGGTGCAGATGAAAATGCTTGTGCGCATCCAGGTGATCGAGGGCCAGGCCGAATCGCGCGAAGGCGGCGAACTGGGCGCGAATTTCCGCGGCCAGCTGCCCCCGCACGCGGCGGCTGGCGAAGAAACGCCACCCCGCGCCCACCATGTTGTCGTGGAAACGGCCATCGCCGTCGACCAGATCCGGAATCTGCCGCCGCGACAGGACCGACTGGCCGTCGCACAAAGTCAGGTGCAACCCGACGCGTAAACTCGGAAGTGCGCGCGCCCGCTGCGCCGCATCCTGCGCGGCAGGGGCGCCGACCATCAAACTGGTCGCGGTCAGCACGCCGGACCGATGCGCACTCTCCACGGCCTCGTTGACGGCAGGATGCAGCCCGAAATCATCGGCGTTGATGATGCACAGGCGCCGCCGCGAGTCGGGCACTACTCGTTCTCGAGCGGGCTCGCCAGGGGCGAGACCGAGCCGTCCTGTGCAAGATGGAAGCTGGCCTTACCCCAGTTGACGCGCTGTCCGAGGAATGCCCAGCACCACAGACCCAGCAGGCAGCAATCATGCAACGGGACAGCCCACAGGCGGGTCCAGGTCGAACGATCCCCCGCGGCACTCCAATAAAGGTGCATCGCCAGGCGCAGCAGCGCCGTGAATGCCAGGGCCAGCAGCGCAAAGTGTGCGCCGCGTGCCAACGCCGCGCCGAGCAGCGCCACGGGCAGTGCGAAGCTGACAAACGCCAGGCTGTAACCCCAGGGGCGCACCGCCTTGATGGTGCGCAGCCAGCGCAGTTCGTGTCCCAGCAGATCCTGCAGACTGCGCTCCTCGACCACGGTCTCGACCACGACCTCCGACAGCACGGTGCGCAAACCGAGCTCGCGGGTGAGTTCCCCGAGACGGTAGTCGTCGGCAAGCTGATCGGCGATTGCGGGTAACCCGCCAACGGCATTCAGAACCCCCCGACGCAGCGCGATGGTCGCGCCAAAGGCGAAGGCGCGTGAGCCAAACAAGGCGGCCACGAACACCGAGGGTACGAACCAGCCATTGATGAACTGCGCACCCAACTGCGACCACATATCCGGTAGCGGCCGGCCCACGTAGGGGCAGGTCACGATCCCCACGGTTTCATCCATCAGGGGCGCCACGACCCGCTGCACATATCCGGGTTCGACCCGGATGTCACTGTCGACGATGATCAGATAGTCATGCTTCGCAACCGCCATGATATTGATGAGGTTGCTGACCTTGCCGTTGCTGCCATGGTAGGTGCCGTCCAGCACCAGCATCAGGTCCAATGCCGGGAACTCATGTTGTAGCCGCCGCACAACGGCGACCGCCGGATCCGCCGCGTCGCGCACCCCAAACACGATCTGCAGGTGGGGCCAGGCCTGGTTGCAGAAACTGCGCAGGCATTCGTACAGCTGGGGCTCGGCGCCACATAACGGCTTGAGGATGGTCACGGCTGGCAGCGCGACCGCGCCGGGCCAGGGTGCCCCACGCCGGGGACGCAGCAGCGCACCCAGTAGGGCCATCAATGTGTAAAGGGCGGCAAGCCCCGCCAGCCCCATGCCGATCCATCCGAGGATGCCGAGGTCCGGACTGAAGGCTGGCGTGGCCGTTTCGAGGGCGGTTATCATGCTCGAGCTTGGAGGTGCCTGTTGATGGATGATGGTCGAGTGGACAGTGAAGCCGGGTGCGTCGATCCGTTGGCCGATTCCGATACGCTCATCCTGGTCGATGAAGCAGACCGCGAAGTCGGGCACATGAGCAAGGCACAATGCCATGATGGCCGAGGCATCTTACACCGTGCTTTCTCGTTGCTCATTTTCAACACCAGGGGCGAATTGCTGCTACAGCAGCGTTCGGCCGCCAAACGCCTGTGGCCATTGTACTGGTCCAATAGTTGTTGCAGTCACCCCCGACGTGCGGAGAGCATGGAGACGGCCATCCAGCGGCGCCTGCACGAGGAGCTGGGGGTGGGTTGCCCGCTGCAGTTCCTGTTCAAATTCCAGTATCAGGCCCAGTGGGACGCCAATGGCGCCGAAAACGAACTTTGCTCCGTTTACATAGGTCGAACCCAAGGCCCGATCCAGCCTGACCCCGAGGAGATTGCGGGGCTGCGCTGGCTCAGTCCGGCGCAGCTACAGGTCGAAATGGCGCAGCATCGCCCCGGCCAGTTTACGCCCTGGTTCATTATGGAATGGGAGCGGGTCTGGAGCGATCACCGCCCCGCAGTGCTCGCAACCCGTTCATAATGGGACCTGTAAAGTAGGAGTCCGCATGGGCATACCGTTGATTCAGCAGCTGAAGGTCGCCACGTACATCGCCGGGCGGAAGCTGCGCCGTGACCGTCACTATCCGCTGGTGCTGATGCTGGAACCGTTGTTTCAATGCAACTTAGCCTGCGCCGGCTGCGGCAAGATCGATTATCCGAAGGAGATTCTGCAAAAGCGGGTCAGCCTCGAGGATGCGCTGAAGGCGGTCGATGAATGTGGCGCCCCGATGGTGTCAATTCCGGGGGGCGAGCCCCTCATCCACAAGGAGATGCCGCAGATCGTTGCCGGCATCGTCGCGCGCAAGAAGTTCGTCTACCTGTGCACCAATGCGATCCTGCTCACGAAGCATATCGATGAATACCGGCCTTCGAAGTATCTGACGTTCTCCGTTCACCTGGACGGCAACAAGGAACGGCACGATGAATCGGTGTGCCTGGAGGGCGTGTACGAGAAGGCCGTTGCGGCCATCCGGCTGGCGCGCTCCAAGGGTTTTCGGGTCACCATCAATTGCACTTTGTTCAGCGGTGAAAATCCGGATGAAGTGGCGGAGTTCTTCGATACCTCGATGAAACTCGGTATCGAGGGCATCACCGTGTCGCCGGGCTTCAGCTACGAACATGCGCCGCGCCAGGATGTATTCCTGGGCCGAAGTGCCAGCAAGCGCCTGTTCCGCGAAGTGTTCAAGCGCCAGAAGCAAGCGGATCGCAAGCGCACCTGGACCTTCAATCACTCCTCGCTGTTTCTGGACTTCCTGGCCGGTAACCAGTCCTATGCCTGCACGCCATGGAGCAACCCGACCTACAACGTCTTCGGCTGGCAGCGCCCCTGCTACCTGCTCTCGGACGAAGGCTATGCGAGCTCCTATAAGTCCCTGATCGAGGACACCGAGTGGGACAAGTACGGCATTGGCAATAACCCCAAGTGCAACAACTGCATGGCGCACTGCGGCTTTGAAGGCACGGCAGTGAATGACGCCTTCCGTCATCCGCTCAAGGCGCTGCTCACCTCGTTGCGCGGCCCGAAGGTATTTGGACCCATGGCGCCGGATCTGGCACTGAATATCGAGAACGGGGGCGCCCCGGCCGCCCGCGAAATCAATATTTCGGTGGATGCCATCAAGCGGCCCGATCGCAAGATCGAGAGCGATTTGCTTTGACGACGCAGCTGCGCGGCGAACTTGCCGCCTTCGGCCGGCAGCTGACGCAGTGGCAGACGCGCATGGAGCAGGCACTGGCGAGCCGGCTTCCGGGCGCCGATGAGGTTCCGGCACGGCTGCACGAAGCCATGCGTTACAGTGTTCTGGGCGGCGGCAAACGCATCCGCCCGGCGCTGGTGTTCGCTACCGGACGGACTCTCGGCCTAGACGATGACCAGGTGGAGGCGGCGGCCTGCGCCATCGAGCTGGTACATGTGTACTCGCTCGTTCATGACGACCTGCCGGCCATGGACGATGATGATCTGCGCCGGGGTCGTCCCACCTGTCACAAGGCCTATGACGAGGCGACCGCGGTGCTGGTGGGCGATGCTCTGCAGCCGCTGGCATTCCAGCTGCTGGCGCGCGATCCGAAACTGCCGCCCGATCCAGCGATCCGCCTGAAGCTCATCGACCTGCTGGCCGAGGCCAGCGGTACGTTCGGCATGGCCGGCGGCCAGGCCATCGATCTGGGCGTACAGGGCCAGGCGATCGGTATCGCCGAAGTCGAGCAGATGCACGCGCGCAAGACCGGTGCCTTGATCAAGGTCAGCGTGATGATGGCGGCCGCATGCGTGCCGACCTTGAGCGTCACGCTGGCGGATGAACTGAACCGCTTCGCGACCGCCATTGGCCTGGCCTTCCAGATCCAGGACGACCTGCTCGACGTGCTGGGAGATGCGTCCACGCTGGGCAAGGCCACGGGCGCGGACAGTGCGCGCGCGAAACCCACCTTTCCGGCCGTGATCGGCGTGGCAGCCTCGCAGCAGCGGATGCACAAGCTGCACGCCGAGGCGCTGGCTGCCCTGGCACCTTTTGGAACTGCTGCGGATCCGTTGCGTCTGCTGGCAGAGTGGTTGCTGAAGCGGCAGTCCTGAAGGGCTGAAGGACTCCAGTTGCGAGGGGGATGCGGATGAAGTTCGGTGTCATGGACCACGTCGATGACAGCGGCCTGGCGCCACATGCGCATTTTGAGGCGCGCCTGCGCTTCGCGGAAACTCTCGATCAGCTGGGCTTTTATTCCTACCACGTCGCCGAACATCACGGCACGCCGCTCGGTTATGCGCCCTCGCCCAATGTCTATCTGTCCGCGGTCGCGCAACGTACCCGCACGCTGCGCTTCGGGCCAATGGTATATGTGGCTTCCCTGTACCACCCGATGCGACTGGCAGAGGAAATCTGCATGCTCGATCAGTTGAGCGGCGGGCGGCTGCAGCTCGGCATGGGTCGCGGCGCGGTGGCTCTGGAGCAGGAGTTGTACGGCATCGATCCGGCGACGACGAACAAGCGTTATGAGGAGGCGCGGGACATCGTGCTCGCGGCGCTCACCTGCGCATCGGTCAATTTTGTCGGCGAACACTTCCAGGTGCGCGACTTCCCGATGGTACTGCGCTGCCTGCAGCAGCCGCGTCCGCCGATCTGGTATGGGTTGGGAAATCCGGAGGCGGCGATCTGGGCGGCATCGGTGGCAGCCAATGTGATTTCCCTGCGACCCGCGCTCGCGGCGCGCGGCGCGCTGCAGCGCTATCGCCAGGAGTGGGCGGCCTTGGGGCACGCAGAACGGGACCTGCCCTTCATGGGTCTGTGCCGCCATGTCGTGGTCGCCGAGACCGATAGCGAGGCGCGCAACGCTGCACGCGCGGCCTATCCGCGCTGGCGCGCGTCGCTGGCGGCGCTGTGGGAGCGGCGGGGTACCGCATTCCCGGTTGCCGTACCGCTGCAGTGGGATGAGATGGAAGCCAACGGCATGGCGATCGCGGGCACTGCGCAGCGGGTCATGGAATTCGTGCGCGCGCAGAACGAGGCGGTGGGCGGCAACTTTTTTCTGTGCCAGATGATGTTTGGCGACATGCCGCTGGAGTTTGCGCAGCACTCGGCGCGCCTGTTCGCCTTCGAAGTCGCCCCGCAGCTGAAGTCCTGAAGCGGCCGTAGGGGTGCCGCGCTCAACTGCGCAACACGACCTCTTCAGGCGCGTGCACCAGATATCCCTGCACATACTGCACGCCCAGCTGCCACAGTACGGCCATGGTATTCGCGTCCTCGACGCGCTCCGCGATGGTCTCGATGTTGCGCGCCTTGGCCTGTTCGACCAGCAGCCGCACACGCTGTTGCAGCTCCTGGTTGCTGGTAAGTCCTTGCACGAGGGCGCCGTCGATCTTGACGAAATCGATGGTCGTCGCCTCCATCATGCCCTGCGGATCGCGGCCCGAACCGAAGCGCTCGACCGCGAAGCGGAACCCGCGGGTGCGCAGCTCCGCACTGAGCTTTTGCACCTGCTCAAGCTGCGTGGCCACGATCTCCTCGTGCGCCTGGAAACACAAACGGTGCGGATCCGCGCGCGTGGCGCGCACCTGGTTGTCCACCCACCCCAGGAATGAGCCGTCCTTCAGGGTGTCATGCGAGAGACGCACAAACAGGCAGCCCGGCTTGCGCTGGGCGGCGAAAGACAGCGATGCGCCGACCACCCAGCGATCGATATTCTTCAGCAGGTCATTGCGTTCGGCGGCTGGCAGGAACTCGGCTGGCAGCACTTCCTTGCCATTCGTGTCCAGCATGCGCAACAGCACGTCAAACATGGTGTGATCCCCACCCTGCAGGCTGGCAATGGGCTGTTGCACCAGTCGGAAGCGGTTCTCCATCAACGCGGCCTTGATGTGCTTGACCCAGACCTGGTCATACGCCTTGACGCGGCTGTCGTTGTCGGCTTTGTCGGACTGGGCGACCTGGTTGCCACCGCGTGAGGCGGCCTTGGCGCACGCGGCCAGTGCATCGGCAATGGCGGGGTCGGCGTCAGCCTGAGCCGTCTGCGCGTTCGGGTCCGCCCCGATGGTCGGCGCAACACTCAGGCCCACCGAACAGGTGATGGACAGGGTTTTCTCCCCCACCGCGACGACATGTCGGGCCACGCGTTCCACCAGCTGTGCGCCCCAGGCTTCGACGTCATGGTCGTTGCCGCGCTCCAGCAGCACCAGCACGCTCGTGCCGCCCAGGCGCCCGATGATTTCATGGGGATGCAGGCCCTCGCGCAGCTGCGCGGTGAAGGCCGACAGTACATCTTCGCTGGCGAACAGGCCCACATCGCGCTCGACGGTTGCGAACTTGTCCGGTTTGATCACGGCGAAATAGCGCACGCCACCACTGAGCGGCGTGGCCAGGCGCGCCTTGACGGCCATGAGCAGCGGCATGCGGTACAGCAGGCCAGTGGTGGGATCGCGGCGCACCGCGTCCGCGAGATCCTCGACCAGCTTGTGCGATTCGCCCTTGCGCGAGGCGATGATCAACTGGACGCACGGATCGCCCTCATGCTCGCCCAGCGCCAGCACCAGGTCGAACTGGCGGTGCGTGCCGTCGGCGGAGCGAATTGCCGCGCTGATGGGGTGATTGCTCCAGCGGCCCTGCAGGCACGCCGCCAGCGCGCCCTTCAACGCGGCATGCGTGGTCTGCTCGAACATATCCATGACGGGCTGTCCGGCGATCCCGACCAGCTCGTAGCCGAACAACTCCAGCCATGAGGCGTTGGCGTCAACCAGGATACCTTCCTGCACCTGGGCGATGGCATCGTTCGAATGCTGCAGCACCGAGGCCAGCTGGCGGCGCGCGTCGCGCGCCGTGCGCAGCGTGCCCTCCAGGGCACGCTCCATGCGATGCACGCGCAGCTCACGTGTTATCACCGCCTGCAGGCGCTCAGGATTGCCCGCGGACACCGCATCGCGTGCACCCTTGGCCATGGCATCGGCGATGCGCGCCTCGCTCACCGAATCGTCCACGACGAGAAGTGGCACGGAGGCGGCGAGCTGGTCGCGCACGGCGACCGCGGCGACCAGCTCCTCACCGGTCGGCTCGAAGTGCAGAATCAGTTCGGGATTCAGCTGCGTGATGGCATCGCCCAGATCCCGCAGTGATGGAATCCAGGTGCAGTGCGCGGCATGCCCGGCACGCCGCAGTACGCCATTGATCACCTCGACGGGATCACGCGTGGCGGAAAGTACGATCAACGGAAGTGCATTCTGCTCGGACAAGTCTTAGTACCCCGCTAGCAGCGCCGGGCGGCGCCGGCATCCTGCGCGAGTCAGTCTAGCACCGGCATGCGGGCAGCCGTGTTCGGGCGGTGCGCATGCGACGGGTCTCACATTTTCCAAAGTGGAAAGTGCGTATCCAGGGGAATTTTCGCAGGTGCTCCCGCCACCTCGCGCACCAGCCGTGGTACCAGGTACCCCGACAGCGTCGCGGCGAGTTCACCGATCAGGCGCTGTGCGCTCGCTTCGGGCACTTCAAAGTGGGCCACGCCGCGCACCGGATCGAGCAGATGCAGGTAGTAGGGCACCACACCCGCTGCGAACAGGCGTTGCGACAGAGTCGACAGGGCGGCAACCGAATCGTTGACTCCGCGCAGCAGCACGGCCTGGTTCAGCAGCGTGGCGCCCGCCTCGCGCAGCCGGGCGCAGGCCGCACGAACGCTGTCATCGATTTCATTGCCATGGTTGCTGTGCAGGACCACGGCCACCGGCCATGGCAGGTGACGCAGCCAGTCGATCAGTCCGGCGTCAACCCGCGACGGCAGCACCACCGGCAGCCGGGTGTGCACGCGCAGACGGCGAATATGGGGGATATTGGCCAGCCGGCCGGTTATGGCCTGCAGCCGCGCATTGCCGAGGCTCAGGGGGTCACCACCGCTGAGAATCACCTCCTCGATGCTGGTGTCCTGCGCGATGGCCTCCAGCGCTTGATTCAAGGCGCCGCTGCCGAGCTGTTCGGAATAGGGGAATTCGCGGCGGAAGCAGTATCGGCAGTTGACCGCGCAGGCGCCGCTGGCAATGAGCAGCGCCCGGCCACGGTACTTCTGCAGCAGTCCCGGCGCCTTGAAGGCGTCGCGCTCGGCCAGCGGATCGGAGCCGAAACCGGACCGCTCGACCAGTTCGGCCGCCATGGGCATGACCTGCAACAACAGGGGGTCGGCCGGATCACCGCGCTGCATCCTGCTCACGAAGCTCAACGGGACCCGCAGCGCAAACAGCTCGCTGGCCGTGCCGGCCGCGGCAAACAGGCCCGGATCCAGGTCCAGGGCCCGCGCCAGGGCCTCAGGATCGGTTATGGCACCCGCCAGCTCGTGCTGCCAGGTGGACGGGGGGGCCGGCTGGCGGCCCAGGGTGGTTGCCGGTATCATTCGCGACCCATTTTGGGGCCGGCACTGCGAGAAAGAAATGGCCAGCTATAACACCAGCGAATTTAAGTCCGGCATGAAAATCCTGCTGGACGGCGAACCGTTCTCGATCGTCGAGAACGAGATGGTCAAGCCCGGCAAGGGTCAGGCCTTCAATCGCGTCAAGGTGCGCAACCTGAAGAGCGGGCGCACGATCGAGCGCACGTTCAAATCCGGTGATTCCGTCGATGCGGCCGACGTGGTCGACATGGACATGCAGTACCTGTATCAGGACGGCGATTTCTGGATTTTCATGGTGCCGGAGAATTTCGAGCAATACACGGCCGGCAAGGCCGCAGTCGGCGACAACGCCATCTGGCTCAAGGACGGCACGCTGTGCATCGTGACCTTGTGGAACAACGAGCCGCTGCAGGTCACCCCGCCGTCGCACATCGAACTGAAGATCGTGGAGACTGATCCGGGCCTGCGCGGCGATACCGCCACCGGTGGGCAGAAGCCCGCGAGGCTCGAAACCGGCGCCGTCGTGCGTGTGCCGTTGTTCATCAACGAGGGTGAAGTCATCCGCGTCGACACCCGCACCGGCGAGTATATTTCGCGCGCCAAGCAGTAGCTGGCTAGGCCGTTTGCGTAGGAAACGGCAGCACTTCCTCGATGTGGGCGGCTCCGGCCGCCAGCATCAAGACCCGATCGAATCCCACCGCAACCCCGGCGCAGTCGGGCAGGCCCGCCGCGAGCGCTGCGAGCAGTCGCTCGTCCATGCGAGGTACCGGTAATCCGCGTTGCTGCCGAGCGCGCAGGTCCTGGGCAAAGCGGGCGCGTTGTTCGTCCGCCGCCGCCAGTTCGTGAAAGCCATTGGCGAGCTCGACGCCTGCCAGATAAAGCTCGAAGCGGTGGGCCGTGCGCGGATCAACCAGATCCAGGCGCGCCAGGGCGGCCTGTGAGGCCGGATAGCCGTAGACGAACGTCAGGCAGGCATGTCCCAGCTGCGGTCCGATGAGGGCCCCCATGATGAGGTCCAAGAGCTCATCACGCGGGCCCGCGTTGCGATACCCCAGGGGGGCGACGACCTCAAAAAGCTGTGGAATGGTCGCCTCCAGGGGATCCAGTCCGGTGTGACGTTGGAAGACCTCGCGGTATGACAGCCGCTCGGCGGCTCGCAGTGCCGCAGGTGCGGCACACAGTTCCCGCACCAGGGCTTCGACCTCGTTCATGAGCGCGTCCAGATCAAAGCCGAGCCGATACCACTCCACCAGTGTGAATTCCGTGTTGTGCAGGCGGCTTTGCTCGAAGCCGCGGGCCACATGGCAGATCTGATAGATATCGCCCATGCCCGCGGCGAGCAGCCGCTTCATGGCGTACTCGGGGGAGGTGTGCACGAACAGAGCCGGCGGCGTCACTCCCGGAACCGCCGCGCCACCGGTGACATCCACTGCGAGCGAATGGATGTGGGGGTCCGTGACTGCGGCATTCACCAGCGCGGGGGTATCCACTTCCATGACTTGGCGCGCCGCAAAGAAGGCGCGTGTGCGCGCCAGCAGTGTCGCGCGCAGCGCCAGTCGTTCGCGCGAAGCGCTGGGGCGCCAATCCTCGGGCGGCGCGCTCATTTTGGCCGCTGCAGCTGGCCCAGGGGCTGGCCGACGCGGACCGGCATCCCGGCAGCCAGGCCCGCGAGCCATTGCACACGATTTTTCGGGAACAGCAAGATCACGGTCGAACCCATGTTGAACCAGCCCATCTGCTCGCCACGCGCCAGCTGCGCGCCCGGGCCTGAAAGAGGCGGCAGATCGTGTGCGCCCCGGCGCGTCGGTGGCGTGATCTGACCATGCCACACCGTGCTGATGCTGCCGACGAACAATGCCCCGACCAGCACCATCGCGAACGCCGGGCTGTCGTCCCAGATACATACCACCCGCTCATTGCGCGCGAACAATCCTTCCACGCCCGCCGCCGTCACGGCATTCACGCTGAAGAGTTGCCCCGGAACATGTCGTGTGGTGCGCAGCTTGCCGGCCAGGGGCATGTGGATCCGGTGATAGTTGTAGGGGGCCAGGTACAGCGTCGCGAAGGCCCCGCCGGCGAACTCGGCGGTTTCGGCGGGCTTGCCGCCCAGCAGTGCGGCCAAGGTGTAGTAGCGTCCCTTTGCCTGCAGGATGGACTGTCCATCCAGGTAGCCGATCTGGCTGATCGTGCCATCCACGGGTGAGGCGACGCTCAAGGGGTCCTGCGGCATCGGCCGGATACCTGCGGCCAGCTCGCGGGTGAAGAAGGCGTTGAAACTTTCATAGGCCAGCGGATCGGGCTGCCGCGCCTCCGACATCAGCGGCTTGAAGCCGCGCACGAAGCCACCGATCAGCACATTCTTGAAGCCCCTTGAGCGGATGCGTGCGAGCGCATGGATGAGTCGTGAGAGGGTGTGCTGGGGCAGCAGGCGCTGCAGCAGGATGAAGCTGCGCGCCGCGGGACTACCGGGAATCATGGCTAAAGATCACCGGCGGCGCGACGCAGGTCTGCCGTCAGCGACTTCACATCATAGGGTGCAGTGAACACGGCCACATTGCGGCCCCGCGCGTCCATGAGAAAGATCGTCGATGAGTGATCCAGGCTGTAGTCACCGCCGGGCAGATCCACCCGCAGGAAGGCCACCCCGAAGCGGTGCGCCATGGTTTGCACCATCGCGGGGGCGCCGGTCAGGCCGATGAAGTCCGGGTCGAAGGCATGGACGTACTGCGCCAGCTGCGCCGGCGTGTCGCGTGCCGGGTCGACCGTAATGAACACCACGCGCAGCCCCGGCACGACGCCGCTCTTCACCACCTGCGCCAATTGCAGCAGAGTCAACGGGCACACATCCGGACAGTGCGTGTAGCCGAAGTACACCAGCGTCGGCGCACCGTGCAGACGTGCGGCGGTGAAAGGCGCCTGGTTCTGGTCAATCAGCGAGAATTCGCCCATGTTGCGGGGCTGCGGCAGCCAGGTACCACTTGTCAGCTGCGGCGCGGAGTGATCAAGTCGGTGCGCCAGCCAAAAGCCCATGGTGGCGGCAATGGCCACCACCAGGATCATCAGTCCCCGGGTCAATCGCAGATTCATGAACAAAGTATCCCACAAGCAACGGCCGGTCACGGTTCAGCAGCTGATCGAGCGCGGCGCCCGCCGTCTGCAGCGCGCCCGGGTATTCTTTGGCCACGGCACGGATAACGCCTGGGATGAAGCCGCCGCGCTGGTCTGGCATGCCCTGCAGCTGCCGACGCCCGGCGCCCGCACTTATGCCCGAGCCACCAGCCCGCGCCAGCAAGGCCACGCGCGCGAACTGATCACGCGGCGCATCCGCGAACGCATTCCGGCCGTTTATCTCACCGGTACGATCTGGTTCGCGGGCCTGCAGTTCAAGACCGACGGCCGGGCTTTGATTCCGCGCTCGCCGATCGCCGAACTCATCGAGCGCGGCTACGCGCCATGGGTCAACCCACGTCGGGTCCGCCGCGTGCTCGACATCGGGACGGGCAGCGGCTGCATCGCGATCGCCACCGCGAAAATGCTCCCCAAGGCCCGCGTGGATGCACTCGACGTCTGCGCGCCGGCATTGGGGCTGGCGGCCGAAAATGTGCGTCATCACCGCCTCGGCCGGCGCGTGCGATTGCTTGAATCGGATTACTTCGGCGCCCTGAACGATGAGCGCTACGATATCATTGTCAGCAACCCGCCCTACGTCGGGGCGCGCGAGATGCGTTCGCTGCCAGCGGAATATCGCCACGAGCCACGCCTGGCCCTGGCCGCAGGCAAGGACGGCATGGACGCCGTACGGGCGATCCTGAAGGGCGCCGGGGAACATTTGAATCCCGGAGGCATTCTCATCGTGGAAGTGGGCAACACGGAAGCGGCGGTCCGACGTGCGTTTGCTGCTCTGCCATTCACCTGGTTGACGTTTGAGCGCGGCGGGGGCGGTGTATTCATGCTCACGGCCGAGCAGCTCGGAGCGCGGGGCTTAGGATCGGAAGGATTGAAGTAGCGACATGTCCGGAAATACCTTTGGCAGACTCTTCACCGTCACCAGCTTTGGCGAAAGCCACGGCCCGGCGCTCGGCTGCATTGTCGATGGTTGTCCGCCGGGGCTTGAGCTCAGCGAGGCTGATCTGCAGGGCGATATCGACCGCCGGCGCACCGGGACTTCAAAATTCGTCAGCCAGCGCCACGAAGCGGATGCGGTGCGCATCCTCTCCGGGGTATTTGAAGGCCGCACCACCGGCACACCGATCGGTCTGCTCATCGAGAATACGGATGCCCGCTCGCGCGACTACGAGAAGATCAAGGATCGCTTCCGGCCGGGGCACGCCGACTACACCTACCAGCAGAAATACGGCTTTCGCGACTATCGCGGCGGCGGCCGCTCCTCGGCGCGCGAGACAGTCATGCGCGTGGCGGCGGGGGCGATCGCCCGTAAATACCTGGGCCAGCGTCTCGGGGCACGCATTTATGGCTATGTGTCCCAGATCGGCACGCTCACGCTCGAGCCGGTGAATCCGCCCTTCGCCTACGAGAACCCATTTTTCTGTCCGGATCCGTCGCGGATCGCGCAGCTGGAAGCGCTGCTATGGGACCTGCGCGCTGCCGGAGACTCCATCGGCGCGAAGCTCACCGTCATCGCCACCGGCATGCCGCCGGGGCTGGGCGAGCCGGTGTTCGAGCGCCTGGATGCGGATATCGCCAGTGCCATGATGGGCATCAATGCGGTGAAGGCGGTGGAGCTCGGTGATGGCACCCGTGCGGTGAGCCAGAAGGGCAGCGAGCACCGCGATGAACTCACTCCCGGTGGATTCCTGAGCAATCATGCCGGAGGGGTGCTGGGCGGGATTTCCTCGGGCCAGGACATCGTCACACATGTGACCTTGAAGCCGACCTCGAGCATCCAGGTTCCGGGCCGCACCATCAATCTCGCCGGTGATCCGGTCGAGGTCACCACTACCGGTCGCCATGACCCCTGCGTGGGGCTGCGCGCCGTGCCGATCGCCGAGGCAATGCTGGCCATCGTGCTGATGGACCACTACCTGCGACATCGCGCGCAGAATATGGATGTAAAGTCGGCAACGCCGATCATCCGATAATGCAACAGGGGCGAACATGAGTGGCAGGGCAGGGGGCGAGGGCTTCAATGTGGCGGTGGTGGGCGCCACGGGCCTGGTCGGGGAGACCATGGTCGAAGTGCTCGAGGAGCGGAAGTTTCCGATCAAGCAGCTGTTCTTGCTGGCCAGCGAGCGCTCGCTGGGCAAGTCATTGAGCTTTCGCGACAAGCGGCATTCCGTCGGCAACCTGGCCGAGTTTGATTTCAGCCAGGTGGACATCGCACTGTTTTCCCCCGGTGGGGAGGTTTCGCGCGAGTACGCGCCCAAGGCTGCGGCGGCCGGGTGCGTGGTCATCGACAACACCTCGGAGTTCCGCTATCTGGAGGATGTGCCGCTGGTGGTGCCGGAGGTGAATCCCGAAGCAATCGCGCAGTACACCAACCGCATGATCATCGCCAATCCCAACTGCTCGACCATCCAGATGCTCGTGGTGCTCAAGCCGCTGCATGATGTTGCGCTCATCGAGCACATCAATGTGGCAACCTACCAGTCCGTGTCCGGTGCGGGGCGCGAAGCGATCGCGGAACTGGCCACGCAATCGGCCGCCTTGCTCAGCGGCCAGGGTCCGGTCAAGGCCGGGGTCATCCCGGCGCAGATCGCGTTCAATGTCGTACCTCAGATCGACCGCTTCGAGGACAACGGCTACACGCGCGAAGAGATGAAGATGGTATGGGAAACGCGCAAGATCCTCGGCAGTGCGGATATTCAGGTGAATCCGACGGCCGTGCGGGTGCCGGTGTTCTTCGGGCATTCGGAGGCCGTGCATCTGACGACGAAACGCAAGCTGAGCGCGGTGGCGGCGCGGGAAATATTGCAGAAGGCGCCCGGGGTGACGGTCATGGACGAGCGGCGGCCGGGGGGCTATCCCACCGCAGCGGTCGAGGCAGCGAAACGCGACACAGTTTATGTGGGACGCATCAGGGATGATATGTCGTCAGAGCGTGGGCTTGACCTATGGATCGTCGCGGACAATGTTCGTAAGGGAGCGGCCACGAACAGCGTCCAGATCGCCGAGATTTTGGTGCGCGACTATTTATAAGTTATATTGCTGTCCGTAGTGTGGATTTGCGCAATCCTGTCCATGCTTTTGTTTTTTAGGACATTTTCTCGGCCGCTTTGGCGCGGAGTATCGTGAATGACTGCCAAATCCCTTAAGTGGACGCTGGCGGCGTTGATCGTTGGCTCGCCAGCCGCGATGGCGCTTGGCCTGGGTGATATCCATCTGCATTCGTCACTCAATGCGCCACTTGACGCTGATATCGACCTGGTCGGCGCAACGTCCGAAGATCTCGCGAGCCTCAAGGCTCAGGTAGCCTCGCGGGAGACCTTCCAGAAGAACGGCCTCGACTGGCCGCCCTTTCTATCGACCGTCACCCTCAAGCCCATGCATACCAGCGATGGGCGCGACATCCTTAAGGTGCACTCCGGAGTGGCAATTACCGAGCCCTTCGTGACCTTGCTGGTGGAAATCAACTGGGCGCGCGGCCAGGTTTCTCATGAATACACCGTCTTGCTGGACCCGCCCGTCTACACCCCCGACCAGGGTCAGGCCGCCGCGCCGGTGGTGGCTCCCGCGGTCGGTGGCAGCACCCGCGATGGCGCGATCCAGCGTGCACCGGCCGCGGCGCAGCCGAACGCGGCGCCCGCCAGCCCGCCAGCGGCACCGCCGGCTGCCAGTGCCGCGCCCGCGACCTCCGGGCAGACCTATCAGGTGCAGCGCGGGGATTCCTTGTCGCGCATCGCCGCCCGCGAGATATCGACCACCTCCCGGTCCGACGTGCGCCGGTGGATGGTCGCGACGTATGAGGGCAATCCTGATTCCTTTGACAAGAACATGAACATCCTGCGGGCCGGCTCCGTGCTGCGCCTGCCGGATGCGGCCGCCCTGGGCGCGATCAGCACCGGCGATGCGCTGGCCGAAGTACGCCGCCAGTACGCAGCCTGGCATGCGGGCGCCACGCCGTCGCCCGCCGGCGCTGCCGCGCCTGCTGCAAACAATGATGCGGGCCGCCTGCACCTGGTCACCCCGGGCGGGGCAGCCGGTAGTGCAGCGGCGGGCAGTGCGGCCGCCGGTGCCGATGCGCGCGCCCTGCAGGGTAGGATTCAGCAGCTGCAGGCGCAGCTTGATGAGTCGCAGCGCCTGCTGTCCGTCCGCAATGGGGATCTGGCGAAGCTGCAGGCGCAGCTGCTTGCCGAGCAGGGGGCCACCAAGCCCGGTGCGGCGGCCGCGCCGCCTGCCACCGCTCCCGCCCCCGCTCCAGCTGCGGAAGTCGCTCCGCCGCCTTCCAGCACGGCGGAGCAGAGTTCCGCCGCGACCGAAGCGCCGGTCGCTGCACCGGTTGCCGCCGACAGCGGCGCGACGGCTTCGGCGCCGCCTGTCAAGCACCACGCCCATGTCATCCCGGTCCCCGTCGAGCAAAGCAGCTCCATCATGGACATGCTGCTCAAGTACTGGTGGGCATTGGCGGCGTTGATCGTTGCGATCGCAGCCTGGTTCGGTCTGCGTGCGTGGCGCGAGCGTCGGCAGTCGAGCTTTGATGATTCGCTGGGACATTTGAATTCCCGGTCCGATAGCGCCCTCGGTGGCGCACGCGAGTCCGGCTTTGATACCCAGCCCGTGGTCGCGCTGCGTCCTGAGTCCATGCTGGTCGAGGAGTCCGGCAGCCATATCAAGCCGCGCTTTGACAGCGGTGCGAGCACCCGGGCGGCACCGCATATCGCGGGCGACCAGACGATCAGCGCGGAAACCGCGGTCAACCTGGATCAGGGCGACCCGCTGGCCGAAGCTGATTTCCACATGGCCTACGGTCTGTACGATCAGGCCGCCGATCTGGTTCGCATCGCCATCGCGCGCGATCCCACGCGGCGTGATCTGAAGCTCAAATTGCTCGAGGTCTTCTTCGTCTGGGGCAACAAGGAGCAGTTCCTGCACAGCGCCCATGAGCTGGCCAGCACCCGCGCCGAAGCGGCGCCGGGCGAGTGGGAAAAGATCCTCATCATGGGCAAGCAGCTCGCCCCCGAGGATCCCCTGTTCTCCGCGGGCACCGCCGTCAGCGGTGCGGCTGCGGCAGGCGTGGATCTGGACCTGGAAGGTGGTCAGAGCAACGACATCGACTTCGATGTGCTCGGCTCGCCGTCGGCCGTGGCCCGTGCCGCCGACGACATTGATCTGGATATCGGCACTGCCATCGGTGAGCGCGATGCGACCGCTTCGACTGCCGCGGCCATGGCGACCGACAAGAATCTGGCGCTGCACACGGACACCGTGTCCGTCGGCGACGGTACCGGCTCGACTCAGGAAATGACCGCGGGACGCATGGCGGCGGCGCGCTTCGGCGGCTTGAATGACGGGATTACCCAGGAGTCACCCACCATCGAGCAGCCGCTGCCGGGCGCCAATGGGACCCCCACGGTACGCCAGAAGGTCGAAAAGGTGTTGCAGCAGAGCGCGCACGTCGATCAGACCGCGGAGCTGGCCATCGATGACCTGGGTCTGGATCTGAATTCACTGGACACGGTGGATCAGCCGGCACTGGGCGCGGGCGCGGATGCCCCGACGATGATTGCCGGCCTGGATGAGCGTTCGCGCCGCCTGCTGGAGACGGCAGAGCTGCGCAGACCCGGATCAGGCGCGGATCCGGCCGAGACACCGACCGGCTCCTGGCATTTTGACGGTGGCGAGACCGATGCGCCGATCAGCATCGAGGGCGCCGAGCACGAGCACGATATCGGCGCGACGGCGAGCCTCGCCGCGCTGTCGAGCGACCTGGACTTCAACATTGGGATGGCCGAGCCGGAGCCTGCCGCACAGGCGAATGGGCATCAGGGCCTGGACCTGGATGTCGGTACGGCCACCGTTCCGGATGCGGCCTTCGCGCAAACCCAACGGCTGGGCACCGAAGATCTCGCCTTGCCGGATCTGGAGCCTGTGACCATGAGCGAAGTGGGCACGAAGCTCGACCTCGCGCGGGCCTACATGGACATGGGTGATCCCGAGGGCGCGCGCAACATCCTCGAGGAAGTAGTGAGCGAGGGGTCGGTGGCCCAGAAGCAGGAAGCCCAGCGTCTCATTGAGTCGCTGCCGGGCTGAGCTTTACCACCCTTGCCACGGATTGCCGTCGCGCTTGAGTACGACGGCGCGCCGTTCGCCGGCTGGCAGACCCAGCAGACCGGCGTCCGCAGCGTGCAGCAAACGGCCGAGGCTGCATTCAGCCGCGTCGCCGCCCAAGCGGTGAGCCTGGTATGCGCCGGGCGCACCGATGCCGGCGTGCACGCGCTGGGCCAGATTGCCCACTTTGACACCCGGGCCGTGCGGGGCGAGCGCGGCTGGGTCCTGGGTGCAAATTCCAATCTGCCCGACAGTATCAGTGTCCGCTGGGCGCGCACGGTCCCCGCCCATTTCCACGCCCGCTACAGCGCCGAAAGCCGCACCTACCGCTACTTCATCCTCAATCGGCTCGGTCGTTCCGCCCTCGCGGCGCAGCGCGCGGCGCTGATCTACCGTCCGCTGGATGTTGAACGGATGAACGCGGCGGCCGCATTGCTGCTGGGCGAGCATGACTTCAGCGCCTTTCGCGCCGCCGGTTGTCAGGCGCGCTCGCCCATCCGCCGTCTGCAGGTGTTGCGGGTCGCGCGAGTCGGCGACTCGGTGATCATCGAGGCGACTGCCAACGCCTTCCTGCACCACATGGTGCGCAACCTCGTCGGGCTGCTGCTCGATGTGGGGGTGGGCAAGGCGCCGCCGCAGTGGGCCGCCGATGTGTTGACCTCTCGCGACCGAACTCGCAGCGCGCCGACCGCGCCGGCGCAGGGTTTGTATTTCTGGCAGGTGCGCTATCCGCGCGCCTTCGGACTGCCCGAGGAGGCGCCCGGTCCGGTATCGGCTATCATCCCTGAACCGCCCCCCAGGGTAGATCCACTGGAATAGCCATGTCGTGGTTCGAAAAGATCATGCCCTCGCGCATCAAGACCGAGCGCCGCACGCGTTCGGTCCCGGAAGGCCTGTGGAGCAAGTGCCCGGCCTGCGATGCGGTGCTGTATCGGGCCGAGCTCGAACGTAACCTTTACGTTTGTCCCAAGTGCAGTCACCACACCCGTATCGGCGCAAGGCAGCGCCTGAACTGGTTCCTGGACGAGGGCGAAAAAGTCGAAATCGGCGCCGGCGTCCTGCCCGAGGACGTGCTGAAGTTCAAGGACAGCAAGCGCTACAAGGATCGCCTGGCCCAGGCGCAGAAGGCGACGGGGGAAAAGGACGCCCTGGTGGTGCTGGCCGGGCGGCTGCTCGGCAACCCGGTGGTTGCGAGCGCCTTTGAATTCCAGTTCCTGGGCGGCTCGATGGGTTCGGTGGTGGGCGAGCGTTTCCGTCGCGCCGTGGAACACTGCATCGCCCACCGCACGCCGCTCGTGTGCTTCACCTCCAGTGGTGGCGCGCGCATGCAGGAGGCGCTGTTCTCCCTGCAACAGATGGCCAAGACCGGCGCCGCGCTCGCGAAACTGGCCCAGGCGCGCTTGCCCTACGTGGCGGTCATGACCGACCCGACCATGGGAGGTGTCTCCGCGAGCCTGGCGATGCTCGGTGATCTGAACGTCGCCGAGCCGCGCGCACTCATCGGCTTCACCGGTCCGCGCATCATCCAGCAGACCATGCGCGAGACCTTGCCGGAAGGCTTCCAGCGCAGTGAGTTTCAGCTCGAACATGGCGCGGTCGATATGATTGTTGATCGGCGCGACATGCGCGATCGAATCGGCGGCATGCTCAACATGTTGATGAAGCTGCCCGCGCACGCGGCATAGATGAAGGCAGTCACGCGCACGCTGGCGCAATGGCTGGCGTTGCAGGAGCAGGTGCACACCCGCGCCATCGATCTGGGCCTGGGTCGCGTGGGAGCTGTGGCGCGGACGCTGGGTGTGGATCGCCCGGCGTACCGGGTCATCACCGTGGGGGGCACCAACGGCAAAGGCTCCACGGTCGCGACCCTTGAAGCATTGCTGCTGGCACTTGGGCTTCGGGTCGGCAGCCTCACCTCACCGCATCTGCTGCGCTACAACGAGCGCATCCATCTCGAGGGCCGCGAAGCTACCGATGCGCAGCTGGTTGAGGCGTTCGAGCGCATCGAGGCGGCGCGTGGTAGCACCACGCTGACTTTCTTTGAGTACAACACCCTGGCTGCGCTGCTGCTGTTTGCCGACCAGAAGATGCAGGTGGCAGTGCTGGAGGTGGGATTGGGCGGCCGGCTCGATGCCGTCAATCTCGTGGATGCGGATGTGAGTGTGCTGTGTTCGGTGGGCTTCGACCATCGTGACTGGTTGGGCGACACGCTCGAGGCCATCGGCGCGGAAAAGGCCGGGATATTTCGTGCGCACCGGCCTGCCGTGCTCGGCACACCGCAGCTGCCGCACAGTGTCTATGCCGCCATCGAGCAGTTGGGGGCCCAGGCGGTGGTGGCTGAGCGTCAGTTCAGCTGGCACATCGGTCCCGACAGCTGGTCCTATCGGGGCCTGCATGGGGAGATCACGGGCATTCCCGCGCCGCGCCTCGTGGGCGCCATTCAGTATCGCAATGCGGCCACCGCCCTGGCCGCGATCGAATCGCTGGCACGACTCGCGGGCCCGGAGTGGCGCTGGCCGCCGTTGCGCCGCCCGATCATCGCCGCCGGTTTGGCGCGGGTCGAAGTTGCCGGGCGCTTCCAGGTAATCGCCGGTCCGGTGGAATGGATACTGGACGTCTCGCATAACGAGCCGGCGGCACAGGTCCTCAAGGCGAATCTGGCGCAGCGGCCCGTCACCGGGCGCACCTTCGCGGTGTGCGGAATACTGCAGGACAAGGATGCCGGCGAAATTGCCCGCGTGCTGGCGCGGTCTGCGGAAGTCTGGATCGCCTGTGCCCTGCCGGGTCCGCGGGGTGGGTCCGCGGCGGAACTGGCCGCGCGCCTGGCGCCCCACATCCACGTGTCGGAACAGGCCGCTTCGGTGGCCGCGGGCTGCGCGCGCGCGCGCGCGCTCGCACGACCTGGTGATCGGGTGCTCGTCTTCGGCAGTTTCAGCACCGTCACCGCGGCGCTGGAATGGCTTCAGATACAATGAAGCGATACTGAGGGCGATTTGGAACAGCAAGCCAAAGAGAGACTCACCGGCGGCGTCATCCTGGTCGTCCTGCTGGTGCTGCTGGTGCCGGAATTGCTGACCGGACCGCACCCCGTGCTGCCGCCGGCCCCGGCGCGGCCGGATCAGGCGCCGGTGCGCTCGTACACCATGGATCTTGGCGAATCCACGCATGCGAGCAGCGCGCCGGTGGCTGCCTCGACCGCCGCGCCGCAGGCAAGCGAGCCGGCCGAGGGAAATCGCACGCGTGCCGTGGTCAACAGCGCCCCGGCAGCCGTAAACAGCGCGCCGCAGGCGTTCGCTCGCATGACCCCCATCACTCCGGCAACGCATTCGGCCCGACCCCCGGCGCCCGCGCCCGCGGCCGCGGCCGCACCGCCGCCGCCCCGCAGCGCAGCCGGCATGTGGACGGTTCAGCTCGGGACCTTCAGCAATCGCGAGAACGCCGCGCGGCTCATCGCCCGCCTCAAGACGCATGGGTTCAACGCATCCGTTTCGGAAGCCACCCGGAACGGTCATAAGCTGTTCAGGGTGCGGGTGGGGGCCGAGCGGGATCGATCTGCCGCCCAGAAGCTGCAGGGGCGCCTCAGGGCGGCCGGCGAAAAGGACGGAGCGATCGTCCCGCGATGAAAAACGTGAGGCCGCCTGCACGTTTGCAGTGCGCCTCTAGTACAATCCCGCCCGCCGTTCCCTGCCCGCCACAGGCCTTGATGCACTCGTCATTCCATTTCAATACCGCCGACTACCTGATCATCGCAACGGTAGTCATTTCTGCCACGGTAGGTCTGCTGCGAGGCTTGTTACGCGAAGTCATCGCCCTCATAACCTGGATAGTTGCCGCCTTCGTGGCCTGGCACTTCGCGGGCGTGCTGGAGCCTCATCTGGGCGGAGTTCTCAAACAGGACGATGTGCGCCCGTGGGTGGCCAGGCTGATTCTGTTCCTCGCGGTGCTGCTGCTGGGCCATGCGATTGGCGCCATCATGGGTTACTTCGTGCGCCTGTCATTGTTCACCGGCATTGACCGCTTTCTCGGGCTGATATTCGGCCTGTTACGCGGGGTGGTGATCGTCGGGGCTGCCGTGATCGTGTGTCAGGTGCTGCGCCTGGACTCCGAGCCGTGGTGGCACGAGTCGGTGCTCCTGCCGTTCGGCCAGGACGCGGCGGCGGTGCTTTGGTCGTTGGGTGGCACTCGGTTCAGGCATCACGAGGTTTCCGCGGCAAATCTCGTGGTGCCGTAAGACTTTAGCGGGAGGTCGGGCATGTGCGGATTAGTAGGGATCGTCGGAACCAGTCCCGTCAATCAGCGCCTGTACGATGCGCTCACGGTGCTGCAACACCGCGGCCAGGATGCTGCCGGTATCGCCACGGCCGCCGGTGGCGCGCTGTCAATCCGCAAGGGCAGCGGTCTGGTGCGCGATGCATTCCAGCAGCACGACATGCTGGAGCTACGCGGCGACATGGGCGTGGGCCACGTGCGCTATCCGACCGCGGGCGCCGATGGGGCGACCGAGGCGCAACCCTTCTACGTCAATGCGCCGTATGGCATCTGCCTGGCCCATAACGGCAATTTGACCAATGCCCTGGAGCTGGCGGATGTCTTGATCCGCGAGGATCGTCGTCACCTGAACACGACCTCAGATTCCGAAGTGCTGCTGAATGTATTTGCCTCGGAGCTGCAGCGCGTCGGCACTCCGCGGGTCACGCCGGGCGACATCTTCGCGGCGCTGAACGCGGTCTACCGCCGCTGCCGCGGCGGCTACGCGGTGGTCGCCATGGTGATCGGCCACGGCATCCTCGGCTTCCGCGACCCTAACGGCATACGACCACTGGTTCTGGGTCGGCGCGAGACCGCCAAGGGACCGGAGTGGATGCTGGCCTCCGAGAGCGTCGCCCTCGACATGCTGTCGTTCCAGCTCGTGCGGGACATCGGTCCGGGTGAGGCTGTGTTCATCGATGAGCAGGGCAGGCTGCATTCCCAGCAGCTCGTCGCGAGCGTCCAGCACACCCCGTGCATTTTCGAGTATGTGTACTTCGCGCGCCCGGACTCGATCATGGACAACATCTCGGTGTACCGTGCCCGCATGCGCATGGGCGATCGGCTGGCGGAGAAAATCCTGCGCGCGCGCCCGGACCATGACATCGATGTGGTCATCCCCATCCCGGACACCAGCCGTACCGCGGCACTGCAGCTGGCGCAGCGTCTGGGTCTTAAGTATCGCGAGGGGTTCACCAAGAACCGCTATATCGGCCGCACCTTCATCATGCCGGGGCAGGAAATGCGCGAGAAGTCCGTGCGCCGCAAGCTGAATGCGGTGGACATGGAATTCCGCGGCAAGACCGTGCTGCTGGTGGACGATTCAATCGTGCGCGGCACAACCTCCGCGCAGATCGTCGAACTGGCGCGCGAGGCCGGCGCGCGTAAGGTGTACTTCGCATCGGCCGCACCGCCGGTGCGCTTCCCCAACGTCTACGGCATTGACATGCCGGCCGCCAGCGAGCTGGTGGCCAGTGGCCGCACGGATGAGCAAATCGAGGGCGTCATCGGCGCCGATTGGCTCATCTACCAGGATCTGCCGGATCTGGTCGCGGCCTGCCTGCATGACAATGCGAAGATCACGCAGTTTGATACCTCGTGCTTCTCCGGTTCCTATATCACCGGAGATGTGACGCCCGAGTACCTGCAGCGTCTGCAGACCGAGCGCTCCGACGCCGCCAAGGCGCTGCGCCGCGGGCCCCTGCGCATCGTGCGTTGACCGTGACCGACAGCGATCCGCGCCGTCAGCTGTTACTTGAATTGCTGCAGGCGGCGCTGGCGGCCGTGGACGGGCGCCGTCGCACTGCTGAGAGCCTGAAGAACCTGATCGCGGCGAGCCGCACGCCTGCCCATTACCACGTGGCGGCCGTCGGCAAGGCCGCCGGTGCGATGGCCCTGGGGGCACACGATGCGTTGGGTGACCGGATCCTGCGCATGCTGATCATCGCCAAGGACGGCCATCGCGAGGCGGGCATGGCTGATCTGCCCGGCGTCGAGATCATCGAGAGCAGTCATCCCGTGCCCGATGAGCGCTCGCTGCGCGCCGGGCAGCGTCTGTTCGAGTTCGTGGCGGACTTGCCGGCGGCAGTGATGCCGATCTTCCTCATCTCCGGTGGCGCCTCGAGCCTGGCGGAGGTGCTGGCGCCGGGCAGTACTTTGCAGGACCTGCGGCAGCTCAATGCCACGGGCCTGGCCAGCGGTGCAGACATCGCCGAACTGAACGCGCGCCGGCGCACGATCTCGCGCCTCAAGGGCGGTGGCTTGACTGCCCGTCTCAAGGGTCGCGCGGCGCTGGCATTGTTTGTATCGGATGTGCCGGGAGATGATCCGGCCGTCATCGGCAGTGGCATTCTGGGCCCCGTGGCCGCCGCTGGCGGCGCCGTCGATCAGGTGACCCGCCGCATCATCGCGCGTATCGAAGATGCCATGCAGGCGGTGGGGGCGCGTGCGGTGGATCTGCGCACCTGGATCAGCGAGGGGCGGTTCGAGGGCGATGCCGACCGCCTGGCGGTGCGCCTGACACATGAGCTGTGTCTGAGTGCCGCCCAGGTGTGCGTCTGGGGCGGCGAGTCCGTGGTGCGCCTGCCGCCAAACCCTGGTCGGGGCGGACGTAACCAGCACCTGGCACTTGCGGCGGCGCGACTCATCGCTGGGGAGGAAGACCTGCTGTTCCTCGCTGCGGGAACGGACGGCACCGATGGGCCCACCGATGATGCGGGTGCGCTGGTGGACGGCGAAACCTGTGCCCGTGTGACCGTCGCAGGGCTCGATGTGGAGCGCAGTTTGCTGGCCGCGGACTCCCAAGCGGCGCTGGCGGCCGCGGGCGATCTGATCCACACGGGGCCAACGGGCACCAATGTCGGGGATCTTGCGGTGGGTCTCAAACTTTCGACCGCCCAGGCGCGCAGCTGGTACGAGCGTAACCCGGGCGCCACGGCGCCCGTGCGGTAGACTGCCCGCATGCGCCTCTTGGTGATCGGCGATGATCCTGCCTTGCACGCACGGCTGCGCAACAGCATTGAAATCCGCTGGCTGCAATCGCAGGTAGTCGAATACAACCCGGTGCTGCGCGGCTCGCTGCCGGAGGAGATTCGCGCACAGGGGTTCGATGTCGCGGTGCTCGATCATGCCTGGTGCGACCTGGACGGTGCGGCGCGCAGCATCGACGAACTCACGCGGCTGACGGTGCGCGCCGGATTCGCGCCAGTCGTTTTTCTGGGCGAACAGTCTGGGGATGCCTTGTGCGAGGCGGCGCTGAACAACGGTGCGTGTGCCGCCGTGGGCCGCAACGAGGACTCCTTCGACGCGCTCCTGGCCGCGATCGCCGGCGCCGCCGCGCTGCAGTCGAATGCGCGCGCGCAGCGCCATTACTCCGGCCAGCTTGCGCAGGAACAGCGCTTCAGCGGCGCACACATTCCCGGTTATCGACGCATCCGCACCCTGGCCACCGGGCACTTCGCCGAGCTGCATGTGGCCGAGAGTGACGTGAGCGGTGAGCTCGTTGCCATCAAGGTCGCCCGTGATGTGACGACTGATACGGAACTGGATCATGCCTTCCGGCGGCTGCTGCAGGAGCATGACATGACGCAACGCGTGGATCCGCAGTTCGTCGTGAAGGCGTACGACCTGGGTATCAGCGATGAGCATTCCTACATGATCATGGAGTACTTCGATGCCGGGGACCTGCGCCAGCGACTGCGTGCGCCGCTGTGCGCCACGGATGCGCTGCTCACGGCGCAGGCCATCGCGCGCGGACTGGCTGCGGTGCATGCCACCGGGGTGCTGCATCGGGATCTGAAGCCAGCCAATGTCATGTTGCGGCGGGACGGTGGGATTGCGCTCATTGACTTCGGTCTGGCCAAGGATGCGGCCCTGGAGGCCGACATCACGGATGTCGGGCAGATCATCGGCACGCCGCACTACATGAGCCCGGAGCAGGGGCATGGTGAAGCGATCGATGTGCGCAGCGACCTGTACAGCCTGGGCGTGATCATGTTTGAGATGCTCACGGGTCGTAAGCCCTATGTGGCTGAAAATCCGATGGCGATTATCTACATGCATCGCAAAGCACCCCTGCCGCCTTTGCCGGAGGCACACGCCGCACTGCAACCCATCGTGCACAGGCTGCTGGCGAAATCCCCCGCGGACCGGTTCGAATCGGCGCAGGCGGCGGCCGTCGCGATCGGTGAGGCGCTGGCGCAATTGCGGGTGCGGGAGGTGGCTGCGTGAGCGCGCCCCTCGGCGCGGCCGTACCGCAGCAGATCCTGCTGGCCGAAACGCCCGAAGGGTGGGTCGCCGCGGCCTGCGAGCATTGGCGGGAACTGCTGGTGGATCACCTTGGATGCGAAAAGAAAGCGGCCTCCACTGCCCTCGCCCTGCTGTTCGCGTACCCGGAAGATGGCGGCCTGACCCTGGCACTGTCGCGTCTGGCGCGCGAAGAACTGCGGCACTTCGAGCAGGTGCAGGCGCTGATGAAGGAGTTGAACGTGCCTTTTGCACGGGCGAAGCCCGGCCGCTACGCCGGTGGCTTGCGTGCGCTATCCCGCACTTGCGAACCGCAGCGCAAACTCGACCTGCTGCTGACCGGTGCATTGATCGAAGCGCGCTCCGCCGAACGCTTCGCCAGACTCGCCCCGCGTCTGCCCGAGCCTCTCAACCGGTTCTATGAGCAGCTGCAGCGCTGCGAGGCGCGGCACTTCCAGCTGTATCTGCGCCTGGCGATCCAGGCGGCGCAGGACAGTGGCCTTGACTGGGGTGAGCGGCTTCACGTGCTCGCGAGCCGGGAGGCGGAATTGGCCACGGCGCCTGATGCTCAGTTCCGCTTTCATTCGGGGCCGCCGCAGGGCCTCACCTGCTAAGGTTTCACGCGGTCGTACTCCAGGGTGTACTGGAAGTCATAGATACCGGAGTTGGTGATGGTGGAGATGACCGAGAGCGTCCCATCATTGTCCAGCGAGTAGCGCACGTCCGACTGCGGACCCTTCTCGCCCACCTTGGTGCGGATCAGGTAGGAGTCGGCATCCCATCCCAAGGTTCGATCGGCCGCACCACGCGTGGTGGTGACCGTGCTCTTTTCACCCGACACATAGGAGTTGGTGACGTGCTTGCCGTCGGGCATGGTGATGTTCACCGTAAGCCCGGTCGCGCTCTGGCTGATCGACAGATGTGGCGGCATGGCGAAGTGATGTTCCGGCAATCCGGCGCGGCCACCGCCCTGTGCGGTGCCGCCGGTCCCGCCGCCCATGCCACGACCGCCGCGGCCGCGGCCGCCGCGTCCGCCAGTCGGGCCGCCAGTCGGGCCGCCAGAGCCGCCTGATAGATCCGGTGCACTCCCCGATTGAATCGGAACGGCCTCCTGCGGGAAGTCACTCAGCGCAAGATCGATCTGCCACTCGCCGCTCAGATCCACTGCGCGGGGCGCCCGCGTGGCGAGGGTCGTCGAACAGCCGGTCAGGCCCGCACCGGTGGCAAGGAAAAGTGCTGACAAGATGCAACTCAGTCGTGACAATTGTTGTCTCCCTTTGGACGGGTCGCGCGTTGGATGCGAAGGCGCACTGTCGAAGTTCGCCGGATGGGTTGTTTTGAACAATCTCTTACAAATAATCAGCTTCGGTCACGTGCCGGGGCAGGATGCATGCAAGCCATGAATGATCAACCACATATCCTTATCGTCGATGATGATCGCGAAATCCGCGCATTGCTGGCCAAGTATCTCGAGACCAATGGCTTTCGCACAACACCGGTTGCGGATGGCAAAGCCATGACTGCGGCAATGCAACACACTCATTTCGATCTGATCGTACTGGACCTGATGCTGCCTGGCGATGATGGTCTGGCGCTGTGCCGGGAACTGCGCCGCCACTCGCAGGTGCCGATCATAATGCTCACGGCCCGCGGCGAGGATGTGGATCGCATCGTCGGTCTGGAGGTCGGCGCCGATGATTATCTGGCCAAGCCCTTCAATCCGCGTGAGCTGCTGGTGCGGATCAAGGCGGTGCTGCGCCGGGCAGCGCATTCACCGAAGGATCCGGATTCGACGGTGGTGCGCAGTTTTCGCTTCGGCGGCTGGCAGCTCAACACGACTACCCGTACCCTGACCGATACCGAGGGCGGATCAGTGGCACTGAGCGGCGCGGAGTACCGTCTGCTGACGGTATTGCTGGGCTCTCCGAGCCGGGTTCTGTCACGCTCGCAGCTGGCCACCCTGCTGCGTGGGCGCGAGGCGGATCCGCAGGATCGCAGCATCGACGTACGCGTGAGCCGGCTTCGCCAGTTGTTGGGCGATGACGCGCGTGCATCGCAGATCATAAAAACGGTCTACGGAGAAGGATACGTTATTGGGGTTGCGGTCGAGACCGCCTGAGGGAAACGTGCAGCCACGCGGCTGGCGAGTGTCCCTTTGGCCGCGCTCTTTATTCGGGCAGCTGTTCATCGCTGTGCTCATCGGAGTGCTGGCGGCTACGCTTATTTCCCTGCTCCTGGTGTCCCGGGAGCGCGACCGCACGCTGGTGCAGGCATCGGTGCGTGAGTGGTCGCGGCGCGTGGTGGACATGACCGCCTCCATGCAACTGCTGCAACCCGGGGAACGGCTCGAGGCCAGTGCGCTGCTGCAGAACTGGCCGCGTTCGCAGTTCCGCAGGCAGCGGTTGCCGCCGCAGACCCTGCTGGAGCCGCTGCTCGCGCCACCCGGCCTGCCGACCCCGCTGCCGGATTTCAGACAATCGTTGGAGCAGCAGCTGAAGTTCGTGTTGGGGCCCGGCTACCAGGTGTCCGTGGTTCCCACCACCGATGCCACGAAGCCTGCCATGACCCTGGCACGGCCGGCCGCCGAATCTTTTGAGCGTGGCGGACAGCTGTATGATGTGAGTGTCGGCATTCCGGGTGGCGACAATCTGCTGTTTCGTCTGGCGCAAGGGCAGCGCGGCGCACCACTGCCCAGATCGTTGCTGTTCAATCTGATACTGCTGGCGCTGCTGGTTGCCATCGCGGTCTACCTCGTGACGCGCGGCATTACCCGACCACTGTCCGACCTGGCGCGCGCCGCCGAGGCCGTGGGCCGCGATCTGCGTCAGCCACCCTTGGTGGAGCGCGGCTCGCGCGAGCTGCGCGACGCGGCCCGCGCCTTCAACACCATGCAGGAGCGCATGCAGCGCTACGTGGACAGTCGGACGCGGGTGCTCGCGGCAATGTCGCATGATCTGAAGACGCCGCTGACGCGCTTGCGGCTGCGCATGACCACGATCGAGGATGCCGACATGCAGTTCCGCGTCGATCGTGATCTCGATGAAATGGAAAACATGGTGCACGGCGCCTTGACGCTGCTGCGCGGGCTCAATGATGACGAATCTGCCGAGGCGGTGGATATCAACGAGCTGCTCGGGACACTGCAGGGCGAGTTTGCCGAGATGGGAACCCCCTTCGAAGTGCATGGGCGGGTGCGCGTGCTGTACGCCGGCAAACCGATGGCGCTCAAGCGCTGTCTCACCAACCTCATAAGCAATGCCACCAAGTTCGGGGGCGGGGTCAGTGTGCACGTGCAGGATGGCGCAGCCGTCGTCATCGCGATTCGCGACCAGGGTCCGGGAATTCCGGCGGAGCATCTGGCACGGGTATTTGAGCCTTTCTACCGGGTCGAATCCTCGCGCAATCGCGACACGGGCGGCACCGGCCTGGGGCTGTGCATTGCACGCGATATCGCGCAGGCTCACGGCGGCGCCTTGACGTTGTCGAACCTGCCGCAACGCGGATTGCAGGCCACACTTACGCTCCCGCGACATCCTGAGGTCCACTGAGGGGAACACGCATGATCGCGACGGGCATTGGGACACAGACCGGCTCGAGAATGTCGACAACGCTGCGGGCCGGGCTGCTGGGTGGCGTGGTGGGCGCGCTGACCAGTTGGATATACGAGCTCATCGTGTGGGTGCGACTGCTGCATCTGACCAGCGCCTACGGCATCGCCGAGAATACCGCCGTGCTCAGCTTCGGGCCGCGAATCCGCAGTCTTGGCGCCACGGCATTCGCACTTGGCGTGTGCATCCACTTCCTGACGGCGGTGATCTGGGGGATTTTGTTCGCGCTCATCTGGCCCGCGCTGCGCGCCCGTTCGATCGAAGCCACGCTCGCCGCACTGTTCTATGGCATCTTCGCCTGGGTCGTCATGCACAATGTAGTGCTCGCGCTGTTCTCCCCGGCGCCACCCACCTACACCGTCTACAGCGTCCTCAATGGCCTGATGGCCCATACGTTTGCCTTCAGTGTACCGATGGCGCTGGTCATCAAGCGGCAGCTGCGGCTACCATCGCCGGCGCCGCTGATACGATCATTCAACAACAGCTTTGGGGTCTGAGGGATTATGAAAAAGCCATTCGCAACCATTTGTGTGCTGTGGGCGTTGTGTCTGGGCGCGACGGGCGCGCTTGCCCAGGCCCCGCCGGCTGGCGCAGCGCCCGATCCGCAGGCCCGCATGGCGCAGCTGGCCAAGGACCTGTCGCTGACCGATGCCCAGAAGCCCAAGTTCGAGCAAATCCTCGCTGAGGAGCGCACCGACCTGGGCGCCTCGATGAAGCAGGAGCGCGACCAGAACATCGATGTGCAGACCGCGCATCAGAACCATCAAAAGATCGAAGACGCCGCCATGGCGAAACTGAAACCGGTCCTGAACGATGAGCAGTTCAAAAAGTATCAGGGCATCGTGGAAGCCGAGGCCTATGCCCGCCACCACCGGGCGCCCGCAGGCTCCTCGGCGCCTGCCGCGCACACCGGCTAAAGCGCGCGCAGCTCGTAGCGTCCGGCTTCACGCACCAGATAGCTGCCCTGCTCGTACCAGGCGCCGAGCACGATGCGCTCCACCGGCCGTCCGTCGCATACCCCCGAGTGGACCCCGGGGCGATGCGTGTGGCCGTGGATGATGCGGCTGACACCGGTACGCCACACGGCCGTGACCGCCGCTTCGTTCACATCCATCACATACGGGATGGTGCGGGAGGTATGTGCCTGGCTGCCGCGCCGGGCCTGGCCGGCCAACAGGTCGCGGCTGGGGAGGGTGAGCTTCAGGAAGCGCTGCTGCCACACGGGGGCACGCACGGTCGTGCGCAGCTCCTGGTAGGGGTGATCATCGACACACAGGGCATCGCCGTGGGTCAGGAGCACGCGCTCCTCATCGAAGGTCGCGACCACCGGATCCGGCAACAGCCAGCAGCCGGTACGAGCGGCAAACTGGTCGCCCAGCAGGAAGTCCCGATTGCCATGCAGTACAAAGCAGGGCACTCCGCGATCCGTCAGCTGGCGTAGTCCAGCGCAGATGCGAGCTTTGGCGGGGTCCGGATCATCATCGCCGATCCAGGCTTCGAACAGGTCGCCCAGGATGTACAGCACCCGAGCCTGAACGGCCTGCTCGGTGAGAAAGGTCAGGAAACGCTCATTGGCCACACCGGACTGCGCGTCCAGATGCAGGTCGGAGACGAACAGTTCAGCCATGGGCCTTCAGTTCGGTGACAGGACCTCGGATCCATTGGGGGCAGGCGCCAGCGGCCGGGGCCCATCCTGGTTGACGGCGCCTCCGGGTCTTGCCACCTCGATCTTTTCAATGACCACGTGCGTCAGCGGGGCGTCGGCCTTGAACTTGCCCTCTGCTCCGGTGGGCATGTCGCTGATGCGGTCGAGTACCTCGAGCCCATCGATGACCTTGCCAAATACCGCGTAACCCCAGCGCACCGGCAGAGGGTCAAGGTCCGGATTATCGGCCAGATTGACGTAAAACTGGCAGTTGCCGCTGTGCGGGGCTTCGGTGCGCGCCAGTCCTACGAAGCCACGCTTGTTCTGCAGCCCGTTGCCGGATTCGTTGGGTATCGACCCATGGGGGGTCTTGAGCGATTCATCGGCTGCCGAAAAGCCCCCGCCTTGGACGAGGAAACCCGGAACCACCCGGTGGATCAGGGTCTGGGTGTACTGGCCCTCTTTGACGTAAATCATAAAATTAGCCACCGTGATGGGGGCACGGTCCGGATACAGCTCGATGACGAAAGCGCCCATGCTGGTCGTGACCCGCACCTGGGGGTTGGGCGCGCTGGCATGGGCCGGCGCGTCGGCGGCGAACGCCTGGTTGCCGAAAGTGCCGCCGACCGCCAATGCCGCCACGGCGAGGAACGAAACGAGGTGTCTGTCGATCATCATGTATCTTCCACTTCGCCTAGCCGGTACCTGGGGGGTGGATTCTAGCAATTGGACCGCCTTGACCTGACGGTGTTTCAAGGCGCGGTCAAATTCATCGTAAAATCTGCATATGACTGAGATATCCGAACGGGCGGCGATTGCCCTCGCGGCCCAGGCGGCCACCGTAACGCGTTTCGCGCCCAGCCCGAGCGGCAACCTGCACCTGGGAAATGCCCGCACGGCACTGTTCAGCTTCCTGCTCGCCCGTCGGGTCGGCGGCCGCTTCATCCTGCGCATCGAAGACACGGATGCGACGCGCAGCAGCGAGGAGTTCTGTCGCAACCAGCAGGAGGATCTGGCCTGGCTGGGTCTGGATTGGGACGCGGGTCCCGGCCGCGAGGATGGCCGGGGGCCGTACCGCCAGTCGCAGCGAGTGGCGAGCTACGCGCAGCACTTTGGCACGCTCGAACGCGCTGAGCGCGTCTATGAGTGTTACTGCACGGCCCTCGAACTGGAAGTGGCGCGAAAATCCCAGATCTCGGCCGGCAAGGCACCGCGCTACGCCGGCACGTGCCGGCATCTGAGCCCCGCGCAACGGGCCGCCATGCGCGCCTCGGGCCGCACCTCGACGCTGCGCTTCCGTGTGCCAATGGGCGAGCGTGTCGAGTTCATCGATTTCGTGCATGGCGCACAGAGCTTCCTCAGCGACGACATCGGCGATTTCATCGTGCGCCGTGCCGATGGATCGGCCGCGTTCTTCTTCAGCAATGCCGTGGATGATGCGGCAATGGGCGTCACCCATGTGCTGCGCGGGGAGGACCACCTGACCAATTCGCCGCGGCAGATATTGATCCTGCGCGCCCTGCAACTGCCGGTGCCGGCATACGGTCATGTGGCGCTGCTGGTCGGCGCCGACGGCACCCCCTTGTCCAAGCGCCATGGCGCCACGACGGTGCGCGAGTACCGCGAACAAGGCTTTACCGCTGCCGCCTTATGCAATCTCCTGTTTCGCCTGGGGCATTCCAGCCCCGACAATGCACTGCTGGATCTGGCCGCGATGGCCCGGGCCTTCGAGCCCGCGCATTTGGGTCGGGCGCCGGCGCATTTCGACGCGACGCAGCTGCGCGTGTGGCAGAAGGAATCCGTCAAGCAGATGACGGCTGAGCAGGTCGGGGAATGGCTCGATTCACGGCTGCCCGCGGGCCTGCCGGCCACGACGCGGACGGCCTTCATTGAGGCAGTACGGCCCAATATCGTGCTGCCCGCGGATGTCAGCCAGTGGTCGCAGATCGTGTTCGGTGACCTGCCCGAGATGGGTGCGGTCGAGCAGGCCGTGATCGATGAGGCGGGCCATGAATTCTTTGCCGCGGCCGCGCAGGCGGCCCGGGCGGGGCCGGGCGATTTTCGGGCGATCGCAGCCGCGACCGGCACGGCGACCGGGCGCAAGGGCAAGGCCCTGTTCCAGCCGTTGCGAGTCGCCCTGACCGGACTGACCCATGGACCGGAGTTGGCGCCGCTGCTGCGTGCCATGCCGGAAGGTTCAGCGCAGGCTCGACTGGCGCGTTTCGCGTAACCTGTCGGCATGATTCGTATCTTCAATTCGATGTCGCGGATGAAGGAAGACCTTCAGCCGTTGCAACCCGGCCGGATCGGCATGTACCTGTGTGGTGATACGGTCTTTGACCTGTGCCACATGGGGCATGCACGTTCCAAGATCGCATTCGATGTCGTGCGCCGTTATCTGATGTTCAGTGGTTTTGCCGTGACCTTTGTCCGCAACATCACGGATATCGACGACAAGATCATCAAGCGGGCGGCGGAGCGCGAAGAGAACATCGACACCTTCACGGAACGCTACATCGCGTTCATGCACCGCGACTATGACGCACTGGGCATCCTGCGACCGGATCACGAGCCACGGGCGACGTCTCATGTGCCGGGCATGATCGATTTGACCTCGCGGCTCATCCAGCTGGGCTACGCCTATGTTTCCAGCAGCGGGGATGTGATGTTCTCGGTGCGCAAGTTTACGGCGTACGGCGCGCTCTCCGGCGAGCTGGTCGATGAACTCAGTGCCGGGGAACGGGTGGCGGTGGATGCCACCAAGCGCGATCCATTGGATTTCGTGCTGTGGAAAATGGCCAAGCCCGGTGAGCCTGCCTGGCCCTCCCCCTGGGGTGCCGGGCGGCCGGGCTGGCATATCGAATGTTCCGTGATGTCCGAGGCGCTTCTGGGCACCCGCTTCGATATTCATGGCGGCGGCATGGATCTGAAATTCCCGCACCATGAGAACGAGATCGCCCAATCGTGCGCCGCCAGTGGCGACAGCTTCGCGCGCGTGTGGATGCACAACGGATTCTTGAATATCGACGACGAGAAGATGTCGAAGTCCCTGGGGAACTCCTTCACGATTGTCGAGGCACTGAAGCGGGTGCGGCATGCGGAGGTGATCCGCTACTTTGTCGTCTCCAGTCATTACCGTGGCCCGGTCAACTACAGCCTCGATCAGTTGACGCAGGCGAGCGCTGCGCTGGAGCGCATCTACAGCGCCCTGCGCGAGGTCGAACCGGCGCAGCCTGCCCCCGTGACCCGGTACACCGAGGCCTATCGGGCGGCGATGGACGATGACTTCAACACGCCCGAGGCCGTGGCCGTGCTGCAGAACATGACGCGCGACCTGAACGTGGCCAAGCGCGAAGGCAAGCCGGCCCTGTCCAGTCAGATCGCCGCCGAGCTGCGGGTGCTGGCCGGGGTGCTCGGAATCGCCCAGTTGCCCCCCGAGCAGTGGGCGCGCCTGCGCACACCGCCGGTGACGGGGGAGGCTACGGGGCCTACGGTGGCCGTAGAGCCGACTGCCGCCCCGGCCGGCCTCGACGAGGCCGCCATAGACGAGTGGGTCGCCCGGCGCCTGGCGGCGCGCAAGAACAAGGACTTCAAGGAAGCGGACCGTATCCGCGACCTGCTGGCCGCGCAGGGGGTCATCCTGGAGGATCGGCCGGACGGCCGTACCGAGTGGCGCCGGGCCTGAATTGACGGTTTGCGGGGGCCTCCGTATCATCCCGGCCCCCGTCGGCTGGGTACTGAAGGTATAGTCCGTCAGGATCCGCGGTCGCGGTGGGGCGGGGCATGGCGCAGTCTGGTAGCGCATCTGCTTTGGGAGCAGAGGGTCGCAGGTTCAAATCCTGCTGCCCCGACCAGTAACGAAGCTGGATCCAGCGCGGACATGCGGCGAAGTCGCAGATTTTGCTGTGCGCCCGTAGCTCAGTGGATAGAGCATCGGCCTTCTAAGCCGAGGGTCGCAGGTTCGAGTCCTGCCGGGCGCGCCACCAGGCGCGAGCATGTGCGGACGTGGGTTTCGATGGTGGACGTAGCTCAGTTGGTAGAGCCCCGGGTTGTGATCCCGGCCGTCGTGGGTTCGAGTCCCATCGTCCACCCCAATTTGGCTTGCACAGTGGCGGGCCAGTTCGGATAGAATCGCCGCCCGCTGCAACGGATGTCTGCGGGACAATTAGGGCCGTTAGCTCAGCTGGTAGAGCAGTTGACTCTTAATCAATTGGTCGTAGGTTCGATCCCTACACGGCCCACCATCCAATAGCGTTCAGGGATGTCCAAGGACGTCCACTCCGGTGAGAAAACCGCGAGAAATCGCTTCGAATCTCGGCCAAGAATTTAGCTCTCCACGTCCATCGATGTCCATTGCCGTTCAGTGGCGGCCAGCCGTGGGCGGGGGCATATTTGGGGGCATCTCGAGTTTCGGAATGAAGTATTAAGCCCACGCCCTTTGTCGAGGCAATCGACATTGCGGTGGTCTAATGTCGAAAACAGTGATAATTTTCGACATATGAGTTTTGACCCTTCCAAGCCATATAACGACCTGCCGGATCTGCCACCGTCCGTCGATATTGAGACCAAAACGATCCTCAAGGCATGCGTGAAAGCCAGGGCAGCATTGGCGGCGCTGCGCCAAGCGACGGCGTTGATTCCGAATCCGGCGGTTTTGATCAATACAATTCCACTGCTCGAAGCGCAGGCAAGTTCGGAAATTGAAAACATCGTAACCACAACCGATGCCCTGTTTCGCCACGCGCAATTGGAGTCGCTTGCGCCCGATCCCGCAACCAAAGAGGCACTACGTTATCGGACCGCTCTCAAGGCTGGATTTGATTCGCTCCGAAAACGTCCGCTGACGACGCGCACCGCTGAGGAGGTGTGTAGCACGATCAAGGGCGCACGCATGGCGGTGCGAAAGGTACCGGGAACCAAACTTGCCAATGATGCAACGGGGGAGGTCATCTATACGCCGCCCGAAGTTGAATCAAGATTGCGAGACAAGCTTGCGAACTGGGAACGGTTCGTCCACGACCAGCAGGACATTGATCCCGTCGTGCGTATGGCCGTCGCGCACTACCAATTCGAGGCGATCCATCCGTTTACAGATGGCAACGGACGAACGGGTCGGGTTTTGAATCTGTTGATGCTCGTGGAGCAAGGTCTGCTCGATCAGCCCGTGCTATATCTGTCGCGCTACATCATCAAGAACAAAGCGGCGTACTACGACGGCCTTCTGTCGGTCACAACGCAAGAAGGATGGGAGCCATGGATCCTGTATATGCTTCGCGCAACGCAGGAGACTGCCGAGTGGACACTCGCGAAGATCGATGCAGTCAGAAAGCTCATCGAACATACGGCGGAGTATGCCCGAAAGGCGGTGCCCAAACAGTATAGCCGCGAGTTGATCGATCTGATTTTCATGCAGCCGTATTGCCGAATCGAAAATGTCGTTGGCGCTGGAATTGCGAAGCGACAGACGGCATCCACGTATTTGCACGCGTTGGAGGCGGCGGGAATCCTTCAGGAAAAGCAAATCGGCCTGAATAAGCTCTTCCTGAACTCAAGGTTTTTAAAGCTACTTACCCAGGAACCAAACGACTACAAACGGTTTGGGTTGCGCTAGGCGACTTTGGGTTTCGCGGCAAACCCCGGGCGAGGTGATTAATGGCAAACGCGAACTGAGTATGACGATGGTGCGAAGCTTCGCGAGAAATTTCAGATCTCCGCCGACCTATTGATTTCAGTCCCGTCGCCGCGGCGCTCTCCGGTCGCGGCTTGAATGCAGTAAGGAGGATTGGTATTGGCAGAAACGGTGCACAGCAATCGTGTTGGATTGCCGGACATTGCAGTCTCAACTCTCTTGCTACGAACCCGAGCGCCAAAGCTGTAGCACCTTGAGCCCCCGCCAGGCGGTGGGTAGGTAGGCCGCTGCGGCCGGCACCCGCAGTTCTATTTCCGTGCCGGCGGCTTCACGACTGAGTATCGCAATCTTCGCTCCCAGCTGCCGAGCCCGTTCACGTATGCCCGTGATGCCGTAATGTCCGGGAGTCGACTCCTCGGCGAGGGCGTGTGGGTCCATGCCGCAGCCATCGTCTCTGATGCTCAACCTGAACCGGTCGCGGGCATATTCGAGTTCAACCTCCACGGATGAGGCGTGGGCGTGCTGGCGCACGTTGGTCAGTGCCTCACGCGCGACCTTGTACACCTCTTCCGCGCAGTCGGGCCTTAAGGGTCTTGGGCTGCCCGTGCGGACCACGGAGAACTGCGTTGGTGTGTCCGAGAAGAGCTCAACCGACACGCGGCGAATCATCGCCTCCACGTGGAACTCGTTTCCCGCTTTACGGAGTGAAGTCACCCTGTCGCGCGCCTCGTTCAACAGGTCTTCGGCCCTGACGAGGGAACTCTCCATCTCCGCGTGCAGAGGACTGTCGCTGTCAACCTGCTCGGCCAGGCTCTGGAATTTGTAGATTAGACCCTGCGTGCTCTGCAGCAGCGTATCGTGGAGTTCCCGTGCGATGGCTTCGCGTTCTTCCATGCGCACGCGAAGGCGCTTCTCGAGCAGACTCATCCGAAGGCGCAGCAGTTGCCACAAAACCAGCAGTGAAGCCAGGCACAGCAGGGCGTAGGACCAACGGGTCTGGTAGAACGCCGGCGGTATCACGATGCGGGCCTCGGCCCCCGTGGGATTCCATACCCCGTCCTCGTTGGAGGCGGTGACGTGAAAGCGATGCTCTCCCGGAGGCACATTGGTGTAGAACGCCTGCCGCCGTGTTCCGGCGTTCTGCCATCCCGGATCCACGCCCTCCAGGAAGTACTTGAAGCGCACCCTGCTCGGCATCGACAAACTCAGCGCCGCATAGTCAATTTCAAAACTCCGGGTCAGGGCCGGCAGTACGGCGTTACCTGTCGTGCTGTAGCGCCGGTCGCCCACAATCACCGTGTTGATCACGACGGGTGGTGGCAAGGGGTTGCGATGGATGTGCCGCGGATCGATCCAGTAGGCGCCACCGAGAGTGATGAACCAGATGCGGCCATCGCCGCCCATGGCCGCCGTGGGAATCGGCCTGAGAGTCTGCGCGGCGCCGCCCATCCCGTCTTCATAGTTGTAGGTTTCGCCGGACACGCGGTGATCGTGATCCGCCAGGAACGCCGTGATCTCCGACGGCGTGATGTACGTGACCCCGGAACCGCCGTTGGCCCACAGGCCCCCATCGTGGTCCCGCACCAGCCCGGATACGTTCAGTAGTGGCGGGGCGTCCGCTGTTCCCAGCTTCCAGAAGCGCTCACCGCTGTACAG
>Ga0182030_10000737_pt1 | contig 63975 bp, 45 predicted proteins | sample 812S3MmetaG_FD_121299 | JGI IMG/M metagenome (GOLD analysis project Ga0182030, IMG submission 121299) | Permafrost microbial communities from Stordalen Mire, Sweden - 812S3M metaG (Illumina Assembly) | ecosystem: Environmental > Terrestrial > Soil > Wetlands > Permafrost | place: Sweden... | reverse complement strand
GTCGGTCGTCCTTCAGGAATTCCACTCCCGCCTTCTCCAACGTCGCCTGCACCCGAGAAAGAGTTGAGGTCCATGCGCGGATTTCGCCTCGAAGGATTCCATCCTGCGGATAGTTCCGATAGCCACTGGCGCCTTCTGGGCGAGTGCAATCTACCCCCAACCCAGCAGCACACGTTGGCTTCAGGCATATCTTGGGGAGTGCCTATCCCTTCTACCTCAACGGTCAAGGCTGGCACTAATGCCGAAGGATGCATAACTGTGTTGCGATGCAAGAAGCCTTCTTCGCATCTGATTGTGGTCTCGTCTGTGACTTTGAAGCCGTGGACCGAGCCGTCCTTCTCGTTCAGGATCTGCACCATATCGCCTTCGTGCACGACAATCGGCCCCGCGATCTTCACCCTATGGCGATGCGCGGGTGACCTGGTCTCTGCCATCGAGAAAACCGTCATTACGGCCACAGAATAAATGCAAACTGCTGATAAGAATGCCAAGCGCATTTTTCTATGTGATTTCATGGAGCCTCTATATCAATAGCAGTTTGACAAACAGGCGAGATAAGGACTGCTTGCGTGTTAATCAAACTTTCTCGCTATGAATAGAGCACGTCACCAGCCAAAGCCGGAGCCTGTCGATGTGGGTGCTTCTCAACAAAAAACATGGAACTTATGCGGGGTTGAGTAGTGCCGCAGGTTAGTATGAAGTTGCGCACCAAATGACCGTGGGTTGGCAATTGCCAGCTATTGGGCATCTGCCCACTGGCAGCGCCGCCCCACGCACCCATATATCTTGTGAGAGCCAATCGGCCGGAACGTCGGATCTTGCGCTCGCCGCTCAGCGTCGTTGACATCCTCATAGCCCGCCATCCGATGCTAGATAGGCTGACGCAGCAGCTAACAGTTCGTCGGAACTCAACCTAAGGGCACCCGGAATGATGCGGGATCGGTCAGCATGTCCAATGGATGGCTTTGATCGACGATGAACGGACTCTTGCCATGTGCGTGACGATCATTTTTGCCACACGATCTGGCGGATTTCCGGCGGAAGTGCTAGCACATGGTATGGCAGGATGCGCGGCGTGAAATCGATCGCATCGCGAGTGCCCGGCGTTCGTGTCGAAAACGAATATAGCCCTGAACTGACGGCAGGAGGTGCGCTCAGATGCATCTCCTGCCTGAACGCCGGCAGTCCGTTCTGCGGCTCGGCATACAGCTCGATCCGTACGGCGCTCGGATCGAGGCCGCCGAGATATACTTCGACCTCAAATGTCAGGTCTCCGTCTTGCGCAGTCACGTTCAGTGCGCCGAAGTGAACGTCCTTCCAGTATTGGGCGATCTGCTCTTGCCACGCGAGAAACTCCGTGAGCTTTGTGTCATCAGATGCGCGTGCAGCATATGCGGTAGCCGCAGGAATGTACTGTTCTTCTGTGTACTGGCGGACCGCCCGGTTCGCAGAAAACGTCGGCGTCAGCACCGCCATGCTTTCACGAATGCGCGCCACCCACGATCGCGGGATGCCTTGCTCGTCGCGCTTGTAGAATTCGGGGATAACTTCGTTTTCAAGAATGGCATAGAGCGCCTCAGCGTCGGCGCGGTCCCACGCCGGATCATCGCCGTGTTCCTGCCCGTCGCCGATCGACCATCCCACGTTGTGGGAGTACGATTCGGCCCACCATCCATCCAGTACCGACAAATTTATCCCGCCATTTACCAGCACTTTCATCCCGCTGGTGCCGCAGGCCTCCCACGGGCGCCTTGGCGTGTTAATCCAGACATCTACACCTTCCACCAGGTGCTGTGCCAGCAGCATGTCGTAATCACTCAAAAACACTACATGCGAGCGCATCTGCGGACTTCGGGCGAAGCTGGTCCATTCGCGGATGAGTGCCTGTCCGGGTCCGTCGTTCGGGTGCGCTTTGCCTGCCAGAACCAGTTGTACGGGACGCTGCGGGTTGGTGAGGATGCGGGCCAGCCGATCGCGATCATGCAGCAAGAGCGTGGGGCGCTTGTATGTGGCGAAGCGGCGCGCGAACCCCAGCGTTAATGTTCGCCGACTGAGGACCGCCTCCGCTTGCTGCAGTTGCAGCGGCGACGCGGCGTAGCCTGCTTCCTGCCGCGTCAGCCGCTGCCGCGCATATTTCACCAGAGCCGCACGTCCGGCAGAACGCATACGCCAGATTTGCTGGTCACTCGCAGAGCGCATACGCCCTTCCAGGCTGCCCAGGTCTCCTCGCCACCGTTCCTTGCCGCAGAGTTGCGTCCATAAATGGTCGGCCGCTTCCCCATCCCATGTCGGGACGTGAATTCCATTCGTAACGTGGCCAACCGGCACTTCGTTTTCCGGGAAATGCGGGAACAGCGGCTGAAACAGCCGACGGCTGACCTGTCCATGCAGACGACTCACGCCATTGATCGATCCGCTGCCGCGGATTGCGAGATACGCCATGTTGAAAGGCTCGGACTCGTCGTCTGGATTCCGCCGGCCCAGCGCGAGTAGATCGTTCACCGATATGCCCAGAATGTCCTGTGCGTAGAACGGCAAATATTGCCGGATCAGTTCGGCGGGGAACCGGTCAAACCCGGCGTCTACGGCTGTGTGGGTCGTAAATACGTTTCCGGCGCGCGTAATGGCGAGCGCCTCATGAAACGAGCGCCCGGTCTCTTCCATATATCCGCGAGCCCTTTCGAGCACCGCGAACGCGGCATGGCCTTCATTCAAGTGGCAGACGTCAGCCTGGATGCCGAGCGTGCGCAGGAAACGCCATCCGATGATTCCAAGCAACACCTCCTGCTTGAGCCGCAGTTCGGGCCCGCCGCCGTACAACTCGCTGGTGATTGCACTGATATTCGGCGGATTGGCGGGATCATTGGTATCAAGCAGGTACAGCCTGGTTCGTCCGACCTGTACCTCCCACGCACGAATCCAGATTTTCCAGCCCGGAAGCCTCATCGGCATCCTGAGCAGGTCGCCATCCGATGTGCGTACTGGACGGATTGGCAATTGCCCGGGTTCGTTCACCGGATAAAGAACCTGTTGGCCGCCTTGGCTGTCGAACTCCTGCCGAAAATACCCCTGCTGGTAAAGGAGCCCGATACCAACCACTGGTACGCCCAGATCGCTTGCGGCTTTCAACTGATCGCCTGCGACGTTGCCGAGGCCACCGGAGTAAATGGGCAGTGCCTCGCTCAGCATGTACTCCATGCTGAAGTAAGCTACAGTGCGAAGCGGAGATGAGGCATGCGCTGTTTGGAACCAAGCCGGAGCCGCATTCCTCTCGCTCGCCTCCGCCAAGAGTCGGTCGACCTGTGCGCGAAAGGAGTCGTCAGTTAGGCTGTCGAGCTTTCGCCGTGAGATGGATTGCAGGATCAGCCACGGGTTTCCGGTAAGCTCCCATAGCTCGGGATCAAGGCGCTTCCAGATCTCGTCGGTCGAGTGGTTCCAAGACCAGCTCAGGTCCAGCGCGAGTCGCATGAGGGCATCCGAGTCGTCTACTTCGGACGGCAGTGTGGAGTATGGGGGATTCGTCATATCATTTCACCTCCGCGGCTGCCGATCCATCTAACCCGCGACCATTGCATCCACAGGCGAGCCCGTTACCAATCCACACCGCTTTGCTCTTGAGCGTCAGTCGTTTCGTGACTCTCATTGCAGTTCCTTTCTGCAAAACCGCGGTTATTCCCGATGAGGAGTTCTCCATTCACCAGCGCTGCACGCCTTAATGACACACCGCATCATCTTGGAAGGTGCCGCCGGGGAACATCTGGGCCAGAAACTGACCGCACCGCAAGATCTTCTGGGCCTCGTCGTCGTCCTTGAGCGGGCTTTCAGACATCGTTAAGTGGGTCGCGGTCAGAGAATTTCGATCTTGGACAAGTCTGTCAGACCAAACTTGCAGATTGTTGAATTCGTTCCTCAGTAATTCGAGCCCGTGGTAGTCAGAGTCAGTCGATGCTGCCGCTGAGGCTAATCCGACGCTCTCGGCAGCTCGCTTCTGGTACGCAATGACCGTGTTTCCTGTCATGGCACTGTCCACGGGATACCGATTTTGCAGAGTCGCTTGCAGCATTCCGCCCCATTCTCTTATTGACGCCATCGACTCGATCGCTGCCCTCATGAAGGCGCGGGAGAAGCCTGCTTTGCCAGCGTCCTCACCAGCCCTGTCCGAAGCGTCGCAATCAGGCAATGTCAGAATGATTCCACCCCCCTCGAAGCTGAGTGAGCCGTTTGTGATTTCCGCCAGGTCACGCACGTCCAAGAACACACGCTTTTGGAATCGAATGACACTCGCTTGTCCGGAATAGCCTTGGATGGACAACGCCTCTTTCTGGGGTTGGGTTTGCGCCGGGGCCATGACTGCCATCATCAGCAGTGCCCAGAGAATTGAGGACCTGCGCTTCATCATGCGGAGCATTGAGTATCTCCTGGAGTACAGTCGCGGTCGAACCGTCACAGCATGCCTCGATGCTTGGGCAGGTCCACGTACTAATTCGCCTGCTCGACATCCAGTGGCCGGGCGAGCGGAGGCAGCGAAGACTCCACCTTCATATCCATCAGCAGGTCGACGCGACGATCCAATTGAAAGAACTTCGTCACCGTAAGCGCCGGAAGCACTTTGTTGAACTTCTTGAAATACGTTTTCTTCAAAGTTGCCAGGCGAGACTCGCAACTAAACATCTGTTCCGCCATCGCCTTGGCATCGGCGTCGGTCAGGCTCGAGTATTTCTGGACGTAATCCTTGATGACTACCGCACGGCGATCATCCAGTTTGGACCGTTCATACTCGTATTGCCGGTAGATCGGCCAAAATGCCGCAGCATCCTGGTCGCTGAAGTTCATCGCTGCGGTGATGATTGTGGTTCTGTCTGCCCGCATGTCGGCCCTCGCGACCTCGATGGCTGAATCGATACTGGGCTCCTGACTTTGAGCGCGGCAGAGAGGCGACAGCGCGAGCATCGCGAACATCATCGTGAGCAGTACAGATTTGCGGATCATTGTCTGAACGCCAATCCGGCTTGCGCCGGGAGTCATCCACGGGCGCAGCGGTGCAGTGCGGTTGAACGGCTTCATGTGGGACAACCTCCTCGAAAAAACCGAACCAGCTTCCAACGAGGTCATAAGTGGCACGCCGGTTGCCGAACGCATCTGCACAAGCAAGCGCTTCTCTATGTTGAGTTTCTGCAAGAAAGCGTGGGGGGGCGAAGTCGTATCCTGCCCGGCGACGGGCAGATGGGGGCATTATTTGGTCAGCGTAATGAAACCTTCCCGCTCGCTCATCGCCTAACACTTGATGTTCGCGTACGTTCTCGCCATATGCAAGGGTCTCCCCGATTCAACAGCTTACGAGCGAGTAGGACGCCTGGTTTTTTCCACCAGCCCAAAGCCAACATTCAAAATGCCACTGGGCACGACTAAGAATTCTCTCAACAGTTCCCTCAGGCGGAATAAACGCATCTCCTCGGCCCGCTCGTTTCTTTTGTGGCAATCACACCTCGAAGTGAGCGAAAGCACGGCCTTTTGTTCCTTGTTTGAGGTATATCTGGGTTGAGTCTCATCGGGCCGGGTGCCATAATCTCTGACGTTGCTCGGCTACGAACCTGGAAAGTGATGACTTCTCGCCGATCGCTTTTGCTTCGTTCTAAATGGCCCGGGATCGCGATTGCGGCCACGTTGGGTTGTTGCCTCACCTGCGTGTTGTCACTGGCAGGCGCGGTTCACGCGCTCGATCCGAACAAACGTCTCACTCAGTACGCGCATGCTTCATGGCGGATCCAGGATGGTTCCGCGCCCTCCGGCATGTATGCGATCACGCAGACCTCAGACGGTTTTCTTTGGCTGTTATCCTCGCGCAACGAGATTTACCGATTCGATGGTATCCAGTTTCTTCGCTGGCATTTGCCCGCTGACGCTGAGGCAATTGGCAGAACCAGGAACATCGTGGCTGACCGCGGCGGCGGGCTCTGGATACTTGGAGCTGAGGGAATCGCTCACCTGAAAAATGGAGTTGTGACTTCTCGTTTTCAGTTGAACGGGCTCGAGGCGAATCCGCTCAACATAAGTCAGGACACCGACGGCTCGATTTGGGTGGTGCGAGGTGACAATGGAGTTGCGGAGCCCGTATGCCACGTCAACGAGCAAGCGATGAAGTGCTATGGCAAATCGGATGGAATACCGATTTCCCCAATCGATGCCATCCTTGCTGACGGGAAAGGCGGCTTTTGGCTGGGAGGGCAGGCTGCCCTTGTACACTGGCACGCCGGCGCGTCGGAGATGTACCCGATCCAAGGTCTAAAAGCCGAAATGGGGGCACCTGGTGTCATGAGTCTGGCACGTGGGCCTGATGGGTCTGTCTGGATCGGCATATTTTCAGACGGGCCAGGCCGTGGACTTGCCAGGTTTGAGGATGGCACCGTCAAGTCATTTGTGACGCCGACGTTCGATGGAAGTAAGGTGACCGTCTTCGCCCTGCGCTTCGACCGCAATGGTAATCTTTGGGTGGGAACCGCAAGCGATGGGGTCCTTCGTGTTCATGGAGACGCTGTTGACCATTACCAACGCACCGAAGGCCTGTCTGGTGACTATGTTCGCGCTTTCTTTGAGGACCGCGAAGGTATTGTCTGGACTGCCACCAACAATGGAGTAGACAGGTTTCATGATTCGCAAGTCACCACGCTTTCAGCGGTGGAGGGCTTGGCACGTGACAATGCGGTAGGCATTCTGGCCAGCAGAGACGGAACGATCTGGGTCGCGAATGCTTACTCCCTCGACCACGTCGCTAATGGCACTGTCTCCTCCATTCGAACCGGGCATGGTCTCCCGGGACAGCAAGTCTCTTCTTTGTTAGAGGATCACACCGGAAGGCTGTGGGTCGGAGTAGATGACGGACTTTATCTGTTTGAGAACGGGGGCTTCCGACGCCTTCCCGAGCGGAATCATCAACCTCTTGGACTAGTTTTTGGATTGGCCGAAGATAGCGACGGAAATATCTGGGCAGTATGCGCAGGCACGGCGCAGCTTGTGCGTATCGCTGACTTTCGGGTGCAAGAAGCGTTCACTCGAGCCCAAATTCCAGCGGCTCGTATTGCGCCAAATCCTCAGGGGGGAATTTGGATTGCCACTCATAAAGGCGAGCTTGGGCTGCTTCGCCACGGTGGTCTGCGGAAATTCCCTGTAAGTCCCGATGCTAAGGATTCGCTCGCCAATCAGATAATAGGGCAGCCGGACGGTTCCGTGCTTGCTGCTTTTGACAACGGGCTTGTAGGACTGCGGCAGGACAAAGTGCAGCGGATGACGACGAAAAACGGTCTGCCCTGCGACGAAGTCATTTCTTTTGTTCAGGACGGTGCGAGACGCTGGTGGTTGAACACACACTGTGGAATCGTCGAGGTTTCGGATCCCGAGCTTCAGCGATGGTGGGCCAACCCCGACGTGGTAGTCCAGACCCGGGTCTACGATGTACTGGAGGGAGCCCGCCCTTCCGCCCGGCCACCCTTCAATTCGGCGGCAACCTCGGCCGATGGGCGGGTGTGGTTTGTGAACTCGGGCGTCGTGCAGGTGGTGGATCCCGCTAGTTTGTCGCAGAAAGCGTTGCCAGCGGAGACATACGTCGATTCTTTAATCGTAGACCGTAAGGAATTCGCACCAGCTAATAATCTCAAAGTGCCCCCGCTCCCGCGCGACTTGCAGATTGATTACACGTCGCCTACGTTTCTGATTCCACAGAAAGTGAAATTTCGTTACCGGCTCGACGGCTATGACCGTGATTGGCACGACGCCGGCACGCGCCGCCAGGCCTTCTATACGGATTTGCCTCCCGGGAAGTATTCGTTCCGCGTGATCGCAGCCAACAGCGACGGCGTGTGGAACGATAACGCCGCCAAGCTGGATTTCTCGGTGGCTCCGGCGTACTACCAGACGAATTGGTTTCGCGCCCTCTGCGCGATATTCTTCCTGGCGCTGCTGGGGGCGGCGTATCAGTGGCGTGTCCGGCATTTGCATTATCAGTTCGAGATGACGCTGGAGGCGCGCGTGGGCGAACGCACCCGGATCGCGCGGGAGCTGCATGACACTCTGCTGCAGAGCTTCCACGGTTTGCTGCTGCGGTTCCAAACCGCTTTCCAGTTGCTGCCAGAGCGCCCGATGGAGGCTAAAGAGAAGCTGGGAAGCGCGATCGAACAGGCCGCCGACGCGATCACCGAAGGCCGGGATGCAGTGCAGGGATTGCGCGACTCCATAGTGCAAGGCAACGATCTTGCGCTGGCCATAAGCACCCTCGGAGAAGAGTTGGCAGCTGACTCAACCAACCACCGCCCTGAACTTCAGGTAGCCGTCGAGGGCGTGTCACGGAACCTGCACCCCATCGTTCGTGACGAGATCTACAAGATTGCCGCCGAAGCGATGCGGAACGCTTTTCGGCATGCCCAGGCGCGGCAGGTCGAGGTTGAAATTCGCTATGACGATGAACAATTCCGATTGCGGGTGCGCGACGACGGAAAAGGCATTGATCCGGCGGTGCTCTCGCGTCAGGGCACTGAGGGACACTACGGCTTGCCCGGTATGCGGGAACGCGCCACAATTATGGGAGCTAAACTAACGGTGTGGAGCGAAGCCAATGCAGGAACCGAAGTGGAACTGCGCGTTCCTGCCGGCATCGCCTACGCGACCAATCGGCGACGTTCGTGGTTGTCGCTAGCATTTGCCGCGAAGGCAAAGGGATGAAGTAGGAAACCGATCATGAGCGCCGACGCCTCCCGAATTCGAGTCCTTGCGGTTGACGATCATCCACTCGTGCGCGAAGGGATCGCCGGTCTGGTTGGGGTCCAGCCGGACATGACTTTAGTAGGTGAAGCGTGCAACGGTCGCGAGGCTATCCAGCAATTCCGGACGTACCATCCGGACATTACGCTGATGGACCTGCAAATGCCGGAGATGAACGGCATCGATGCGCTCCTTGCGATTCGCAATGAATTTCCCGACGCAAGAGTCATCGTGCTGACGACATACACCGGCGATGTGCAAATTGTCCGTGCGCTCAAGGCCGGTGCTCAAGCCTACCTGCTCAAGAATACGTTACACAAGGAATTACTGGAGACGATCCGTGCAGTTCATGTCGGAAAGAAGACTCTGTCGCAGGAGGCCTCGTACGAAGTCGCTGAGCATGCGATGGATGACGCCCTGACGCCCGCAGAAATCGCTGTGTTGCGACTCATCGCAGCCGGCAATGCGAACAAGCAAATTGCGGATCAGCTCTCCATCACGGAAGAAACCGTCAAGAGTCGAGTCAAGTGCATTCTTTCGAAATTGGGTGCTAGCGATCGAACCCACGCCGCAATGATCGGTTTGAAGAGAGGAATCATCGAGCTGTAGTTCCCCCCAGCTTGCCTGCTCACCGCAAACCCACCAAAACTCTAAAGAGTGACCATCACAGCTCTTCTTGGGGTTTCGATTTATCTCCACAATGTCACAAACTAGTAACGACCAGAAGGATGCGTATTGCGGCGCCTATATTCCACATTCGCCGGCGGTTGGCCTGGTGCAGGTTTACTTCTGATGCGCTTGGTCTGCGGCTCCGCACTGGTTATGCGCGCGAGTGCGATGCTGTGGGACGACCCTCCAATTACCAGAACAATAACGTATGCATTTCTAACGGGATGCGGAATTCTTCTAATCTCCGGACTATGGACTCCCATTGCAGGCGCGTTGATTGCTTTGGTCGAAACCTGGCAGATGCTGACGCTGCCTGGAGACGTATGGGTTCCGCTTTTGCTGGGAACCATCGGCGGCGCTCTCGCGATGTTAGGACCGGGTCTATGGTCCGTCGATGCTCGCCTGTTTGGGTGGAAGCGCGTGCAAGCTCCACCTCGAAGAAGTAGTTCTACCTCACCCTAAGAGCCACTCAAAAACACCAACTCTCGCGCCTCAGAAGAGGCTGTTCCCCGCCTCCCGAGAGTTTGCGATTTGCCCCGATGTGGGGCTGTGGGCAAACGGCACTTGGTCGGATAATGCGGTCATACCAAAAGGCTCCAATTCAAAGTTCAAGCCAAGGGGTTGAACAAGAGCCTGGGAGGCACCAATGCTTGAGATAGAAAACTTTCAGGACTCCGCTCAGCATTGTTTCGAACTTGCCAAGTCGAGCGACTTTCTGGAAGAGGATATTGCCTTAGAGGCATTCGAGTTACTGACCGCTAACAACTATGACCACATGTTGGCATACGCACTGGGCGTGAGCCTGTGTAAGGAGGTCTTATGGACCTGGATAGGATCTACGCACTGGAAAAGAGAGTGAAGCAAAGGCTTCACTGTTCACAGCAGAGAGCAGAGTACATAGCGTCGCTTCTGGCATGGGAGCACACCGTTAGCAAAGATAGCTTCGATCTGCGTGCTGAAATCCAAGCTATCCATTCATTACGTAATCACCCTACTTTGTAGGGTGATAGATAGGTAGGAGGACCATATGAGCCACCTGGGTGTTGCTTTCACAGATCCGGAAGGGCTCGCAGGAGCAAGCTTTCCCAAAGTGATGGGGATCGAAGAACAGCAGCTCTTTCCGGAACCAGCAATGAGTGAGTACTGTTTCGAAGGCATCATCGGAAAGAGCCCAGCCATTAAGAAGGTGCTGGAACAAGTCGCAATCGTGGCGCCTACGGATTCCACCGTCCTGCTTCATGGGGAGACGGGCACGGGGAAGGAGCTGATTGCACGTGCCATTCACAATCTCAGCTCCCGGCGTGATCGCAGCTTCGTACGCATGAACTGCGCCGCTATTCCCTCGGGACTACTGGAGAGTGACCTGTTCGGACACGAGAAGGGAGCGTTCACCGGGGCCCTGGTGCAGAAAAAGGGCAGATTCGAACTGGCCGACGGCGGATCGCTCTTCCTGGATGAGATCGGGGACATCAGTCTGGAACTGCAGCCGAAACTCTTGCGGGCGGTGCAGGAGCGGGAATTCGAGCGACTTGGAAGCGCCAGGACCATCCATGTCGATGTGCGGATGGTCGTCGCGACCCACCGCGATCTTTGCGCCATGATTCGGGAGGAAAAGTTTCGCGAGGACCTGTTTTATCGATTCAATGTTTTTCCGATTGAGATCCCGCCTCTTCGGGAACGTCGCGAGGACATTCCGCTATTGGTCGCCCATTTCGTGTCAAACCTAGCCCAACGGATGGGGAAGGAAATCAGGTTCATACCACCCTACGTCATGGAGTTTCTAACGAATGCTCCGTGGAAGGGGAATGTTCGGGAACTGGCAAACTTCATCGAGCGCGCCGTCATTCTCACGGTCGGTGACGAGTTAGAGGTGCCGATAGCGGAGCTTCGCATCCCTTCCGAAATGTTTCTTGTTACTAGGTCGACCTCTACCTTTCAACAAGCGGAATCCACCGTAATTATCGAAGCTTTGAAAGCAGCGTCGGGACGCATCGCAGGTAAGGGCGGAGCGGCCGAACGGCTGGGATTGAAGCGCACCACTCTGCAGAACAAGATGCGCCGGCTAAACATCTGCCGCGCCGATTACTTCAATAAACCGATGACGCCACACTGGAACCAGTAGGAGCAAGGCCATGAAAGCTGATTTTTGCCGGACGTTTAAGCAGGATATGAAGAGGCTGTACCTGCTTTCGTTCTTACTCACGGCTGAGCGGCAGTCTGCCGAACAGTGCTTTGCGTCCAGCCTGGGCGACTGCATGGACTTACGCCCCGTATTCAAAGAGTGGACCAGTTCGTGGACGCGGCGTGTTGTTCTACAAAACGCGATTCGCATTTTGGAACCTGTAGTAAGTAATGAGGACGAGCCTTCAGACGTTAACTTGAAGTCGCCCGATTCGCGACTTAGTCCCGTTCTCCGCTCAGTACTCCAACTCCCTACCTTCGAACGGTTTGTTTTCGTTATGTCTGTGCTGGAAGGTTATTCAGACCACGAATGCTCACTGCTGCTGAAATCCACACCACGGGACGTGGTCGTCGCCAAGGCTGCGGCGTTAAAGCATCTGGCCGCATCCGCTAGGTCGAAAGATTTTCTTCAAGCCAGCTCCCATGCGAGGCAGCAACTTGCGCCAACAGCCTAATAACCGACATATGATCGGCGAGATATCGAGAACGGCTTAGACCCACGTGGCAACACGGCAACCAACACAGCGCCGATTCAGCCTGTGCGCACTGCGAAGGCATCCTTTGGTACGAACCGCGGCGTTGCTCACAAAACGCTAGAGCTCAGCACGCGTTCCAGGCGGCTTTGCACTCCAATCACCTCACACTTCAAGACAGCCTGACCCTGCATGCATCGGCGACGTGACCGGCGAATTTTGTACCAGGGCAAATGTTAGAGAAACTGTTACAAAGGAGCTGGAGGATGGCACCTAGAAGTCTTCTTGTAGGAAGTTTCATCGGAGGTCCCGAGAAACGGTTTTTCTGGGGAAAAGCGGTGCTGAGTGGAGGCAAAAGTCAAGTTGGCTTTCGCGCTGTGTTCGGTTTGTGATCGCTAGGCATTCGCCAGAGCGGGTTCTTGAAAGGGGACTACCAATGGAGGCTCCAGAGAAACACCGCTGCAACAGGAGCAAAGCGGTCTAGGAGGGAATTTTCTCTGGTCCGGTTGGTGGAGGAAATATCGCGAAAAGCCGGCCTTTTTCGCATATTTCAGGAGCAACGGAGTGGACTTTCTCTGCAGTCGAGACTACATGGCGGAGGGAGAGGGATTCGAACCCCCGATACGGTTTCCCGTATAGCGGTTTTCAAGACCGCCTGTTTCAACCGCTCACACATCCCTCCGCACGAGGAAGGTGGTTATTTTCATCATTATACCGCAGCCGTAGGCCGGTCCAAAGCCGGATACGCTGCATAATCGTTGCATAAAATCCGATCTAGGGCCTGCATCGCGGCCTAGACTTGCGCAATTTCCCCGGGCAGCCTCTCACACTCAAGAGTCTCGAAGTCTCTGAGGGCCATTTCCGAGCGACCTGCAAAATACTCGTACGCAAATACCAATACCGCCCACTGCGAAAGAGGTAACCATTCTCATGGCGAGTCCGGCTCATTTGCCCTTCTTGTGTTTGGGCTCGCCTCTCACCCTTGGTGTTCATACCAACTATACGACGGCACATCCAAGCTTCCAATTCCGGCCCGAGCCAGCTTTGCAGTCCGACATCCATCCTGGAGGTAAGCGAGGCGTTAATCCCAATGGCGCGCAGTTAGATAATCGGAAACAGCCGTCCTTCGAAAACCGTCCCCCAGATCGGGATGTCCTTCAGTCTTTCGGGAGCGACAGCATAAGGGTCCTGTTCGAGAATCGTGAAGTTGGCGATCTTGCCGGGAGCGATGCTGCCCAGGGTGTTCTCACGCTGCCACGAATAAGCAGCTTCAATGGTGATGGCGCGGAGGCCAGCGTCGACGGAGATACGCTGTTCTGGTCCTGCGACATGACCCTCGTTCGTAATCCGGTTGATGCCGCACCATGCCAGGTAAAGCGGGGCGGCGGGTCCCATCGGCAAGTCGGAATGAAAAGAGTAGGGGATGCCGCGATTGACGACGGAGGCGCTGCGCACCATCGAGTTGGCACGTTCCGGTCCCAGACCAACCTCGCTGTACTTGTCGGCGAATCCGACAGGGTAATAGGGATTCGCACTGACAATGGCGCCCAACCTGGCGATGCGCGCAACCTGTTCCTCCGTCGAGTTCGCAAAGTGCACAATGACGCTGCGAGCGTCGGGCCGGGGAGAATCCCGCATCAGCTTTTCCAGAATGTTCAAGACAACTTCGAGTCCCTCGTCGCCATTGACGTGGGTGTGTATCTGATAGCCGGCATTCCAGTAGAAGGTCGCGCGCCGCGCCAGTTCCTCTGGCGGGATCATCCATTCGCCGTGGTGCCCGTCGGTATAGCCATCCTTCATCTGCATAAGCTGGGAGACGATGGCGCCGTCGGCGAAGAGCTTGATTTGCTTTTCGAAGAACTGGAGCTTGCCGCTCCCCGGCGGCGCCAGCGCAATCGTCTTCTCAGTTTCCGCCAAGGCGCCTTCTAAGCCGTATTTATCGACGATGCCGCGGCCATCCGCAATGAAGAAGCTGTAAAAAGGCGTGTCCTCGGCTCCCAGAATTTCCTGGTAAAGCTTGAAGGTTTGCGGCGTGACCAGCGCGCCCGGTTCGTTGAACGCAGTGACGCCGTTTTGGTGCAGCATCTTCACCATCTGCTTCAGGCCAAAGCTAAAGCGCTCCGGCGTCGCCAGCTTCGGCAGGAGCTGTGCCATGATGAGGTTAAGGCCGCCCTCGTAGAAATGGCCTTTGGCCCAATCGGTTTGCTCGCTCCACTTACCTTTGCCTCGGATCGAATCTTCGCTGATACCGAGGGTGTTCAGAGCAAACGTGTTCAGGTAAAACTCATGACAGGAACGGTGCCACACCGCGATCGGCCGCGTCGCGCTAATCGAGTCGAGCGTCTTCCGCTCGAGTGGCCCGTGGAAATAATGGTGATAACCCCAGGTGAACAGCCATTCCTTCGGATCGACTAAGCCCGCGTTTGCATCCTTGAGCCGGCCGAGATATTGCTGCCGGTTTGAAGCTTTCTTCCATATCCTGCCGGGCACGATCCAGTCCTCCGGCGCAATCACCTCGACCGCCAGCGTCAAGGCGCCTAGCAAGGGGTGAAGATGCTGATCGATGAAGCCCGGCATGATGACCTTGGCAGCGAACGTGTGATCCACCAGGTAGGGCTTGTCGCCGAGAAACTGCTTGACTTCCTCCAGCGATGCGGCGAGCACGATCTGCTTGCCCGAGATGGCGACGGCGGTCGCTTCCGGGTTGGCGCGCTCCATGGTGACGATTTTCTTCGCCGGATAGATGACGACCGGGGCGGCTCGTGCCGTCGATCCGAAGTGTTCGACCACGGGATTCACACACATAGTCAATCGGCTCCTCGGAAGAAATCTAGCGAGGAGTCTATTTCTGCGAGACCGGAGTATTCAGTGACAACTGTCACTTAAGTGTGTTCATGAAATACTACTAAATGGCCACTTATCACACTGAAGTGTGATAGGCAGCCTTTCTTGCGGCCATTCCGAGGTGAGAGCATTACCTTCGATTGGTCGGATTTCAGAACGGCAAGCGCCACTTCGTCGTCTCGCCGTTGCGCCCGGAAATCTGACCCGCAGAACGGAGTGCTCGATGAGCATGACCGCTACCCCCCCGGTCGTCGCCGACGTCTTGGCCGAGACACCTGCGATGAGCGCGAAGGGTGCAGTGTTCGCCCTGGCTGCCGCTTCGCTTGCAATGTCGGTTGACCCTTCCGTACACAACATCGCCTTTGTCGGGGCTGCCAACCAATTGGGAATGACAGGTGATCAGCGGTCCCTGGTGGCAAGCATCGGAACACTCTGCATCGCCGCCAGCATTCTTGCCACCGGAAGTCTGGGCGACCGTTTGGGGCGGAAGAAGATCATGTTGGCTGGTCTGCTGCTTGCCACCGTTGCCTCGGTGGTGACCGCGCTGGCTCAGAACACAGCGATGTTCACGTTAGGGCGCGTCTTGGCCGGCGTCGGCTACGCAGCCTCTTTTGGATTGGCGTTCGCCCTGCTGCGAGCAGTGGCGCCCGGTGAGGCGCACTTGTCGCGGGCCGTAGCGCAGTGGTTGGCGCTGCAAACCTTCGGAGTCGTTGTCCTGGGACTCCTCGGAGGATATCTGGCCGGAGTTGGCTGGCGCGTCGCCTACCTGCTGCCGGGCGCGATTGCCGTGTTGGCGTTCTTCTATTGCGTGTTCCAAGTGCCGGAGGCAAAGGCCGACGACGCCGGGCCATTCGACGCCATCGGTCTAGCGCTGGTCGCTGTCGGCCTGGTGAGCGCACTCTACGGCGTAAGCAATTCAGCTTCGGCGGGATGGAGCAGCTCGCGAGTTCTCATTCCACTATGCCTTGGGGTGTTGGTCCTGCTGGCGTTCGCGATTTACGAGCTGCGACTGCAACGCCCTGCGTTTCCCATCCGGCTGTTCGCCGATCCAGAAATGGCCGTGGCCGGCGTGACCGGTATCGCCTTCAATCTCGGAAACGCCATCCTGGTTTTGCAATTGTCCTTGTTGTGGCAGTATTTGTATCGCTACTCGCCGTTCAAGGTGAGTTTTTGCCTGATGCCGTTCAGCGTGGCGAGTATTCTTGGTGCTTCCTGGGTGGGCTCGCTGCTGGCGCGTGGAGTGGCCAACCGCATTCTGATTCCCGTCGGACTCCTGGCAGTAGCGGCCTCCATCGTCTTCATGGGCTTCGCTTCGGCGTCAACGCCGTATGCTTTTTTTCTTGCGCCACTAATGCTGGCCGGCGTAGGGCTGATGTTCGCGCAGACGCCAGCCGCGCGGCTATTCGTGAGCAAGTCGCCTCCCAATCTCGTCGGAGCGCTAGGATCGTCGCGAACCTTCTTTGGACAATTCGGCTTCGCCCTGGGACTGGCCCTGAGTTCCTCGATTCTCTACGGCCTGCTGGGTCCCAACCTGCACGCGCGACTGGTATCAGCCGGTGCAGCGCCCTCCGAACTGGCGCAGGCAGTGGGTATCGTGGAGTCGTACATTCACGTTGGCAGCGCGCGAGGGTTCAATCCCCAAGTCGTATACCAGGTTCTGGGCGAGGCGCGGTTAGCTTATCTCTCGAGCTACCGCATCATGATGCTGATCATGGCAGCCGTCATTGCGCTGATCGGCGCGCTCATTTACTGGCGCCTTCCCTCGGGCGAATCACACACTTAGCAACTTGAGGAGGGAACACCAGTGGCGAATCACGAAAAGCAAGGCGAAACGGAGAGCGATCAATCCGTTGCCCTGGCCGCTTACCCCGACGGTCATCCCCTCGATGTCGTCGAGTATCTGCAAGCCAAGATCATCCTGAAGCCGGACCGCTTTACTTCCGCGCAAAGCCTGCGTGATTTTGGCAAGCTGGTGCAACGAACGGCAGGAAAAGTCGGGGTTGGGTTTGTCACCAGCCCGAGCGCGAAGGGCAGACCTGCCATTCGCGAAATTCTTTTCGGGGACACCAGCGACTACCGCCTCTATAACAACGCGTTCATTCTCCGTCGCCGTATCTGCTATGTCGATGGCTTCCCCGAGGGCGATCCTGAAATCGTCCTGAAGTTCCGTCATCCCGACGCGCAGAAGGCGGCCGCAGTCGACGTTCGCCCCAATATCGCAGGCAAGTATCGCATCAAGTTCAAAGTCGAGGCGCTGCCACTCAAGGATGCGGTAGGCGGCTATCGCCTTCTCTATTCCCACAACTGCGAGTTCGGTTTGAGCCAGATGCACGATGCCGACAAAACTTCCATGGCCACGCTGAGCCATGTTTTTCCCGCTCTGGCTGCGCTCCATCTACCCGGTGAAGAAAAGGTCAGCCTGGTGAGCGAGGCCATCGTGGAAGAGGTCCTTCTGGAACTTGGCCAGCTAAGTTTTGGAAAAGGCGTTGAAGCCAAGTGCGGCGTAGCGCTGTGGCGTACTCGCGGCGAACACCGACCGCTGGTAGGAGAGTTTTCTTATCAGGCCAAATTCGATCGCGACAAACCATTACATAAGAAAGCAAGAGAATTGTGCGAGCAATTCTTCATCACGTTGCAGCTTGATGTGAAGGATTGGATAGCGCTGGGCACCACCAAGACCGGCATGGTCTACCGATTGAAAGGCAATCCGCCGCAAAGCCATGAATGAGATTGCGGGTATGCGATGACAGGGGACATCCCAGGTCCCAAGGGCAGGAAAAAGGAGAACGCATGACGACAGGAACTACGACTACAGCAGACACGATTTATCTCGGTGGCGACATTATCACCATGGATGAAAAGTACCCGGCCGCTGACGCGGTTGCCATCAAGGATGGCAAAATTCTGGCGGTCGGCTCGAAGGCCGATGTTCTAAAGACCGGAGGCGCGTTTACTGACATCGTCGACTTGGGCGGCCGGACGATGCTCCCCGGCTTTATCGACGGCCACAGCCACTTTTTTCAGGCGGCCATGATTGCGGATTACGCCAACGTTTCCGCTCCTCCCGTGGGAACCGCCAGCAGCATTGCCGGAATCATCAGGGTTTTGAAGGAGCACGTTGCGAAAAAGCCTCTGAAGCCGGGCGAATGGCTGATCGGTTACGGTTACGACGGCTCTGCTCTGTCGGACGGGCGCGAAGCCACACGCGACGACTTCGATCCATATTTTCCCGACAACCCAATGGTCTTGGTGCATGTCTCGGGTCACGGTTGCGTGCTGAACTCGGCGGGATTCAAGGCCGTGGGCATCGACGCCAACACGCCGACTCCTCCGGGAGGAGTAACCGTACGCAAGCCCGGCAGCAATGAACCAGCAGGTCTGCTGATGGAGAATTCCATGTTCCCGATTCTCCTGCACTTGCCCAAGCCTTCGCCAGAGCTATTGCTGGAACATCTCACCACTGCGCAGCAGATGTACGCGAGCAGCGGCTACACCACCGTGCAGGATGCGCCGATCGAGCCGAAGGTGATGCCGCTCTATCAAAAGGCAGCCGACGAAGGCCGCTTCTTCCTGGACCTGAATGGATATTGGGAATCGCATACCTTCCTGTCCACGGCCAAACCTGGTACGGACTATCGCACGCCTCGTGCGAACCACTATCGCCTTGCGGGAGTAAAAATCATTGCCGATGGCTCGCCGCAGGGCCGCACCGCCTTCTTCACCAAGCCTTATCTGACCGGTGGCCCCGGGGGCGAGAAGAACTGGCGCGGCACGCCGATTGTTCCTCCGGAACACCTGAACGCAGTCGTGAAGCTGGCATACGAGTGCGGGGCGCAGGTGCTGGTCCACTGCAACGGCGACGCCGCCATCGACATGGTGCTGGATGCCCACCAGGCGGCTGGCGCGCCGGAGGGTCGGCGGACCACCGTTGTCCATTCGCAGTTCGTGCGCCGCGATCAGCTTGATCTTTACGCAAAGTACGAAATCAAGCCGTCGTTCTTTACCAACCACGCGTTCTTCTGGGGCGATGTTCACGTGGAAAACCTCGGCGAAGAGCGCGCGTTCTTCCTGAGCCCGATGAAGACCGCGCGAGGGCTCGGGTTGCGCATGACTAATCACAGCGACTTCCTGGTGACGCCGTTGGACCCGATGTTCATCCTCTGGACGGCGGTCAACCGCACTTCGCGGAGCGGACGAGTAATCGGCGCGGACGAGAGAATTTCGCCGCTCGATGGCCTGAAGGCGCTGACCATCGATGGCGCGCATCAGTATTTCGAAGAGGATCGCAAAGGCTCGATCGAAGCAGGCAAGCTCGCCGACCTGGTGATCCTGACTGCCAACCCGCTGAAGGTAGATGCAGCCACGATCAAAGACATCAAGGTGGCAGAGACCATTAAGGGTGGGAAGACCGTCTTCAAGCGTGAAACTCCGGCAGCTGCTTCATCCAGAGCGGAACCGGAGTTGGTCGCCGCGCGGTAGGTCGCAAGCACGAGTGTACGGTTCAATTCTGCGCTAGGCGATAAGCGCAAGGTGGAATCGGGCTGACATCAGCGGCTGGTATCGAGTGCCGGCCGTATTCCCATGCTCCTCTTCGCAACCAATCACGTGTTCTGCCTGGCGTCTCCAGACTTTCTTCCCCTGGATGTCTTCAGCGTCGGCATCGCGACCCTGGTTTTTCTCACGCTGCTGCACGCTGCCGGTCTCTATGGCGCCAACCGCCATTACACGGTGCTCGCTCAGAGGCTGCGCGACCGGCATCGGCATCTGCTGGAGGGGGCGCTGCTCTTTGGTTGGGTGGTGTTGCTGTTCGTCATGCTGCATGTGCTGGAGACGTTTATCTGGGCCACGGTGTTGTACAAGCTCCACCTCGTTCCCAGGTTTCGCGATGCTTTCTACTTCTCCGCCAACAGCTACACCACCCTCGGCTACGGCGAGGTGCTGCTTCCTGCGTCGTGGCGCGAACTCAGCCCCCTCATCGCAATTTCGGGGCTGTTCACCTTCGGATTCACAACCAGTGCATTGGTCGATGTGGTGAGTGAAAACAATCGCCTGGTCAAAGAGCTTGCCATGGACCGCCGCAAACGCAAGCAGGGGCTGATCGGGCTGGCCTCGAGCCCGCGTCGTCCATCCAAGAAGGCTGTAGCCCGGAAGTACCGGGAAATCGGTGCTGCTGTGCGATTCAAACCCAGGCGTCTGATATCGCGAAATAGAAGAAAACGTCGCATCGCAACCGCACCAGCAGCGTCGACCGTGACGGACACGCCCTTGCTGCCGGCGAGATGATGCGGGAGTGCTTGGTGGAATCCTTGACTACTCCTGCCGAAGCTCGTGCACGTGGAATTTCAACCCGGCGTCGCTACAATGATCTCAGACGCCTGTGCCTGAGCTGCCCGACATCACGGTCTACCTTGAGGCGCTGGAAAAACGGATTCTCGGCCAGAGCCTCACACGCGTGCAGATTAACGGGCTCTCGCTTTTGCGGACAGCGCAGCCGCCCATCAGCAGCGTGGAAGGCAAGAAGGTGCTCCAACTGCGTCGCATCGGCAAGCGCATCGCTATTGGGTTGGAAGACGATCTTTGGCTCGTCCTCCACCTGATGATCGCCGGCCGGCTTCATTGGCACGAGGGTGGCTCGAAAGCTTCGAAGTCGCGCACGCTGGCTAGCTTTACATTCCCCAATGGAACGCTTTCTCTAACGGAAGCTGGCTCACGAAAGCGGGCGTCGCTTCACCTGGTGCAGGGAGAAGCAGCGCTTCGCGCCCTCGATCCCGGCGGCCTCGATGTGCTGCGGGCGAACCTGGAATCCTTTACCGCAGTTCTCCAGTCGGAGAACCACACCCTGAAGCGCGCGCTCACCGACCCGCAATTATTCAGTGGCATTGGCAATGCGTATTCCGACGAGATACTCTTCGCGGCCGAGTTGTCTCCAACGGCGCTGACAAAGAAGTTGACTGAGACCGAAATCGAACGGTTATTCAATGCAATCCGCGCGCAACTGGTTCAGTGGACGGAACGCTTGCGGGACGATGCGGGAAAAAAGTTTCCAGAAAAGGTGACGGCGTTTCGCCCTGAGATGGCAGTTCATGGCCGCTACAAGCAGCCGTGCCCTCGATGCGGTGGGAAGATACAGCGCATTCGTTATGCAGCGAATGAGACGAACTATTGTCCTCACTGCCAGACCGGCGGAAAGCTGCTCGCCGATCGCAGCCTCTCGCGGCTCCTGCGGCAGGACTGGCCGAAAAACGTGGAAGATCTGGAAAACCTCACGGCGACTCACCGCAAGAAGAGCACTTGAGATTGCCGCCTGGGACCACGACCCGCCTGCCCGCTACTGAATTCTGATCAGCTCGATGTCGAAGACGAGTGTACCGAAAGGCGGCTGTTTGCCCTGGTATGCGAGTCTCTCGGGAATCCAGAAGCGCGCCTTCTCGCCTTCGACCATGAGTTGCACGCCTTCGGTCCACCCGGGAATAACCCGGTCGAGCCGGAAGCTGGACGGTTGACCGCGCATGACCGAGCTGTCGAACATCTTGCCGTCGGTCGTCCAGCCGGTGTAGTGCACCGTGACCTCGTCAACGCTCTTGGGATGGCGTCGGCCTTCGCCTGGGGTCAACACCTGGTAAACAAGACCGCTCTTGGTCCGCTGGGCGTCAGCGGGGGGCGTTTTCACATCCGCGGGCGCGCGGGTTGGTATGTCGACAAGCGTCACCTGGAAGACGAGCGTACCTATCGGCTTGCCTTGCTGCCCTTTGTAGGCGAGCGACTGAGGAATCCACAACATGCGGGTTTCGCCCGGCACCATCAGCTGAACGCCCTCGCTCATTCCGGGGATCATGCGTTTCACCTGCAAGGTCGCAGGCTTGCCGCGCTCTACCGAGCTGTCCAGCACTTTCCCGTCGGGCGTCCAGGCGGTGTAATCGATGGCGACGACATCATCTTTGGAGGGGCGGTTGGTGCCGGTACCAGGCTTCAGCACTTTGGTCACGAGGCCGGATGCGGTCTTCGTGGCGTCAGCCGGCGGCGCAGCGAGATCCGACGGAGCGGCAACCGGCGATGGCGACGGTGATGTCTGAGCCGAAGCCGATACTGCGACTACGGCCAGAATGAATAGGGCAAAAGAAGAAAGAATGCGCATTGGATTGTTGTATCGGCAGCGTCTGCCGCCTCCTGACTCAGTTGTGTTGTCCTGCCTCGCAACGTTGGCAGAACCGCCCGCAAAAAGATGTCTTCAAACTCCCATGATGTTGTAGCCGCAGTCCACATAGAGGGTTTCGCCGGTGATGCCGCTGCCGGCGTCGCTGGCCAGGAAGACGGCGGTGGTCGCAACTTCGTTTACGTCGACATTGCGCTTGAGCGGCGCTCGTTCCGCCTGCTCCTTCAGCATGTCGCCGAATCCCGAAATCCCGCGCGACGCCAGCGTCTTGAGGGGCCCGGCGGAGATCGCGTTCACGCGAATATTGTTCTTGCCCAGGTCGTAGGCCAGGTACCGAACGCTCGCCTCCAGCGCAGCCTTGGCAACTCCCATGATGTTATAGCGCGGGATGACCCTCAGCGACCCGTAGTAGGTGAGGGTCATGATGCTGCCGCCCTCAGTCATGAGCGGCCGGGCGGCGCGGGCGAGCGCGACCAGAGAGTAAGCGCTGGTATCGAGCGCAATGCGAAAGCCGTCGCGACTGGTGTCGGTGAAGTCGCCTTTCAGGTCCTCGGCGGGAGCGTAGGCGATGCTGTGCACCAGCGCGTCGAGTTTGCCGTAGCGTTCTTTCAACTGCGCGAAGAGCTGCGCGATCTCTTCGTCGCGCGAGACGTCGCACTGGAAAGCCTGCGCATTGGGCAGGTCAGCGATCAGGTCGGCAGCTTCCTGCTTCAGGCGCTCGTTCTGGTAGGTGATGGCGAGTTGCGCTCCGGCCTGCTGCATCTGCTGCGCAATGGCCCACGCAATGCTGCGCTTGTTGGCCACGCCAAACACCACCGCCGTTCGTCCCTGCAAACTATTCGACACGCGTGTCGTTCCTCCCGGCTTTCGCAGGCGGCGGATTCGTCGGTTCGGGCCGGCCGGGCTCGTGTCCCGGATATTCGTACACGCCGTGTCCTGACTTTCGGCCGATGCGGCCGGCCTTCACGTACTGCACCAGCAGCGGCGCGGGACGGAACTTCTCGCCCAGCATCTTATGCAGGTATTCGAGGATATGAAGGCGGGTATCGAGTCCGACGAGATCGATCATCTCGAACGGTCCCATGGGATGGTTCAATCCCAGCTTCAAGGCTTTGTCGATGTCCTGAGCGGAAGCTACGCCTTCCTGCAGCATGTAGAACGCTTCATTGCCGATCATGGCGTTGATGCGGCTGGTGATGAATCCCGGCGACTCCTTGATGACTACAACCTCTTTGCCCATGCGCTTGCCGATTTCCACTGCCGCAGCCAGGGTTTCGTCGTCGGTCTCCAGCGCGCGCACAACTTCCAGCAGCTTCATCTTGTGCACGGGATTGAAGAAGTGCATGCCGACACATTTCGGGGCGCGGTAGGTCACGGAAGCGATTTCCGTCACGCTGAGTGAGGAAGTGTTGGAAGCGAGAATCGTGGTTGGACGGCAAACTTTGTCGAGCAGAGTGAAGATCTCGATCTTCGACTCCATCTCCTCGGGGACAGCTTCGATCACAACGTCGGCTTCGCGCGCCGCCTGCTCCACGGAAGAGGCGTATTCCAGACGGCCAAAAGCCTGGTCGGCATCGGTCTTCGTGACCTTTCCCAACTCGACGGCCTTATCGAGATTGGAGCGGATCTCGGTCTCCGCCTTGCGCAGCGCAGTAGGCAAGATGTCTTCCAGGATGGTGCGATAGCCGCCCAGAGCTGCGGCATGGGCGATGCCGCGGCCCATAATTCCGGCGCCGATGACGGCGATGGTGCGAACCTCGGCCATCAGGCTACGCTCCCCTTTTCCAACTCCTCGACGACGCCGATGAAATTCGGGTCGGACTTGCGCATGTACTCGGCAAGACGCCGCTTCTCGTCGGGATTAATCAGGTAAAGACTGGCGTTGATGCGGCGCAGAGTGGCCGCAATGTCGTCGACATAATTCATCATCCGGATTAGTTCACCAGTGGCAACCATAAGAGTCCTTTCGCTAAAACACGGTATCAAGGAAAGCCTGCGCGCGCTTGCCGGAGAACGCACAAAATTGCGCCCGCGAAATCAGCCAATCGTTTATTTTCACCGCCGCTCGACATTAAGTAAAGCTGGGGCGCGGGAGTGGTGGAGCGTCATGGTTATGCCGCGAAATCTTCGCCAGCTTCCGGGTCGCCTTGCCCGGCCTTGAGTGCAGGCTGCTTCACACAAGCATCGCGATCGGTAATCTGGACCAGTACCGCCATTTTCGCGGCCAGTTGAGGTGTGAGCGTTCCGGCTTGCAACCGCCACGTCCAACTGCCATGAGTTTCGCTGGGAATGTTCATTCGAGCATTGCTGTCGAGCCCGAGTACGTCCTGCACGGGGATAACAGAGAAGTTAGCCACCGAGGTGAGGGCAGCACGGATAAACGCCCAGTGCACGCCGTCACTACCGATTCCCATGTAGGCTGTTACGAGTGTTTTTTCATCTTTTGTAGCGCCATTGCTCCACCAGCCAACTACGGTGTCATTGTCGTGGGTCCCGGTATAGACAACGCAGTCCGGCTCATAGCGGTGCGGTAAGTAGACATGTGCGCCCTTGTTGCCGAAACCGAATTGCAGAACTTTCATTCCCGGGATATCCAGGGTCTTTCGGAGATGAATCACCGCTCGCGTGATGTACCCCAGATCTTCGGCGATGAGGGGCAACTTGCCCAAGGCGCTTTGCAGGGCGTCAAACAAGCTTTCATTTGGTCCGGCGACCCACTTTCCGTTGACCGCGGTTGGCTCGTCCGCGGGAATTTCCCAATACGCTTCAAACCCGCGGAAGTGGTCGAGACGAACGATGTCGCAGGTCTCGATGGCCCAACGCATGCGCCTGATCCACCAGTCGTATCCGCGAGCGCGCAGCGCCTCCCAGTCATAAATCGGATTGCCCCAGCGCTGGCCAGTTTCGCTGAAAGCGTCGGGCGGCACGCCGGCAACGACTTCCGGCGTGAGATCTTTCTTCAAGCGGAATAACTCGGGATTCGTCCAGACATCGGCGCTGTCATAGCTAATAAAGATGGACACGTCGCCGATGATGCGAATGCCGCGCGCAGAGCAGTACTGGCGCAAGGCGCCCCACTGCTCAAAAAATGCGAACTGCAGAAAGCGCTCCTGCTCGAGCTGCTCGTGCAGTTCGGACCGCAATTGCGCTAAAGTCTCGGGATCCCGGCGGGCGACTTCCCGCGGCCAGGTATTCCAGGTCTGCTCGGCGAACTTTTCGCGCAGCACGCTGAACAACGCGTAGTCTTCCAGCCACTCTTTACTCTCGCGGCAGAAATTGGCGTAGCGCTCGCGTGCGTCATCCGGCGCGGAACGCAGGAAGTTCACGGCAGCTTCGCGCAGCAGCGGCAACTTGTGGGCGCGAACGCTATCAAAGTCGACGGGGATATCTCCGTCGGGAAGAGCGCCCACACCATCGCGATCCAGAAGGCCTCGATCCGCCAAACGCTCCAGGCTAACCAACAGAATATTGCCGGCAAACGCCGAGGTGCAGGAATACGGAGAGTCGCCGCTGCCTACTGGTTGCAGTGGCAGGACCTGCCACAGCGTCTGCTTGGCGGCAGCCAGCCAGTCGACAAATTCGTAAGCGGCCGGACCAAAATCGCCGATTCCACCGCGCGACGGAAGCGAAGTGGGATGCAACAGGATGCCGGATGAGCGCTCTGAAAGCATATGGGCAGTTGCGGACTGAATCGAGCTTGGTTACGTGGCCATGAGCCTGGTTCAAACAAATGTGGCCAGCAGACCGTTTCTGCTGGCCATGAAGTCCGGCGCTACTACATCGCTACGAACCCTCAGACAAAGTGGACAGACGTTCCATTTCCTTCTTGTTGATTTTGATCTTGCCTTCTTTTTCCAGCGTGCTGCGCAGGTTCTCCACGTAGAGATTTTCGAATTCCTGCTGCTTCTGCTCCAGCAGCGCCTGCTTCGCTTTGTCCCAGCCCTGCTTGATCTGGTCGGGACTGGGCTCTTGCACTTCAAGAATCTTCAGGACAACGCCATTCGGGCCGCCTTGGATTGCGCCGCTGATTTCGCCAGCCTTCATGGTGAAGGCGACAGCGGCCTGGCCGTTCATCGCGCCCACTTCGGGTAACTGCGCATTGCGGTCCACCAGCTCGCTGGTCTTTACGGTTGCGCCCGCTTCCTTGGCTGCCTTATCCAGATCGTGATCGGCATGAGCGCGGTCTGAAAGTTGCTGGGTCTTTTGCGCCAGCAATGCCTGCGCGCGCTGCGACTTGAACTGCTCTTCCAGCTTGTCCTTCACTTGCTCGAAGCTGGGAGTTTGGGGCGGCTGGATTTCCGTGACCTGATAGACCACATAACCTGCCGGAGTGGTAGCCGTCGCGGGCGCGTCATTCTTCTTCGCCGCAAACAGTGCGGCCATGAAATCCGGAGCTGGGCCAATGCCGGGCAGTTGGTCCGTTTGCGCAACCAGATCGGTGGTGGTGACGCTCAATTTCCTGTCAGCCGCAGCCTTGTCCATTCCTGCTGTACGCGCCGAGGCCTGGATCGCGGTGGCGACGCTCTGCGCCTCGGCCGCAGCTTTCTGTTTCTTGAGGACCGGCTCAATCTCGACTTTTACCTCAGCGAGGGGCTTCAGCCGCGCGTCCTGCTTGGACTCGACATGAATAATGTGGAATCCATAGTTAGTGCGAATAATGCCGGTGGTCTGTCCCGCCGGAGTACTAAAGGCAGCCTGCTCGAATTCGGGAACCGTCCGGCCTCGCGTCAGCGGAGGCAACAGGCCGCCGTCCTTCGCACTTCCGGGGTCTTCTGAGTACTTCTTGGCCAAGTCGCCGAAGTTCGCGCCAGCCTTCAGTTGCTTATCCACGTCCTCGGCTTTGGCGCGCGCCGCGTCTACAGCTTTTTGATCGACTTTGCCATTCGCATCCGGAGTGGGCACTTTGATCAGGATGTGGCGGACCGTTACCGTCTCGGGGAGGCGGTAGTCGTCCTGATGCTGCTTGTAGTACTGCTGAAGGTCCGCCGGCGTGACCTCGACTTTGTCGGCCAGCTGGTTAGTGTCGATCAGAATGTATTTCGCCTTGACCTTCCCAGGGATGGAATTCACAAGCATCTGCTTGTTCTGGTCGTAAAAGGCCTTCAGCTCCACATCTGTCGGCTTGACATCTTTCTTCACGTCATCAAGGGTTAGCACGGCGTACTCGAATTTCACCTTGGTGCCCTGCTGCTGGACTTCCTTGGCGACGTCCTTGTCGCTTACCGTAATCGCTCCGCCAACGGCCGCCAGCAGTTTTCTCTGAGCAATCTCACCCTTGACCTCCTGCTCGAACTGCTGCACGCCCATGTTGAACTCGGTCTCGATGAACCGTTCGTAAGCCTGCTGGCCAATAAAGTTGCCGCTCGGGAAAATCATCTGGCCAAACTGGCCCTGGTGAAGGTAATCGCGGAGTTCGTCATCGCTGACCCCGAGACCCATCTTGTCGGCTTCGTAGACGATCGCCTTCTGCGTGATGATGCCTTGCGCGGCGCGCTGCATCAGATAAGGCATGAGTTGTTCGGGGACATTGCCCTTGAACTGTTGCTTGCCGATCAGACGGGCCTGCTGCTCCACTTGCTGGATGCCGACCTCCTGATCGCCCACTTTGGCCAAAACGCCTTGCGTAGTAAGGCCGCTGCTGAAGTAATCGCCGAAAAGGCCGCCAGGAACGAGCGTGATGACCATCATCACGCAAATGACCACCAGGATGCCGCCCAAAATGATCTTCTTGAGGGGGCCAGGCTTTTGCAGAAATCGAAGCATGCTTTGGAAACTCCAGATGGGTTAGCTGAATCCTCTATTATAGACCAGCCGCGACGGATGCAGGTTAGCAGCGAGGGGAAGGTCGCCGCGGTCTGGCATTGCGCGCTTGCCTAATGTATCCAGATGCCACTCAGCTGCCAAAATTCCCCACACACAGCGGAGTACTTCACATCCGGGAAAGTGCGTGTGTTGTAATAGAAACGACCTGATCAGTATGTTGAAATCGTCACCAGAAAGACATCGGCGGATCTTAGCCTACAAGCGCCGAACCCGCGAAATTAAGATGATCGCCAAAGGGCTGGCCTCGACCGACCACCCGATCATGGCGCACATCATCCCTATTCGCCGCTGCAATCTCTCGTGCGAGTATTGCAATGAATACGACGATTTCTCCAAGCCCGTTCCGCTTGACACCATGAAGCGCCGCATCGATCATCTCGCGCGGCTGGGCACTTCAATCGTGACCATCAGCGGCGGCGAACCGCTGTTGCATCCCGAGCTCGACGACATCATCGCCCACATGCGCGAGTATCCGATTCTCGCAGGCCTGATCACCAACGGCTACCTGCTGACTGCGGACCGTATTCAGCGGCTGAACCGCGCGGGGCTCGACCATCTGCAGATCAGCATCGACAACGTCATGCCGGACGAGGTTTCCAAGAAGTCGCTGAAGGTGCTGGACAAGAAGCTGCAACTGCTGGCTGAGCATGCCGACTTTCACGTCAACATTAATTCGGTTGTCGGCGGAGGCATTCACAATCCGCATGACGCGCTGGTGGTCGGACGCCGCGCCGTGCAACTGGGATTCACCACAACCATTGGCATCATCCACGATGGCGATGGCCAGTTGAGGCCTTTGGGCGAGGTCGAACGCGAAGTGTTTCGCAAGATGAAAAACCTGGAGAAGCGGCACTATTCCCGCTTCAACTGGTTTCAGGACAACATCGCTGACGGCAAGCCCAACGATTGGCGTTGCCGCGCCGGCGCGCGTTATCTCTACATCTGTGAAGACGGCCTGGTGCACTATTGCTCACAGCAGCGCGGCTATCCTGGCACGCCGTTGGAACAGTATTCCGTTGCCGACATACGCCGCGAGTTCCTGACGGAAAAGAGTTGCGCTCCGCACTGCACCGTCTCCTGCGTGCATCAGGTGTCTTACATCGATCATTGGCGCGCGCCGCAAACCATTCGCACTCCGCAATCGCCGCTCGGCGTTGGGCAGTTGGTGCAGATCGAATAGAGCGTAACGATCAACCGGGTCCTGCATGACAACGATCACGAAGGAAAAGTGGACGGACATCAGGCCGCTGCTCTTCGCGCCAGCCTTGCTGATTTCTGCTTATTTGTCTTTTCTGCCAGGATTCGGCTTTTGGTTCATAGGCCCGAAGAACCTTGGTGACTGGGCAATCGGGGTCCCCGCGTTTGCCGTATTCCTCGTTATTATTGGTGCAATTTGGCGGTCGATGGGACCGACATTGTGGCTGATTTTCGGGACTGCCTCTTTCTTTTATGAAACCATGCACGGAGCTGGAAATACTTACGGAGATCTGCGCAAATTCGGTTTGAATCCTGGATTGCTGATCTCGGTTAATGTCTTAATGATTATCGTAGTTGCGGGGGACGTTTTTACAGGTCGAATAAAACCGCAATGGCGTTTCAGGGAACAAAGACGCATTGATCGTGATTAGTGAAAATCGTGCGAACGGACGTCGGCGTCGGTGACATCGACCGTGTCGGCTGCGTAGGCTTCGCGCATGGGCGCAACCCGCTCCACGCGCACCGAGATCACGCCTTCCTGATTTTGCAGTTCACCCTCCAGCAATAAAAATTTCTCCGACAAAATCACAAGGCGGTTTCGCTCAAGAATGTCGGGCGCGATGATGGCATTGCCGATGCCGGTTTCATCTTCCAGGCTGAGAAAGACAAATCCCTTCGCCGTGCCCGGCCGCTGCCGCGCGATGATGCATCCCGCTGTTCGCACATGCCGGCCGTGAGGAACTTGCGTCAACTCCTGCGCCGAGAGCACACCAGCCCGCCGCAGATCGGCCCGACGATAAGCCATGGGATGCGGGCCAACCGTAAGTCCGGTGCCGTGGAAGTCGGCCACCAGTCGCTCCTCGGGAGTCATCTGTGCGAGCGGCGATGCATCATCGTTTTCTGGAATGCTTTCCAGCAGCGGACCGGCAAATCGTGCAGCCCGCTCCACCTGCCACAGCGCATCGCGGCGATGCAGACGCTGCTTAGTTGCTGGCTTGCCAGAGCTCTGTTTTGAAAGGGCACGGCTTTTAGAGCCTGCGTGAGAATTAAGTTTGATCTCCGGCGGTGGAGTATGAATCACGAAAGAAGAACCCCGAAGGGGGGGAAGCGCAGTTAGCCCAGGACGGAGCGGAGCGGAGTCCTGGGTAGGGTGGGAAAAAGTAACTGAGTTCCGTAGGGACGGCACGGTTCTCACGCGCTCACTTTTAGACGTGCCGAAATCCTCCGTCCTGATTCCGGGCTTCAGCCCCTGCGGGACTTCGATTTCGCCCGCGGCATGATTTATGCAATGAGCTTTCGTGGAATCCCACTGCGACAGCGGATCTTCCCCGCTGCCTGCAATCGAATTCAGCGCCCCAATCGAAGCCAGCAACACAAGCTCATTGCGCCGCAGCTCTGGAACACGGTAGGCCAAATCGGCAATCGACTCGAATGGCCGATGGCTGCGCGCACGCAGGATTGCTTGTACCGCCTCCTCGCGTAATCCCCGGGCATAGCGAAAACCCATGCGCAAAGCGAAGCGTTGTTCACAATCATGGTTTTGAAGGTGCGCGCCTTCAGGCGCGCCGATAGACTGCCCTCGGTGGAACGGCTTTAGCCGCTGAGGAAAGTCGCTATTCGACTGAATGCGATTCTCCTCAGCGGCTAAAGCCGTATTGAGGTTGCTTTCTAAACGGCGCGGCTTAAGCCGCGCCCCTTCAAGGCAATCCCACACTGTGGTACGCTCTTCCGGTTCCAAGGCGCACAGCCAATCGGAACAGGTGATGTCCACCGGCTTTACCCGCAGACCATGGCGCTGTGCATCCTTCACGATGGTTGCAGGACTATAGAACCCCATCGGCTGGTTGTTGAGCAGGGCCGCGGTGAATGCCGCCAGATAATGACACTTGAGATAAGCGCTGGCGTAAGCAATCAGCGCAAAGCTGGCGGCGTGCGATTCCGGAAATCCATACAGCGCAAAGGAAGTGATGGAAAGGATGATCTGCTCCTGCGCCTCAGGCGGGATGCCGTTGCGCTGCATGCCTTCGCGCAGCTTCACTTCGATATCGCGCATGCGCCGCTCGCTGCGTTTGAAGCCGAACGCCCGCCGCAATTCCTCCGCCTCGCCGCCGCTGAATCCCGCGGTAATCATCGCCATGCGCAGCAATTGCTCCTGGAAAAGCGGCACGCCCAATGTGCGCGCCAATACCGGCTCAAGCGAGGGATGCGGATAGACAACAGCCTGTCTCCCCTGCCGCCGCATTAGAAAAGGATTGACCATCTGTCCCACGATCGGGCCGGGGCGAATGATGGCGACTTGTACCACAATGTCGTAGAAGTGCGTAGGATGCAGACGCGGAAGGCACGACATTTGCGCCCGGCTCTCAATCTGAAACATGCCGACTGTATCCGCCTTTTGCAAGGCGTCATACACTGTGGGATCGTCAGCCGGCAGCTTCGCCAGATCGACCTCTTTCCGATAATGATTGCGGATAAGCGTGATGGATTCTTCCAGCGCGGCCATCATTCCCAAACCCAGCAAGTCAACTTTGACGATGCCGAGGTCGGCGCAATCTTCCTTATCCCATTGCACCACCACCCGGCCGGGCATGCTGGCCGGCTCCAGCGGAACAATCGAGTCCAGTTGTCCCTGGCAAATGACCATACCGCCGGAGTGCTGTCCCAGGTGGCGCGGCAAGTCCTGCACGGCCACACACAGCTCGAAGAACTTGCGAATGCGCGGATGCCGCAGATCGAAGCCGGCATCGCGAAACTGGCGCTCCAAAGTATCGCCGGGGTCCTTGTACTCCCACGAACTCACTAGAGCTGCGAGGCGATCGAGAGTCTCGCCATCGAAGCTGAGAGCCTTGCCAACCTCGCGCGCCGCCGACCGCCCGCGATACGTAATAACGTTGGCCGTCATCGCCGCGCCCAGCTTGCCATAACGCTGATAAACATACTGGATGGCACGCTCGCGCTGATTGCCGCTGGGAAGATCAAGATCGATGTCGGGCCACTCGCCGCGCTCCTCGGACAGAAAACGCTCGAACAGCAGGTCCATGCCCACGGGATCGACTGCGGTGATGCCCAGCGAATAGCAGACCGCGCTGTTGGCTGCCGAGCCGCGCCCCTGCACCAGAATCCCCTGTTCGCGGCAGTAGCGAACGATGTCCCACACAATCAGGAAGTAGCCCGGCAGCTTGAGCTTTTCGATCAACGTGAGTTCGCGTTCGATCTGGCGTTGCGCCCGCTGCCACAATTCGCCCTGGCCGGGACGCAGGTAGCGATCGCGAGCGCCTTCAATAGTGCGCTCGCGCAGGAAAGTGTCCATCGTCTCGCCTTCGGAGACGGGGTATCGTGGAAATTCATAGCCAAGGTCGTTGAGTGTGAATTCGAGGCGCGACGATAGCTCAACCGTGTTCGCCGTGGCCTCGGGCAGGTCGGCGAACAGACGCAGCATCTTCTCCGGCGATTTGATGTAGCGCTCGCTGTTACGCGCCAGAAGACGTCCGGCGGTGTCGAGCGTATGGTGATTGCGAATGCAAGTGAAAACATCCAGGATCTGCCGCTCTTCCGGCTTGGCGTATTGCGCGCCCTGGGTTGCCAGCAGCGGCAAATGCAAGCTGCGTGCGAGCTCAATTGCCGCCTGATTGCGCGCCTCCTGCGCGCGATTGTAGTGGCGCTGCAATTCCACATAGACATTTCCGTGGCCGTAGATCGCGATGAGTTGTTCGAGGAGCTTGCGGCCTGCCTCCATGCCACCGCGCTCGAGGACATGAGCCAGCGGCCCTTCGTCGCCTCCGGTCAGACATATCAGCCCTGTGGCATACTCAGCGAGATCGGCAACAGAAGCGGCCGCTTGCGATTGCAGAATGGACGCTTCATCATTGTCTGTGGGAGTCTTACTACGTGGCACATTGACCGGATATTTTGGAGCACGCAGCTTGGTGCGGGTAATCAGGCGGCAGAGGTTCTGGTAGCCTTCACGCGAAGCACAGAGCAGAGAAACACGTGGGACAGCCGGCTTGCCTGGCTCCGGGCAGGCCAGCAGCGAAGTGATCTCCGCTCCGATATGGGCCTTGATATTTAGTTTCTTCGCGGCGAGATAAAAGCGCGGCGCGCCATAAACTCCATCGCGGTCCAGCAAGGCCATTGCCGGCATCTGTTGCTGGGCGCACATTTCAGCCAGTTCCTCGGGAACCGAAGCTCCTTCGAGAAAGCTGAATGCGGAGCGGGCGTGAAGCTCGATGTACATCAGGTGTCAGCGATCAGTAGGCAGTTGTTGTCAGCCAAATTCCGGGGAATCTCGTAATCGTTTTGTATCAAGGCACGGCTTCAGCCGTGCCGCAACGCTCAACAATGACTTGGGCTTCAGCCCCTGAAGGATTCTGTTCATGCAGGGCTAAAGCCCTTACTTTGCGGGGCTTCGTTCGGCACGACTAAAGTCGTGCCCTGATACGAACCCGAACGTTTTATGAAACCAAGTAATTTATGGGCGAGTTCAAGATTCTCTGTACCCTCCGCGGTGACTCAGTCGTAGCTGGCGTCAGCAAACCACTGGCCGGTCCCCAAATCGCGATAAATGCGATAGAGCGCCACATTGCCGCCAGATCCGTCACTGCCGACAAGGGCAAGCGCGATGTCCCATTCTTCGCGGTCCCACGGACCGGCCTGCCCAGCATTCGCGTTATCCTGGTTCGCATTTTCCGTCCACCAGTCGCCTGACGATCGCCAGGGCCCAGCCGACCACACTACTTGTCCTTGCAGCTCTTCGCGATCTGTTTGTTTTGTCTGTACGACGAGGCGGTCAGGCCGCCCATGCGCTAAACGGACCTGCAGGCAGCATGGCGGACGGAGAAGCCGCAGCGCCAAAGGCAGATGATCGCTGGCCTCCCACGTTGTGAGACAAACAGTTTGTTTTATATCGTCTGTCGTGATCGCAAAACGGCCGACCCGGAAACTGCCTTGCCGATGGCTATCGAGCAACCGCGCAATGCCCGCCCGGCGTTCACCAACCACAGCGCCGATCCGGGCCAGCGTAATCTCCAGCCTCTCCGCTTCAGGAGTGACCGGCAGAAACAGCCCGCACTGGGCCGACCGCGGCGGCGCCGGCACGGCTGTGATCCATAGTTTCGTGACCGGAGCGCCCGGCGGATGGGCCGCCAACTCCAACTGCAGCAGCTTCAAAAATATTTTGGGATCGCGCATGGAAACCGGCAGGCGCAGGGCGCGCTCAAATATTGGCGTTTGCGCCACATTGTGGGAGTCGGGTAAATGGCTAATGAGTTCCTGGACCGTTGTGGTCTCTTCGTCGGCAACACGCCGCTCCAATTGCAAACGCAGATGCAGCTCGTGCGCTGCCAGGGCCCTGGCCTCCAGCCGCGCACACAATTGCTCCAACAGCCGATTCAAAACAAACGACAACGACTCGATGGTTTCAACCGGACATTCCAGCTCTATCGCCTCTTCAAATTGCGATGGCGGCGCGCACAATACGAGGGTGCGCATGCCCTCACCGCGCGCCAGTCTTCTCAACTGCGCTCCTGCTTCACCCAGCCGCGAAACCAAGGCGTGCTCCGGCAACAACGCCAGGGCACGAAAATCGCGGACTCCCCAACGTTCCAGCGTGTCCAGCATCTGCTCCCGCAGCTTCTCGCGCCCGCGCTCGGACGCTTTGCCCGCAGTCTTGTTCTGCGAAGAAATGTCGAATGCATCCAGCAATACCTGCAACGGCAGTGCCCCCAAACGCTGCGCTTCCTTACCGGCGGGAATAACCGTCGTCCCATTGAATCCCCGCGCCGCGTGCATGGAGGCATCTGGATTAGCAGCTATCGCGATATTCGCTTCCATTCCGACGGCCATCACCCGCGCCGCCAGCTCACTGGCCATCCTCGGAGGCGCGCCGTACAGTCGGTCCAAGCCCTCGAGATCAAGCAGCAAAGTGTCCGGAGCGGTGTCTTCCACGCGCGGGGTAAAAGCGTGGACAACATCGAGGAGCGCGGCGTGGGCCGAGATCTCCTGCTGCGGCGAGCGTTGACGCAAAATCGCCAGATTGTAATGCGACGAAGTATCCGCACTTTTACTACCACGCTGTGAGACTGTCTTTTTCGCAGTCTCCGACGGCAAAGTGCCGGCGAAAACAGCCGCCTGCAATTTGGTCATGCCGATTTCCATTCCCAGGCGGCGAGCTTTTTCATTCAATGCAATTACGCGCACCAGCGGAGATTTGCCTTCCAGAACCGCGACCGCACGATCGCGCAGCACTGGCTCGGCGCGAACCATGGCTTCCACCGGGAAGTCGGGGATATGGATGCAGGCAAACATATCGATTGACGCGCAAAACCGTGCGCAGAGTTCTTACAACGCAGTGCGCAGTTCAAAGTAGGCGCCCACCGATTGCGGTGGCTTGCGCTGCGCCCAGGAACGCACCACCTCAGCCCGAAAACGCATTCCCCGTAAGAGTGCCGCATGGCCCACAACATTGTGTTTCGGAATATGCGGGCCCGTATCTGCGAATCCCACATTGTGAGACAACGATGTCAGCCCGAGCTGATCTGGGTCCAGGAAAGTAGTCGAATTGGACGCGAAGATTGCCTCCGGCTGCAATCGCAGCACCAGCGACGCACAGGTCTTGGCGCACGGCTCCTGTTCAATCAGCAGCAGCACGGTCGCGGTGGGCTCGACCGCGCGGCGAAAGCGAAACCACGAGGTGAGCGGCACGCGTCGCGCGCTTTCCACCGGAATGTCGCCCAGGTCGAGCACGACTATGCCAAAGCCACCGCCCTGCAGAAGCAGATCGGTCACCTTCAGCACCTGCTCCAATACGCCGCCAAAGGCAAAGCCAGCGTGGTTGGAAGAACGGGGTTTCATGCTGGCGCCCTGGCGCTTGAGAGCGCCTGCTGGTCCGTGGCAGCGCACCCACAACAGACGGTCAAGATCGACGCCAGCCGCTGCCGCCGAGGCGGGATCGAAGCTGTCGCTGGCATCCACCAGCGCACACACCTCCTGCCGGCGAGTGGCGGCGGCGAGCGTCGCCAGCATCACTCCCGTGCGTCCGGAAGAAGCCGGCCCGGCAATCTCGCTGAGGGCCCCGCGCGGCAAGCCTCCGGTAAGGGCATCGAGAGGGGCGATTCCGGTCGGGACGGTCAAAGGAGCAGCGCGTTCGCGAAGCAGGAGGGTGGAAGAGAAGTGATCCCCGAGCGAAGCCTCGATATGGGAGCGCGTGGAACGTGGACTTCCGGCAAACATATTTGGCGGAGTGATGGCAACCGACGACATGAGGAACCTCAGGCGGGCGAACAGCATGGGCGGAATTACTTTCGCTTTTTATTCGCCTACGAGTGAGATTGTGCTACGGGGAATCCGGGTTGTCAATCCCCCCTGCGAAAAGCGGCTTATTTGATCGCCGAAAAATGTTCCACGTGGAACATTTTCCCGTAAGCTCAATGGAAAGTGCTACTTGCAAGGACGATAATAGGCAGGACGAAACCCCTTCTGATGGGCTTCGGATTGTTTCATGTACTCTCCCGATTTAGTGGTCCCGTACCAATGCGTGCCGGGGCAGTGATACACCCCTGACTTCGTGTTGACCCAGACCTTAACCTCGGGATTGCCCTGGGTTGCAGAGGATTCTTGCGGCGTCGCCGGTTTGGCTTGCGCGGCTGGCGGATTCGTCGTGGGAGCGGACTGCGCCTGCTGCGCGGGAGCTGCTCGCGGCACGAGCAGCACGCACAACACGATCGCGATCGCAGCCCATCGTCTCATCGCTGAATCTCGCCCTGGATACGAACCTTCACGGAATATCAGAGATCATCGTGTCATGAACCTGACTTGATGTCGAACGATACTAGCTCGGGCAGGGGCGCGCCACAGTTCGCCGCACGCAACCATGGCGGTGCGGTTGCCGGAGGATGACGCATTGGCTGATTTCCGTTGGGGTTTCAACCAGGCACCATCACGGCACGGAACCCTTATCAACACTGGGGATTTCTTGTTATAATGCAGGTTCCTTCCAAAGTGGCGCTATCGTCTAGGGGTTAGGACGGAAGATTCTCAATCTTCAAACCCGGGTTCGATTCCCGGTAGCGCTACCAACTATCATCCGCTAAGGCCCGCTAAATCAGCGGGTTTCGTTTTCGACTACGGCGTGATCTCCCACACCACGCCACAACCATCGCTGCAGCCGGTCCCTCCTCGCGAGGTCGTTCCGAAGAGATTGCCGTTCGCATCGACGACCACGCTGCCGACGGGAGTGAAGCCGTCATTGCCGTCAAAGTCAACCAGGTCAGTTTCTGTCCACCCGCCGCCGGAGGGCGTCAGCTCAAAAACCTGGCCTCCGTCGCTGGCGCCATTGCCGAACACGGTGCCATAGACGTTGCCCGCCGCGTCGAGGGTCGGCTTACTATAGGGCCCTAAATACGCGTTGAAGTTGTAGAGCAACGTGAACGTCCAGCTGCCACCCGAAGGCTGAAGTTCATAGACCGTGCCGCCGCTGCCTGTTGTGGTGCCGTAAAGATTGCCGGACGCATCGAAGGCCAGTCCTCCAAACGGGGCTGCTCCCTCGGAGCCGCCTTGAAAAGCGTAAATCAGGTGTTCTACCCAGCTCGATCCGGAAGGTGTCAATTGGTAGACTGTCCCGTTGCCGTTCCCGCCACTGACCGTCGTGCCGTAGAGATTGCCGGCATTGTCGAAAATTACTCCGGCATAAGGCTCCTCGCCATTGGTAAAGCTGTGGAGAACGGTTTGCGTCCAGCCGCCATTCGTGGGGGTCAGTTCAAAGACCGTACCTGCGTCTATGCCGGTATCTCCGGTGGTTATGCCGTACAGATTGCCGGCCTTGTCGAACACCAGGTCACCGTAGCCGGGATAGGCGCCATCGCTCTGTCCCATGAAAGTATGCAGCACGGTTTCCGTCCACGGGCAGAGTATGGACTTGCAGGGTTGCGCTGGGGGCCGCAGGTTGAAAACCACGCCGTACCCTTTGCCTCCGTAGCTAGTGGTGCCATAGACAGAGCCGTCCGGCCCGATAGTAACTCTGGCGGAGGCATAGCCGCCGTCGCTGCCCCCACTGAAGCTGTACAGCGGCGTCAACGCCGAGCCGGAGCCGTTGTGTTTCAGCCGGTATACTGCCCCGTATCCGTACGCCCCGCCGGCGAAAGTGGTTCCGTAGAAATTCCCTCCCTCGCCCATGGTCACGCCCGCATAGGGTGTTGACCCATCCCGCCCACCAGTGAAGTTGTGAAGAACCGCGAGCGTTTGCGCTTGTGCCTGGCCGGCAAGAAGCGTCATCAGTAAGGCGATTGCGGTGGCCGGCACAGTCTTCCAGAAACCCGATCCGGCTTGATCCCGACCTGAGTGTGTCATAAAGTAGGTCTCCATTCCTTGAGGAAAATGCGCTGTCCCGTTCTCTCCGGAAATTCGAAATAACGTTAAAGCAGCGCCCGTCGATGGTTGTCAAGGTTTTGTAAAAAAACGTAGCAACTCGGTCCCGCCGAAGGCCCCTGCGGCCCAGGAGCGTGAGATGATACATCCGTCTCCGGGTGGAGTTAAGTAGCAGTGAATCCATATTGAGATGTGAGGACGCGATGACGATACGCAAGTGGTTCATGACATTCGCGGTAGTTGCGACCGTTTTATTCAGCGCCATCGGAGCTGAAGCGCAATGGGTGATGGTGGCTCGGGCGGTCTCGGGACGCATTCAGCAGATGTCCAACAGGCCTGCGAATGGACCCGGCTACGATGTCGCCACCGTCGTGCTCGAAGCCAATGCCGATAAGGTCTATCAGACCGCGGTGAAGTCGCTGCAGGCTCGCACTGACATAACCGTCACTGGCAATGATGCCAGGAGCCGGGTGGTTAAGTTCGCCAAAGGCCCGCAAGTAGCAAGCATGCAAGCCACTCCGCTCGGCCCCAAGTTGACCCAACTCGTGATCGCTTCCAACCTCACCGAAGCGCAGCCCGACTCAACTTCCCTGGTAGTGCAAGGAGTGCTGCACGTTTGCAAAGAGATGAACGTCCAGTGCTCGCTCGAAGGACAGTGAGGGCCAGCGGATCGCCGGCCCTCCTTCCCAACTGAAACTGGAAGCTGCTCCAGTGCCTACTGCGACAACTTGCTGTAGTTGGTGTTGGTAGTGGTCACGCTGATCTGCTTGGACGGTGCATTCAGGACGGTTTGCGCCGCGTAATTCGTCCCGTCCGGCAAAGAGGCGAATTGCACGGCCAGAGTTATCGGGTCCTTGGGATCATCCAGATAAGTATTGACGTTGACTGTCTGAATTTTCTTGGTTGCCATGTCGAACGCAATCGTCATCTGGTCCCCGGGCTGGGCATAGTTCTTAAAGACCAGCTGCGGCGCGCCGCCGCCGGGCACGATTGACACGTTGTGCGCCTGGAATGCCTGCTGCATGCGTTGGGCATCAGGCGGCACGTACATGCTGAGGACCCCTTTCACCTGCCCCATATAATCCTGCATTTCCTCAGTCTTTTTCTCGATGACGCGCTGCTTGAGCCTGCCCTGGCGGCCGCTTTGCTGCGCTTGTTGCTGGTCAATGGGGACCTTCTGGATCTGCCCGTTGGGGCCGTAGCTGCACAGGTTTGACTTCGGCGGCTTCTGCTCACCCTTCAGCGTGAGCGTCTGGGTTTCCACCCACTGGTACTGATGCAACTTCTGCTTGTTTGCCGCTGCGGACTGCTTCAAAGCCGCGAATTTCTGTTGCAGCTCCGAGGAGCCACCGGCGCCCATTTGGGCAACAACTGGAGTCGCCAGCAGGGCAACAACCAATAGAATTCCGCAGTTCAACTTGATCCGACTTTCCATTCTCATTCTTGTCTCCAGTACAGCTTGGCGTGTTTCAGATTGAGGTTCGCGACTAGTCACCGGAGGCCGCAGTCGCAGGGGACGAACTCACAGGGGCCGATCTATCGGTTTCGGCGCTGTCCTTCTCGGGGGCCCATGAAAGTATTTTCAAGTCCAGCACAAATATCGAGTACAGCACCGGAACCATCAGCAAGGTTATAAAAGTTGCCACCGTCAGTCCACCAATTTGTGCATAGCACAACGGCTGCCAGAGCGGGCCTCCATGCATGGCCAGGGGAAACAGCGCCAGGACGGTGGCGCCAACGGTGATCATCACCGGGCGTAGGCGAATGATACCAGCATCGATCACCGCTTCTTCGAAGGGCTCTCCCTTGGCGTGCATCTCCTCAATGAAGTCGAAGAGCACGATCACGTGACTCACGATGACGCCGATCAGGCTGGCAATGCCCAGGAAGGCCATGAATCCGAACGACGTCTTCATGACCCACAGCCCGAGGATCGCGCCCGCAACTCCGTAAGGCGCAGCCGCGAAGACCAGTATTGGCTTGATGGCATTGTTGAACTGGAAGAGCAGCGCCAGGTAAATCATCATCACCGAAATCGCCAGCACCAGTGCCAGGTTGCGGAAGCCTTCCTGTTGCTTGTTGTACTCGCCGCCAATCGTGATGCGATAGCCCGGCGGCATGGCCTTCTCGAACTCCTTGAGCTTGGGGATGACGGCGTTGGTGATCTCCGACGCCAGATGACCGGGCGCAGGGAACGCGTAGATCGACATCTCGCGGAAGTGGTCGATGCGGACGATGCGGTTCGTCGTCATGCTGTTCTGGATGTCGGAGATCTGCACCAGTGGAATCTTGGTGTTGTCTTGCGATGACCCCGAGTAAACGTACAGGTTCTGAATGTCCGACAGCCGCGATCGCTCGCTCATCTGCAGCCGCGCGACAACCGGAATATTCTTGTCACCCTCCTGCAAGCTGGTGACGGTGGTGCCGCTCATGGCGCTCGTCGCCGAATTGGCAACATCCATGTTGGTGATTCCGGCGAGATTGGCGCGGTCAGGATTGACCTGTAGCGTTACCTGAAAACTCTCCTTCTGCCACTCGTTGCGCACCCGCCTTGCCTCGACCGCGGAGCGCACCATGTCTTCCACCTGCGAAGCGATCTTGCGCATCTCCGCAATGTCCTCGGCACTGCGCGTGGAGCTGACGTCGGCATCGCTGACCACGCGAATCTCCACCGGATAGTTGATGGGGTTGGTCTGCAACTGGCGATAATCGCAGCGCACGCCCGGCAGCTTCGCGCTGAGGACGGGCTGCACCTGATCGACAAATTTCGGCGTGATGTCCTTGTCGGTCAACTGCACCAGAACTTGCGCGTAGTTGAGCTGCTTGGGCTGCGGCGACACCGAGAACCAGAATCGCGGGCTGCCACCGCCAACCCAGCTTGTCACGTAGCGCAATATCTGCGCAGCCGAGCCGTCCTTCTCCGGATGCTGCTTGCCCCACTCGTCGGCTTGCTGGCGGATGATCTGCTCCACTTGCTGTGCTGCCGTATTCGTGGCATCGAAGTTGGCGTCGTTGGGCAGCCAGACATCGACGTAAGACCAGTACTGCACATCGTCGGGAAAGAACGATGTCCTCAACTGCGAAAACAGAAACCCTCCCAGCACCAGGAACGCCAGCGATCCGATGGCGACCTTCCAGCGATGCTCGATGGCGAATTTGGCGACCGCGGCGTACTTGCCGGTGAAGCCTTTGCTGCGCCGCTCCTCGATCGGCGGCTCCGGCTTGCCCGGCCGCAGCAGGTAGTATCCCAGCAGCGGGATGAACGACATGGAAGCCAGCCGCGAGCAGACCAGTGCGACTGTCATCACCACCGGCAGGCTGTAGATAAACTCGCCGGTGGTTCCTGTGATCATCAGGAAAGGAACGTACGCGACGATGTTGGTCACCGTGGCGTACATAATCGCGGTAGCAATTTTCGTCGGGCCGAGCCACGGCGCGATGATGCGGGGATGGCCCTCGGCCAGCATTCGCTTAATGGAATCGCCGGCCACCACGGGATCGTCCACCAGCAATCCCAACGCGATAATCAGCGATGCCACCGAAACCTGCTGGATGTCGATGCCGAGCACGTAGATGATGCCGAATGTCATGGCCAGCGTGATCGGGATCGAGATGGCCATCAGCACCGCCGAGCGCCACTCCCAGAAACCGATCAGCGAGACGATGACCACCAGCCCGATCGCCTCGTACAACGCGTCCATAAACAGATCGATCTGTTCTTTCACCTGCACCGGCTGGCTGGAAGTGGGGACAATGACCAGGTCGTCGGGCAGATATGGTTTCAGGCTGTCCAGCTTCTCTTTGACGTGGTCGCCGAAAAGATTGATCTGCTGGCCCGAGCGCATGTTGATCCCGAGCGAGATGGCACGGCTGCGGACCCAGTTGCCGCCGGGGTCACGCCACGTCAGGTAGTTCAGATAGGTGGGCGGACTTTGATACGTGCGCGAGATGTCGACCAGATCGCGCAGGTAGACGGGACTGTTCGACGACGAGACTCCAATGATGACGTTGCCGATGGCGGGCGCATCGGGGAAGAGGCCGGAGGGATTGATCACCAGGTCCTGCGGGCCCACCTCAAGCGAGCCGGCCGGCAGCGTGATGTTCTGCGCGTTCAGGACGTCTTTCAGTTTGGAAGGATCGTATCCGTATTGCGCCAGCCGTTGCTGCGAGTAGTTGAGGTATATCTGCTCCTGGAGCACGCCCGCCCGCGTGATCGTCGAGGTCTCAGGCACGCCTTGCAGCGTGCGTTGGATCAGGTCCGTGTAGTTGTCGAGCTGGCGGTACGAATATTTCGCGCCGGCAACTTTGGCGAGCTGGGCCTCGGTGTCGGCGGGATCGCGGATGATGGCCGGCTGCCACGCGTCGGGATAGAGCTCGGAACGCTGCAGATTGTTCCGGATCAGTAGCTCGCCGCGCTGCCGGATGGTCTCGTCATCGAACGTGGTACTGGCATCGAGTCCCACATAACCGGGGCCGTCGAAGAAGTGCAGGTCCCTGAGGGTACCGTTGCGCTGGGCAATGGAGGCGATGTTTTCGAAATTCTCGCGCACCGGGCTGGCGGCGACCGAAAGAGGGAAGGCATAAATGATGCTGACCCGCGGCTGAGGTGAATTCCTGGGCAGGTCATTCCGCGTCTGCTCGATTGCCTTGCGGATGGCGATGGCGCGCAGCGCAACCTCGGTAGGCGTGACGATTGGGCTGGCAACCGTGAGCATCAGGGCGGCTGTGTCGCCGAAGTTGCTGTTGAACTGGATTGGCCCGGCGCCGCGCGGCAATTGCAGCTGGTTCAGCTTCAGGTTGATGTCGCTGAATTCCTTCTGCTTGTCTTTGACGTTGTCGTCGAGTTGGATATAAACCACCGAGAGCCCGGGAAAGCTGAGCGATCGAATGCCGAAGTTGGAGGGACTGGGCGGCTTGATGGTGGTGTTTTGCGCGGCCATTTGCTCGATGGGCCGCGTGATAAGCTGCTCGACCTGTTCGGCGGTTGCGCCGGGCCACTGGCATTGCGCAGAGGCCACGCGGACGGGAATGTCCGGGTCCTTGCGCTTGGGCATCTTATGGTAGCCATACCATCCCCAAACGAAGGTCGCCAGCAATAGGATCAAGCCAACCTGCCGGTGCTCGGCGAAGAACCGGGCAGTGTTGTGCGTGGTCGCGATGATCTCGGCGTCGGACTTGTGATGGGTCGTCATTGCGCTTCTGATTATTGAAGCGGCACAGCTTTAAGCAGGCCCCGAGCCGGCTGAAGGGTGCGCCGTTGCAAACCCTTTATTCTTGTCATGACGAGCGGGCATCAGCCCGCGAGGGATCTGCTGTTCGATTTCTCCTCACGGAATAATCCGCACCTCATCACCATTCTTGATCATGTTTATTCCCGAGGTCACGACGCGATCGTTGATATTTACGCCGCTGCGTACGGCGATCATGTTCCCGTAGGTATTGCCCAGAGTCACATCCTGGGTATGCACCTTCACCGTGTCGCCCGTTCCTTCGGTCACGAACACCGCAAAACCATTCAGATTCGAGGGGCTGCGCACTACCGCCGAGATCGGCACCACGGTTACGCTGCCGGACGGCGAGGATGCGCCGATTGTCAGGGACGCGATCATTCCCGCCTTCAGCAGATTTTGCGGATTGTCGATTCGGACCTCGACCGAGTAGACCCGGCTCTTGGGGTCGGCAGCCGCGGAAATGGCGGTCACGTGACCGGAGAAAGGTTTGGGTAGCGCTTCCGTAATCACCGTTTGCGGACTGCCCAGCTTGATGCGGCCAATCGCGGTGTCAGGAACGCCAAAGACAGCTTTCACGGTGCGAGTGTCAGCCAGAGTAAAACCAATCGTCGCCGGACTGACAAGCGTGCCAACATCCACACTTCGCTTCAGCACCCAGGAGTCGAACGGCGCGCGCAATTCGCAATAGCCCAGAGCGATTTGCGCTTCGGCAATGGAAGCTTTCGCATTATCCACCGCCGCCTGTGTGCTCTGAAGTTGCGCGTTGCTGTCGTCGTAATCAGGCTTGGTAGCAGCGCCCACTTTGTACAGCGCTGACACGCGCTCAAACGACAACTTGGCTCGTTCGTGATCGGCCTGAGCTTTGTCCGCCTGGGCCTGCGCCTGCGCCAGCTTCTGCAGGTAGTCGTCCGGTTGCACAGTGGCCAGCACGGTCCCTTTGGTCACGTAGTCGCCCTGGTCGATGTTGCGAACGTGACCGTCTGCGTCGGTCACTTGACGGATGCTCGCCAGGTAGCCGTTCGATTTGAAGGCGAGGTCCACCTGCTGGTACGGCTGGATGTTCGCCGAATACGCGTTGCCGGTATCGGTATCGAGAGTTCGCACTTCAGCCGTGCGCACCGGCACAAGTGTCGGCTGGTTAGTCGTCTCTTTGCTGCAACCAGACAGCAGGACCGCAGTCAAAACTGCACTCAGACCGATCGGGCCGAACCTTGCCGCCGGTGTTCTGTGCATGGGCTTCACTCCTCCCCGATCGCTTTCTGGAAATTCGCCTTCGCGGTCCAGAATTTGGCCATCGCCTCGTTGTACTCTGCGTTGGAGCCCTCGACGGCCGACTGCTGCTGCAGCACGTCGCGCAGCAGAGCGGTCTGCTGCGCATACTTCTGCGTGACCTCGCGCAGCTTCTCGGTCGAGGCTTCCTTCTTTGCCGTCGCCACTGAGACGGCGACCCGCGCTTCGTGCAGTGCCCGGAACTGCGTGTCCAGATTGATCAGGATCTGCGCCTTAGTATCGTCAAGGCTCAGCTTGCTCTGCTCCACCGCGATGACCTTCTCGTTAACTTCGTCCCTGCGCCGGCCCCAGTCGAACGGCTCCCAGTTGAACTCGAATCCAATCCCCATCACGTTTTGCGGCACAAAGTTGACACCGAAGGGCGAGAGGTAGTGAAAGGATGCGCCCAGGTCCGGCAGGTATTGCGACTTCACCAGCCGCCGGGCGTTATCGGCCTGTTTCACCGTGATCTCGGCTTCTTTCACCTTGGGATTCTGCGCCAGCGCCAGGGCTTGCGCTTGCGGAAGGTTGTCCTCCGCCGTCGACAACTCGGTCGGATTCACCGCGCTGAACGGCGTGTTGATGTCGCGGCCCAACAGATTGTTCAGACTTTCCTTGGCCGAAGCGAGCTTGTCCTGATACTGCAGAAGCTTGAACTCCTCATCCGCGAGTTTGGCCTTCACCTCCAGCAGCTCGGACTTCAGCACGACCTGTTCGTCCAGATACTGAGTGGTGATGCGATCGAGTTCCTCGTATTGCTTGATACTCGCTTCGGTCGCGTCGATGGCGTTTTGGATCTCCACGATGGAGTAGTAAGCCTGCCGCACGTCGTCAACAATCGAAATGCGCTCCTCACGCACCTTTTGGACAGCTTGCTCGACGGACAGTTCTTCGCCGTGAATATGAATATTGATCTTGTAGAGCGTCAGCAGTGGCTGAGAAGCGGTACCAAAGACATAGGCCGTCGGCTGGCTGGGAGTGGTGATGTTCGTGTTTGTGGCAGGGATGGGACCGATGCCCGGATACGTCCCGAACTGGCCTGCCTGCACCGTGAAGTTGATGGGCTGAAGCAGCTGCGAGGCGAATACGTAGGTGTTGAACGAAGGAAGCCGCCTGGTTTTCTCCGCAGCCAGCTTCTCCTTGGAGCTATCGAGACCAAGGGAAACGATTTTCAAGTTGCGATTGTTTGCCAGCGCAATTTGGACGGCTTGGTCCACCGTGAGGACCTCGGCCGGAAGCGCAGGCTGTTCTGCCACGGCGGCGAGGCTAAGAAAACCCACCGTCAATAAAAGGGTGCCCCCTATAACCGCTCGTAGGCGATGCATCGCCCTCCCGATGAAACCCATACAGTGCGAATGGCACCGGTGGGACGCGCGTGTTGCGGATGTTCCTTATGAGAGTGCTCCGCAGTATACAGCGCTCTCACGCGTGCAGCAAGATGGGCGAGTTGAATTGATTACCCGCCTCGCTTCATTCATTCCTGGCCGCCTGTCCCGACTTTCCCCATGTAAAGGGCTGGCTGTGAATTGCCGATGAGACCAGTGACGAATCGTGTCCGCCAGAGGTTGCGATCAGAAAAGCCAAGCACGATCTTCTTGCCCGGACACGGCTCGCATAGCGCCACATTCCGTGGCATTTGAAGTCTTGCAACAACCGGGAGGCGATTCCGTGGTCAACCAAGGCAAGAAACAGGGAATAAGCAGGAGAGACTTCGTCAAAACTATCGGGGCTGGGATTGGAGCGTTACAAACCGCCGGCGTCGGCCTCGGCATGCTGGAGCTAACCGGCTGCGGAAGCAGTGCAGCGCCGCCCCAGCCGGTGCCGCCGCAGATTGTGTCCTGGCCTATCGCGCGCCAGGTTTACACCACCGCTCAACAGCAGGTGCTGCCAGTCGCGATCGCTCCCACCATCCGGCACCTCAGCCCGGGCGACGTATCCCTCTATGCGAAGTACGGCTACAGCGCGTGGAATATTGGTGGGCCGTTGCAGCACGTCGTCCGCAAGGACATTGCGCCGGCTTACACGGGAGCGCCTAACGTCTCGCGCCTGCTGTACTACTTTTCCATGTCCGACATTCATATCGCGGACAAAGAGTCTCCCGCTCAGCCCATCTACGTTGGCTGGAGCGCGCCCTACGGTCCAAGCTCGTCCGGCTTGTCGTCGGCCTATTCGCCGATTCTCATGTCGACCCCGCAGGTGCTCGACGCGGCCATCCAGACGATCAATGCGATGCATAAGATATTGCCGTTCGATTTTGGCCTGTCACTCGGAGACGCTTGCAACAACACGCAATACAACGAACTGCGCTGGTTCCTCGACACCATCGACGGTAAAGTCATCATCCCCAGCTCAGGCGCCCATGTTGGGGCGACCACCATCGATTACCAGATGCCTTTCTACGCGGCCGGAATCAACCGCGATCTCCCCTGGTACCAGGCGATCGGCAACCACGACCAGTTCTGGATGGGCTCGCAGTTTGAAAACACAAAGACTCGGAAGGCCCACATCGGCAGCGCCATCCTCAACTTGGCAGACGATCCCGCGAACTCAGACCTGGACAGTACGGGCGATTATATGGGCGTGATTGACGGCAAGACGGTTTACGGTGACATCTTCGGCGCAGGACCGGTAGCCGATTTCACAACGCCTCCCGCCGTGGTTCCGGACGCAAGCCGCCATACCCTGGCTGGCCTCACCTCGACGACCGTGAATTGGATGTCGGAGTTCTTTAAGACAACGAGCAACCCCGTCGGTCACGGATTTACCCAGACCAACCTCGACCAGGGGCATGCCTGTTACAGCTTCGTGCCCGAGTCCGATATCCCGATCAAGTTCATTGTGCTGGACGATACGGTGAAGGGACCGGACCAGGCTGACTACGCCGCCGGCGCTCTCGACGATCAGCGATACCAATGGCTGGTCGGCGAGCTCGACGCCGGACAGGCTGCCAATCAACTCATGGTGATCGCGGCGCATGTCCCTATCCTGCCGCAAAGCAGCCTGACCGATACCACGCCCTATCCCATGTGGCCCGGTCCGGAATATACCGACGCCTACGTGCTCAATATGCTCCACCAGTATCCCAATCTCATCTTGTGGATGGCGGGACACCGGCACGTCAATGTGGTGACGCCACAACCCGATCCCCACGGCGATCCCACGCTGGCCTTTTGGGAGGTGGAAACCTGCTCGTTGCGCGATCATCCGCAGCAGTTCCGCACCTTCGACATCCGCCGTAACAGCGACAACACAGTTTCCATCATCATCACCAATGTCGATCCCGCAGTGCAATACAACTCGCCGGCATACAAGTCCCGCGGGTACGCCCTGGGAGCGTTCCGGATCTTTGGCGCCACGCCTGCCATCATCGCCGACACCACGTCGCACTCTTACAACGCCGAGCTCGTGGTTCAACTAACGCCCGTGATGCAGTCGGTGATTTCGCAAGCCGGATCGGCAATACGCTAGGCACGGGTTTTGGGAGAGGACGGAGGCAGTTATGAGCAAGGGTACCTTGGTACCGCTAGTGTTTGTGATTCTTGCTTTGACCCTGTTCGCGGGATGCGGCGGCTCAGCCGCTCCCGAGCCATCCACGCCGCCAGCTCCCGCTCCGCTCAACGCCGCCAACATTAACCTGATCTTCGTAGTCAGTGAGGATCTGGCTTACCACGCTGCGGGCGACATCAATTCAAAGACGGCAAATCTCACGGACCAGGGACTGCAGCGGTCGCTCCGTATGGCTAGTTTCCTTCAGCAAGACGTACTGGGAGGAAGAAATGTAAGTGCTATCTATTCTGTTGTACCCACGACCCATCCCCAGACCGCTAACCAATACCCTGACATGGTGGGACTGGAAACAATTGAGCAGTTTGCCATGCTGAATCAGATCAGTTTGTCCTATGAGAGCTATACGCCGATTCCCGCCAGTAGCTATCCGGTCAATGTGTCGTATTCGTCAGCAGCCCTGCCGGATGGAGTTGCACAGCCGTTCCTAACTTGCCCGACGATTGGAACTGGATCTACATACAGTTGCCAAGGGCTGGATTTCAGAGACCTGGAAGGTGCCAACGAAACCCTGGCCGGCGGTATCGTCACGGCAAACGAGCCGGGATTTTATGTATTCTCGGCGCCGTGGGAGACGGTCAGCGCGTTGATGGCAAACATCAACAAGCTCGAAGGGTACAACCTGATAGTGCCTGGGAGCTATGTCGGTCCTAACTATCTTTATGCGATCTCGATCGCGCCTTCAGGTAGCGCCAGCCTGGTCACGTATAACAGCAATGTGAATCCGCCTCGCACCTACCCCACACTGCCATCCGGTGGAATTGTGAGCGCGCCTTGTCTGCCGGTAGCTGCTAACGCAATTTTCCACATCCAGGTGACTGGCGGTGTCGGCGGCGCCGTAGCTCCTGCCGGAATCAACACCAACGAAACACTCTACTTTATCCGGCACGCCGAGGCGCATCCTACAAAGTGGTGGGAGGATGGCAACTATTTTGGCGCGGGGCAGTGGCGCGCGCTGGACCTTCCCAACGCCTTGCGCGGCAAAATCCATCCCAATCTGGTTTACTCTATCGATCCTGCGCAAGACCTTACCGGCAGCACGAGCACAGCAGGTGATTCGTATTCTTATGTCAGGACCAACACAACCGTGCTGCCCTACGCCATCGCCAACAATTTGCCCTACAACGTGGCCGCGAGCTTCGAGATGCTGGCCCAGACCCCGCCCCAGCAGATGCTAGCCACCCAGGCCAGCAATTTCTTCTTCACCGGCGGCACGTTCTCGAATCAATCCCTGCTGGTGGGATGGGAGCACGATCATATTCCAACTACCGTCAATGCGCTGCTCGCGAGCTATAACCCCAACATTCCGCCGGCGCCCAGTTGGCCGGACGATGACTACGACACCGTCTGGACGATAAAGTTGGACGCCAATGGCAACTTGTCCATCGACAACACGACCTGCGAAGGCGTTAACTCCAAGGCCCTGCCGAAAGCGCCGCCTCAGTTCTGAGCAGACCTCGGCGAAATTGTCGCCCACAGTCGCCGCATAGTTGCCCAGGGATGGTGGTAAACTAAACGGAATTAGGGATGAGGTCTGTCTTGTCCGCATGTCCACAATTATTCCGCTCACATCCCAACCTCAGCGATGAAGTGAATCACAACATCGCCCAGTCGGAAATTGAAGGCGGCGTGTCTCTCAACGATCTGCCACCCACCACTGTGCTGGAGATTCAGACCCAGCACCACTGTTATTTGGTGGTTCTTCTGAATGACAACAAAGCGCTCATCTCAGGGCATCCCCAGTACTGTCCGGAACCAACACAGGTGGCAATCGCGGGTTCGACGTGGGGAGGATCGATGCTGAAGCGGCGCTTTGTCGGCCGAGGTATGCACCTGGAGTTTTCTCACCCGCAGTACCCGACACCAATTGTCACTTCGCCGATCCAGGAAATCCGTGAGCCGCGAATGCATCTGGTCCGGGACCAAATCGCCGGCATGGATCGCCGCCGTTAACTCACCAGTGCCTGCAATACTGAGTTGGTACTCTTCAGCTCGAGGCGCGGTTCGTTGACTGGACGTTGCTGCGTCCTTAACATGAGGCGAGCCGAACAAGAACCGATACGTTCAGCCCTCTCTTAATGATTGACCGCACCATCTCGCATTACCGCATTGTCGAGAAGTTAGGCGGCGGCGGCATGGGCGTCGTTTACAAGGCCGAAGATATCAGTCTTCACCGATTTGTTGCCCTTAAGTTTCTGCCGGATGCGGTAGCCAAAGACCCGACAACTCTGGCCCGCTTTCAGCGCGAGGCCCAGGCAGCCTCCGCTCTGAACCATCCCAACATCTGCACCATCTATGAAGTCGGGCAGGAAGATGGCACGCCCTTCATTGCCATGGAGTTTCTGGACGGCACGACGCTGAAGCATCGTATCGACGGAAAACCTCTCGAAAAGGACGTTCTGGTCGGTCTGGCGATTGAAATTGCAGACGCGCTGGACGCCGCACATGCCGAAGGCATCGTCCACCGCGACATCAAGCCCGCCAACATCTTTGTCACCAAGCGCGGCCATGCCAAGGTGCTGGACTTTGGACTGGCGAAGGTCACGCCAACGGCCGGCTCGTCGAGCAAAATCGCCGCAGCCCAAACAATTACCCGGACCGACGAACAACAGCTGACGAGCTTGGGTTCGACACTGGGAACCATAGCCTACATGTCGCCCGAGCAGGTGCGGGGCAAGGAACTCGATGGGCGGTCGGACCTGTTCTCGTTTGGTGTGGTCTTGTACGAGATGGCCACGGGAGTGCTGCCGTTTCGCGGCGAAAGCACGGGAGTGGTCTTCAAAGCCATTCTGGATGGAGCGCCTACGCCCGCAGTGCGGCTCAACCCCGACGTTTCCGTCGAGTTGGAACGAATAATCAATAAGTCGCTGGAGACGGATCGTGAGCTGCGCTACCAGTCCGCCGCCGATCTGCGCACGGACCTGAAACGCCTGAGCCGCGAGTCGGAAGCCATCCGGATTTCCAGCAAGCTTTCCGCCCAGAGCACGGCCTCTCATCCTGCGGTAGGATCGCTTCCCGATGCGAGGCGTCATTCCTTGCTGCCCAGGGTTCTTCTGGCGGCGGTGCTGATCGCGGTAGTCACCGGTGCCCTCCTGTTTATGCGCTCGCGGCGGGGCGAGCGCATAACCGAGAAGGACACGGTGGTTCTGGCGGATTTCGATAACTCCACCGGCGATCCGGTATTCGACGACACGCTCAGGCAGGCGCTGAGCGTCGCGCTGCGCCAGTCTCCATTCCTCAACGTGCTCTCACCCGACAAGGTGAACGGGATGCTGCGCTTGATGAGGCTGCCTCCGAACACGCCGCTCACCCCCGAACGCGCCGGCGAGGTCTGCCAGCGCGCCGGGAGCAAAGCCTACATCGCCGGTTCCATTGCGCGTTTGGGCACGGACTATATCGTTGGCCTGAAGGCGGTCAGCTGCCGGACCGGTGACATTCTGGCTCAAAACCAGGCCACGGCGCCTGCCAAAGAAAAGGTCCTGGATGTGCTCGGCAAATCCGCGACCCAGCTGCGCTCGGAACTTGGAGAAACACTGGCCACGGTCCAGAAGTACGATGTGCCGCTGATTCAGGCAACGACCTCGTCTCTGGAAGCGCTGAAATCCTACAGCCTGGGCGTGAAGGCCTCCGACGAAAAAGGCCCGACCGCCGCTCTGCCCTTCGATCTGCGCGCCATCGAACTAGACCCTGACTTTGCCATGGCGTATCGCGCACTGGGACTCGACTATTCGAACCTGGCGCAAGCGGGCCGCGCCAGTGAATATCTCACCAAGGCATTTGAATTGCGCGAACACGCCAGCGAGCGGGAAGCCATGATCATTGCCGGCGACTACTACCTCCTGGTCACCGGTGAACTGCCAAAAGCGGCACAAACGTTCCAGCAGATCACGGCCATTTACCCGCGCGATGAGGCGGCCGTCAACAATCTGGGCAGCGTTTACCAGCAGCTTGGACAATACGAGAGGGCTATTGAACTCCAGCGTCAGGCGATCGCCATGAACCCGGACGCGGTCAATGCCTATGAAAGCCTCGCCAACGAAAACATGGCCGTGCAGCGCTTTGACGAGGCGCGCCAGGTCATTGCCGACGCACACAAACAAGGACTCGAGGATTATGTTTTGCGCATGGGCCAATATGCTCTGGCGTTCCTGGCCAGTGACACTCGGGCGATGGCTGAGCAGCTAGCCTGGTTCGGCGGTCGGCCGGAAACGGAGCCGTATGGGTTGGCGCTCGCGACCCGCACCGAGGCATTCCACGGCAGGGCCAGGAAGGCGCGAGAACTTCTGCGCAAGGCCATCGAGTCTGCTCTCCGCGGCGACAATCGCGAAAACGCCGCCTTGTGGCAGGCTAGTGGCGCAATTCAAGAAGCGGCTTTTGGCGATCCCGCGGAGGCGCGCCGGCAAGCGACGGAAGCCTTGCAGAAGGCTCCCGCCAGCCAGTCGGCGGAGATTGTGGCGGCTCTGGCGTTCGCCGCGGCAGGAGACAAGGCCCAGGCTACATCCTTGAATCAGGACCTCCGAACCCGCTTTCCGCTCGACACCGATGTCCAGGCCTATTGGTCCCCCGCCATCGACGCCCAAATAGCACTCACGCAGAAAGATCCGGCGCGTGCTCTCGATGCGCTGCAGGTCACAACTCCCCTGGAGTACACCGGCGTTCCTTTCGAGCTGAATATCTCTTGCTTGTACCCCACTTATATTCGCGGCGAGGCTTACCTGGCATCAGGACAAGGCAAAGCCGCAGCAGGGGAGTTCGACAAGATCCTCAAGCATTCCGGCATGGTCTGGAACTGCTGGACGGGAGCATTGGCGCAATTGGGAGTAGCTCGTGCCGATGCTCTGGAGGCAAAGACATCCCAGGGTGTGGATGCCGATGCCGCTCGTGTCCGCGCGCTCGCCGCTTACAAAGATTTCTTTGCGCTCTGGAAGGACGCCGATCCCGATGTTCCCGTCTTGAAGGAAGCCAGGGCGGAGTATGCAAAGCTGCAGTAATCCGGCGTCCAAAACTGGAACGCAAGTATCTGCATGAAGAGAATTCTTCTTTCGTGGAGCAGCGGTAAGGACAGAATCCAGCCTGCGAGAACAGTCTGCCAACGCTATAAAGCAGTACCATGAGGCATGACTTATCCAGATTCCCCCGACTCTAACACTTTTGACCAGTGGCTAGCTGCCGATCTCCTCATTCGACAAGATCAAAACGAGGACGACGACGAAGACGAAGACGAAGAGGACGACCTAGACGAAGACGACGATAACGAAGATGAGGACTCCGACGACGGCTACTCGGAGTGATCGACCTTATTTATTGTCGCGAGTGAAGGATGAAGCGTGAAGTTTTCATCAAGGTAGTGGAGGAGGCGCTCGACTCGCTCCCGCAAGAATTTCGCAGCCGCATTCGTAATGTTGCGGTCCTCGTAGAGGATCTCCCGCCACACCAGTCACCGCCGCAAGCCGGGCAACCAAAGAAGCTGCTTCTGGGTCTCTTCCACGGCGTGCCCACTACGAAGAAGAGCGTCTTCGACCTGCTCACGGGACCCGATCACATCGTGCTTTATCAGAAGAACATCGAAGCGGTGTGCTCAACAGAGGCCGAAGTCCGGGAGCAGGTCCGCAGGACCGTCATTCATGAACTAGGCCACTATTTTGGAATGGATGAGGAACAATTGAAGGATGTTTAGCTGAAGCTGACCGCAACCACTCAGTAGTGCCCATCGGCGATGCGATGGGTGAATGGCTTGATGCCGTTGATCACCTGGCCGCCTTCAGTCAATCCAGAGTTCAGGTCCTGAAGCTCCTTCTCGGCCGCGGTTTCAGCCAGTTCGCGCGTCGGCGCATGCCCCCAGGACACCAATTCCTCAGGCTTCTGCTCCCGGCAAATCATCCAGTGATGGCGCGTGCCTCGGTGAAAAGGTTCCGTTTGAAACGACACGACGTACCGGTTAGGCGCTTCTTTCATTGCCTGCTTCTCGCTTCTGCCGGTTTTGATAGGTGTGACTCCTGCTTATGGAAGTACCGGGCAAACACCTGAGAACCTGTAATCATCATACGCCGATTCTTGAGCGAAAGGCGTTGCTCTCCAATCAGTTTCGATTCAAAGTCGGTACTGTTCGTCGCTGACGTGCTCCATCCAATCGACGACCTTGCCGTCGACTCGTTCCTGAATGGCGATGTGCGTCATAGCCGTGGTCGGCGTAGCCCCATGCCAATGCTTCTCTCCCGGCGCGAACCAGACGACATCGCCTGGGTGAATTACCTCGATTGCGCCGCCTTCCCGCTGCGCCCATCCGCAGCCTGCCGTGACGATCAGGGTCTGGCCGAGGGGATGTGTATGCCAGGCGGTACGCGCTCCAGGCTCAAATGTGACACTCGCACCGGCGACGAGCGCCGGGTCCGGGGCTTGAAAAAGCGGGTCGATACGTACGGTGCCGGTAAACCAGTCTGCCGGACCTTTGCCCGAGGGCTGAGAACCAATGCGGGTGATCTCCATCGAGGCATTATAACGGCCCGAAGAGCAAGAAACGTTCGTACCGAATCAGTGTCCGCCACCCTTAAGCGTTGGAGCCTTGTATTTTTTCCCTAACGTTTCCGCCTGGAAAGTTCGCTCGTCCACCGGATGCAGGCGGTTGATCATTGCCCGCGAAAGCAGCTTGTAGTGATGGATCTCCAGCAGGTAATAAATGATGAACCAGATCGGCTTCTCGGTGGTCATCCATTGCTGACTGTCGAAGCGCTTCAGGTTCACAGGACGTGAAAACGTCCTCATTGTCCGCTTTCGCCGCAGATTGAAATAAGTATCGAAGTAGCTCATGGCCAACTCGCGAAGCGAGCGGTACACCGGCTCGCGATAGCGGCAACTCGTGTAGTTGGACTTGGCGAGCGCGCCCCAGTGCCCCTTCACGCGATAGACGGCGACGACGTGGTCAGTGTCGTGCTCGGCCTCGAAATCGAGGATGAGCGGTGGATAGCCGTTGGCGCGCAGCGCGGCCGCTGCGAAGATCGCTCCTTCGAAGCAGTGGGCCGTGTTCTCGCGCAGCACCCGCCGCGGAGACCAGGCGGTATCGCCCAGGTGATAGGGCATGGCATCGAGGAATCGCTGAATGCCATAAGGATCTTTCAGGCTGCGCAGTTTACGAAGCTCTGCTGGCGTGAAACCGAGGTCGTCGTTGGCCATGATGAAGTGACAGCAGTGTAACGCATCGTATCCCGGGCAGCCGATAAGGCATGCAAGTGCATTCAGCGCTCCGAATTCCTGCTGATGTATCGCCTGACCGGCAATTCACCTCAATGTTGTGTTTTCTCGTCCGCCAATGCATCATTTTTCTTCGGGAGAGTGGCATGAGAAAAAGCGTGCTAACGTTTCTGATCATCGGGCTGATGTGGTCGTTGTACGCTGCGCCGGGCAGCGCGCAGCAAAAGGACCAGACTTCGATAACGGTCGAGGGCCTCGACGGCAATAAGCTGACGTTCACCCTCGAGCGGTTGCGCCAGATGCCGCAGGACTCCGTCTCGCTGGCGAACCCTAATCCGAATACGTCGGAACAGTACGAAGGAGTGTTGCTGAGGAATCTGCTGGCAAAAGTGGATACGACCATTGGCAAGAAACTCCACGCCGACGACATGCGGGACTACGTGGAGGTTGCCGGGCGTGACGGCTATCGCGTCGTCTTCGCGTTGGCGGAACTGGATCCGGGCCTGCAGGACAATAAGGTACTGGTCGCCATCAGCAATGAGGGCAAGCCATTGGACGATATCTTGGGACCGGTGCGCGTAATAGCGCCACAGGACAAGCGTCAAGCGCGCTGCGTACGGCAGGTGACAACGATTACCCTACGGCAAGCGCCCTAGTCTTTCTGGACCATTACTTCGGTTGACTTGATGACGGCGGTAATAACTACGTTGACTAACCCAATGTCCGATTTTTTCGGCGCTGAAAGCGATTCGTGAGTGTAATGATGCCGCTAATAGCTGCCGTCCCAGCACTCACCAGCCAAAGTTTGGAGAAGGCGCGGCTTGCCGGGTACATCCAATCCATTCCAGACCCGCGATAATTGAAAAATAGAAACCCCATTGCAAAGAAGCCAACGACTGCGCATGTGGCAATAGCTAAAGCAACGAGAGATACAACAAAGACTCGCTTAGCGATCATGCTGCCATCCTCTCACGGCAAGCTAACCTGCTGATCCAGCCGTTAACTGAAAAGGCTCGGAGACTACTTCTGAAGGCTCAACCCGTTCTGGGGGCTTGATTACGACATGCGCCATAATGTCACCCAGGGTAACTGCTTCGATTGTTCCGGCGAGCTGATTGCGTGCAGAGAGTGTCATGCGGATAGCGTAAGGGAGCGGTAATGGATGGTCAACAGCGATGGCTATTCGTTCCGCAGGGCGATGATGGGATCGACTACGGTGGCTCGGCGCGCGGGAATGTACGAGGCGGCCAGGGCAACCAGCAGCAGCAATAACGAAACCCACATAAGGACAAGCCAGTCAGACGAACTTACGCCGTAGAGAAAGCTCGCCATCACACGGGTTAGCACCACACTGCCAACCAGCCCAATCGCAACGCCGGTAACCGCCGCGATCACGCCCTGACGGATCACGAGCTTGAGGATGTCCGGCCGCTGCGCGCCCAAGGCCATACGAATGCCAATCTCGCGGGTGCGTTGAAGCATCGAATAGGAGATCAGCCCATATAGACCGATCGTCGCCAGGATGAGCGCGAGTCCGGCAAAACTGCCGATCAGGTAAAACGGGTAGCGGCGCAGGAACACCGCCGGCGAGCGGTCCACAAATTCCTCCAGCGATTGCGGCTGAATAAACGCCAACTCCGGATCCGTCGCGCGCATAGTGGAGCGAGCCGTCCTCAACATGGCCTTCGGATCGCCACTCGTCCTGATCACGTAGTTCAGGTAAGTCGTATACCCGGAGTCCTGGTCCACGAGGAAGTAAATCACCGGCGGAGGAGGCACAGCGAGATTGTCCTCTGCCGCGTCGCCGACAACGGCGACGATCTGGCGGAACGGTTCTTCCGGTGAGCTGGTCATGCGCACGCGCTTGGCGGTTGGATCCTCGCCCGCGGACAAATAGCGCTTCACCCATGCCTGGTTCACGATGGCAACCCAGGGACTGTTCGCCGTGTCCGATTCTGCGAAGTAGCGCCCTCGCAACAGAGGGATTTTCATGACGGCGAAGTAATCCCGCTCTACACGCCGGGAGATGGAGGATTCCTCCTCGCCCGGCGCGACTGCTCGTCCTTCAATCAGGAAGCGATTCGTGCTGCGATTCCCGGCTACCGGCAGGCCGCTGGTGGCCGATGCGCCCACAACTCCGGGCAAACTGCGCAGGCGGTCCAGAAAGTCATGGGTAAAGCGCAGTCCGTTGGGATTGCTGAAAGGCCACGCCTTCGAAACCGGATATGACGGCCCCGAAAGGTTCACGAGAAACGTCAGTACATGATCAGGCTCGAATCCCGGGTTCTGGCGGAGCACGGTGCGGAGACTTTGCAGCGCCAATCCGCCGGCAACCAGCAAGAGCAGAGATATGGCAATCTCGCCGGTGACCAGGACGTTGCGCATGGCGGCGCGCGAGGTGCTGGTGCCACCGCGCGATTCATCCTTCAGTACGTCGGTGATGGGCGTTTGCGGAACGGACAGTGCTGGGCCCAATCCGAAAAGAACGGCCGTGAGCACAGTAATTCCGGCTACGAAGGCCAACACGGGAAAACTGATTCCGACATCCGCCAGGTAGGGCATGGCCGTAAGCTGCGCCTCGGGAATGGATCGCGCAAGAAGCCACACGCCCAGCGCGGCCGCCAGAAATCCGATCAGCGCCCCGATGACAGAGAGCAGTAGACTCTCGATCAGTAATTGCAGCACCAGGTGAAATTGCGTCGCTCCCAAGGCGGCGCGGATAGCGAATTCGCGGCGGCGATCGATGGAGCGGCTCATCAGTAAGCTCGCGACGTTGGCGCAGGCGATCAGCAGGACCAGCAGGACCGCGGCGAAAAGCCCCAGCAACAGGGGACGAATGTTGCCGACGATCTCTGAGCGCAGAAGTTCCACATTCACGGTCACGGCGGAATTTTGTTGCGGATACTCGCGCGCCAGTTGCGCGTTGATGGTCTGCATCTCCGCTCGCGCCTGGTCGAGCGTGACTCCGGGAGCAAGTCTGGCAATCACGTTCAGCCAGCGGCCATTGCGTGCCGTTGTCTCATAAAGGTTCAAGTGCAGAGGCACCCAGATCGGCGCCAGGCCGGCGGGCCCTAGTTCGAATGCGCGCGGCAAGATGCCGATGACGGTTACGGGTTTGCCGTCGAGACGAAGAACGCGCCCGATAATCTTGGGATCGCCAGAGAAATCGCTATGCCAAAAACTGTAGCTGAGCATGGCCACCGTCGGGCCGGAGCCTTCCGGCAGGTCCTCGCCGGCGGCAAAGTCGCGGCCCAGCACCGGGCTCACACCCAGCGTTGAAAAGAAGTTGGTGGTGACCATGGCGCAGAACATGGTCTTCGGATCGCCATTCCCGGTGATGGTGAAAGCGTCGGGCGCATAGCCTGCAAGGGACTGAAAGCCCTTCGCGCTCCGCTGCCAGTCGAGAAAATCGGGATAGGAAGCGAGGTAGGAGCAGCACCCGACCTGGTGACGGCCTTCACCGATGGTGACTAATCGGTCCGCATCGCGAAAGGGCAGGGGACGCAAGAGTACGGGATAAACCGCCGAGAAGATCGCCGTGTTGGCGCCGATCGCCAGCGCCAGGGTAATGATCGCCACTGCGGTGTAGCCAGGGTGCTTCCGCAGCATGCGCAGCCCGTAGCGAAAGTCCTGTTTCAGGGTTCCCATGAAAGCAGCGGATCGCAGTCAACAGTTGAAAATCTCAATACCCACAGCAGAACTCCCCCAGCTTCTTGCGCGCATGACCAAGTTAGTTCTTCAGGACAGTTTATGACAACTTACGGCGATCCGGGCGCAGTCTTTGCCGTAAATGCGCGCAGTCTGGCAGACACCACACCACGAAAATGCCGCTTGGCTTGCGGTAGGCAGAACACTCGATGGGCAGGAATCGTTAGCCACGCCTGGCGCATCTGTAGCTTTTCACGGTCCGCTACGGCGCAGCGTGAATTGGCGGCCCACTAGCAAGAATACGTTTGCAAAGCCAGGAAAGATCGATGGCAAGCACAACCGTCGCTGGCCCACAGGGTCTTACTCTCAGCCGCCCCGCGCCCAGTCCGTGGCTGATTGCGATTTCCGTGATGCTGGCGACGTTCATGGAGGTCCTGGACACCTCCATCGCGTCCGTGGCTTTGCCCTACATTGCCGGCAGTCTTTCGGCCACCAACGATGAAGCCACCTGGGTGCTGACCAGTTACCTGGTGGCGAATGCGGTGGTTTTGCCGGCAAGCTCGTGGTTTTCCCTGAAGTTTGGCCGCAAGCGCTTCCTGCTGACCTGCATTGCAATCTTCACCGTTTCGTCGTTTCTCTGCGGCGCGGCGACCAGTTTGTGGATGATCCTGCTGGCGCGCGCCGTTCAGGGCGCTGGCGGCGGCGCGCTGCAACCATTGGCCCAGTCGATCCTGCTGGAGAGCTTCCCGCCGGACAAGCGCGGCATGGCGCTGGCGGTGTTTGCCCTGGGGGTGGTGGTCGCTCCGGTGCTGGGACCTACTCTCGGCGGCTACCTCACCGACACCTACTCCTGGCGCTGGGCGTTTTACATCAACATTCCAATCGGAATCTTTGCCATTCTGATGATCCTGCGTTTCGTCGAAGATCCGTCTTATATCAAGAATGCAAAGCCCGGCAAGATCGACGGCATTGGCCTGGGCTTGCTGGCGGTGTGGCTGGGTTCGTTGCAGATCATTCTGGACAAGGGCCAGGAGGACGACTGGTTCGGGGCCACCTGGATCCGTTGGACGACGGCTGTTCTGATCATCACCTTCGTCGCTTTTATCATCCGGGAGTTTACGCACGACAAGCCGTTGGTCGATCTCCGCGTCTTCCGACACCGCAACTTCCTGTTGGGCTGCATCCTTATCGGCCTTTTTGGAGGCGCCCTTTATGGGCTGATCACCTTGTTGCCGCTGTTCTATCAAGAGCTGATGGGATATACCGCGTACGCTGCCGGCTGGGCGGTAGCCCCCCGCGGAATCGGCGCCATCATGGCTTTGCCGATCATCGGCATCCTGACCAGCAAAGTCGATAACCGATGGCTGATCGCTGCCGGTTTTCTGATGTTTGCCATCGCCAGCCTCGGGTTCGGCCAGGTGAACCTGGAGATTTCTCAGTGGTCGTTCACTTGGGCTGTGGTTCTCAGCGGATTTGGCTCGGGATCAGTTTTCGTGCCACTCTCGAACGTCGCCGTAGCGCGCCTGGCGAACGAGGAGATTGGCAATGCCAGCGGGCTCTATAACCTTTTCCGCAACGTCGGGGGCAGCATCGGAATATCTGTCGTGAACACCATCGTGGCCCGTCACGCACAGCGACACCAGAATGAGATGGTGCGCTCACTGGCGACCACCGATCCCGCATTGCAAAACCGGCTGCATCAGCTGCAACAGTATCTGTATTCGCAGGGATATGGCCCGGTGGAGTCGATGCATAAGGCGTATGCCCTGATCGGCGGGCAACTCTCGGCACAGGCCCGCCTATGGTCCTACGTTGATGACTTCCGCTCCATGGCGCTGGTCTGCTTTGCCTGCATTCCGATTGTTTTTATGCTGAAGAAGACGGTTGCCCGCAAGGGCGCGCAGTCGGTGGGGCATTGATCACGACGAACAACCGCTGTCCGTTGCGAGAATTCTACAACCTGCATGTAGAGACGAATTTTGTAGGCACTATTAGCCAACAGCACCGAGCCGCTAACTACAAGTGCAAATTCTAAAGTGTTTTGTAGAAACGCCTTGACACACTCAGAATAGCGTGACAAGATCGTGCTCACCTGACGTGGCTTCTATTACTCGCAGCCGCACCGAGTTGAAGTAGTGCTTTATCTCGTGGAAGTGGCCGCGCGCTCCCAGTAGTTTCGAAGGAACGGAAAAACTAAATAAACCTGGTCTGATTAACCATAGTCATCAGTCATCGCTGCCTCTTGAGCTTAGGCTCCGCGGCGTTGCTGAGAGTTATTCCTTTTAGGTGAGCTTAGATGAACCTTCCTACGCGCGAACAGACCCGGCATCGTAATTGCGGACGAGGAATAGGAGACTTAAGAATGAATAGCAAATGCTTATCGCTTCTACTACTGGCGACCGTTGCCCTATCCGCCTTCTCTCAGGAGAAGCCAACCTTCAAGCCGCGCTACCTGGTTGTGCCTATGCGGGGAAATACGCCGGCTCAAGCTCTGAGCGAGAGCCAGGCTGGCACAACTGTTCCCCTATGGGTCTATCAGACGAGCACGACGGTGGACGACAACATCTACACCGGAATGATCATGGGTAATGCACCGGGGACTCCCGGACCTAACTCGGTAACCACCATTCCCACCTATGTCATTCCGTTGATCGTAAACCTGGCGGACGGCGGCCATTTTGATCCCACAGCGCCAGACCCGACCTGCCTCAACAACCTGGTACCTCTCACGGTCATGGAGAACGGACCGCTGTTCCAGAACTCCGGTCCGTATAAGTACGGCAGTCCGGAGGTTAATCTGGGAACGACCCAGTACCATGACGCCTTGCAGCGGGCCGAATTCTGGAAAATCGTCGGTACCAGCTTCCTGGGACAAAGTTGGCATACGCTCTGGGGAATGCATGTGACTACGCCACAGACAGTTCAAGTGCCGTCCAATTACGGTATCACCTACAACGCCGGCATGAATGGTGGCTGCGGATTTCTGGGAGTGCTGAACTATTACTGGCTCGATGGCTATGTAGTTAACACGCTTATTCCGTCACTAGCCAGCCAGGGGGTTGGGCCCACAACCTTCGCGATGATCTTCATGTACAACGTCGTGGAGGGTTTTCCGCCGGATCTCCTTCAGGACTGCTGTGTCCTCGGCTACCACGGTGCCTATGGCTCCCCGATGCAGGTTTACTCACCCGGAGAGTTTGACAGCAGTCTCATCTTCGGAAGCGCAGCCCAAGACATCTCGATCGAGACTCATGAGATGGGTGAAGCCATGAACGACCCGACCGGCGTCAATCTTACGCCTGCCTGGGGACATGTTGGACAGGTGTCGGGTTGCCAGAACAACTTCGAGGTGGGCGATCCCCTTACCGGCACTCAGAACCCGCCCATCACCCTGAACGGCTTCACCTATCATCCGCAGGAACTCGCAATGTATTCGTGGTTCTTACGGCCCAACATCATGATGATGCCGATATCAGGCCTTGCTGGGGATACCGGCGTGCCTGGTTGGTACTCAACCAACGGCACATTCACGACAACGCAATCTGTTTGTACCGCGAATGATTAAATCGACGCGTGGGGATAGCGATCCCTTCCCATCGTTCCAGCAAAAAGCCCGCCCCTGAGGGGCGGGCTTGAGTGCAACTTGAAGCTAGGAGCCGTTCTGGCAAATCGTAGTGAAACCGGTGTAACCCTGGAAGGTCCACCAATCGTTGACGGACCCATCGGCGGGACCGCCGAAGTACCGCAGATTGACCAGATCCTGCAGGTGATACGTAAAGTTGTGCAGTTGGTAGGTCCAAGTGCCATACGGATGGCCCGGCTGGCCGGTCTCCAGCGGATCACCGACTTCCAGGATGCCGCAGGGAGTGTTGTTCTGGTTCGGATACAAAGGATCGTCGGTCCACTCGCCAATTTCATGCGACAGAGCTGATACGTCCTGCGAGAAATCGCCCGTGTAGCCGATGTACTCGAAGTTCGAATAAGTCTGTGCGCCGTTGGCGCTGTGGTAGCCGCCGATGCAGCAACCGCCTTCCGTCAGGTAGGTGTTATAGGTGATGAAAATTGGCAAGCCGGTCGGGTTGATCGTCTTGCTGCTCGCCATGTAGCTGCTGATCTGGGCGTCGAAGTAGTTGATGTCCACTTCGGCGACTTGATGTCCAAACGGCGTACCGATGGATCCGTACCCAGAGGGCACATTCAGCGTCAGCTCTGGCAGAACGGAGACACGAGCCGTGGGGCCTCCCAAGAGCAAGTGCGAGTTCGGATTGTTCTGCACGATGCTCCAGAAGTTGGCCCGCTGGAAGGCGTCATCATACTGGGTGGTGCCGACATCCACTCCCCCCTGGTTATAAGTGGTGGTGGAGTCAAACATCGGCGAAGTGAGTGTCAAGGCCAGAGCGCTAAAAGGACCACCTGACAACGGATCGAATGTATCTCCGTTGGAGAGGATCAGCTTGACCGGAACGACCCACGTCGTGATCTCGGCTCCACTGTTCGTGGAAGGATCCGCACCCACCATGACGTAGGGATAGTTGTGGTTGTTGTAGGTGAAGGAACCGTTCCACTCCTGCAACGTGCCGGAAGGCGGCGGAGTTCCAGGGGCCGCCGGCTTCGGCGGGATTAC
>Ga0182030_10000735_pt1 | contig 64006 bp, 55 predicted proteins | sample 812S3MmetaG_FD_121299 | JGI IMG/M metagenome (GOLD analysis project Ga0182030, IMG submission 121299) | Permafrost microbial communities from Stordalen Mire, Sweden - 812S3M metaG (Illumina Assembly) | ecosystem: Environmental > Terrestrial > Soil > Wetlands > Permafrost | place: Sweden... | reverse complement strand
CGCACGCTAACTGACGACGAAGTAGACCGCGCAGTGGCGGCCGTGGTGGCTGATCTGCGTGAGAACCTGGATGCGAGAATACGAGAATAAGCCTATGACGGCTCTCACGAAGGCTGAGATGGCGGAGGCGCTGTTCAATCAGCTTGGCCTCAACAAACGCGAAGCACGCGAGCTGGTGGACCTCTTTTTCGAAGAAGTGCGTGCCGCCCTCTCGAATGGCGAGCAGGTGAAGTTGTCCGGATTCGGAAACTTTGATCTCCGGGACAAGAATCAGCGACCGGGGCGCAATCCGAAAACGGGCGAAGAGATTCCGATTACGGCACGTCGTGTCGTAACGTTCCGTCCTGGGCAAAAACTGAAAGCGCGGGTCGAAGCCTATGTTGGAGCCAAAGAATAACGACACGCTGCCGGCGATTCCCGGCAAGCGTTACTTCACCATTGGTGAAGTCAGTGAATTGTGTGGTGTGAAGCCGCACGTGCTGCGCTATTGGGAGCAGGAATTCCCACAGCTGAAGCCCGTGAAGCGACGTGGCAACCGCCGCTACTACCAGCGACAGGACGTGATCGTCATCCGCCAGATCCGCAGCCTGCTGTACGAACAGGGCTTCACGATTGGTGGCGCACGTAACAAGCTGGGAGGCGAGGAGGCGCGTACCGATGTGAGCCAGAGCCAGCAGATCGTCCGCCAGCTTCGGCTGGAGCTCGAGGAAGTACTCAAGCTGCTGCGCCGCTGACGGCGAGTCGCTATAATCACCGCCCCGCGCCGGCCATCTCCTCCGGCGCTTGAGTCGAGCTCTAAGTCATCAGTTCGGAACGTGGCGCAGTCTGGTAGCGCACTTGCATGGGGTGCAAGGGGTCCCGAGTTCAAATCTCGGCGTTCCGACCAATCAAAAACCAGGGAAAAGATAGGACTTCTCGGCGTTTGCTTAATCTCGCAGCATGCCTCCAAATCTCATTGGGGTGGGCAGCAGGAGGGGCAAATAGAAGGTTCCTTTGAGTTCCTGTGAGTGCCATACCACCGGCGTCTGATCTTGTGGGCAACCGTATGTGTCCTCGCCTCGATTGCACGCTTGAAACCAACGAACGCATCAGTCTCCGGGCGACACTTTCTTGGATTCGATTCCGGCGGAGACGCCGCCGGTGCAACTCCTGTACACGCTCTCGGTTCGGGCCTTCGCCGTGTGCAAAACCTGCAGACGATCGCCCTCCTAGGCCGACCGAGGGTCGCTGAGGAGTAGGGCCTTGAACGGCCATTGAGGCACTGTTGGGGGGCTCCGTGCGTGCAGGCACCTCCCCCGACCGGGTATTCTGAGACACGGCGTACGGGCAATGCTGCCGCGCCTGGCCGGTATCGCTTGCCGGCGGCGCTCGGGTCAACTCACGGAGTAGGTTCAGGCTTTTGTTGCTGCGATCAGAGACCACGTTTTGCGGCCTAGTGGCCAGGACTACATGAGTGCCAAAACCGAGTTCCAAGCCAACAGCAACCCCCACCGCCAAGGCAACCCCGAAACCAACGCCGGCGCCGACGACGGTTGGGGGAGTTGCGCCGGCGCCTGCCCCCGGGACCGACGGGAAGTCAGGCGTACGGTTAGTCCAAGTGCGGGTTTCTGACTTCCGTTCACTTTCAAATATTGAAGTGAATCTCAACGAACTAACGGTACTTGTCGGGGCCAACAATGCCGGCAAATCAAGCCTGTTAGATGCCATACAGTTCTCGATTGGCGCAAGCCGCCGGATCCTTGGGAAGGAAGACATTAGGCTGGGTAAGGATGAGACCGACGTGCCAAAGGACCGTCGCGCAGTCATAGACATTCTTATTCGCCCCACCGATGCCGACGGTGCGTCCGCCGAAACTTTTGCAGAAGGGAGCTTCTGGACTGGACTGTGGGGAACTGGAATCGCTCAGGACGAAGACCAAAATGACATGGTGGGAATACGCAGCGTCCTGGAATGGAGCGGCATTCACGGCGACTATCGCACCACCCGAAATTTTCTGAAGGAGTGGAAGCCGTTTGATGATTGGCAGGAAGCCGAAATTGGAGACTCCGTCAGCGTTGGGCATATTGAGCCAATAGCTCTGCACTACATAGATGCGAAACGTGATCTTGAAGATGACCTACGCACGCGCGGATCGTTTTGGCGGCGTCTTACAGACGATCTGGGATTGAACGAAAGCGACACAGAAGAACTGGAATCCGCGCTGTCTGCCATCAATAAGACGCTCTTTGAAAAAAGTGAAGTTCTAAAGCATCTGCGAGAACACTTGCTCGAATTGAAGAACGTGATTGCGTTTGAGAAAGCCGGTATCGATATCGCACCAGTACCGCGGCATCTTCGAGATTTGTCGCGCGGGGTCGATGTTTCCCTTACCTCCGGTGGAGCTTCCGCGTTTCCTCTGACGAGGCATGGTATGGGAACGCGAAGTCTGGCGTCGCTGTTAGTTTTCAGAGCTTTCGCATCATGGAGACGGGAGCGTGCTGAGGAGGGAGGTGACGAGGTTCATACCCTTCCTTGCCTGCTCGACCTCCACCGCATAAATCGAGCCCCCGCGGTCGGGATCGGAGCCCGTGTCGGGAGTGAACAGCAGGGCATCCGGTCGCTTGCCGCAGAGTTTCCATACTTCGGCAGGCGACAACGCGGCCAGCCCCGCGCCGATCGCGTACTCTGTCCAGGCGGTCGTACCGATCAGCTCCTGGGTCTGACAAAAGCGCGTAGTGATCGCGTGGTGCCGAAACGTCGGCCCCGCGACCGAGTCGAGATCCAGACCGTGGCGCGCCATCGTGCCGTGCAGTTCAAGGAACGTCACGCCATCTGGGGTGAGCACCACACTGATGCCGCCGAGCGCATTGATGCGTCGCTCGAGCAGCGGCGGCGAATGGCCGACCAAGCGCTGCACGACGCGCTGCGCGCTCTGAAGGGCGTACTTTCCTGGATGAAGTAAACTCAAATCGCTCGTCGTGGCGTGGCCGTAAAAGGCCACTAGCCGCAAGGCCGCCAGATCCGCCTGTCGGCGGATCTCCCCGCTGCTTGGGCCGCGTGGGCGGGGTCGCAGCAGTGCTGCGAGATCATCGTCGAGTAGTCGCATCACGCACCTCACACCTCCTCGTGTTCGGTACGTGTAGCGACAGCAGACGCCCGCCGGCGTCTGCACACCGTCTGTTGCACTGTCTGCTACCCGCAGACGGTGCAACAGACGGTGAAAGCACAGGACCGGTCGCCGCTCGCTGCCTAGCGCCTGGGGGCGCTGCATCGGCTGGGCAAGCTCTGGACGAGTTGCCCGCGACCTCCGGAGGGCGCCGCTTCCTGCTCGTCCGCTGTGGCGGCCAGCGCAGGCAGCAAAACCGCGCAAGTCCCCCCCACGGTGTCCCGTGTGGTGGCTGCCCGGTTTTGCTGCCTGGGCGGCAGCGGCGTGGGCTTCGCCCCCCGACTTTTCCTGCGCCCCGTTGGCGGGGCTCCGGAAAATCGGCCCCCCCGAGGAGCTTCGGCCCGTCCGCTGGGGCGGAAAGCGGGGCCTCGCCCGGATCGAGCGCAGTGCGCTCTTCGGAAAAGACCGGCGATGCGCCGGCGGAGCGCGCGCCATTCGAATCGCGCGCGTCGGATCCGGAGTAAGACCGGCGCGGCTCGGGCACGCCGACGTTCCCTTGCGAGGGTTCTGGCTTTGTGGGAACCCTCTTAAGGAACGTCACATGCCCATCGCAAAGTTGCCCGCGCCTGCCCTAACCCGGATCGAGGTCGAGGTGAGCCATACGCTCTCGCAGGCGCTGCAAAAGTTGGCCGCCGGTGTCCCGCTTTCAAACGCGGAGCGTTTTGAAATCGCGGCCCTCAACTTCATGGTCGCGCGAGCCTTGTGGCACAACAAACGCGCCCAGGCTGGCTGAAACCCAGTCCGGCCACGCTTGTTGCCTTGTGCGGCGCCGCACGAAGCTCCGGGCGACCTTCGCCGATCCAGCCATAGATCTATGCCATGAAAATAGGTGTGGTTTACGCTGAAACTCGTGACAATCGATTCTCCCATTGCAGCCAGCTAATTGGCAGCACGTAAAGGCATAGAGTGATGATTACGCGCTGTCCGTCGGTAGTTCGATACGCCATGCGGCAAGTACCGATGGATTTTGGATAGTGGCCAAATCGGACATCGGAGCATCAGCGTGAGGTATTTTCCGCTGATCTGGTCTGCTCTTTTCCGAAGGCCAGCGCAGACTTGGCTGGTGTTGATGGCCGTCACGTCCGGCTTCGGATTGTTCAGCTTCATGCTGGGTTTGAACTCGACGGCCAATCAGGTCATCGATGCCGCCCGGGATGACCGCCTGTACGTGAATTCCGGCTATGACTCTCCCACCGGACTTCCCATCGCCATGGAGCAGCAGCTGAAGTCCATGGACGGTGTCACTGGAGTCGGTGCATTCCGCTGGGTGTACGGCTACCACCAGATTCCGCGGAACTCGACCGGTGTTTTTACGATCGACGAAGGAATGCGCATCGCGATGGCGGAATATCCGATCAGCGCATCGCAGTGGGACGAACTGTTTTCCTCCGGCACCGGAATGCTGGTAATGCAGAAAGCGGCGGATCGCTGGGGACTGCATAAGGGTGACGTGTTCCCCATCTCCGTGAAGCCCGGCACGCGGGAAGACGGAGCTCCCAGCTGGGCCTTTGAAGTCCTGGAAATCATTCCCGATGTTCCACAATGGACTGGTGGCGTCATGATCGGCAACTACAGATATGCAGAGAATGCGCGGCCACTGGAAAGCCGTGGCCAAGTTGTGGGATTCACTGTGGCCGTGAGCGACCCGCGCCGCACTCCATCGATCGCCAGCCAAATCGACCACAGGTTTGCCAATTCCGGCACACCCACTTTAAGCGTTTCCTCCAAGGCCAACGCAGAGGCCCAGGTCAGATCCGGAGTCGCCATTGCATCCCTGACCTGGGGTGTCGGGACTGCGGGACTGTTCATGATCCTATTTCTCACTGGTAATTCCATCTCACAGTCGGTGCGCAGGCGAATCCCCGAGTTCGCAACACTGAAGGCCATGGGGTACACCGACTGGGTAGTCACGAAGCTGGTGTTGGCCGAGGCGGCCATCCTCTGTTGCCTGGGCGCCGCCCTGGGAACGGTCCTGGCGGGATTGCTGGCCTCCGTGCCACGACGACATATACCCAGGAATCTGTTGAGCGTCCCGCACGCGACGGTGTCCCTGGGCACCTTCGGGTGGGCTTTGGGACTGGCTGTGCTGATTGCCGTGATCGGATCTGTCCTGCCGATATTCTCGCTGATGAGAATGCAGGTCTCTGCCGCCATCGGGGGCCGCACCCGATGACCTTCCTGAGTCAGCAGCTGCTGGCGTGCCGCGTCGGCTTCTTGAGCTTACGGCAGCGGCTCGGGCCCTCATTCGTGATCGCGGTTGGCATGGGTTGCGTGGTAGGTGTATCCCTGGCAATGCTCTCTCTCACCTCGGGGCTCACACGGACGATCGAATCAGGTGGTCGTTCGGACCACGCCATCGTATACCCGTCTGATGTGACCGACGATAACGGTATGGGACTGACGCGGGCCTCAATAGGAGTGATTCTGAACGCACCCGGAATCGCCGTAGCCCCAGACGGGACCGCGCTCGGGAGTGCAGAGGTAGTGTCCAATGTCCATCCAGCGCAAGGCTTCTCTGAAGGGTCACTGCTGTTGAGGGCGATCGGGCCGAATGGACCGGCCGTGAGGCCGGGATTTGCAATCGTGTCCGGTCGTATGTTCCACAGAGGTATTCAGGAACTCATCGTTGGCAGAGGGGCGGCGTCTGAATTTGGCCTGAAAGTGGGAATGAATGTCATTTTGCCCAATGGGGAGTGGCCCATCGTGGGTGAGTTTGCGGCTAACGGTAGTGCCGTCGAGAGCCAGCTCCTCGGGGATGCTGATTCCGTCATGTCGGCCATGCGGATTTCGAGCTTCGGCGGAGTGTTGGTGTCATTGAAGAATCCCGCCGCTTTCGACGACTTCAAGCGTTGGCTGGTTGCGAATCCGTCGCTGTCCGTCACTGCAGAACGGCAAACCGATTATCTTCAGCGAACAGCGAGCTTCCTGACTCGATACTTCTCCACCCTGGCATACATCGTGGCATGCATGATGGCCATTGGCGCGGTATTTGGATCGGTGCAAATCATGTATTCGACAGTTGAGGCGCGCACGGTTGAGATCGCCACACTGCGCGCAATCGGATACGACCCGCTACCTATCGCTGTTTCGATTCTGCTGGAGACCATTCTTCTATCATTGATTGGTGCGCTAGCAGGATCCTTAGTCGCCTGGCTGCTGTTCAATGAGCAGCAGGCAATAAACGGCGATACGATATTCAGACTCCACATTTCAGGGCAGATGGTGGTATTCGGCCTGTTCGCCGCCGCGTGCCTTGCTGCATTGGGCGGCGTATTGCCGGCACTCCGTGCTGCCCGACTTCCGGTGGTAGAGGCACTGCGGTCTACATAGACGAAGGGCCTGCCATCTCCGTCTGATTGCGTGCGATCCTGCTCAGTGCCCGAGATTTCAGTCGCTCACATATTAAGGCCACAAATGATCATAAGGCGTATTTGCTGGAACCGCTCAGTCCGTTGGTGCCTCCGGCTGCCTTCTCTGTCCCAGCCTCATGGGCTTCGGCGGTGAAATTCCTACCGCTTGCTCTCGCCGGAATCGCACGCAATCGGACGGCCTTCGCTCTCGTCTTACTGCAGGTGATCTTCATATTCATGCTCTTCGGCATGCTGCAAGGACTGAATGCGAGCATGCAGCTTGCGATGGCCCACGCGCATGCCGACCGCCTGTTCGTCGGTAGCGGGGGTGGCGCGCTTCCCGTTGCGCTTACCGCTCGCCTCGAACAGTTTCCGGGCGTCGCACAGGTCGCCTTCGAGTCGCAGTTGCCCTGTACGTATCGGGAGCCGAAGGACCTCGTCTATGGCCTAGGCATCGATCCAGCGAGCTATTTTGCCGTTTACGGCGAATACCAAGCTCCCATTGGACAACTCAAGGCGTTCGAGCAGACCCGAACCGGGGTGCTCGTCGGCGCGGCACTCGAGCAGCGTTTTCATTGGAAGCTCGGCGAGCGTATATCGCTGCAATGCTTCGTTCCGCAGACGGATGGGTCGAAGACCTGGACTTTCGATGTGGTCGGGTTCTTCTCTCAGACCGAGCAACCAGACTTCTCCAACGTTTTCTTACTCAACTACCCATACCTGAATGAATCCAGATCGATCGATCGCGACCAGGTGAATATCTTCGGGGTTAAGGTTTCGCAACCGTCGCAAGCTGCTGATATCGAGCATGGTATCGACGCAGCGTTGGCGAATTCAGCCAATCCAACTCATACATCAAGCGACTCGCAGGTGGCACAGGGATCTTTTCAATTTATCGGCGACATCGGTCTTATCGCGCGTGCGATCAGCACTATCGGACTCCTGTCTCTGCTCATTGCGACGGGCATGCTGATGATGCAATCAGTGCGCGAGCGTCGCGGTGAGTTTGCCGTTATGAAGGCGATTGGATTTTCGCCTCCACAGATTCTGTGCCTGGTACTCGCGCAATCTGCGGTCACTTGGATCTGCGGCGCCCTAATCGGAATTTCACTCGCCGCAATTGTTCTGCCCCACGCCCGCCGCCTCATCAATGCCGAAGACCTGGCGCTATCGGTGCCGCCGTCCCTGGGGGCGATCGCGTGCCTCGTCGCTGGCGCGCTGGCGCTCGTGAGCGGCGCCATACCGGCCTGGCAGGCATCGCGCCTGAAAGTCTCAGAACAGCTGGCCGGGCGCTAGGGAAGGGATGGATGGTTTCAATCCGGCAAGCTGCTGTGCTTTCCGCCTGGGGCTTGCGCTCCCTGCCCGCGCGCTTCGGCGCCCCGCTGACGACGATCGTCAGCATGACTTGCGCCGTGATGGTGTTTGTCGCACTTCTGTCGATGGGAGAAGGACTGCACCGCTGGGCAACGCAAGGCACGCGCCCGGATCGGGTCCTGCTACTGAGCCGCGGCGCTCCGATCCCCGACCTAAGCATAGTCTCGCGCGAGGTATTCGCCTCCGTTGCCAGCGATCCAGGAATAAGGGCAGACTCGCAAGGACACGCTCTCGTCGCGGCCATCGCCACGATTTCGCTGTACGTGCAAACGCGTGCGAATAAGGGAGGGTCCGTTGAGGTTATAGGGACAACCAGTCCCGACGTGTATCCCGAAATTCACGTTCTGCGTGGCCGTTGGCCGCGCGCAGGTCTGCATGAGCTCCTGGCGAGTTCCGAGAGCGAGCGGCTCGATAAGGGCCTAGATGTCGGCGACCGGGTGCTCATTCGGGGCGCACCCTGGATCATAGTCGGGGCCTTCGCCAACACCGGGTCGTACTTTGACCAGGTCCTGTTCACTGATGCGGATACGCTGCTCTCGGCGATCGGGCTCAGCACGTACAGCGAAATCGTGGCAATTCTGAGGTCAGCAGGGCAATTCAGTCAGTTTGCGGACAGGATTCAGCATGAGCCGACACTCATGCTGGATGCTTACCAGGAGGCGAGGCTTCGCGAGCAAACCTTTAGCGCAACACGCCGCTTCCTAGATTTTGTGAGCTACTTCATTGGAGCTATTCTGGCGGCTGCGGCCGTCTGCGCTGCCGTTAACAGCTGCTACGCCGCGGTCGACGCCCGCCGGCGGGAGCTCGGCACGCTGAGAGCGATCGGCTTTGGCACGCCTTCGCTCGCTGCTTCCATCGTTGTCGAAGGGGTCCTGATATCATTGCTTGGGGCCTGCCTCGGGTATCTTGTTACTTGGGAAATACTCAACGGCAGGCTGATCTCGACCCGCGGTTTGACATTTCCACTCGCAATTGGAGTTCGGGAATTCGCGATCAGTGCGACTTGGGCCATCTGCATCGCGCTGCTGGCTTCTGTACCGCCAGTTGCACGCGCCAGCAGATTCCTGGGGAGCGGGTCGGTTGCCTGACTCATCGCCCGCCGCCTGAAGGACGCTTTGCAGTTCATCGACATCCGAGTGCTCGACCACCTCGCAAGCGGCTTGCGTTCGCTTCGGGGACCTGAAGGGTGCCATCGGGCATCGATGCGTGATGCCCGCGAAGAGGTTGCTGCACCGACCCTCACAGGGCGTATGCAGGTGTCCTCGATAGGGCAAAGTTGCTCTTGCGCTGGTATTTACCGGCTTTCACATCCGCCAGCCAGGCGTTATAGGTTGTTTGGAGCCAGACATTTCGACCGTTCAGGTTCATGTCTGGTTTTGGGAATCGTCTCTCGGCGATCATTTTTCGCAGTCCTCGATCGGTGATATCGAGGTTCTCGGTCAGCTGTGATGTGAATATGAATTCAGCATTGCTATTCGGGATCATGAATATCTCTGTTTAACCCCGAGGGACTCGAGGTTTGCCGCATGCGCGCTATTCTTTGCTTTGTTGCTTGGACCGGATTGCTTTCAGCTCCGTGTCCCACCGCTCTAAAGCCTCGCGCTTTTCTTTGAGATATTGATATCTATCGTACACACCGCCCATGCTTGAGTCTGCATGGTTTAACACTTTATCGATTACCGGTTTGCGCGGAATCCCAAGCCGTGCCAAGTGGGTAGAGACCGTTCGCCGCAGGTCATGCGGAGTGAATGGAGGTAGGCCGAAAAGAGTAGATTCCGCGTTTTTCTTGGCGGTTTCCGTTGTCACCAGATCGGACAACACATGGCTAAATGTCTTCTCGTGAATGGGCCGACCGCGCTGCTTTTTGCTACGAGAACTGGGTAGCAAGAAGGGGCGACCGTCTGCCAACCTTGTGAGCTCGGTCACAATCTCAATCGCGGTTGGTGATAGAGGTACAACATGGTCGTTCGTGCTGCCCTTCGGCTCCGTCTTAATGCGTGCTGCGGAGATTGTCCATACCTTTTGCGGAAGATCGAACTCCGCGATCGGCGCGCCGCCAACCTCTCCGGGCCTTTGTCCGGTCAGAAGGATCAGACGAAGACCTAGCGCCATACGCCTGGTTATTCGGTTTTCTGTCTTATCCAGGGCTCGCCAAAACGTGCATATCTCGTCGGCGTCGAGCCAGCGTTGTTTCGCGCTCTCGGTGCCGCCGGGAGGAGGGATGCCGAGAAAGGGATTCACAGCGATGAGTTCACGCGCAACACAAAACGTGAATACCTGCGATGCCAACGCGTTGACCCGGTTTGCAACAACGGGAGCGCGGACTTTTATTTTGTCCAGCAATAGCACCGCCTCTCGACGCGTCACGGCCGACAGAGGCTTGTCACCCCAGGCGTCTATGACATTCGTCTTGAATAGCTTCAAGACCTCCGTGGGGCGTTTGCGCTCCTTTCTGGCGTAATGCCACACCCATTCCGCCAACAGGCTGCGAAGGGTGGGTCCGTTGCCATTTCGAGCGACCTTTTTGCGCCGCTTCGCGTGCTGCTCGACTGGATCTAGGCCGTTTTCAAGATCACTTTGGGCTTGAATGTGGAGCTTGTGAATGTCAACCAGCGAAAGGCCATCGTTGCCATAGCGCCCGATCCTGAACCAGCGGCGCGCTCCGTGGCGCATGTAGCGCATGCGGAATACTTTGGAGCCTGATGGGTAAATGCGAACAATGAGACCGGTACGGCCTGTGACGTCAACGTCCCACTTTTTCCCGGGCCGGGACTTTACGGTTCTGAGCCAAGTATCGGTGATGCGCATACCGAGTGTCGAAGAGGGTTAGACGGTGACTAGGGAGGGGCAGTAGGAGGGGCAATGATACCGTGCCAGTGGGTGCCGGCAAGCGCCGCAAAGTTCCGGCATGGAAACCGTGAACTACTGGGGAAAATAGCGGAATTTGTGTTGCGACGATGAGGAAGAGCCCGGCACCTTTAGGAACTACGAATTGCATGGGGCGCAAGGGGTCCCGAGTTCAAATCTCGGCGTTCCGATCAATGACTTGCGAGCGTTCAAAAAAACCGTTTACCCATGTTTTTACCCATGTTTGAAAATGGCGTAATTCGGGGCGCATTTCTTACGGCTATCGACGGGCGGAAAGAGCGCGGGTCGGGCCGGGCATTGCGGGTGCGCGCGGGTCGTGTGCTGCGGATCTTGGGGAACTGCCGACGCGCCGCCGCTTCGCTGGCGACAGCAGCGCGTTAACCCGCGACGCGAACAGTTCGTCGAGATCCATCGGGACAGCCACGCGCCGGGCCGCCTTGCGCTGACGCTCCGACAGGTCGGCATCGGCGGCAGCTGCGGACGGAATCTCTTTCAGCAGTCCCCTTGCCTTCCGCCGCCACCTCAGCGAAACCCGCGTCAGGGTGCGCTGTACCGTGATCCAGGCGGCTTTCGTGGTGTCCATGCCGGGAGGAGATGGCCCGCCCGGCTGCGTCGGCCCGCAACGCGCATTACTGGCGCGTTCGTGAAGTAATGGCCGCCATACCCCGTGATTTCCCGGCCGTAGCGGCCCGGCTACGGGCTAGTTACCCGGCTCAGCCGTATTTTCTATTGTTATGGGACCGGCTATCACGGCCGCCGGCTCAGCCGCTTTCGGGCGTCGGGCCCTCTCTGCAATACTCTGCACTAGTGCGCGCCTTGCCGCGCGAACAGCTTCTAGAAATCCCGGATCATCTGGATTCACTGTGTATCCCCCATTCTTGCGATGTTGTTATCGAATTGCGACGATACACAGATGGTCCACGTGAATCTACGTGTGCCATCGCACAGACTATCGGCCTGTGTCGCAATTCGGTTCTTCCACTGCAATGGACAATGAACGCGAGGGGGATTCGGTAATCGAGACCAATGACGCGCTATGGTTGACATTCGAAGCGCTGGCGAAGACGCATCCACATGACCCGGATGTGCGAATGACGGCAGATCTTGCGAAATGGCTCCTGCAAGAAAGCCAGCGAGCACAGCTGACCGTACCGCCGATCATGCGGCCGTGGCACCCCCTTTTAGAATGGGCTACGCCATTTGAGTCCGGGAAAGCGCGCGTAATCGCGATCGGTCGTAATCCATTCACACCCAGACTCAATCGCGAGCGCTGCGAACCAGGCATCCTGTGCGAGATTGCCGTTGGCCTGTGCGACTTCGCACAAATCCTTGAAGATCGACCAATGTCGGTCGCCAGGGGTCAGGACGGTTGCGTTCGGCTGCCCCAGCACGACAGAACAGAAATCGAACGCCTCGGAGCGCGAGCTTGGATGCGTGAAAATCCGACGATGCGTGGTGATACGAATCAGACTGGCGAGGACCTGAGGTGCCATACCGTAAGCCGCAGGACCCTTTCACGACCGAGTCGAGCCACTGACGGTATGGAGAGTGGTCGTCGGTGTCCGAACGGAAGGCGTAGAAGTGGGCATTGACGTCCGGGAGGATCAATCGCGGCCGTCCAGCCGGTCGAGCAGGGAGGCGCTGTCGTTGAGATCAATGCCAGGCAGGGTGCCTCCGCCAGCGCGGCACTCGGGTAGCGCGACTGGCCGCCGTCGCGACGGATTCAGTGGGCTGTCGCAGGACAAGTTCGAGACCTTGCTCAATGAGCGAGGTAAGGGTGGTCTTGCGCTTGGCGGCTTCCGCCCGGACGCGCTCCAGTAGGGCTTGATCCAGTCGTACCGTGGTTCTCATATGTCAGAGCATGTCATATGTATGTCGGTATGTTCATTCGGCATGGGGCGTCTGAGACGAGTCACAACCAGTCGGTCGTGCTGCTCTGCCGCCGTCGTGCCCTTGGTAGAGGTATTCGTGTGCTCAAGGATGTCTTTGACCTGCGATATCGGCCCGGTCATGGTGGGCATATCGTTTTCACCACGCGCCCGTCCCTTAAGCGAAAGTATTCCTTGCAGGGCTTTCGGTCGCGGGTAATGTCGCGGACACCGATGTCCCCGGAAATTGTTCCCGTGGCGATGTAGCCAGGGATTCGCTTGGCGACCAGGTAAACGCCGAGTATCGCGAAGACGATCACTACAACGACGCCTACGGCGAGCTTCGCCTTCATGGCATTGGTCCCTTGAGATGATCCGCCCACTTCATACCAGCCCCTTCGTCGATTTGCCTATTCAGGTAAGCCATTTCACAAGGCTAACTTGGCGGCGCCGGATTTACCATGGTTGGATTCTTGGCCAATCTGCTGTCTCGGCTCGGAGCCGCTGTTTTTCTTGCCCGCTTCGTTGGCGTGCCTGTGACGCGCGCTGCAACACCATCTGGATCACGGTAAACAAGGGCAACACGGGTTTCGTGCTTTGCTCTACCGGCAGCGCTTTCATCCCACGGGGATTCAACTAATCGCGCGACGAACCGTACACCGGGCTGGGGACGTTTCGAGCGTCTATTGTGCCGACTCAGTTCACTTGCGGTCGAGCGGATGTGCGCTCATGCAACGGCGATAGGCGTAGGGCTTTCAACCGGACTGCGGTACGGCAGCGGCCGTAGGCGATCGGTTTCCCGCTTGACGACCGAATAGCACTCGCAACACATCTGTTCGAGGTTGGGTCGATCCAACACAGTAATCTTCCCGCTGCAGTAGCGGATAATGCCCAGCCTGTCGAGTTTGCCGGCCGCCTCGTCAACGCCCTCGCGACGAACACCGAGCATGTTGGCGATCAGTTCCTGGGTCATGATCAGCTGATTGGACACCAGCCGATCGAGCGAGAGCAACAGCCAGCGGCATAGTTGCTGGTCAACCGTATGGTGGCGGTTGCAGACGGCGGTCTGTGCCATCTGCGTCATGAGAGCTTGTGTGTAGCGCAGTAGTAACGCCTGCATCGCTTCATCAGTGCGAAAGATCTCTCGGAGATGGTAGCCGGCCATCTGATAGGCGAGACCGCCACTTTGTACAACGGCCCTGCTTGGCGTGGATTGGCCGCCCATGAATGCCGCGATGCCAACGAGCCCGTCGTTACCGACCACGGAAATTTCCGCAGAGTCACCGTCATTCAACACGTGCAGCAGTGAAACGATGCATTCGACCGGGAAGTAGATGTAAGGCTGGGCCTGTTCCGGCTCATGCAGAACCTTGCCCAGCGGCAGTGATGTCAGCTGCAAATTCAGCCGCTTCAACTCACTCGGTGAAAGCGCGGCCAATAGCTGGTTCTGTTGCGAATAGTGCAGAGCGGTCACAGCAGGTGTGCTCACGGCAATTCGGTGCGATGCGAGGCTTATCGTACAGATTCTGCGTTTGGCCATTTGTTCGGCAGCGCACACAGCAGCGGGTGCGCGCAGCGAGAAACAGTGCCCAATATTGAACCGTGTTCAAACCTTCGGATCGGTAGCGCACAGACAAATCAGGCAGTGGGCGTAGCCTGCGTGGTGTCGATTCGGTCAGCCGCTGACGCCCATGGCGACCGACGACATCTGCCGCGCCCCCCGCGCGGCCATTAGTCTCCAAGTTGGAGCTGGGCGAGGGCCGGGTAACTCCCGGCCCTTTTCCCTTGTCCGCTGGCGCAGGCGCTTCCGCACGCAGCTGAGGCTGCGTAGTATGATTTCATCGAATCTACGACCCGGGAGTACCCATGGGGATGAAATCAGCTCGTGCGCGCGCCATGCTGGGAGTTGGACTCTTTGGGGTCGCGGTAGGCGGTGGTCTCGCCACTTCATCGCTGGACTTTCAGACGGCGCGCCATCTCGCGATTTTGTGCGCGATCGCTAGCGTATTCTTTGGTCGCGACGTGCGCCGGCTCATCTGGGGCGACACGCGGAGCAAGTGAGGAGGCCGCTGGCTACCTGTTGAGGAAGAACCGGGCGAACAATAGGCCGACCTCATAAAGCAGGTACGCCGACACCGCCATGAGCGCCATCGAGGTCGCATCGGATGGCATCAGGATCGAGCAGACCATGAAGGCTAGGACCAGCACGTAACCTCGGTTACGTTTCAACTTCTCAAGGTTAACGTGGCCGGCCATCCCTAAATCGTATCACCGGTGGGCCGCCCAGGAGCATCTGCGTGCCCACATTCGTATGGTGTAAGCTGATGGGCCGGGGGCACAAAAATCATGAAATCTGCGACTCGATGGCACCGTTCGCGCACCGGCTATCGACTGAGCGTGACCTGGCGCGCGCTCGGGATCCTGGTTTTGTGTTCGCGTCCCGCGATCGGCCTTTCTCAGTGGCTCGGGTATCCCACCCCAGGGATACCGCGCACTGCCAGCGGAGCGCCGGATATGCAAGCGCCGGCGCCGCGCGCTCGCGACGGCCGTCCGGACTTCTCCGGAATCTGGTTTGCGAACGTCCCCGCCAAGGATTACTGCAAAGAAAAGGATTGCGTTCAGGAGGAACGCATGGCGCGCGAGCAGATCAACCTGGGCATCAAGATGCAAGGCGGCCTGCCTTACACGGAATGGTCGAAGCAAGAGATGGTGAAAAGGCGCGCCAATGGCGGCCGGGATGATCCCCACACCTTCTGCAAGCCGCCGAACTACCCGCGCGCATGGACGCTGCCGCAGCACACCAAGATCATTCAAACGCCCAAAGAACTGGTCATGCTGCATGAGTTCAATGCAGCATATCGAGAGGTGTATCTGGATGGCCGTCCTCTGCCGGTAGATCCGAATCCGACCTGGAATGGATACTCGACCGCGCATTGGGATCGGGACACCTTGGTCATCGAGACCAACGGGATTCGCGATGACATGTGGCTCGACATTCAGGGAAGTCCCATTACAGAATCAGCGCGTGTCACCGAGCGCCTGAAACGAGTCAACCTGGGACTGATGAAGGTCGAGATTTCGGTAACTGACCCCAAGGCATACACGCGACCCTGGTCGGTCACCATTGAAATGGCCCTGCAGGTAGACACGCAGATGCTCGAGGAGATCTGCCTGGACAACGAGCAGGACGTGAAGCTCTACAGATAAGCTTGAAACAGGTATGCAGATGGGAGTAGGTCTATGTGGGCGGTCGCGTCAATCATGCTGAGGCATTTGTCTCGATGGCTCATTGTTGCCGGAACGACCTGCGCATTGGCATCTGCGGCGTGGGCTCATCACTCGCAGTCGGAATTCGATTTCAGCTCGGTCGTCGAGGTGGAGGGTAACGTCACCAGTCTTGACTGGAGGAGCCCACATGCCCGGCTTTATGTCGATGTGGTCGATCCGCAAGGCAAAGTAGTCAACTGGAATTTCGAGCTGCCAAGCCCGATGACCCTGATGCGCAGAGGGTGGACGCGAAAGTCGCTGCGGCCGGGCGATCACGTCAAGGTTAAGGGGGGCAGGGCGCGCCACTTCCCGAATATCGCCTATGCGAGCGTGATCAGGGATGGCACCGGCAAACCCCTCTTTACCGGCGTCACCCAGATCTATGAACCGCAATCGCAATCCCAGAGCCCCTAACGAACGGGAACGGGCTTTCCCGCAGATAGGGGTCAGCGTTTCCTCACAGCAGAAGTCTGTGCGCAACCCCTGACAGCAGGGTGGCCCGGGCGCACAGTTTTCCTCCTAGACTAGGATCATGTATGACTGGAGGAAACATGCCACAGGCTATGCTGAGTGGATTTCGAGTCGCGATTCTGGCGACGGACGGCTTTGAACAATCGGAGCTGCTGGAGCCCAGAAAAGCATTGAACGCCGCGGGAGCGATGACCGAAGTCATATCTCCGAAGAATGGCGACATCCGCGGCTGGAATCACAAGGAGTGGGGCGAGAGCGTGCGGGTAGATCAGGCGGTGCGCAATGCGGACCCGAAGGAGTACGACGCGCTCGTGCTGCCAGGCGGGGTGATGAATCCGGATGCATTGCGCATACAATCGCAGGCAGTCAGTTTCGTGCGCTCATTCTTCGAGGCCGGTAAACCCGTTGCGGCCATCTGTCATGGTCCATGGACCATCATTGAAAGTGGCGCGGCCAAAGGGCATCGCATGACGTCGTGGCCCTCGCTGCGCACCGATATCACCAACGCCGGGGGTAACTGGGTCGATCAGGAGGTCGTGGTGGACGGGAACCTTCTCACCAGCCGCAAGCCCGATGATCTTCCCGCCTTCAACCGGGAAATGATCGCGCTTTTTGCCAGTCATCACGCCAAAGTGAAAAGCATCAAGACCGCTTAGCTGCCCGCACCAGGGCCTCCGGCAGGCGAAATTGCCAACTGGTGCCGTGCTTCCGGGGCCTCGGGTGCCTATATTGCCCCCAAGGCGCTTTTGGAGATTTCGGCCATGCTCGCGGTGCCGCATACGAGTTCATTACCCTCACCTGGGCGGTGCGGCGTGGCTGTGGGCGTACTCCTCACTCTGTGCTGTCGCGCTGCACTCGGGGCGACCGGCTGTCCTCCCGCGCCCACACCCGCACCGGCCGTCGCTCCGGCGAGTGCCCCGGCGAGTACCCTCCAATGCGTCAAGGCCGTGCCCCGCAGGCCGAAAGCCAAGGCCAAAGTGTCGGCCGCACCGCTCGTCGCGGTCGCTCCGGCCGCATCCGGCTGGAAGAGCGTGCTTGATCCGCTGCCGGCGGGCGGCTGGACGTATATTTCGGACGGACCCGCCGAGAATCCCAGCGCGGTCTACGCCTCCGCGCACAGCATCATGCATAACGGGAATGTCGTGACCGCCTGGATACGTTGGGAGTTTGCCCGTCCGCAGGCAGAGGTCTATCCGCTGCACTACCTCAGCGCCGTCACGCGTGAAGAGCTTGATTGCGATGCGCGTTCGTATCGACGTGCCGGAGTGGTCTACTACACGCGCAACAACCTCCAGGAGAAGGGCCCGTCGTTCACGGCGCTGGATGACGACACCACCTGGAAGCAGGCGATCCCCGGCTCCGAGCCGGACGCGATGTTGAATTGGGGTTGTACGCTGGCCGCGGCTCCAGCGCACGGCCCTGCGGCAGCCAAGCCGGCCAAGACGCCACGAGCCCCCAAGGCTGAGCCGCCGAGCGCGGCCTCCTCATCGGCACCGGCCGCCGCCGCGAGCAGCGGCACTGATCTGCATACCGTCCGGTGAGCTTGCAGCCTGTCGTTGGCTACAGTTGCGGCAACGGCACCGCGTAGGCCTTGAAGGGCCCCGGATCCTTTCCCTTCAGCGCGGGACTGATCAGGTACAGAATCTTCCCCTCCAGTGCGTAGACCGTGTTCCCGACCAGCGTCACGGCCGGGGGTGATTGCAGTCCCTCACGCAACACGCGAATGTCGGCATGCACGCCACTGATCGTGACCAGGTCGATCCGACCCGAATTGCCTTCAGCCAGCAAGAAGCGATTGCCGCCAATGCAGCGGAAACCATCCGGACCAGCCACCGCCTGTGACAGCAGCAGCTGCGTGATCGGGCCGGCCGTGCCATCGGCGTGGATGTCGACGATCAGCAATTGATTGCGGCTGACATTGTTTACATACAAGACGCCATTGCTGCCAAATACCAGACCGTCAATTCCCTTAAGGCGCGTATCTTCGGCGAATACGGTGAGCACCTTGCCGCCCTTCGCCAGGCGCAGGATGCGTCCATTCGGCGTATCGGAGGCGTAGACGTCCCCGTTTGGGGCCACCGAGATGTCATTGCAGACCGAGGCCGGCGCCGGGAACGGGTAATGGCCGCGCTGGCGGCCGGTCTTCAGATCGAACGCCATCAAGGATGCCGTGCCCGTGACGGGTGGCGAGCGCAGCGCGCCGGGGGAGGAGCACAGCCACAGTGTGTGGGCCGGCGCATCGACGAGCACGCCCAGCAGCGTGAGGATGCCATTGCGCGCCGTCGGTTTGATCCACGCGGTCGCCTTGTTTGAGCCCGGCCTGGCGCGAAACACGATGCCCTTCATGCTGCCGATGTACACGCTGCCGTCCGGCGCCGCACTCATGCTCTCCGGATACAGGTTCGTACCGTCCATGACGATATCCGGCAAGGGTCCCGCCGGGGCCGCAGGCGGCCGGTTGCGCGCCAGCGCCGCTGTGGGCACTGCGGTGACGCCCAGTAGCAACGCGCAGGCCAAGCGGCTACCGCGCCGGTTCAATGTCAGGTTCATGGCCGGTTTGTATCCCTTCATGGAATTGCCGAGCCGGATTATGCATTGCCTTGGGGTTGTGCCCAAGTCGGCCGATTGCGGTTAAGCTGCGCACAGTTGCGGAAGGACGTTAATGAAGGCAGTCATCCTGGCCGGCGGACGGGGAACCCGTCTCAGCGAAGAGACCGGCACCCGCCCGAAACCGATGGTCGAGATCGGTGGCCGGCCCATTCTGTGGCACATCCTGAAAATGTACGCCCATCACGGCGTCAATGAGTTCGTGATCTGCTGTGGTTACAAGGGGTACATACTCAAGGAGTACTTCGCGAACTACTTTCTGCATATGTCCGATGTGACCTTCGACATGCGCTCCAACGAAATGGAAGTGCATCAAAAGCGCGCCGAGCCGTGGAAGGTGACGCTGGTCGACACGGGCGACAACTCGATGACGGGGGGACGCCTGCTGCGGGTGGCGGACTACCTGCGCAATGAAGATGCTTTCTGCCTCACCTACGGCGACGGCGTCAGCGACGTGGACATTGCGGCGACGATAAGATTCCATCGCGATCACGGCAAGGCGGCAACGCTGACCGCGACCTATCCACCGGCGCGATTTGGCGCGCTCGAAGTCAAGAATCGCCGCGTCTTGAGTTTTCAGGAAAAGCCGATGGGAGAGAGTGGGCGCATCAATGGCGGCTTCTTCGTCCTGTCACCTCGGGTGCTGGAGTATCTGAAGGATGACACGACCGTGTGGGAGCAGGGGCCATTGGCCAGCCTCGCGGCGCAAGGCGAGCTGATGGCGTACGAGCATGAAGGCTTCTGGCTGCCGATGGATACTCTGCGCGACAAACAGCAGCTTGAGGAGCTATGGGCGTCGGCGCGCGCGCCGTGGAAAGTGTGGAGCTGATGCCGTGCCCTCCGCATTGGTAAATGCCGGCTTCTGGCGCGACCGGAAAGTTCTCATCACCGGGCATACGGGCTTCAAGGGCGGCTGGCTTGCACTGTGGCTCGGCAGCCTCGGCGCCAAAGTCCACGGCTTCTCGCTGGCACCCGCGGCGGAGCCGAATTTCTTCACGGTGGCCCAGGTCGGTGAGGGACTTGCGAGCCATACGATCGGCGACATTCGTGATCTTGGTCAACTGACCCACGCGCTGCAGACTGCGGCCCCGGAAATCGTGCTGCATCTGGCAGCGCAATCCCTGGTGCGCACCTCCTATGATGATCCGGTACAAACCTATGCCACGAATGTACTGGGCACCGTGCACGTGCTGGAAGCCGCGCGCCAGTGTTCCACTGTGCGCGCCATCGTCAACGTCACGACGGACAAGTGTTACGAGAACCGCGAATGGGTGTGGCCCTATCGCGAGTCGGATCCGTTGGGTGGCCACGATCCCTATTCGAGCAGCAAGGCTTGTGCGGAGTTGGTGACCAGCGCCTATCGCCGCTCGTTTCTGTGTGAATCGGGGGTGGCCATCGCCAGCGCGCGCGCGGGCAATGTGATCGGCGGTGGCGACTGGGCGGTTGACCGGCTGCTGCCGGATTTTTTCCGTGCGGCACAGGCGGGTCGGCCGATGCAAGTGCGCCACTCACAAGCTATCCGTCCCTGGCAGCACGTGCTCGAACCCCTGTGCGGGTACCTCCTGCTCGCCGAGCAGCTGCTCGAAAAGGGACAGGCGCTGGCGGAACCCTGGAATTTCGGTCCGATCGAGGCGGACGCCAGATCGGTGCAGTGGCTGCTGTCGCGGCTGGTGACGCTGATGCCGGGCACGAGCTGGCGGCAGCTTGGTACCGAGCAGGGCCATGAGGCCGGAACCTTGAAGCTCGACAGTGCCAAAGCCCGCAGCCGGCTCAATTGGAGCCCACGCTGGAGCCTGACAGAGGCGCTGGACAAGACGGTGGAATGGCACCAGGCCTGGGTGGCGGGGGCGCAGATGCGTGGCGTAAGTGTGGCCCAGATCACCGCCCATCAGGAAGCGCTCGAGGAGCGGGTGCCGTGAGCCGCTTCGAGTTGCGGGAGACTGCCCTGGCCGGACTGCGGGTCGTGCGGCGCCAGGCCGTTGCAGATGAGCGGGGCTTCTTCAGTCGCTTCTTCTGTGCGCAGGAACTGGCAGCGGCGGGATTTGTGTTGCCCATTGCGCAGATAAACCAGACCTGCACCAAACGTCGCGGCGCGGTACGTGGCCTGCACTATCAAAACCCACCGCACTCGGAAGACAAATTCATAAGCTGTTTGCGCGGTGAGATCCTTGACGTCGCGGTTGATCTGCGACTCGGCTCCCCGACCTTCCTGCGCTGGCACGCCGAAGTGCTCTCGGCAGCTAACCTGACAAGCCTGCTGGTGCCGCAGGGCTTTGCCCATGGTTTCCAGACGTTGAGCGATGATTGCGAGCTGCTCTATCTGCATTCGCGCGCCTTTGCCCCGGCTGCCGAGGCAGGCCTGAACGTGCGCGACCCGGCATTGGCGATCAAGTGGCCGTTGCCGATTGGCGATATCTCGGAACGTGATGCGGCGCGGGCGTTCATTGCCGGTGATTTCGCCGGAATTTCAACGTGAAATGTCGCCACTGCCAGGCTGCCCTGACGCTGCCGTTCATCGACCTTGCAACAGCTCCACCCTCGAACGCCTATCTCACGGCGCAGCGACTGAATGAACCGGAGAAATGGTACCCGCTGCGCGTGTTCGTGTGCACCAGGTGCTGGCTGGTGCAGACCGAGGACTACGCGCATTTTTCCGAACTGTTCGCGCACGACTACGCGTACTTCAGCTCGGTTTCGAGCAGCTGGCTCGAGCACGCGCAGCGTTATGTCGAGGAGATGGTCAGGCGTCTGGAACTCAGGCCGGCATCGCATGTCATTGAAGTAGCCGCCAACGATGGTTACCTGCTGCAGTATGTGCGCGAGCGTGGCATTGCGTGCCTCGGCGTCGAGCCCACTGCGAGTACCGCAGCAGCGGCGCGCAGCAAAGGGATTGAAGTCGTCGAGGAGTTCTTTGGTGTGGCGTTGGCACAGCGTCTGGCGGCGGCGGGTCGTTGGGCCGATCTGATCGTTGCCAACAATGTCCTGGCGCATGTGCCCGATATCAACGACTTCGTGGCGGGTATCTCCCACCTGCTCAAGCCGGACGGCGTCGCGACCTTTGAATTTCCGCATCTGGTGCGGCTGGTCGAATACTGCCAGTTCGATACCATCTATCACGAGCACTTCTCCTATCTGTCGCTGACGGCCGTCAGCGCGATTTTTCAGTGCAACGGACTTGCGGTATTCGATGTCGCGGAATTGCCAACCCATGGGGGGAGTCTGCGGGTGTTCGCCCAACGCCGGGACACCGGTGAGCGCGCGCCAGCAGTCGCGCTGGAGAATTTGCTTGCGCGCGAGAGCGAACTGGGGGTGACGACTGCCGGCTATTACGGCGGATTTCAGGCGCACGCCGACCACATCAAGGACGAACTGATTCGCTTTCTGATTGACTGCAAACGCGGCGACAAGCGGGTCGCGGCCTACGGTGCGGCGGCCAAGGGCAACACCTTGCTGAATTACGCCGGCGTGCGCGCAGATCTGCTGCCGTGGGTCGTCGATCGCAATCCGGCCAAACAGGGCAAGTACCTGCCTGGATGCAGAATTGCGATCGTGGGCGAGGAGCGATTGCGGCAGGAGAAGCCGGAATTCATTCTCGTACTGCCATGGAATCTGCGCGAGGAGATCGTCGAACAACTCGGTTATGCACGCGCCTGGGGTGCGAAATTCGTCAGTGCCGTTCCGCAGTTGACGATCAAATGAAGGTAGCAGTCACAGGCGCCAGCGGCTTCCTCGGTGCCCATGTGCTGCAGGCGCTGCGTGCGCGGGGCGGTTTGCAGCTGGTCACGGCCAGCCGGGGCCCGCTGCCCGTTGAGCGCATTCAGCCTGGCGCCCGGCACGTGTGCTTCGACCTGGGCACCGTGGAGCCGGCACAGGCCTTCGATCGGCTCGGGCAACCGGATGTCCTGATCCATCTTGCCTGGTCGGGATTGCCGAATTACAAATCTGCCCACCATCTCGAGCAGCAGCTGCCGCAGCAGTACGCCTTCTTGAGCGGGCTCGTCAAAGCGGGTCTGCGCTCACTGACCTGTACCGGCACGTGCTTCGAATACGGTATGCAGTCCGGCCAGTTGAGCGAGGACCTGCCGACCCAACCGAGCAACGCATACGGTGTCGCCAAGGACGCGTTGCGTGGCCAGCTTGAGTTGCTGCGGATCGAGCAGCCCTTCGCGCTCAACTGGGCGCGACTGTTCTACATGTATGGGGAAGGGCAGCCCGCGACGTCATTATTTTCGCAGTTCCTGGCCGCGGGTCTGGCTGGGCAGATGAGTTTCGCGATGTCAGGTGGCGAACAACTTCGGGATTTTCTTCCCGTGCAGCGGGTCGCTGCACTCATCGTCGCACTGGCGCTCGATGCACCCGGCGCGGGCACGGTCAATGTCTGTTCGGGCCAGCCCATCGCGGTACGGACGCTGGTCGAGCAATGGCGCCGTGAACGCGGGTGGCAGATGGCACTGGACCTGGGGCGCTATCCTTACCCGGATTACGAACCAATGGCCTTCTGGGGTTCGAGCGCCCGGCTGCAGCGTTTACTGCCGCATGCCGTGGGTCACTGAGCGGAACGGGTCGCGAGCCGGTAGCGCCAGTTGCGCACGCTGCGCAGCACCTGCTTGCGCACCCGTACGACGATCTTGAGCTTCTCAAACAGGCGCATGAGGGCCGGGGCCAACAGCGGCGGAATGCCCGGACGATAGACGTGGCCCGATTTGAGCATCCGGTATCTGCCGAGTTTTTTCGGAAAGCGGTCAAGAACGCTCTGCAGCTCCTGCGCCGGACTTACCCCCATGGCGGCGAGCTCGCGATACAGGGCGGTTGATCTGCCATCGCCCATGCGGGTGTGGTCCATGCTCACTGCGTCCAGCACATACAGTGGCTGCTTGTCCCGCGACAGGTACGCCCAGGACACATCGATTCCCCAGGTGCTGCGCGACCAGTCAAAGGTATGGACGAGTTGCTCAAGCGCCGCAATTGAGAAGCACGGCGCCATGGATTCGATGAAATTGACCCGACGCATCAGACACACCGGGTTGCGCACCAGGACATTGATGGTCGTGTAGGTGAACCAGTTCAATGCCGGCTGCGACAGGTAGGTGCCGTTGCGCTCGGAGATTTCGAACAGTCGCGACAGGTCTCCGGGCCGCAGGTAGACGTCATCATCCACCAGCGCGACATAGCGCCAGGGCCAAGGGTTCGGGCGCCTTTTCCAAAACTCGAGGAAGCCACCGAATTTATTGAAGCCGCCGTCGCAGTAATGCTCGGCCAGATCTTCGGCCGGCGGCGGCACGTACCAGCTTACGCAACAGTCCCAGTTGCGGTCAGGATTCTCGGCCAGCAGCCGCTGGTGCGTCGACTTGTTGCCGGCGCGCACAAACACCAAGTAGGGACGAGTCATCGTGGGAACGGATCATACCCGGCTTGAGGATCGATCAGGTCGCCTCGAGCAACGCGCGACGGATACGTTCGCAATGCTGTCGGCATTTTGAGTTGCCGATCAGCGAGAAGCCGACGCTCGGGTCACAAATGCTGGCCACCAGAACTTCGTGCGCTCGAAACTCAATGGCAATGCGTTCGCCCTCGTCGAACATGGTGCCCGGTGTGTGCGCCATGAGCGTTTGGCCAGGGGCATCGGTGGTGATCCGCCAGCCAGCCTCCTGAGCAAGCTTGTGGATGGCCTCCCAGGCGGCCTGCGGGGAAATGCTCAGCGGCATCGGGGTGTATCGCAACCAGCGCAGCTGCAAATGCAGCAGCACCCAACCGGCGATGGCGCAGGCCACGACCCCCAGCAAGCCGGTGACGGTGATGACTATGGCATCGCCCATGGTCCGCAGGAAGATGGAGGTGGCCGCCAGCGCCAGGCACAGCGCGCCGAGAAACGCGCAGAAGCCTACGGGGGCGAAGTACCGGACCCGGTCGCGACCGTGCAATTGCAGCAGGGCATGGCTCATTTAACTAGTGTCCATCACGCATCGCGACGCGGCTGCGTCACCGGTCACGAGTTTGACATCTTTCACAATTGCAGTCCGAAAATCAACGGGTTGCAGTGCCTGCAATGCACCTTCGAGCATGCAGCGTCAAGTATTGTCCAATCGTTTGGTATAATCCCCGCTAGAACTTTGCTGTGGAGATTTCGATGGCTGACCGCTTCCTTCGCTCGGGTAATCCCGGCCTGAACGACAAGACATTCGCCAGCCAGCCGCTGGTGGGATCCGGCGAGCGCATGACGGTGCAGGGCGCAATCAACAAGTCGTTCCTGCTGCTCGTGGTGCTGCTGGCGGGCGCCTTCTGGCCGTGGTCGCAATACCTGGCTACGGGCGATGCATCGACGGTAGCGGGTCCAATGTGGATCGGCATCATCGGCGGCTTCGTTGCGGCGCTCATTATCAGCTTCAAGCCGATGACGGCCCCGTATCTGGCCATTCCCTATGCCGCGCTGGAAGGTCTGGCAATGGGTGCCATTTCGGCCGTGCTCGAGCGTCGCTATCCGGGCATTGCCATCCAGGCGGTGGGCGCGACCTTTGCGGTTTTCGCCGCGATGCTGCTGGCCTATAAGACCGGCCTGATCCGTGTGACGGAGCGTTTCCGGGCCGTCGTCCTCGGTGCCACGCTGGCGATTGGTCTGTTCTATCTGGTGACCATCGGGCTGAGTCTGTTCCATGTGAACGTCGGGGGTCTGTTCAATGGCTCGGCGCTCGGCATCGGTATTTCCCTGGCCATCATTTGCGTGGCGGCGCTTAACCTGGTTCTGGACTTTGACATCATCGAGTCGGGTGCGGCGCGGGGTGCTCCCAAGTACATGGAGTGGTTTTCGGCGTTCGGCCTGCTGGTGACCCTGGTGTGGCTATACATGGAAATCCTGCGCCTGCTGGCCAACAGCCGCCGCACCTGATTCCGTACCGACCAACCCTTTGCGCCCGATTGCGCGCTGCCCCTCGCGGGCGGTGATGGTGACGTTTATTCATGTGGTTCAGGAATCTGGTCCTTTACCGACTGCCTGCCGGGTGGTCGCTGGGTGCCATGCAGCTGGAGGAGAAGCTGGGCACGCGCCCCCTGCAGGCCTGTGGCGCGCTGGAAATGGTGAGTCGCGGCTGGGTCGCGCCCGCGGCCACTGGAGGCTTGGTGCATACCCTCAATCAGCACCACCTCATTGCGCTCGGTGTCGAGCAGAAGCTGCTGCCTGGCGCCATCGTGCGCCAGGAGGCGCTGCGCCGGGCGAAACTCAAGGAGGACTCGCAGGGTTTTCCGGTGGGCAAGCGGCAGCTGCGAGACCTGAAACAGCGGGTCAGCGAGGAACTGCGGGCGCGGGCGCTCAGTCGACAGCGCAGCACGCGCGCCTGGATCGACCCGCAGGGCGGCTGGTGTGTGGTGGATGCCGCAAGTCCCGCCAAGGCCGAAGAGCTGATCGAGATGCTCCGCGACACGCTGGGGACCTTCGCCGTGCAGTTCGTGCAGACCCGGCGCTCGGCCCGCGCCGGCATGGCGGCGTGGCTGATCCACGGCAGCGCCCCGGGCGCCCTGGCACTGGATCAGGATCTGACCTTGACGACGGCGGATGGCACGAAGTCAAGCGTGCGCTACACGCGCCATGCGCTGGATCCGCGCGAGATCCGCTCGCACCTGGATGCCGGTAAGTATCCGGTGCAACTGGGCCTGTGCTGGAATGACCGGGTGGCGTTCATGCTCACCGAAAAGCTGGCCATCAAGCGCTTGCAGTTTCTGGACCTCGAGCCGGATGCGCAGGCACAGCAACCGACCGCGCCGGATGCTGACCCGCTGGAAAAATTCGATGCCGATTTTGCGTTGATGACGGGGGAGCTGACATTGCTGCTCGAGGCCGTGTTGCAGTCACTGGGCGGGGAAGTGCCGATCGCCGCCGCCGCCTGAGGAGCCGTCAGTGGCGGCGCATGCGGCGCCAGGCGCCCGCGATCAGTGTGCCGACCACCGCCACTGCGGCGATGATCACGAGCGCATAGTCGCCGCGCCAACCCAGTACCGGATGCCAGGCGGATGCGGCTGACTGCGCCCGCAGTCCCAGCGCCCGATAGACCCGCGCGTTCGCTTCCAGAAACTTCGGGTAGTCGGCCGGTTCGACATGATCAGACAGCGCGAGGTAGCTGTGGGTGATGTGCACAGTGCCTTGCGTGAACCACACGGCACGCCGGTAGCGGAAGGCTGTGGTTTCGATGCGCAGCGTCCCCACGGGTGCCGCGAAGTGCGCTGGCAGCGCGGCCGTTATGCTTTGCTCAAGTTTCAGTGGCCATGGGATGCTCAGCGGAAATTGTCGCGTCGACTCATCGCGCGGCGCCACCGCCTCGGTGAGTGCTTCGGCGAAGAAATCGAAGTGCGGATCCGTTGCGTCACCGAGCGGGCGCGGAATCCGAAAGTGCGCCGTAAGCTGCAGGGTCTCACCGCCCGCCAGGTCCTGAAGTTGGACATCACCGTCGTCCGTGGCCGTGGGGTAGTCCTGCACGATGTTCTGGATCTGCGTCAGCTGCCGCTGTGCGGGGCTTTGGGTGAGCAGATCAGCGCGCACGGCCTGAGCCCAGCTGCCGTGGAACTGCGTGGTCATCGTCAGCGTGGCCGGTTGACTGTTTCCCGCGCGCAGATCGAATTGTTGGGTGACGGAGTGCAGCCGTGAGTCGGATGCGGGTGGGGGTAAGGAGATGAGCTCGGCCCCGCGCGGGGCCAGCAGCAGCGCATGCCGCAGATCCGTGGTATCGGTCGTGTCCAATTGGTTCGCCGGTCCGGGCGCTGCGGGATTGAGCCAGTACTCAGTCGGGCCGTTGCGTGCGAGGACGAGCGCCGCATCCAGAACGAAGGGCGAGGGCAGGCGGGTCGAGAGCAGCGCGCCTCGATGACTGTCCCCCAATGCCACGCGGGCGTCGATGCCCACGCGCCGCAGCAGCCCCGCGAGCACGCGGGCCAGATCCCGGCTGTCTCCAAACCCTCGCTGCAGTACCGTCGCCGGATCCGCGGGCAGATAGGGTCCACCGCTGGCATTGAGCGCACGCACTTTGGACTGCACCAGACGCAGGGCGTTCAGGATCATCGGCGGTGCTTGGGGCGCGGCCACCGGATCGTGCGCTGGCGCGTTCGGTTCACCGTACTGCGCAGCCAGCAACGCGCCGACCTGGCTCCAATCGCGGAAGTCGCTCAGCTGCACGGTGCTGCGCGGCTCGAACCAGCGTGGCGTGTCCGCTTCCGCCACGGCGGGTCGCGGCTCGCGCCATTGGATGTCCAATTCACCGACCCGGCTCGTGACCTGCGGCGCGCCGCCACCGCTCAGCCTGAATTGCAGGGCGCGTGCGGGGGGCCAGGTCGCGCGCAGGCGTTCCCATTGCACGGCCTGGTCCCCATCACTCGACCATTGCGCCGCGTAGTGCCCGGCAAACAGTCCGGGGATCTGCGTGGCGCGCGACTGGACCGTGTAATCGTATTCGAGCAGATCGCCGGGCTGCGCCTCCGGTATGGCAACGCTGAGCTGCAGGCGCGGATCCAGCGCGCGCTGCTGCGGGTCGGGCTCGGCAGCCTGGCTGTGCAGCAGCGCGCCGATCTGTCCCGCAGTGAGTGTCTGTGCCGTGGCGCCGCGGTGGGTGAGCCGCAGCGAGTGGATTACCAGCTGCTGGTAGCGCGGATCCACGCTCGTCGATAGCTGCAACGCCTGCTCACCGGTCTGCGCGGCGGTCAGGCGCACGATGAGGTGTTCGTAACGATCATCGCCCGCTGCGGTGATGCGGATCTGGCGGTCATGCAGCAGCACGCCGGCCGGCTGCGCTGAATCCTGCACCCAGGTCGGGCGCGGCGCTACGTGCCACGCCGGCGTGGCTACGCCGGCGCCGCAGGAGAGCAGCCCCGCGAGCAGGCAGATGACGTTGAGCTGATTAACCGTGATGGCCGGAGGTGAAACAAGGTGCAGACTAATGCGGCATCCGCCCGGCTCGCAACTGGAGGCCCGCGCCGTGCCATGCTGTAATGCGCCCGAGACAGCGCAAGGGGAAGCGTCGATGCGAGTTTGGCAGCGCCGGATCGCCGCGGGTTTGCTGGCTTCGGTCATCTCGGTGTCATCGCTCGCACAGGTGCGTCACGCGCCGGCCCAGCCGCTGCGCGGCGGTGCGCGGCTCACCGTGTTCGGCGCGGATCAACCGTCAGCGGGGGCACTCGATCCGGGCGCCGCGCAGTTGCGGCCTCTGGATGGGTCGCTGCGTGGCCTCGCCCGGGCCGCGGCGGCCGCAGGCCGACCATTGAGCGTGGACTCCCTGTGGGCTGTGAATCCGGCGATTCACCTGCGCGTCGCGGCGCCATCGGTGACACCGGAAGTCCTGGTGGACGTGGTCGCGGGCGCTGATCCGGCGACCACGCAGCAGGCTCTCGAGAGCCTCGGCATGCGCAATACCGCGCGCGCCGCGAACCTGATTGGCGGTTGGCTGCCGATCAGCGCCTTGGCGCAGGTCGCACAAATTGCCGGGCTCAACCAGGTACGTGCCTCGATGCCGCGCCTGCGAGCTACGGCCGGGCCGGTGGCATTGCAGGGTGATTTTGTCCAGGGCAGCAGTGCACTGCGCAGTCAGTATCCGACGCTCACCGGCAAGGGTGTCACGGTCGGCATACTCTCCGACAGCTTCAACTGCTACAACTACTACGCGACCAACGGCCCGAGCAAGCTGGGCAACGGTTATAACGGTTACGCCACCAATTCGTTCGCGGCGACCCTTGCAGATGATGTCGCCAGCGGCGCACTGCCATCCGGCGTGGATGTGGTCGAGGAGGCCGATTGCGCCGACTATGGCGCGCCCCAACAGCTGCCTTTCAGCGATGAGGGCCGCGCCATGGCGCAGATCGTTTACGCCGTGGCGCCCGGCGCCCAGCTGGCATTTCACACCGCGGCCAATTCCGAGGCCGATTTCGCCGCGGGCATTACCCAACTGCAGAAGCTGGGGGCGAACATTATCGTCGATGATGTCGGCTATCCGGACGAGCCGTTCTTTCAGGATGGAGTGGTAGCCCAGGCGGTCACCGCCGCCGCGGCCCAGGGGGTGGCGTACTTTTCCGCGGCGGGCAATGACGCGCGCAATTCCTACGAGACCACCACGCCCGCATTCGTCACACAAGGCGGGCGCACGGTGTTGAATTTCGATAGCAGCGGGGCGAGCACCGCGACGATTCTGCCGATCACCATACCGCCGGTTGCGCCCGGCGAGTTCGTGCTGTTGGTGGTGCAATGGGACCAGCCCTATGTGACCGGCGCGTCCGGCAGTCCCGGCGCCGCCAATACCCTGAACTTCTGCATCGAGAGCGCGAGTGCCGGAGCGGACTGGGTCGCGCAGGCCACCGGCCCGGCGCAGCTCGTCGCCTATCCGTTGTGTACGGGCGCGAATTCACTCGGCGCTGATCCGGTGCTGATTCTGGCGGTGGGCAATCCGGCCAATGCCACGGCGCCGACTGCGCAGGAAACCTTGAACCTGTCGATTCAGCTGGTCAGCGGCGCGGCACCGGGTCGGGTGAAGTTCCTGCTCTCCGACAATGGTCTCGGTGCGACAATCGACAGCTTCGCGACCCTAAGCCCGACCATCCAGGGTCATCCGAACGCTGCGGGGGCCGTGGCCCTTGCCGCCGCCATGTATTACCAGACGCCAGCCTGCGGCACCTCCCCCGCGGTGCTCGAGGCGTACTCTTCATACGGTGATGACCCGATCCTGTTTGATACGAACGGTAGTGCGCTGGCGACACCGCTTGATCGGAACAAGCCGGATCTGACCGGGCCCGATGGGGTCAATGACACCTTCCTGGGGTTTCAGCTGGCCCTCAGCAGTGCGCGCCCGGCGCCTTGGAACTCGAGCGGCCAGTTCCCCACCTCGATTGCCCAGTGCCAGAACGACACGCAGTCCCCGAACTTCTTCGGCACCTCCGCCGCCGCGCCGCATGCGGCGGCGGGTGCCGCGCTGCTGTGGCAGGCGAATCCGGCACTCACGGCCGGGCAGATCACCACCGCGCTCAAGCAAACCGCATTGCCCATGACGGCGGGTGCGCAGGGCAGCGGTTCGGGCTTCATTCAGGTGAATGCGGCGCTGGCTGCCGTTCCGGTCGGTGCACCGGCATTGAGTATTTCCACCCCTGAGATCGTCCTCGGCAGTGCGGCCACGCTCACCTGGGCGTCCTACGCCACCAGCACCTGCGCTGCCTCCGGCGACTGGAGTGGCACCCAAGGGACTTCCGGGAGCCTGCAGGTCACGCCCACTGCCGTCGGTGTACTCAGCTACTCGCTGGCCTGCACGGGGCCAAATGGGACTGGCACGAGTTCCACCGTGACCCTGACGGTGCAGGCGGCTGCCGGCCACCATGGTGGTGGTGGCCTTGATGTCACGACGCTGACGCTGCTGCTGGTGACTACCTGGTCGGCGGCGACTTGGCGCGCTCGAAGGAACGCATGATGAATTCCTGCGCTTCGGCGGCATCGCCCCAGCCGAGCACCTTGACCCACTTCGTGGTCTCGAGATCCTTGTAGTGCTCGAAGAAGTGCTGGATCTGCTGGCGGGAAATCTCCGGCAGGTCGGTGTAGTTGTGCACGTTCTCGTAGCGGCGGGTCAGACGCGTCGTCGGCACGGCCACGATCTTTTCATCGCCGCCGGCTTCGTCCTGCATCTTCAGGACCCCGACCGGGCGCACCGCGATGACGGCGCCGGGCTGCACGCCGCGCTGATTGCACACCAGCACGTCGCACGGGTCTCCGTCCTCGGACAAGGTATGGGGAATGAAGCCGTAATTGCCGGGATAGCGCATGGAGGTGTACAGAAAACGGTCGACCACCAGCGCCCCGGATGCCTTGTCCATTTCGTACTTGATCGGCTCCCCGCCGACCGGTACTTCGACCACGACATTGACTTCACGCGGCGGATCGCGGCCGATCGAAATGGCTTCAAGACGCATTAGAACTCCTGGAACGCTAAAGGGGCGCGGATTGCGACCTTGCCCGCCATTATCCGCTGCGCGGCAATTTGCAGCCACCGGTACGCTTACCCGACAATAGGGTTTTCCGAGTCCACCACTTTGACCGAGCCCGTCTATCGCGAACGCGACTTCAGGCTTTTCCTGAGCGTGCGCATCGTTTCCACCCTCGCGGTGATGATCCAGTCCGTGGCGGTCGGTTGGCAGGTGTACGACATCAAGCGCACGCCCCTCGCGCTGGCGTGGGTGGGTCTGGCCGAATTCGTACCCATGTTTTTGCTGACGCTGCCGGCGGGCGCCTTGGTTGACCACACCGACCAGCGCAAGGTCCTCGCGCTGGCCTTTTTCGTTCAGGCCGTGTCGGCGGCCCTGCTGCTGTCCCTGAGCGTGGCGCAGGTGCGCATCGCGTGGCCCTTCTATGCGGTCATAGCGGTATTTGGTGTGGCCCGCGGCTTCTATGGCCCCTCGGCGCAGTCGCTGCTGGCGTTCCTGGTGCCCCAGGAGCGGCTCCCGAAGTCGATTGCCCTGAGCGCCTCCGCTTACCAGGTCGCGGTGATCGCCGGACCGGCGCTGGGCGGATTTCTGTACGCGCTGGGGCCTGCACTGACCTACGGAATCTGTCTGGTGGCATTCTGCACCGCGGGTGTGGCCGCGGCCAGTTATGGTGGCCGACGCAATAAACCCCGGACGGCAGGCCAGCTGACTCCCATCGCGCGCGTGCGCGAGGGACTTGCGTTTGTGTTCTCGCGCCCCATCGTGCTGGGTGCGATATCCCTGGACCTGTTCGCCGTCCTGCTCGGCGGGGCCACCGCGCTGCTGCCGGTGTTCGCCCGCGACATCCTGCATACCGGACCGATGGGGCTCGGTGCGTTGCGCAGTGCCTCGGCGGTCGGGGCGACCATCGTGGCGCTGGTGCTGGCGCGCCGACCGATGGCACGCGATGTCGGCCGGCGGATGTTCGCGGCGGTCGCCGTGTTCGGGGTCGCCACCATCGTCTTTGGCGTGTCGCGCAACATGTATCTGTCACTGGGTGCGCTGATCGTGCTCGGCGCCGCGGACCAGGTGAGCGTGTTCGTGCGCTCCTCGCTCATACAGCTGGCGACGCCCGATGCCATGCGCGGACGGGTCAGTGCGGTCAACATGCTGTTCATCGGCGCTTCCAACGAACTCGGCGAGTTCGAGTCGGGGACGACGGCGGCGCTGCTGGGCACCGTGCCTGCCGTAGTGCTCGGCGGCATCGGTACGCTGATCGTGGTGGGACTGTGGATGCGGTTTTTCCCGGCCCTGCGCCGCGTCGACCGCCTCGAATCGGTGGTACCGGACCGCTGAACGGGGGCCAAGCGTGTTGCAAGTCACGCTTCATCCACCCCCTGCACCCGCCACACCCGGTCGATGTGAACTGAATTCGAGCATCAGCGAGCATCAGGACATAGGCTGATACACAATGTCTCTGCTAGACTTGACAATAGCGCATATTTTCTTGACTCAACTGAGGCGAACCGGACGATGAGTGGTGGCAGATTGAAGAAGTTGCTGACCGTGGCGGGCGTCATTGGCTTGGGTCTGGCTGCGCCGGCTTTTGCCGCTACCAGCCACCACCCGCACCATCGCCGCCATGCGGTTCTGCCGCTGTCTGCAGATGACCCGGGCCTGAAGTCTGGCGCCGCGTATGTGGTCGACCAGGGCGATGCCTCGGTGTGGTACTCGCGCAATGCCACCGTGGCTTCGCCGATCGCTTCCATCACGAAGCTGATGACGGCCCTGGTGGTCGCCGATGCACACCAGCCGCTGGATGAAGTGCTCGAGGTCACCGCAGAGGATCGCGCCGTCGGCAAGGGCGCATCCTCGCGCCTGGCCGTTGGCACGAAATTGACCCGTGGGGACCTGCTGCACCTGGCGCTGATGTCGTCCGAGAACCGCGCCGCACATGCGCTGGGCCGCAACTATCCGGGTGGTATTGCGGCCTTTGCGCGCGCCATGAATGAAAAGGCGCAGTCCTTGGGAATGACCTCCAGCCACTTTGTCGAGCCCACCGGGCTGTCCAGTGACAACGTGGCCAGTCCCGAAGATCTGTCGCGACTGGTCATGGCGGCGGCCGAGAATCCGACCATTCGTGATTTCTCGACGGATACTCAGCACAGCGTGCGGGTCGGTCGGCGCATGGTCGAATTTCGCACCACCGATGCGCTGGTGCGCAATCCGGCCTGGAACATCATCGTGCAGAAGACCGGCTACATCACCGAGGCCGGGCGCTGCCTGGTCATGCAGGCGGTGATCGGCGGACGCAATGTGGTCATCGTGCTGCTGAATTCGTTCGGCAAGTACACCCGGGTCGCCGATGCGGTGCGCATGCGCAAGTGGATCGAGGCGCGCATGAGCGAACACGCCGCCCATGTCGTGGCCAGCAGCAGTACCTGATCAGGAGTCCGGGGCGATGTGGCCCCAGAGACTGCGGAACGCCATATCGATGAAGCTCTTTGCATCGCCCCACTTGGCTTCATATTCCGCTGCCGGGTTCCGGGCGACCACTTCATCAACGCCGAGCCCCTGACGCATCATTTTCTGCATCCGACCGGCGATGGTGGTGTACATCTGCTGTTGATCGGCCAGATCGGCCTTGGTCAGCAACGGACCATTCGCCGGAACGATCCGGGTCTGCTCGTTTGCCAGGTTGCCCAAGGTGCGGATGCCGTCGATCATTCCCTGGATCCAGCCGCCGGTCTTGAAGTCGATTACCGGCCAGCCCGCCGCCGAGACCGGACCGCCCGTGACCAGCACATTCGACTTCTTGAAGTACACGTAGATATCGCCATCGGTATGAGCCTGGGCCAGGTATCCGTACTGCACCGGCTCCTCGCCCAGCTGCGTCTGAACTGAGTCGTAAAAAAACGTGGCCGTGGGGCGGGCTTTGGGCGGCAACGGGCCATACAGGACGTTGTGCGGCGGCACGGGGTTGGCGTACTGCAGCCACAGGCGGGTGTTCTCATGGGCAATGATCTTGGCCCCCTCGCTCCCCAGGCGCAGGTTCGACCCGGTCTGATCCGGGTGCCAGTGGGTGTTGAACAGGGTGTGGACCTTGCCGGCGCCGGTCGCCTCGTTGACCTGTCTGAGCAGCTCCCGTGAGCTGGATTCGGGGCCGCCGTCGGCCAGTGCAATGCCCATCGCATCGCGGCAGGCCACGACATTGGCACCCCCGGAAACCAGCAGCCACAGATTGTCGCTGAGCTTCTGCGCGGGCGTCGCAGTACTGCTCGCGGCGAGGGCCGGGTGCAGCCGGGTCAGGGAGGCCGCGGCGGCGCCGGCGATGACGGTCTTGATAAAGCTTCTGCGGTCACCAGAACGTGTCATGTTGACCCTTCCAGTCAAGAGGGTGGTTGCAAGAGGGGCGCACGTTGACTGATCAAACCAGGCTTGGCAATGGGCAGGAGCCTGGGCGATGGTGTTTGCGGAACCGTCCATGGCGTGCCGGGTGCAGTGCATAACACCGGGCGCACAGTCCATGCAGTTGCGCAGACCCCCTGGTGCCCTAAGGCGTTATTATGGGGTCGAAGATGTTCCGGGCGCAGGTCGGTTCCCGGTGTGGAAACAGGACTTTAGCTGAGGCGAGATTCGATGCGACACCCCCTTGTTGGACGTGTTCGGCTGGCTGCCGGAATCTGTGGCATCACGGTGCTGGGAGGCCTGTGCGGCCTTCCCCTGGCCGCGGCTGACTCGGCCCCGCCGGCCACCAAGAGCCAGGGCACAGCCGTTGCGGCCGCGCCTCAGCCCCAGGATAAGACCCAGGATCAGCATTGGGGGTTTCTGCAGCAGTACTGCAGCAAGTGCCATAACTCCGAGGACTGGGCCGGCGGAATCGCCTTCGACACCATGAATCCGCAGGAGATTCCAAGCGACGCCAAGACCTGGGAGCATGCCGTCGCGAAACTGCGCGGGCGACTCATGCCGCCGCCGGGCAACCCACAGCCCCCGAATGACCGGGTTCACAGCTTCGTCTCCTATATGGAGGACACGCTCGACGCCGCGGCGACTCACCAGGTGGACGCCCCGCGCGTGGCCCTGCATCGGATGAACCGCACCGAATACGCCAATGCCATCTGGGAACTGCTGCGGGTGCGGGTCAATGCCAATCAGATTCTGCCGCCGGATGATGAGAGCAACGGCTTCAACAACGTGGCCGATGTTCTGCAGGTATCGCCGGCCTTCGTCGATGCCTATGTTTCCGCTGCGCGTCAGGTGGCGGTTGAGGCCTTGGGGGACCGCAATGCGAAGCCGGTCGGCGTGCAGTTCGGCGTCAACCCGGGCGTCTCCGGGAACCAGGAGTTTCACGTGGATGGGTTGCCCCTCGGCACCCGCGGTGGCACCTCGGTGGTCTATGACTTTCCGGCGGATGGCACGTATGAGCTTTCCATCGGCAATATGGCTGCCGCGCTGTGGGTGACCAATCTCGAGTTCAAGAACCACGTGATTGCCACCTATGATGGCAAGAAGTTCTTCGATACGAATGTCGGGGGTGAGGAGGACCTGAAGTCCATCGACCAGAAGCAGGATCCGGCGGTCGATGCGATCAACGCGCGTCTGAAGCGCATCAAGTTCAAAGCGCAGGCCGGCCCGCACACCGTCGCAGTCACCTTTGTCCAGCGCACCCTGGCGGCCTCCGAAGATCGCCTGGAGGCGCCGGTACCCGGTGGCATTCAGGACCGCATGCTGCGCATCAGCGGCTTCGAGATCAAGGGTCCCTACGATGTGACCGGGATCAGCCAGACCCCGAGCCGCGAGCGCATCTTCGTCTGCCAGCCCAAGACTGCGGCCGACGAGGAGCCCTGTGCGCGCGAGATCATCAGCCGCCTGTCCGAGCGCGCCTTCCGGCGCCCGGTGACCGATGCGGATCTGGCTCCGCTGCTGCGTTTCTATGAGACGGGTCGCAAGAGCGGTGATTTCGATGAGGGTATTCGGCGGGCGCTGACGGCGCTGCTGGCCAGTCCGAACTTCCTCTATCGCGTCGAGACCTCGCAGAAATCAGCCCAGGTCACACGGGCCGACAAACCGGCGGCACTGACGCCGGTCAGCGATACCGCGGCGGCGGCGGCCACGCCGCTGACGGATGGTGAACTTGCCTCGCGACTGTCCTTCTTCCTGTGGAGCGCGCCGCCCGATCAGGAGCTGCTGAGCATTGCGAACGAGGGCAAGTTGCATGACCCGCAGGTGCTCAAGGCCCAGGTGAACCGCATGTTGGCGGATCCGCGCGCCACGACGCTGGCGTCGAACTTCGCCTTTCAGTGGCTGGACGTGCAGCGCCTGGATGAGATCAAGCCCGACGCCAATCTGTTTCCCTATGTCACCGACCCGCGGGATGACTATCGGGAGGAGCTCAAACTGTTCATCGACAGCGTGTTCCGCGAGGATCAGCCGGTCACGAATCTGCTCACGAACAACTACAGCTACCTGAACCAGCGCCTGGCCGTTCTGTATGGCATCACGACCGTCAAGGGCGACCAGTTCCGCCGCGTGCAGCTGTCCGACTCGGCGCGTTGGGGCCTGCTCGGCAAGGGCGCCATGCTGATGGGGACTTCGTATCCGAACCGCACGGCCCCGGTGCTGCGGGGTGAGTGGATCCTGCAGCACATTACCGGCACGCCGCCGGCGGCGCCGCCACCGGCCGTGCCCTCGTTGAAGGAAAACAAGACCGGTGAAAAGGCGGTCACGGTACGCGAAATGATGGCGCGCCATCGTGACCGTCCCAGCTGCTTTGCCTGCCACGGTATTCTCGACCCGTTGGGCCTTGCCCTGGAGAATTTCGACGCCGTGGGCCGGTGGCGCGAGAAGGATCGCATGGCCGGCACCACGATCGATGCTTCCGGTGTGCTGCCGGATGGCACCAAGATCAATGGTGTCGACGATCTGCGCAAGGCGCTGGCCAGTAATCCGAATCAATTCGTCCAGACCCTGACCATCAATCTGATGACCTATGGCCTGGGCCGTGGCGTCGACTATCCCGACATGCCGGTGGTGCGCGGCATCGTGCGCCAAAGTGCCAAGCAGGATTACAAGTTCAAGGATCTGATCATGGACATCGTGACCAGTGCACCGTTCCAGATGAGGAGCGATCAGGCCGCCGCGCCGGCGTCCTCCACCAAGACCGCAGCCCTGATCCGGTAAGTTAGGAGATTCATATGTTCATCACCAAGAAGCATTTGTCCCGTCGCACCATGCTCAAGGGCGCGGGTGTCTCGCTCGCTCTGCCGCTGCTGGATGCCATGATCCCGGCCGGAACCGCGTTGGCGGACACGGCCGCCGTGTCCGCACCACGCATGGGTTTCGTCTACTTCCCGCACGGTGCGGTGATGAACAACTGGGTGCCGACCACCACCGGCACCGATTTCAAGATCTCCCCGATCCTCGAGCCGCTGGATCCGTATCGGCAGTACATGACCATCGTCAGCGGCTTGCGCAACAAGGCCGGCGAAAGCCCGTCTCCTCACGCCATCATTGCCGGTACCTGGCTGACCTGCGTGCATCCGCCCGTTTCACAGCAGCCGCACATTGGCCCGTCCGCGGACCAGGTCGCGGCCAAGTACATCGGGCAGGACACACCGCTCCCGTCAATCGAACTGGCGGGTGAGGGCGGTGGTGGTGCCTGCGATCCCTCATTCGGCTGCGCCTATTCGGGCACCATCGCATTTCGCACCGGCGATCAGCCGCTGCCCATGGACAACAACCCGCGCCAGGTGTTCGCGCGCATGTTCGGCCTGGGCGATACCGCTGAGCAGCGTCATGAAATTACCGCAGAGACCGGCAGCGTCCTGGATTACGTGCAGGAAAGCGCCAAGGACATGCAGCGCAACCTTGATCCCGCCGACAAGCGCATGGTCAGTGACTACATGGATTCGGTACGCGAAGTCGAGCGCCGTGTGCAGAAGATGATCGCAAAGGAAGGCACGGGCGTGAAACTGCCGAATGCGCCGGATGGCGTGCCGGATGATTTCGCCAAGATGCTCGACACCATGTTCGACATGATCGCACTGGGCTGGCAGTCGAATACGACGCGCGTGGCGACCTTCATGATCGCGAAGGAGGTGAGCATGCGCACCTATCCGAACCTGCAGATCACGGACGCCTTCCACCCGCTGTCGCATCATCAGAACGACCCGGCGAAGATCGAAAAGCTGACGCGTATCCAGAACTTCCATACCAAGGCGTTCGGACGCTTTGTGAAACGCCTGGCCGAGACCCCCGACGGCAACGGGAATCTGCTGGATCATTCGATCATTCTGTACGGCAGCAACATGAGCAACAGCGACATGCACAACAACGACCCGCTGCCGAACGTGGTCATGGGCCACGGTTACGGCAAGATCAAGGGCGGCCAGCACCTGCATTATCCCCAGGACACGCCGCACGCGAATCTGTTGCTGACGCTGCTGAATCGCGCCGGCATTCCGGCGACCTCGCATGGCATCAGCAGCGGCACGCTCGCGGAGATCTGACAGATGCATCTGCGCGGGAGATCAAGACTGGGTGCGCTGCTGGCTGCGCTGGTGCTGGGCCTGATGCTCGGTGGCGGCGCGCAGGCAGCGGATGACTCGCTCGCGGCGCTGGTCAGGGCCAAGGATCACGATGGCGCCGTGGCGCTGCTCGCCAAGGGCGCTGATGGCAAATCGCACGAAGTCGATGGCACCTCGGCCCTGATGTGGGCCTGCTACAACGGCGACGCCGATCTGGTCGAACGACTGCTCAAGGCCGGGGCCGATGCATCGGCGGTGAATGACTACGGCGCCTCGGCTCTGCAGGTGGCCGCGGTGGCCGCCGATCCGCGCATCATCAAGGCACTGCTCAAGGCCGGCGTAAATCCGGATTCGCCGAATCCGGAAGGGCAGACGGCCCTGATGGTGGTCGCGCGCTCAGGCAATGTCGAGTCGGCGAAACTGCTGTTGGACGCGGGTGCCAAGGTCGATGCACGCGAGCAGTGGGGTGATCAGACTGCGCTGATGTGGGCGGCCGCCGAAGCGCACCCGGAAATGATCAAGCTGCTGCTCGAGCATCACGCCGATGTGAATGCCCATGGCGCGATCCGCGACTGGCAGCGTCGCGTGACGGCTGAAGGCCGTCCCAAGAATGAGAATCATGGTGGCTTCACGCCACTGATCTACGCGGCGCGCATTGGCTGCATCGAGTGCGCGAAGGTGCTGCTGAAGGGCCATGCGGACATCAATCTGCCGGACCCGGATGGCGAGACGGCGCTGCTGCTGTCCATCATCAACATGCATTTTGATTTCGCGTCCTACCTGATTTCGGCGGGTGCGGATGTGAATCGCTGGGACTTCTACGGGCAGACGCCGCTGTATGCGGTGGTCGACATGGCCACGCTGCCAACGGGCGGGCGGCCCGATCTACCGTCTGAGGACCGGACCTTGCCGCTGCAGGTGGCGGAGCAGTTGCTGAAGGCCGGTGCCAATGTCAATGCGCAGTTGAAACTTCGCCCGCCGTATCGCAATGGCGTATTCGATCGCGGCGGTGACCAGGTGCTCTCCACCGGTGCCACGGCGTTGTTGGCCGCCGCCAAGTCCGGCAACAACGACGCGGTGAAACTGCTGCTGAAGTATCACCCGATGGTGGACCTGCCCAATGCCGAGGGGGTAACGCCACTGATGGCGGCAGCCGGCATGGGCCATGGGTTCAATCCGACCCGTGGCCGCTACAAAACTGATGAGCAGGCCGTCGAAGGTGTCAGGCTGCTGCAGGCCGCGGGGGCCTCGATCACGGGCGTCGACCGCAGTGGCTTGACCGCACTGCACGCGGCCGCCAGCCATGGTTGGGATGGCACGGTGAAGCTGCTGGTCGCCGACGGTGCGCCCCTGCAGCCGACCGATCGGCTGGGACTGCACCCCATCGACTATGCGGCCGGCCGTCAGCCACGGGCTTTCCTGGAGCCGGAGCATGTGCCGAATGACTCGACGGTGAGGTTGCTCACGGATGATATCGTTGCAGCCACCGGACAGAAGCCCCTGGTCTTCGCCGGTAATCTCAATCGTTCGACGCAGGGTACGGGTGGGGCCGGTGGTACCTCGCTGCGGCCCGGTGGTGCCGGTGGTGCAGAGGGCCGTGGTGGTGGTGCCGCGGCACCGGCGGCGGGTGCGGCGCCGGGGGCGACTGCGGCGCCCAAGGCCGGTGATGCATCCGGCGCTCCGGCTTCCGCCCAGCCCGCGGCACCCGCGCCGCCGGCCGCATCTGCCAAGGCTAAACCCGAAGCGTCCGAGACCGTACAGAACCAGGCGCGCTAGGGCTGCTTGAACAGCTCCCGGGAGATGAATCCCGCAACGTCGCGTAGCTCCTCGGGCTGCAGTGCGCCGCGAAACGGCGGCATGTTCTGATTCTTGCCGTTGGTCGCGGTGGTGATGATGACCTTCATGTCGCGGGCGGCCTCGCCCAGCGGCGCGCCACCACCATGACCGCCCAAGCCATTCTCGCCGTGACAGGCGGTGCAGAAGCGCGCATACAGAATCCTGCCGTTGGCCAGATCCGGTGCGCCGGCTGCGAACACCACGGGCGCCAGATCGGCGCTGGCGCCGGGCGCAGCGCCCGGAGGACCGGCACGAGCGCCGGTCGGGGCGCTCGCCGGCAGGGACTCCATCATGCCGTGCAAGGAGAACAGCCAGATGCTGTCGCCCTTCTTGCCGGCGCCAAACAAGGTGCCAGCAGACATCACCGCGACGTACTGCGTGCCCTCGTATTCAAAAGTGGTCGCGGGCGCGTTGACCCCCGCATCAGTTTGAAACTGCCACAATAGGTCGCCGGTGGCGCTGTCCAGCGCCGTGAAACGACCGTCGCTGCGACCGGTGAACACCAGGCCCCCGCGGGTGGCCAGCGAGCCGCTGAAGCAGCCCTGCGGCCAGGAGTGCTCCCAGACCAGCTTATTGGTCTTCAGGTCGAAGGCGGCGAACATGCCGCGGCGGGAAACATCGAAGCTGCCGTTCTTGCCATTCTGCATCCACATGCCCGCGAAGGTCGGGCCGGCGAACTCCTGGGTGTCGTGCGAGGACACCGCCAGGTTGTCGATGCCACACACGAAGAAGTAATTGCTGCGCGGATCGTAGGAACTGGGTGGCCAGTTCACGGCCATCTGCGGGCGATACACGACCGGCTGGTCCCAGTACGGCGTGAAGATTCTGCCGCCATTGATCAGCTTGTAACCCTCCGGTGCCATGTCCACGGACTGCGGAAACAACGGATCTCCGAGCGGGTAGGGCTGGGTCGCGGCAGTCTTCTGGCGCGGCTCCTGCGGCACGGGACGCTCCGGGATACCCAGCAACGGCTTGCCGGTTGCGCGATCCAGCAGATATACCCAGCCGGTCTTGGAAATCTCGGCGATACCATGCCGCAGCACGCCTTGGTAGGGCGCATCAAAGAGCACGACCGGATTTGGTGAGTCGTAGTCCCAGATGTCGTGGTGTACCTGCTGGAAATGCCAGCGGTACGTGCCGGTCTTGACATCCAGGGCAACGATCGAGGCGGTGAAGAGGTTGTCACCGGCGCGTTTGCCGCCGCCGTAGTTCGGGCCCGCATTGCCGGTGGAGAAATAGAGCAGACCCAATGCCGGATCGATGGCCGGGGTCTGCCACACCGGTGCGCCGCCCCACTTGTAGTAGTCATTGTCGCGGGGCCAGGTATCCGCGCCAAACTCACCTGGAGCGGGGACTGTGTAGAACGTCCACAGCAGATGCCCATCATCGGCGTCATAGGCCTTCACCCGGCCGCGAATGCCCATATCGCCGCCAGCGTAGCCGACAATCACCGTGCCCTCGTAGTACAACGGTGCGCCGACCAGTGAGTAGCCAAGATTCGGATTTTCGCCCTCGATGGACCACAGGACCTTGCCGGTCTTCTGATCCAGCGCGACGAGCTTCGCATCCAGCTGCCCGACGAAAATCTTGCCGGCCCCGAGTCCCAATCCCCGTGAGACCCAGCCACAGCACACGCGGACATGAGCCGGATCGAGTTTGGCTTCGTAGGTCCACAGATGCGCACCGCTGCGCACATCCAGCGCGAACACATCATCTGCCCCGGTCACCACGTACAGGACGCCTCGGTAGAACAGCGGCTGGCCCTGGCCCGAATACTGCGGTCCGGCTCCCGAGCCGTCCAGATGCGTGCGCCACTGCGCTTTGAGGCCCTTGACATTGTCCCGATTGATCTGGGTGAGCGGGGAGAAGCGTTGATTGAAGAGACTGCCGCCGTTGGTGATCCAGTCGCTGGTGGGCAGTGCGGTGAGCTGCTGCGTGGTGAACGCGGGCGCCAGTGGCAGGTTCTGCGCCTCGATCGGCATCCCGAGCAGCGTGCTGGCGACAATAGTTGCTGCAACGAAGCCCAGGCGGCTTACCGCGGTACGCGTCATGGAGTCCCCCTTCGGCTCAGTATAGCGGCTCGGCGCCTGATGACTCGCGCGGGCGCTGCCCCACGGGTCGTGCACGCGATGGCCACCCAGTGGACTTGGGCGACTAACTCTTTGATAAATAACCTGTCTAGGCGACCCGACGCTGGAGATTTTTTCCGTGGTTATCGCGCCACGAGGGCTGCGAGCCGTTCGGGCCACGGATGGGCCGGTGGCGCGCAGAATGCCGGGCCCGGGAGCGGGTGTTGTAGACAGGTCAAGGCCCCGCGACCCCCCTTTCAAGCTCCTTATGTGGCGTTGTTGCAATTACAACACTTGCTTTTCGAGCCAAAAAAGTGACAATGCCGGACACAAGTTTACGAGTCATGACGAATTTGGGAGTCATGACGGTAAAAAGCGTCAACAAACGAGTCGCGTTCTTCAGGGGGTCTACTAAATGTCTGCCAAGATTCATGGGTCTTATTCCGTGCGTATCGCCGTGGCGATTGCGCTCGGTACGGTCGCGGTCATTGCGTCCGCGCCACAGGTCCGGGCGGCCGATGCCGATACATCCGTCAATAAACCGGCCAGCGACGATACCAGCAAGCTCGAAGAGGTCACCGTCACCGGCTCGCGCATCAAGCGCCGGGACCTGGAGTCCGCCAGTCCGCTCATCACCGTCGACTCCGAACAGCTCGAATCCCGCGCCGGCCTGAGTCTTGAGTCCTATCTCAATACGCTGCCGAATTTCAACCCGGCGCAGACGCCGACCACTGAAAATGAGGACGTGCAGCCCTCGGCCGTCAACACAGTGGGTATCTCCACCATCTCACTGCGCGGCTTCGGCCCGAACCGCAACCTGGTGCTGATCGACGGCCATCGCACGACCCCCGTCAACGCGCTGATGGTGACGGACATCAACGGCATTCCGGGTGCGATGATCGACCGCGTCGAGATCATCACCGGTGGTGCGTCGGCCGTGTACGGCGCCGACGCCATCGGTGGCGTCATCAACTTCATCACGAAGAAGAATTTCGAAGGCGCGCAGATCGACGTCCAGGACAGCATCACGCAGGCTGGCGACGGCAACGAGACGCGCGTGTCCACGCTCATGGGCTCCAAGATTGCGGACGGCCGTGGCAACATCGTGTTGGGCATGGAGTACTACAACCGCGACGAGGCGTATCAGAAGAACCACAACTTCTTCTCCAGCTCCTGGAACGATCCGAACACCAACGCGACCAACAGCTTCTTCTCCAACGAAGGCCAGGCCGGCGTTTTCAATCTCGGTGCTGCGCCCAGTGCTGCCGCCGAGAATGTGACCTTCGCCAACCGTATTGCCGCGGGTGGTTCGCCCTACAGCTTCGGCGGCTCCAGCGTCTATCAGATGCTGTTCTTCAACCCCGGTGGCTCCATCTACACCAACAACGGGCCGGTAGCCACCAGCAATTACGCAGGCGCCACCTCGGGCAATGGCTACGGGGTGTACAACGTTTACGATCCCGCGGAGGCGAACAACGCGACCTCGGCGCCGGGCATTGTCCAGGATTGGCGGCATAACGACACCGATGCCTCGCTCAGCTCGCCACAGACGCGCTATTCGTTCTTCGCCAATGGCAGCTTTGATATCACGGACAACATTCAGTTTTATACCAATGCGCGCTTTGCCGAGAGCCTGACCTCGACCCGCCTGTCGGCACCGCCCAGCGTCATCAGCGGTTGGAACCCTCAGGTTCCGTACAACGAGGCGACGGACAGCCCGATTCTGCCGTCGGCGATCACACCCACCTCGACCCAGGCGCAGGTCCAGGCCGTCTACAACGCGTTCACCGCGAATCCGACCTCCAACGCGTATATCAACCCGGGCTTCATTGCCGACGGAACGAAGGGCGCTCAGCACCCCGTACCGTGGCAGTTTGCCTTGCTGCTGAACACACGTTCCATCTACGGGAACCCCGCCTTCGGCGTTCCTGGGGCACCCAGTGGGCTGGGTTTGGGAATCTTTGGTTCCAGCGTCGCGGGCTTCACGGGCGGTGGTCCCATCACCTGCGACCCGCAGCTGGCTCCGAGTTCATGCGCGAATGCGCCCACGACCTGGAGCATGTGGTGGATTCCGTACAACGCCTTGCCGGCGCGTACCACGGTCGACGAGTCCAACATGTTCCAGATTGAAACGGGGTTCAAATTCCCGTTGCATGTCGGTGACTGGACCGGTGATGTGTACTACTCGCGCGGCCAGTCCACGGACGAAGATGTGGGTTATGGCAACGAGTCGCTGCAGCGTCTCGATGCAGTGATCGATTCCCCAGACTACGGCCGTGGCCAGACTTTCCAGGGAAATTACAACAACAGCAACGCGAATTTCGGCACCTCGGTGCCCAGCACCTGCACCAGCGGCTACTACAACTCGCTGTTCGGCGGGGATGTCGCACCCTCGGCCGATTGCCTCAACGCTGTAATTTCGACCCTGCAGACCCTGACTGCGATGCAGCAGGACATCGTGGAAGCGGACTTCTCGGGCACGCTTTTCAAGCTGCCGGCCGGCGATGTGAGCGCCGCCGTCGGTTACCAGTATCGCCGCGATGCGGGTCAGTTCACGCCGGACAATCTGCAGGCCACCAATTCCTTCCTCGATCAGACGGTCGGTCTGTATCCGCTGGGAACGCTGCAGCAGGGCGAGATCTCCGACCGTGACGGGTACATGGAGCTCTTCATCCCCGTCATCGGCGACCTGCCGTTCCTGAAGAAGCTCAACCTGGACATCGGCGGCCGCTACTCGTCCTACAGCAGCACGCCTAACGCGACCACGTTCAAGATCAACGTGGACGCGCAGCTGACCAATTCCCTGCGCCTGCGTGGCGGCTACAACCGCGCCACCCGTGCGCCGAACTTGGGCGAGCTGTACCTGGGTGAGCAGGAGTACTTCGGCGGAGGCGCCGCGTTCGGCGATCCGTGCTCGCTGCGTTCCACCGCGCCCTTCGGCGCCGCCGGTGCGGCTCCCGATGTGGCCCCGGCGGATGCCGGCAAGCCGGCACCGACGATCGCCTCCGGCCAGACGGCTGCGGGCGCGCTCAGCACGTACCTGATCTGCGTGGCGCAGATGGGCGGGGCCACGTCGGCCGCCTATAACGACTTCTACAACATTACCGCTCAGACCCAGGGCGGCGGCGGGTTTGCGTGGCTGAATGAAGAAGGCACGCCGACCCTGAAGTCCGAGACGGCGAATACTTGGACCGCGGGTATCGTCTTCGCGCAGCTGTCGGACAATCCGTGGCTGGCCGGCATTTCCGGATCGGTTGACTGGTGGCAGGTCAACATCCAGAACGCCATCGAGCTGGCAGACCCGGATGATGCGAACTTCGCGTGCTACGGGACAACCATTGTCACCACGGCCGCAGAGGCGGCAGTGCAGGCGGCGACGCCGGCCTGTCAGAACGTGGGTCGACTTCCGTCCACCGGCACTGCAGCGACGACCCTGCTGTCGTATGCGAATCTGGCCAATATCGGCACCGCTGGCGTCGATGTGGAGTTCAACTGGATCGCGCAGCTGTCCGACCTGGGGCTCAAGGCCCTGCCGGGCGCCATCTCCTTCAATTCGCAGGACACGTTCCTGGATTACTACCGGACCAAGAACTCGCCGGGTAGTTTCGACGTGACCACCGACTGGAAGGACTCCATTGGACCGGCACTGGCCGGCACCAACGGTGGTGCGTATGGCTACCGGCTCAACGCCAGCATCGGCTATGTGCTGCCTTCGTTGTCTGTCAGCCTGCGGTGGAGATTCCTGCCCTCGGTCAACACCATCGCGCATGCCCAACAGGAAGCGATCATTGCGAACGACGTAAAAGTCGCCGCCGGTGGAGCGGGCACTTTGTTGAGCTACGTTCCGGACGACAGTGTCGCGGCTTCGGCCTGGAACGCGTTTGATCTGTCGGTCGGCTGGACCATCAACAAGACCTACTCGTTGCGTGCGGGCATCAACAACCTGCTCGACAAGCAGCCGGCCATCACCGGCAAGAGCACCGGCTATCCGGAAGGCACCGCCCTGAACTCCTACTGCAGCGCGGCTGCGGCGAAGGCGGGATGTCAGAACCCGGCGTCTTATGTGCTGCCGGAAGATGGAGCAGGCACGACCAATGCCGGCTTCTACGATGTGTACGGACGCACCTTCTTCGTGGGTGGAAAGGCACAGTTCTAGGAAATTGCAGACTGTTTAGCTAAGACTTTGTAGCTAAATCGGCGGCGGGCCTTCGGGTCCGCCGCTTTTTTTTGCGCGTTGCAGTTCGCAGCGCGCCCTTCGATCCTATAATCACAGCACTATGAAGCACGCACCGATTCCGCTCGCTCTGGCTTTCTGGGTCCTCACGGCCGCGCACGCTGCCAGCGCACCAGCCCCTCCTGCGAACCTCGTCGACTGCAGTCAGATGTCGGATCCGGGTGAGCGGCTCAAGTGTTACGACACGCAGATGGCGGCGATGAAGGCTGCGGCAGGGGCAGCCTCGGTAACCCCGCCTGCGGCCGGGCCCTCCGCGGTAAGCCCGCCACCGGTGGCCGCAGCCGCGCCCAAAACACAGGTCCCCGCCGCTGCGGCCGCTCCCGCTCCCGCTCCGGCGAGCGCGACTGCCGTGACCGAACCGACGCCTGAGCAGAAGTTCGGCGCAATCGATCTGCCGCGCGTCGCACGGGACAAGGTCTATAAGCCGGATGAAGCTTTACTGTCGACCATTGCCTCGATTCACCAGGTACGCCCGAAGCTGTGGCTCATCGTCCTGGCCAATGGCCAGACCTGGCTTCAGGATGGTACCCAGATCACCATGTTCTTCCGCCCAGGCTACGACGTGCGTATCGAGAAAGGTCTGCTTGATGGCGAGTTCCGCATGTCGACCGCCCAGACCGGCGTCAAGAACTGGGTGCGGGTCAGCCGTATTCAGTAGGCGGGCGCAACAGCCCCATCGCAGGAACTGTCAGGAAGTCCTCAAAGTCCGCTGCCAATGACAGCTCGCGAAACAGCTCAATCGCTTCCCGGAAACGACCGCCGTCATAGGCCGCGGCGCCCACTTCCTGACGCACGCGCTGCATTTCCTCGGTGATGAGGCGATTGAGCAGTTCGGGCGTGGCCACGGTACCGCCCTCGAGAGTGATGCCGTAATGGATCCACTGCCACACCTGCGCGCGGCTGATCTCGGCCGTCGCGGCGTCTTCCATCAAATTGTACAGCGGCACGGCACCCTTGCCGCGCAGCCACGCCTCGATGTACTGCACGCCCACCCGGATGTTCTCGCGCAGTCCACCCTCGGTCTTGGTGCCCTGGTGCACCTCCAGAAGATCCGACTGCGAGATGTTCACGTCTTCGCGCAGGCGCGTGAGCTGGTTGGCCTGGGGCATGAGGCGGTCAAACACTTCGCGGGCGACCGGCACCAGATCCGGGTGCGCCACCCAGGTGCCGTCATGACCATCACCGGCCTCGCGCTCCTTGTCAGCCCGCACCCGCTTTAGGGCAGCCTCATTGGCTTGCGGATCGCGCCGATTGGGAATCTGCGCGGCCATACCGCCCATGGCAAAGGCGCCGCGGCGATGACAGGTCTTGATGAGCAGCAATGAGTAGGCGCGCAGGAAGGCCTTGCCCATCACGACCTGCGAGCGGTCCGGCAGCACATAGGCTGGATTGGCGCGCAGCTTCTTGATGAAGGAGAACATGTAGTCCCAGCGACCGCAGTTGAGCCCGGCCATGTGCTCGCGCAGTTCAAAGAGGATCTCGTCCATTTCGAACGCAGCCGGCAATGTCTCGATCAGCACCGTGACCTTGATGGTTCCGTTGGCAATGCCCAACTGCTGCTGGGCAAACACGAAGACCTCATTCCACAGCCGCGCCTCCAGATGGCTCTCAAGCTTGGGCAGATAGAAGTACGGGCCGGTGCCCTGGGCCAGCTGCGCCCGTGCGTTGTGGAAGAAGTACAGGCCGAAATCAAACAGGCCACCCGCCACCGCGGCGCCGTCCACCGTCACGCCGGGCTCCAGCAGGTGCCAGCCGCGTGGGCGCACCATCAGGACCGCGGGAGTGGGGCTCAGCGCATACTGCTTGCCGGTGCCGGGATCCTTGAAATCAATGCTGCGCTGCCAGCGGTCCGCGAGGTTCAGCTGGCCTTCGAGGTTGTTGTGCCAGGTCGGGGAGTTCGCGTCCTCGAAGTCCGCCATGAACACGTTCGCGCCGGAGTTCAGGGCGTTGATGATCATCTTGCGATCGACCGGCCCGGTGATTTCCACACGGCGGTCGAGCAGATCGGCCGGAATCGGAGCCACGCGCCATGCTGCGTCCCGGACTGCGCGGGTCTGGGTTAGGAAATCCGGCAGCTCGCCGGCGGAAATCCGCGCCTGGCGCACGGTGCGCGCCTGTAGCAGCTCCACCCGCCGGCCATTGAATTTGCGATGGAGTGCGGCGACGAAGGCGAGGGCCTCGGGGGTGAGGATTTCAGCGAAACGCGGCTCAAGGGGGCCGCGCACGACGACGCCCGCCGGAGCGGCGATGGATCGGGTCTGGTCAGCGGTGGACATAATATTCGTCAAGGTTCAGGATCTTTAATTATATCAATTTCAGGCGCCCCGCACCGGCTCGCCACACTCGTCCCAATCCCGCCCGGATTGTGTTTGCAAGGCGGAACGGGTATTTATGCGCGGCCTTTTCTCCTTAGGATCGAACGATGAATGTCGCCCAAGTGACCGCAGAAATCCTCAAGCGCGAAAGCGTGGATGTGCTCTTCACCTATCCGCTCAATCCGCTGACGGAGTCCGCCGCCGCGGTCAACATCCGCCCCATCGTCGTGCGCCAGGAGCGCGTCGGCGTGCACATGGCCGATGCCATGAGCCGCATGACCTCGGGTGACAAAGTGGGCGTGTTTTGCTGCCAGGTCGGTCCCGGCATCGAGAATGCTTTTGGCGCCGTGGCGCAGGCCTGGTCGGAGGCCGTGCCGCTGGTGGTGATTCCCGGCGGCTATCCGCGCAACATCGCCTTTTCCAAGCCGAACTTCAACGCCGTGCTCAACTTCCAGCATGTCACCAAGCATGCCGAGACGGTGAACACGCCCGAGCAGCTGGTGCCGGCCCTGCGCCGTGCCTTCAGCTTCGCGCGCAATGGCCGCCCCGGTCCGGTGCTGATCGAGATTCCGACCGATCTGTGGAATGTCGAAGTGCCGGGCGAGATCCACTACACGCCGCGTCGGCGCGCACTGAGTGCCCCGGATCCCAAGGCGGTCGATGCAGCCGCCGCGGCGCTGATCAAGGCCAAGAATCCGCTGATCTATGCGGGCCAGGGCGTGCACTACGCCAAGGCGTGGGATGAGCTCAAGGCCGTCGCCGAACTGCTCGAAGCGCCGGTGACGACCAGCCTGGAGGGCAAGAGTGCCTTCCCCGAAACGCACGCGCTGGCGCTGGGTTCTGGAGGCGTGGCGATGCCGCGCGCCGTGGCGGCCTATGTCGAGGAGTCCGACCTGGTGTTGGGTGCCGGGGCGAGCTTCTCGGCCACCAACTTCGGCATCAAGTTCCCGACCAGGAACAAGACCTTCATTCACAACACGAATGAGCCGATGGACATCGACAAGAACATTGCCACCGATCACCCGCTGCTGGGGGATTCGAAGCTGGCCCTGGGAATGCTCCATGAGGCGCTGCGGGAGCGGCTGAAGAAGCCGCGCGGGCTCACCACGCAGGTCCAGTCGCGGATCAAGGAGCTGAACGAGCCGTGGTGGAAGGAGTGGCTGCCACGGCTGACCAGTCAGGAAAAGCCCATGCAGCCGTACCGGGTGATCTGGGAATTCCTGCACCTCACCGATGTGGCCAACACCATCGTCACCCACGATGCCGGCAGCCCGCGCGATGAGCTGTCCCCATTCTGGAAGTCGGTGACGCCGCTGTCGTACATCGGTTGGGGCAAGTCCACCCATCTAGGCTACGGACTGGCGCTGGCCATGGGCGCCAAGGTCGCCCATCCTGACAAGCTGTGTGTCAATTTCTGGGGTGATGCGGCCATCGGCATGACCGGCATGGATTTCGAGACCTGCGTGCGCAGTGACATTCCGATCCTGTCCATCCTGTTCAATAACTTCTCGATGGCCATGGAATTCAAGGTCATGGCGGTGTCGAAGGAGAAGTTCCGCTCCACCGACATTTCGGGCAACTACAGTGAATTCGCCAAGGCTTTGGGCGGTTACGGTGAGCGCGTCACCGAGCCTGGGCAGATCGTGCAGGCTCTGCGCAACGGTATTGCGGCGACCCGGGAAGGCCGCCCGGCACTGCTGGAGTTCATCACGACCCAGGAGAAGGTGTACTCAACGTTCCAGGGCGGTTATCACGGCGGAGCCTGAGCGCCTCCAGCCCGCTACGGTGCGGCGGCGGCCGCAGTCCGACCGTCCGCTGCCGCGTCCAATGCATTCTGTTCCCCCCCGCGCGGCGGAATGTGCGACGGAATCAGAAAGTAGCTGACTGTCGTCACCAGCGCGCACACGGCCACGAACCAGAAGAAGCGGTCGATGGGCGGCACCGGGGTCATCTTGAAGTAAACCTGCGGCACGGTGGCCGAGAGCAGGCCGCCGAAGCGCGAAAACGCCTGCGCAACGCCGATCGCCGCGCCGCGGATTTCGGTGGGGTAGGAGTGCGCACTGACCGCATACAGATAGGACTGCATGCCATTGACCACGGCACCGCCGAGGAAGCAGGCGGTCAGCAGCGCGAACTGCGGCTGACCGCCTTGCAGGAGCAGCACGCCGATTGCCGCCGTGGCGACCGCACCGATGAAGGCCGCAAAGGTGCCCACGCCGCGCGAGCCCCACAGCCCCATGAGGAAAGCGCCGCCGATGGACCCGAGCACGCCGCCGCCGCTGAACAATCTCAGGCCATGTGAACCCACCTCTCTGCTCTGGTGGGCGAAATCGAACATCAGCGGCAGGCTGTTGGTGAAGATGTACAGCACCAGCGTGTTGAACGTGAACGCGATCCAGATGAACAGCGTGGAGCGCCAGTAGTAGTGATTCCAGATGGTCGAGAGCCAGTTGCCGGAAGGCTTCGCCTGTTCGCGCACCACGAAGTTCTCGGTGCCATCGAAACGCTGCGCGCCGAGCAGCCTGTTGAGCGCCCGCGCCAGCTGCGGATGCAGGGCCGGCCGCAGCGCGAGGTACTTGGGGGATTCGGGCAGCAGGAACGAGAACAGCACCAGCAGCACCAGCGGCATCACGGCGCCGGCCAGGAACATCGCACGCCAGCCATAGGCCGGGATCAGCCAATCCGCCAGGAAGCTCGTCAGTGAACCGCCCAGCGGCACCGACACGATCACGCAGGCCACGATGAGGCTGCGCACGCGCTTGGGCGTCCACTCGGAGATGAGCGTGGTGGCAAGCGGCGTGATCCCGCCCAGTCCCAGGCCCGTGACGAAGCGGAAGCCCGAAAGCGTTGCAATGTTGCCAGCGCTGTAGCACAGCAGCGAACCCACGAATAGCAGCGCGAGACAGCTGAAATACGCCTTCTTACGCCCGATGCGGTCGCTGATCCACCCCAGTAGCACCGAGCCCAGCGCCATGCCACCCATTTGCGTGTAGCCAAGCCACGAGAGCTGGTCGCGGCCGATGCCCCAGTCCTTCACCACCAGCGGGCCGATGTACCCGGTGGTGAAGAGGCCAAAGCCGTCGGTCAGCATGATGATGACCATCATCACGGTGATGCCGAAGGGCACCCAGAAATAGTTGGCCGAGTCGATGACCTCACCAACTTCCACGGTCTTCTTATTCTCGATGCTCAAGAGTGTTTCCCCCGCCACACTGGCCGGCGACTTTGCCACAAAATGGGCGACGGCACGATGTTGGATCCGCCCGTTGCGTCCGAGCCGCACGACATAACCGAGCCGCTCCCGAGCCTGTGGCTGGCCCGCGCCGTGATGGCCAAGCCGACGATTGCAATATCGGTCCGTGACCTCATCTTATCGATAGACAAATCAACTCCGTGGAGATTCGGGCACGGCGCGCCAACGCGAAATCCGTGACGCCTCGCCAGCCACTGATAGGGCCTTCGGGCCCGTCCGTGACGGGTGCGTTGACCCCCTCGGGGTCCTGTGTTACCCCTTGGTTGATTTATCATTTTGCCGCTGTGACGAGACCTTGAACATGAGCAATCGCAGGCAGTTCTTGCAGACCCTGGCGGGGGGTGCGGCAGGCTTGTCGCTGGCCGCCACGGGGCTGGTCGGCCTGCGTCCCGGAACTGCCACGGCCGCGGATGCGCTGGAAGTCACCCATCTGGCGGACGATCTGCTGCTGATCACGGGGGGCGGGGCCAATGTCATCGCCCTGTCCCGGCCCGAGGGTGTCGTGCTGGTGGATGGCGGAGATGCAGCCCATTCCGCCGCCGTGCTCAAGGCCATCAGCCAGGCCACCGGGGGGCGACCCGTGGTCACGGCTTTCAACACCCATTGGCACTGGCCGCACACCGGTTCGAACGAGACCCTGCGCAAGGCGGGGGTGCGGATCATCGCCCAGGAGAACACCCGGCTGTGGCTCACCGAGCCGGTGATCGAGGAGTGGGAAAATCGCACCTACCCGGCGCGCCCGCACGCGCTGCCCACGGACACGTTCTACAAGGGTGTCCAGAAGCTGAACTTCGGCAAGGCGAATATCGAATACGGGTATCTGCCGCAGGCGCACACGGACGGGGACATCTACGTCTATTTCCGTGATGCGAATGTGCTGGTTGCCGGGGATGTGGTGGCCGTGGGCCACTATCCCATTCTCGACTATACGACCGGTGGCTGGTCCTTAGGGATGGCCAATGCGACTCAGCAGCTGCTCGAGGTGGTCGATGACCAGACCCGGATCGTGCCCGGGACCGGACCCTTGCAGACCAAGGCGGACCTGGCCGCGGAACACGACATGCTGGCAACCCTGCATGAGGATCTGTGGCAGCTGATGCGCAAGGGGCTCGGGGCGGATGACATGATTGCGGCGGGCGCGACCCGCAAGTTCGATGGCAAGTGGGGCAATTCGGACCTGTTCATCAACAACGCCTACCGGGGCCTGTATGGACACGTGCGCGAACTGCGCGGTGTGGTCTAGGGCTTCAGATGCGCCGCAAGAGGATATTTGACGTGAGACGCAACGCATTGCTGGCCTTCATTTTCGCACTGGCAGCCGGCGCCGGCGCCGGCAATGCGCTCATGGCGGCCGATGCTCCGGTCGGCGCGGGCAGCGCGGCAGGGGCTCAGGTCCCGGGCGATAAACACTGGGCCTTGCTGAATACCTACTGCGAGAAGTGTCACAACACGACCGATTGGACCGGTGGCATTGCCTTCGACACCATGCAGCCGGAGGGCATTCCCCAGGATGCCAAGGTCTGGGAAACCGCGGTCAGCAAACTGCGCGGCCGCATGATGCCGCCGCCGGGCGAGAAGCAGCCCGACCAGGCTACGATCGATTCGTTCGTCTCGTGGATGGAAGGCACCCTCGACAAGGCCGCTGCCGCCCATCCGGATCCGGGCTATGTTTCCCTGCATCGCCTGAATCGCGTTGAGTACGCCCGAGCGGTCAAGGATCTGCTGGATGTGGAGGTGGATCCGGCAGCGCTGCTGCCCCAGGACACCAAGAGCGATGGGTTCGACAATGTCGCGAGCGTCCTGAAGGTCTCGCCGACCTTCCTTGACCAGTACATTTCGGCGGCCCGCACCGTGGCGGCGCTGGCGGTGGGCAGTGCGCATGCCGCGCAGGCCATCGTCACCTACCGCGCGCCGCCGCACGACCAGGCCTTTCACGTCGAGGGGCTGCCGCTGGGGACCCGCGGCGGCATGGCGGTGATCCACAATTTCCCGGCCGACGGCACCTACACGTTCAACCTGAGTGTGGGTACCGGCCTCGGATACATCGGTGATCTGGCGCAGGAACACCGGGTCATCTTCCTGATCGACGGCAAGCAGGTGCTGGAGCGCACTATCGGCGGAGCGGCAGATTTCAAGGATGCCGATCAGAAGCAGCAGGAGGCCACCAAGGAATTCGCGGACCGATTCCGCGGCATCAAGCTGCCACTGAGCGCCGGACCGCACCAGTTGGTACTGACTTTCGTGCAGCGCGCCGAATCGGAGTCGGATGATTGGCTCGCCTCGTTCAATCCGCTGGGTGGAATCGGCGGACTGCCGCGCATCGGCGGAATCGAAATCAATGGGCCGACGGATGTCACCGGCCTGTCGCAGACCCCGAGCCGCGCCAAGATCTTTACCTGTCGCCCCACACAGGACAGCGAAGAACAGGCCTGCGCGCGCCAGATCCTGACCGCGCTGACTCGCGACGCGTATCGCCGCCCGGTGACTGAAGCGGATCTCGCGGCGCCAATGCGCTTCTTTGACGTCGGGCGCAAGGATAAGGATTTCGACGCCGGCATCCAGAATGCGATCGTCGCAATCCTTGCCAGTCCGAAGTTCCTGTATCGCGCCGAGGTGGACCCGCAGGTCACGACGGCACAGGCGGACTCCTCCCCGGCCACAAACATCAAGGTCAGCACCAACCCGGCTGCGTATCACCTGACTGATCTGGAACTGGCCTCACGTCTGTCATTCTTCCTGTGGAGTCAGGGACCGGATCCGGACCTGCTCAGCGCTGCAGCCAGCAACCAGCTGCATGAGCCGGCGGTACTCGAGCGCCAGGTCAAGCGCATGCTGGCCGATCCGCGCGCCAATGCGCTGGTGACCAATTTCGCGTTCAATTGGCTGCAGGTCGACAGCATGGACAAGATCCAGGCCGACCCGAATGTCTTCCCGTACTTTGACGAGGATCTGCGCGCCGCCTTCCGCAAGGAGATGGAACTGTTCGTCGGCAGCGTGCTGCTTGAGGATCGCCCGGTCACGGATCTGCTCTCGGCCGACTGGACCTTCCTCAACGAGCGGCTGGCGCTGCACTATGGCATTCGCAGCGTGCGCGGCAGCGACTTCCGCCGCGTGCAGCTTAGCGATTCGCATCGCTTCGGTTTGCTCGGCAAGGGCGCGATTCTCATGGGCACTTCCTACGCCAATCGCACGGCACCGGTACTGCGCGGCGCCTGGGTGCTGGAGGTGATCACGGGCACGCCGCCGCATGCGCCGCCGCCGGCCATTCCGGCGCTGAAGGAGAATGTGCCGGGCGCACAGCCACTGACCATCCGGCAGCGCATGGAAATGCATCGCTCGCAGCCCTCCTGCAACGCCTGCCACGGGATCATGGATCCGATCGGCATGGCGCTGGAGAACTTCGATGCCATGGGCAAATGGCAGAACAAGGATGCGGAGACCGGAACCTTGATCGATACCGCCGGCAAGATGGCCGATGGTCTGGCCGTCAACGGCCCGGATGACCTGCGCAAGGCCCTGGTGGCGCATTCGGACCAGTTCGTGCAAACGCTGACCGTGAACCTGATGACCTACGCATTGGGCCGGTCCGTGGAATATTTCGACATGCCGGTGGTGCGTAAAATCGTCCGCGATGCCGGTCACAATGGTGACCGGTTCGCGGCCCTCGTCCTGGGCATCGTCGGCAGCCCCGAGTTCCAGATGCAGCAGCCGCCCAGCAGTGCCGACAAGCCCGCGGAGAAGACGGCGAACAAAGGTCCGGCGCGGCAACCGCCGCCGGCAACCTGAAGCGAGGTATTGATATGAACTTCATCACCCGGAAGCATCTGTCACGGCGCGCGGTGTTGCGCGGCGTCGGTGTGACGATTGCCCTGCCGTTGCTGGATGCCATGATTCCGGCCCGTACCGCGCTCGCGCAGACGGCGGCGGTGCCGAAGCTGCGCATGGCGTACATCTACTTTCCGCACGGCGCCATCATGGATCAGTGGACTCCGGCCGGTACCGGCAAGGATTTCAAGCTGTCGCGCATCCTCACGCCCCTTGCGGATTACCAGAAGCAGATGCTGGTGCTCAGCAACCTCGGCAATCGCCCGGCCGAGAGCGCCGCGGTGCATGCCATTGTGCCGGGCACCTGGCTGTCCTGCGTGCATCCGCGCGAAAGCCAGGACCCTTATGGTGGCGTGACCATTGACCAGATCGCGGCGCTGAAGATCGGTCAGGACACACCGCTCCCGTCGCTGGAGGTGCGCACCGAGACCAGCGGCGGAGGCGGCTCCTGTGACCGCGCCTACGGCTGCAGCTACTCCGGCACGATTTCGTTCCGCACGCCCTCGACGCCGCTGCCCATGGAGAACAATCCGCGCACGCTCTTCCAGCGGTTGTTTGGCCGCGGCGATACGCCGCAGGAGCGCAAGCAGCTCGGCGACCAGTACGACAGCATCCTGGACATGGTGCAAAGCGATGCCGCGACCATGCGCACCCAGCTCGGTGCACGCGATCGCGCGGTGCTGGGCGACTACCTGGAGAGCGTGCGCGAGGTCGAGCGGCGCGTGCAGAAGATGGAAAAGCAGGATCTGTCGCAGCTGAAGTTGCCGCCGGTGCCGATCGGCGTGCCGGACCAGTTTCCGCAGGAACAGATGCTGATGTTCGACATGATCGCGCTGTCCTTCCAGGCCAATCTCACGCGCATCGCCACCATGATGATGGCGGCGGAAGTGAGCAACATGACCTACAACTTCATCGGCGTTCCGGATGCCTTCCACCCGGTCTCGCATCACCAGGGCGATGCCACCAAGATCGAGAAGCTGGTGAAGATCCAGACCTTCCACTCGCAGCAGGTTGCCAAGTTCCTCAAGCGGCTCGGCGATACGCCCGATGGGGATGGCTCGCTGCTGGATCATTCGCTGGTCGTGTACGGCAGCAACATGAGCAACAGCAATGCCCACAACCAGTACCCACTGCCAACGACGGTACTGGGCGGAGCCTGTGGCAATTTGAAGATGGGTCAGCATATTCAGTGCCCGGAGCACACGCCGCTCGCCAATCTATGGCTCACGCTGCTGAATCGCTCGGGCATTGCGACCGCCTCGCTCGGTGACAGCACCGGCCAGTTCGCGGAGATCTAGCAGATGAAGAGCTTGATGCTGGCCGCGACGCTGCTGGGCCTTTGGGTTGGAACGGTCAGCGCGGCACCGACCTCGCTGGTGGATGCCGCGCAACAGCAGGACCCAAGGCAGGCACTGGCGCTGATCGGGCAGGGCGCTGACGTGAATGCGACCTCCCTGGATGGCACCACGGCGCTGATGTGGGCGGCCCATAGCGGGGATCGGGCCCTGCTTGCGGCGCTGCTGAAGGCCCACGCAAAAGTTGACGTCAGCAATGCCTACGGCGCCAACGCCATGCTGCAGGCGGCGCAGTTCGGGGACGTCCGCAACATCGAGGCCTTGCTCGCGGCGGGCGCCAATGTCGAGTCGCCCAATGCGGATGGGGAGACCGCGCTGATGCTGGTGGCACGCAACGGCAATGTCGAGGCCGCAAAGCTGTTGCTGAAGCACGGCGCCCAGGTGAATGCCAGGGAGAACTTTCGCGGCCAGACGGCGCTGATCTGGGCCGCCGCTGAGAACCAGCCGCAGATGGTGAAGCTGCTGATCGGCGCGCATGCCGACGTCAATGCGCGCTCGGTGATCAACACGCATCGACGTGAAGTCACCGGCGAGCCACGTGCGCAGGCGCGCCCACCCGGTGGCCTGACGGCGCTGCTGTACGCGGCACGCGAGGGGTGCCTGGAGTGCGTCAGATATCTGGATGAGGGTCATGCAGATCTGAACCTGGCCGATCCGGAAGGGATCACGCCGATGCTGATCGCCACCGAGAATTTCAATTTCGACATCGCCGCCTATCTGCTCAAGCACGGCGCCGATGTGAATCGCTGGGACTGGTGGGGCCGAACGCCGCTGTACGCTGCGGTCGACCTCAACACCTTGCCCTATGGCGGTCGTGCCGATCACATCTCGATGGATGACACCACGAGTCTGAAGCTCATCGAGATGCTGCTGGATGCGGGGGCGAACCCGAACGCCCAGCTGAAACTCTTTCCTCCCTACCGCTCGCTGGGCGCGGATCGCGGCGGTGATTCCTTGCTGACCATTGGCACCACGCCGCTGCTGCGCGCCGCGCGCGCCGGTGATACCGCGGCCATCAAGTTGTTGCTGGCGCACCATGCCTTGCCGGATCTGGGCAACAATTCGGATATCACGCCGCTGATGGCAGCGGCCGGCCTCGGTACGACCGGGGTCGATACCCGGGGCAAGTACAAGACTCAGGCGCAGGCCTGCGCGGCCATCAAACTGCTGGTGCAGGGTGGCGCCAATGTGAATGCCGTGGACGTCCGCGGCCTGACGGCGCTGCATGGCGCAGCGCTGCTGGGTTTCGATGATGTGATCCGCACGCTCGCGGCACAGAACGCGCGCCTGGACGTGAAGGACAAGCGCGGCATCACGCCCCTCGATATGGCCCTGGGCAAGGGCGGCGGTCTGGGTCGGGGCGGCGCGGGTGCCACGGCGCATCAGAGCACCGCGGATCTGCTCAAGCAGCTGCTGGCCAACAACGCGCAGGGTGGCGCAACCACACCGACGAGCCTTGGAACTGCCGCAAACACGGGCCAGTAATTGATTTGAAGAGGCGGTGGTGGTTCCGCAATGGCCATGCCGTACGGTAGTCTAGCCGCCTGTCGACCCGCGCTCGCTTTCCGTCAACAACCAATAAATTTTCACGACGCAATAATGAAAGAACTCCGTCTGGTATGGGATCTACCCGTGCGAGTGTTTCACTGGCTGTTGGTGCTGGTGATCATTGCCCTGTATGTCACCGCCAAACTCGGCACCGACTGGACTCCCTGGCACATGCGCCTGGGCAAATTCATGATCGGCATGCTGATTTTCCGCCTCATCTGGGGCCTCATCGGGCCGCGGCACGCCCGCTTCAGCCACTTCATCAAAGGGCCGGGCGCGATGCTGCGGTACCTGAAAGGCGGCATTACCAGTGTGGGGCATAACCCGCTGGGGGCGGGAATGGTAGTGCTGATGCTGCTGCTGCTGGTGGTGCAGGTCACAACGGGCCTATTCACCACTGACGATATTGTCTGGACCGGGCCCTATTTCCCGTCGGTCAGCCATGATCTGGCCGAGAAGCTCACCGCCATTCACCACCTGAATTTCAAATTCATCGAGGCGGCGATCGTGCTGCATCTGTGTGCGATCGTCTACTACCACTTCGTGAAGAAGGAGCGCCTGGTGCCGGCGATGTTCCACGGCCGCAAGCCCGCAAGCTATGTCGCCGAGCAGGAGGCGATTGCGGGCAGTCAGCTGTGGAAGGCGTTGCTCGTGATCGCGGTGGCAGGTGGGTGCGTGTACCTGTTGCTGCATGCAGCGCCGCCAGCGCCGACAAGCATCGATTATTGAATTGTCGACGGAGTCTGCGGTCGCATCCCGTTCCAGGATGCGACCGCAGCGTTGAACTGCGAAGTCCCGATCGGGACTTTACTTGTCGCGGAACTGATCGTGACAGGCGCCGCAGGCCTTGCCGACCCCGGCGGCGGCCTTCTTGGTGGCCGCCTCGTCACCGGTCTTGGCAGCCGCTTCAAGATCAGCTGCGGCCTTGACCAGGTCATTGGCCTTGGCGTCGAAGTCGGACTTGTTGGTCCAGATGCCTTCGCGCGCCTTCGTCGGGGTTCCCATGAAGGTATGCGTATCCTTGGCGAACAGGTCAGGGATCAGGCCCCCGGTAACCTCAAGACGCTCGGCGGCCTTTTGCGCCACGGCGGCGTCAAACTTTCCGCCGCGCAGCATGCCGCCGACAGGTCCGAACACAAAAGCCTGAACTTTGAAAAGTCCCTGGCGCGTGAGTATGGACGCCGTTGCCTGCTGCTCAGGAGTCTGAGGTGCGCCCTGCGCCATGGCGACGGTTGCCACGATCAGTGAGCCCACGGCGGCAACGCCAATTCTAGTGATCCCATTCATCTCGTCATTCCCCCTTTGAGAGGTGGTCGTATTGGTAAGTCAACATATTGGGAGTCTAGCAGAGGACCTGCGAGCGCAGGGGGACAAGCTGTTGAGCGGTCCGTCAAGGGGCTATGCCCGGTTCAGCTGGCCCGTGCGCCGGAGGCGGAGGCGACCACTGCGGGAACTTCGCGATCCCAATAGGGCGTTTCGGGTCCGAAAATGCTGACCAGATAGTCGACCAGGGCGCGCACCTTCAGCGGCACCAGGCGGCGTCCGGAATAGACCGCGTAGATGGCGACATCGGAGGAGCCCCCATAGGCGGGCATGACCCGGCGCAGGGCGCCGCGACGCAGTTCGACGCCCACATCCCAGGTCGATCGGAAGCCGATACCCATGCCTGAAACCACCGCCTCGCGGACGACTTCGCTGGAGTTGGTCTGCAGCAGCGTCTGGGGCTTGAAGGTGACCGGACCCTCGGGGCCTTCCAGTCGCCAGGTGACCTGGGGGCCCCCGGCAATCAGGCGATGATGGTGCAGATCAGCGATATTGCGCGGCTCACCATGGCGCTCGAGATACTCCGGCGAGGCACACAGTACGCGCCGGTTTGGTGCAAGGCGCCGGGCAACGAGACTCGAATCCGGCAGGGTGCCGATGCGCACGGCCACATCGAAATTGCCGGCTACCAGATCGACATAATCATCATTGAGATCCACGGCCAGCCGCAGGTCGGGGTAGGACTCCATGAAGCCCTTCATGCGCGGCACGACATGCAACCGGCCGAAAGCGGTCGGCAGCGACAGTCGCAGCACGCCCCGAGGCCGTTCAGAATCGACGGAGGCAAAGCTCTCCGCATCATCCACGGCCGCCAGAACGGCCAATACGCGCTCGTGGAAGCGCTGGCCGACATCGGTCGCGGTGACTCGACGGGTGGTGCGCTGGAGTAAGCGCACCCCGAGGCGGTCCTCCAGACGGGTGACCCGCTTGGAAATCATCGCGGGGGAGGAGTGCAGCTCCCGCGCGGCCGCAGACAGGCTGCCGGCCTTGATCACGCGGGCGAAGATCTCGTAGTCGAGCAGGTCTGTCATCTTTTCCACTGCCCGGCATTATCTCTACCGGCAAGGGTGCCATGCGTTAAATGTAACAAGTGGCATGGCTGGAGCAATGGTTGGCACTGCCGGATGTATCGGTTGCTGCGACAACAGCTCAGGCCCGCGCTTCAGGCATCATGCGCCCATGGAGCAGGAGCGCCGATCGCGATCACAGGGGCTGACGGGGCAGCTGCACCGGCTGTTGCCAACGGCCTGGTTGAAGATCAGCGTGGCAGTGCATGTCGCGGCCATCGCTGCCGTCGTGGCGAATTGGCACGTTTGGCCATGGAGCGTGCTGGCGCTGATCGCAAACCACGTGCTCCTGGCTGCCGGCAGCCTGCTGCCGCGCAGCCGTCTGCTCGGCCCTAACTTGACCCGGTTGCCGGACGGCATGGGAGCCGTGGCATTGACCATCGATGATGGTCCCGATCCTGAGGTGACGCCGGCGGTGCTGGACCTGCTGGCGCAACACCAGGTGCGTGCCACCTTCTTCTGTATTGGTGATCGGATCGCGCAGCATCCGGAACTGGCCCGCCGCATCACCCGTGAAGGCCACGAAATCGGCAACCACAGTGAGCATCACCGCTACGTATTTTCGCTGTTTGGTCCCGCGGCGATGCGCCGCGAGATCGCGCTGGCACAGGCCAGCATCCAAGCCGTATGCCAGGCCGCGCCACGTTTTTTCCGCGCACCGGCCGGGCTGCGCAATCCATTTCTGCAGCCCTGCCTGACCGACCTGGGTCTGCAGCTGGCAAGCTGGACGCGACGCGGCTATGACACGGTGAACGCGGATGCCGAAGCGGTGCTGGAGCGCCTGACCCGCAATCTCGGCGCCGGTGACATTCTGTTACTGCATGATGGGCGGGCAGCCCGCGCGCCGGACGGGACGCCGGTCATACTGGCGGTGCTGCCCAGATTGCTGCCGTTGCTGGCCAGCCGACGCCTGCGTTGCGTCACACTCTCTGAAGGATTGCCGCCGTAGGCCTTGAAGGCCATGGTGCGCATGGCCACTGAGGGTAGAATGCGTCATGAACCCGGCTGGAGCTTGAGCGGATGAATGTGGCTTGGACGTTCCTGTGGTATGTGATCGCCGTGGGTTTCCTGGTGATCGTCCACGAATATGGGCACTTCTGGGTGGCCCGGCGCCTGGGGTTCAAGGTATTGCGGTTCTCGATCGGCTTCGGCAAACCGATCTGGCGCCGCGTGATTGGCAAGGATGAGACCGAACTGGTGATCGCGCCCATCCCGATGGGCGGCTACGTGAAAATGCTCGATGAACGCGACGGCCCCGTGCCGCCCGAATTCCTGGCGCGCTCCTTCACCCGCAAGCCCCCCTGGCAGCGCATCCTGGTGTTGCTGGCTGGGCCGGGTGCCAATCTGCTGTTCGCGATCCTCGCGCTGTGGGGCATGCGGTGGGTATCAGGCAGCAATGATTTCAAGCCCATCATCGGCGAGGTGCAGCCGGCATCCATTGCCGCACGCGGTGGCCTGACTCGTGGCGATGAGATTCTCGCCATCGGTGACAAGCCGGTGCCGGATTCGCGCGACGTCATGTTTGACCTGCTGGATACCATTCTGGGCCAGGGCGAGGCGCGCATGACGGTACGCTCGGCCGCGGGCCAGATGCACAACATCGTGCTGTCCGTTCCCGATCCCGCCGTGCGCCACCAACTCACCGAGCCTGCGATGCTGCTCTCCGGCCTGGGCTTCCGCTTCCAGGAGTCGCCGGTGCCACCGGTACTCGTGGAGGTCGTGCATGGCGGCACGGCTGAGCGCGCCGGCCTGCGTCCGGGTGATCGCATCGTCCTCATCGGCGAGGCTCCGAT